>Ga0208596_1000369_pt1 | contig 14516 bp, 13 predicted proteins | sample LakMenEpi12Jul11_FD_150686 | JGI IMG/M metagenome (GOLD analysis project Ga0208596, IMG submission 150686) | Freshwater microbial communities from Lake Mendota, WI - 12JUL2011 deep hole epilimnion (SPAdes) | ecosystem: Environmental > Aquatic > Freshwater > Lake > Epilimnion/Euphotic zone ...
TAGCACCTGATGTACTGAGAGGTTTTGCGCTACTTGGAATCTTGGTCGTAAACATTCAGTTTATGGGGTTAAACAGCGATCAAGGGGCGCGCGGGGAGTGGACTCAAGGATTCGCAGATGGTTCAGCGACCCTTCTGATCGCAACCCTATTTGCCGGAAAGTTTTATTTATTGTTTTCGTTCCTCTTCGGTTACAGCTCAAACTACGTGATTAGAAACGATGGATCGAATCGGGCTCGATGGATTAAGCGTTGCTTGATACTCATGGTTCTAGGTGCGCTTCACTTTACATTTCTCTGGCACGGAGACATCATCTTTGTCTACGGCCTGTTTGGCTTAATTCTCACTCTTTTCTTCTTTAGAGCTGATAAAACACTTAGAATTTGGTCCTGGATAACATTCTCTGTCTCAACATTTTTGCTTCTCATATTTGGTGCATTGGTGTACGTTGTTGAGCACGTTCTGAATGAAGATCTTGGGATAACTACTGAATCGAACCTTGATGAGATTCTTCGAAATGGAACTTTCCTAGAGTCGATTCCAGCGAGATTAGAAGTATGGTTCCTTAGTTTCGCAACCGGTGTCTTTATTCAAGGCGGTTTAGCATTCGCGGCATTCTTACTTGGAGTGCGATTAGCACGGTCTAACTTCTTATCTTCATCCATAGATAAAGCCGCAAATTCGAGATTGATAAAGACTGGTCTAATTCTTGGATTACCGATTCAAATTGTTACTGCAGTGATTTTTCTACGCAACGAGCAATCAGTCGAGCCTTCTGAGAGCATTTATCTCATCTCACTCATTGTTTCCTTTTTGACAGCTCCGCTGCTTTCGATGTTCTATGTGGGAATCATCCGTAAACTTGTCGAGGAGCGTCCTCACCTTGTTTCATGGATGAAGCCAGCCGGGCAGATGTCATTGACTGTCTATATTTCACAATCGGTTATTACTTCGCTGATTTTTGGTCCTTGGTCCTTGGGGTTATTCCAGGATCTGCGCACCTGGCAGGTATTTTTGCTTGCATTCGCAATTTGGCTTTTTCTTTCCTACCTTGCAGCCCAGTGGCTCAAACGGTTTAATCAAGGACCTCTTGAAAAGTTAGTCAGTTCACTCAATAGAAGTCGATAGGAGTTTCAATAAATGGCATGGCTAGCAGTAATCACCGCAGGTCTACTCGAAGTTGGCTTTGCGACAATGCTCAAACTCTCAAACGGATTCACAAAACTATGGCCAAGTCTAGGTTTTATTGTTTTTGCTGCAGGAAGTTTTTCGTTGCTTAGCTGGTCACTCAAGGTTTTGCCTATAGGAACAGCGTATTGATCTCTTCTCGAAGTTCAGTGATGAACTGATTCGTCTCCCGTAAGTATCCAAGTCGGAGGCATCGTTGCCACCTTTAAGGATTTTGGTGATGTTCTGACTTCTAAGCTACTTAACTTCATTCTGACAGTTGTAATTCTGAGCATGCTTCTTCTGATGATTCTCTTCAGAAGTATCTTGATTCCGATCAAGGCAGCTGCAATGAATCTTTTATCAATCTGTGCTGCATTCGGTGTGGTTGTTGCCGGATTCCAGTGGGGTTGGTTCGAGCCGATCTTCGGAACTTCTGCAGGACCGATTGAGTCATTCTTGCCGATCATGCTATTTGCAATCCTCTTCGGGCTATCTATGGATTATGAAGTCTTCTTAGTCTCGAGAATTCACGAGGAGTGGATGAAGAGCAAAGACTCAAAAGAATCTGTGTCTAAAGGACTTGCTGCGACGGGATCAATTATCACGGCTGCAGCTGCAATCATGGTCGTTGTCTTTATGGCCTTCGTCTTCCTAGGCGAGCGAACAATTCAACTCTTTGGAGTCGGCTTGGCCGTAGCAGTTTTGATCGATGCCACAATCATTCGTTCATCTTTGGTTCCCTCTTTGATGCAAATTGCAGGAAAGTGGAATTGGTATCTTCCAAGTTTCATTGAGAAGAGGCTCCCAAGAATTCGTCTTGAGGAATAGATCCAATAACACCTTCTCCTCCGTGATGGTGTGAAAAGAAGAGTCGCCCTATCGATAGCCATTTGCCGATAGGGCGACTCTTCCTTAACTGCTGATTGTAAGCAGATCGGTTAACAGCGAGATACCTCAAATTCCTGGCTTGTACGTCCAGATCTGTAACTCATAATTAATGTCTTCAAGTATGTTCGTTGGGGCATTTGCTGAAATGAAGAAAGGTGCTTCACAGATAAAGCCGGACATGTAACCCGCTCCACCTTGAGCCGTTTCGTCTGTGAAAACATTTACTTCACTATCGATGTACCCGCCGGCAGATTTGATTTCAGATCCAGATTCTGACCGCCAGCGAATGACCCAAAAACCATCATTACAACTGTTCATCTGTGTACCATCTGCAAAATAATCCGGAGTTTGCCAATCCTCACCGTAGAGCCGCAACTGCCAAGAGTCGGAACTTCTAATCACTTGGCTGAGCTCATAATCCACAATTGCAGTTGGGAATCCAGGAAGTTCGTTCGAAAAATCTGTCGCCATCATGGATTCTTTTGCAACAATCACTTTCGATACGATCGTCGTATCTATTGGAGCTTGAGTTTCACTGGTAATTGTATTTTCGCTACTGGTGGAACCAGAAAAGCTAACTATCGCAACAATTACTGCCGCCATTGTGAGAGCAAGAAATGCCTTGCCCGAAGTCGAAAGATTGGTCAGTTTTCCAATGAACCCAACTTTCTCAGCTTGAGGTTTTTTGACTGCTGATTTTTGGAGCTTTTGGTTGAGAACATCTGAAATTTCCATCGCAGTTGTAGTGCCATCTTTGAAATTGATGATTTGGACAACCGTAAGCCAATACTTCCAATCCTCTGGCAAAGTTGAAACGAAGTCTTTCTGGACGCCAAGGAGTACGGGAATCAAGAATTTTTGGCCATCAATGGTTAAATTCACTTCGCGTTTGACGTGGGGCGATGCAATCGACTCTGGTGACAGGAGCACAATGACAGCATCCGCTTTACTGATTGATTTAGTGATCTCCTCGGCGTAATTAACCCCGGGTTGAATATCTTCTGCTGCCAACCACACTGTAAATCCAAGATCAAGAAGGTGCCTTTTAATCCCAATGGCATCTTGAAGGTTGGAGCTGGCATGGCTTATGAATATATTGCTCACGGACTACCCCTCATGTCTTGCGAGGAAGAATACAGGTCGTTGACCCTTTATTACTTCTGATGGCACGGCTATTCTCAGCCGATGAGCACTCCACGCATTTTGCATGCAGCGACCGGTTCAAACCTCACCGCTAAGGGTTGGGCTCAAGAAGCTGCAATCCGTATGTTGCACAACAACTTAGACCCAGCGGTTGCTGAGCACCCTGAAAACTTAGTTGTCTATGGTGGTACTGGAAAAGCTGCCCGCAACTGGCCTTCTTTTGATGCAATTGTTAAGAGTCTTACCAACTTGAATGATGATGAAACTCTTCTCGTGCAATCAGGTAAACCTGTCGGAGTTTTTCAAACCCACGAGTGGGCACCACGTGTATTAATCGCAAACTCTAACCTTGTGGGGGATTGGGCTAATTGGCCAGAGTTTCGCAGATTAGAGCAACTTGGCTTAACGATGTATGGGCAGATGACTGCTGGATCGTGGATTTACATCGGTACACAAGGAATTTTACAAGGCACCTACGAAACATTTGCGGCAGTTGCACAAAAGCGCTTCGGTGGAACTCTGCAAGGTACGCTGACCTTAACTGGTGGTTGCGGCGGTATGGGTGGTGCACAACCGCTTGCTGTGACCATGAATGGTGGAGTCTGTTTAGTTATTGATATAGATAAATCAAGATTAGATAAGCGAATTGAAACTAGATACCTCGATGAGATTGCAGATAACGTTGATGACGCCGTTGAGCGCGTACTGAAGGCAAAGAATGCACGCGTTCCTCTTTCTGTTGGCTTAGAAGGTAATGCGGCCGAACTCTTCCCACTGCTTCTTTCGATGGATGTGCCAATCGATATCGTGACAGATCAAACATCTGCACATGATCCTTTCTCATATGTTCCAATTGGAATCGATGTTCATGAGGCCGCACAGATGGCAAGAGATAATCCAGCTGATTTCACCAAGCGCTCACAAGCATCCATGGCTCAACATGTTGAAGCGATGGTGGGCTTTATGGATAAAGGCGCTGAAGTATTTGATTACGGTAATTCAATCCGTGACGAAGCGCGCCAAGGCGGTTTTTCTCGGGCCTTTGCTTTCCCTGGCTTTGTTCCTGCCTATATTCGCCCACTCTTCTGTGAAGGAAAAGGCCCATTTCGCTGGGTGGCGCTTTCCGGAGATCCCAAAGATATCTATCGGACAGACAAGGCCGTACTTGATTTGTTCCCAGAAAATGAAGGTCTGCATCGTTGGATAACAATGGCGCAAGAGAAAGTTGCATTCCAAGGTCTGCCTGCACGAATCTGTTGGTTGGGCTACGGGGAGCGAGATAAAGCTGGCCTTGCATTTAATGATTTAGTTGCACGTGGTGAAGTATCGGCTCCTATTGTTATTGGACGCGATCACCTAGATTGCGGCTCTGTCGCTTCACCATACCGTGAAACTGAAGCGATGCTCGATGGTTCTGATGCAATTGCCGACTGGCCACTACTTAACGCAATGGTCAATATCTCTTCAGGCGCTTCATGGGTTTCGATTCACCATGGCGGTGGCGTTGGTATGGGACGTTCTATACACGCGGGACAAGTTTCAGTTGCTGATGGCACCAAGCTGGCAGCACAAAAACTTGAACGCGTGTTAACGAATGATCCTGGCATGGGAGTTATTCGACATGCTGATGCTGGCTATGACTTGGCTGTTGATACGGCAAAGCATCGTCATGTGCATGTTCCGATGTTGGATACTGAATGACAAGCACGCTTGTTCACAACATTGGGCAGTTGGTCACCAATGATCCGCAACATGATGGAACAAAGCTAGGAATCATTGAAAACGCCGCACTGCTCATTGAAGATGGTGTCATTGCTTGGGCAGGTCCAGATTCAGAAGCACCAACACATCATATTAAGCGTCGCATAAATGCCGAGAGCCGGGCTGTTATCCCAGGTTTTGTAGATAGCCATACTCACATGATCTTTGCTGGAGATCGCAGCAAAGAGTTTCGTGCCCGTATGTTGGGCGAGAGTTATAGCGCGGGCGGCATCGCTCACACCGTGGAGAAAACTCGCGATGCAAGCAATGACTTGCTACGCACTAACGCCCAATCACTATTGAACGAGGCTTATTCCACGGGCACAACAACCATTGAGATTAAATCCGGATATGGTCTCAGCATTGAAGATGAACGCAGATCACTCGAAATTGCACGATCCTTCACTGATGAAACTACATTTCTAGGCGCACATGTTGTTCCAGTGGAGTACAAAAAGAACCCAAAAGATTATGTTGATTTAGTTTCTGGGCCAATGCTGGATGCAGTTCTTCCTTTTTCTAAGTGGATAGATGTTTTTTGTGACAAGGGTGCTTTCTCTGTAGATGATGCACGCACAATTCTGAAGGCAGGCATGGCCAAAGGTTTATTGCCCCGCATTCATGCCAATCAACTTCAAGAGGGTCAAGGTGTTCGTTTAGGTGTTGAACTTGATGCCGCATCTGTGGATCATGTTTCACATGTGACCGAGAAAGATATTCAAGCGCTCTCAACATCAAATACTGTGGCAACTCTTCTTCCTGGCGCAGAGTTCTCTACTCGCTCTGCCTATCCAGATGTTCGCCCCCTACTTGAGGCCAGCATCACCGTGGCATTGGCATCTGATTGCAACCCAGGCTCTTCATATACAACCGGCATGCCTTTCATCATCGCAGTTGCTGTGCGCGAAATGCATTTTTCACCAGAACAGGCACTCTGGTCAGCGACGATGGGTGGGGCAAAAGCACTGCGCCGTGATGACGTTGGACATCTCTTTGAAGGTGCTCGAGCTGACTTCTCTATTCTTAGCGCAGATTCGTACATTCACTTGGCATATCGACCAGGTGTTCAATTAGTAGAACAGGTGTGGCGAGATGGCCTCCAAATCAAGTAAGACCGTAACACTCTCAACATCTGGCACAACATTCAGTGATGTGATTGATGTAGCGCGCTACGATGCACGAGTCGAACTCTCAACAGCTGCCATTGATGCAATGAATGCATCAAGAAAATACATCGAAGGTTATGCCGCAGGGGGAGACCCTGTTTATGGTGTTTCGACAGGATTTGGTGCGCTAGCTAATCGCCATATTGATGTCGCAGATCGCTCTCAACTGCAGAAATCCCTTATCCGCTCTCATGCTGCAGGTGTTGGACCTGCCATTGAGCGTGAAGTAGTACGGGCGCTGATGTTTCTGCGCCTTCGCACGATGGCATCTGGTCGCACAGGAGTGCGGGTGGCACTTGCGCAGACATACGTTGATTTCCTAAACAATGGAATCACCCCAGTAGTTCCAGAATTTGGTTCATTAGGTTGCAGCGGTGATTTAGCACCACTTTCACATTGTGCGCTTGCCTTGATGGGTGAGGGTCGCGTGCATGATGCTCATGGTGTTGAGATGGAAACAATGCAAGCGCTCAATGCTGTAGGCATTAAACCGATTGAACTTGAGGCAAAAGAAGGTCTGGCACTCATTAATGGCACCGATGGAATGCTTGGCATGTTGATAATGGCCTGTGCTGATCTTGAACAACTTTGTATGGTTGCAGATATAACAACTGCAATGAGTATTGAGGGATTACTTGGAACAGATCGTGTCTTTGCGCCAGATCTGCATGCGCCACTTCGTCCTCAAATCGGACAAGCGATAAGTGCAGCAAATATCTTTGCCCTGCTTAAAGGATCGGGAATTGTTGCATCACACCGTCAAAATGATTCACGCGTCCAAGATGCATACTCTTTGCGATGTGCTCCACAAGTTGCAGGCGCAGTCCGTGACACTATTTCTTATGCTTCAACAATTGCCGCTCGCGAATTAGCTAGCTCAATTGATAATCCTGTGGTCCTACCCGATGGCCGTGTGGAATCAAATGGAAATTTCCATGGAGCACCAGTCGGTTATGTTTTAGATTTCCTTGCAATAGCAGCAACAGATTTAGGTTCTATTGCAGAGCGCCGCACAGATAGAGCGCTCGATCAATACCGTTCTGCTGGCCTACCACCATTCTTAGCCCACGATCCCGGCGTTGATTCCGGCCTCATGATTGCTCAATACACTCAAGCAGGGTTAGTGAGTGAAAACAAACGTCTTTCAACTCCAGCAAGTGTTGATTCAATCCCTTCCTCTGCCATGCAAGAAGATCACGTCTCAATGGGCTGGTCAGCAGCGCGCAAACTCCGCAAAGTAGTTGATAATTTAGCTCGCATCTTGGCGATCGAATTGGTTACTGCCGCCAGGGCAATCGAACTTCGTACTGGTTTAACTCCAGCTCCAGCTACTGCTCGCGTTGTAAAAGAGCTGCGAACAGTGGTGGGGGGAGTAGGACCAGATCGTTTCCTATCACCTGAATTAGAAGCCGCAACCGCACTTGTTAACTCCGGAGCAGTTGTTGCCGCAGCAAGAGAAGTTGTTACAGAGCTTTCCTAGAAGCTAGTCCGGCAGCGGCTTCAAGGACAAGGAGCGCAGCTAGGCGCACTGTGCGCTGATCATCTGTATCAATCGATGCATCGATTTCAGTTATATCCAGCGCTCGAACTCGCTTATCAGATGCAATGAGCCGGACCCCATGACGTAACTCATCTGCTGAAATTCCACCAGGAAGTGACGCAGGACAAGCTGGAGCTACAGATCGATCGCAAACATCAACATCCACATCAACGTAAATTTCTCGACCCTGCATGCCAGCAATATCAAGAGCTTTATGAATAATCTCAGGCATGGTCACAGTTCGCATTTCAGCTCGCGTTATTACCGTGATCCCATGCTCTTTCGCTCGATCGGCATACTCTGAACTATTTGCAAAGTCTGCAATACCAATTTGAACTATGTTCTTTCCAGGAAGACCAGCTTGCATAAGTCTCCAAATCGGAGAACCATTAGATTCACCATCTCGAAGATCATGGTGTGCATCAAAGGTTATAACTCCTATATTTTGGAGATCGTTCCATAAGCCTTTAGCAAGGGAGTAGGTAATTGAATTATCTCCACCAAGAGCGAGAATCATTTTATGTTTGTTGAGCAAATCAGCCGCAAACTTTGCAACACGGTTCTCTCCATCAACAAAATCAGGAGAATCGATATCACCTAAATCAGTCATGGAAAGACTCCGCAGATCAGAACTTGTTGATTCAGCAAATGTTGAGTATCTGGTGAGCGCTTCTCGCACTGTTGCGGGTGTTAAGTGCGCAGAGGTAGATGAGAGCGAGGTTTTATATGCCGGTATTCCTAGTAGAGCGAAATCGGCATTGTTCAGACTTTTATCAAAGAGTGTATGTGCGCGAGGCCATTTTTCGTCTTTAGATAATCCCTGAACGGACATGGGGTAATCCTAGTTAACTTCCTGGGCTCACAGTCGACATATTGAAATCTTTGATCACAAGTGGTGGAACAGCCATATTCGCCATATCACCAGCCCATTCACGGGGTTGCGTCCACTCTGTTGCACCAGCGTGAGCAATGCGAGAAAGCGCTGAAACCGGTGAATCATTCCAACGGAAGTTATTGGTCGCACCAACTACTTCGCCACCCTTCACGTGATAAACACCGTCACGAGTAAGACCGGTGAGAAGAAGTGAATTCGGATCAACCATGCGGATGTACCAGAAGGTTGTGAGTAGAAGTCCGTTATCAACCTTCTTCACTAAATCTTCAAGTGATCCGCTCGCACCATCAACGCTCATCACAAGGTTTTCACCAAGTGGCGTGAAATCCAAGTTAGTGAGCTTTGCAGATGCTCTTGTCTGAATGAGAGATTGCAGAACACCATCCTTGAGCCAGTCAACGCGCTTAATTGGTTGACCATTATCAAAGACTGATGAGTATGGTGAACTGACATCAGTAGCTACAAAGTTAGATGCCGGAAGTTGCTTGAAATCAGGGTCACTAAAGAACTGCAGCGACACATTGGAAAGTTTCTCGCCAATGCGTGTTCCGCCACCCTTCTTTGAAAAGACAGATTGGCCTTCATGAGCATCGCGAGCAGCTGATACCCACATCATGTATGTAAAGAGGTCAGCAACTGATCCTGATGGCAAGATGGTGTCGTAACGTCCCGCAGGAAGTTCTACCTTGGTGCCCTGCCACTCTAAGCGCTGGCGAACTTGCTTATCGATATCGGCAACGGATACATCTTTGAAGTCACGAGTTTCAACTCCAGCCCATGTTGAACGAGAACGATCATGAGACTTTCCCGTCATCTCTACGCGACCGATTGGAGAATCCTTACGTAAACGGAGCCCACCCTTTGATCCGACCCAGGTCGTTTCATGCGTATGCTCGGAATATCCAAAGAGTTCAATCTTGTCAGCAACTGATCGAGTAAACATATCGCCAAGTGCTGGTGCGAAAGTTGAGAAGACTTCAGGTCCTGTTGGTGCATGCTCTGCTGCCCAATTGCCGATCGAAACATTGGTCGCAAGTGGTGCGTAATCCTCAGCTGGTCCAGCCGCCTTTGCCGCCGCAACTGCATCTTCGAGAAGCTTAGGAACATCAGCAAGTGAAACGTCTGTGCGTGTTACTCCACCGGAAGCCATACCGCCTGCAACTGCAACAAATGCAATAACAGTTACGCTACGCTCTTGGATAACACCGTTGGTAGTCAAGGTGCTACCTGCCCAACGAAGGTTCGCTTGCGTCTTATCGCGAACTACAACAATGCAGTCATCGCATGTAGCAGCTGAAGTGATCTTTTCAATCAGATCTTGAGCAGAAATCATTTTCCAGCCTCCGCAACAGTATTGAGAATATTTACTTTGTCGAAGATTGCCGATGGGCAACCGTGACTTACCGCTGCAATCTGACTTGGTTGTGCCTTACCGCAGTTGAAGGCACCACCCAATACGTAGGTAGAAGGACCACCGACAACCTTCATTGATCCCCAGAAATCAGTTGTTGTTGCTTGATACGCAACATCTTTGAGCTGACCGACAATCTTGCCATTCTTGACGCGATGGAACTGCTGACCAGTAAATTGGAAGTTATAGCGCTGCATATCAATCGACCAAGATTTATCGCCCTTGATGATGATTCCATCTTCCATCGATGCAACCATTTCATCGTAGGTTGGCCCAGTTGGGTTTGGCTGCAAGGAAACATTTGGCATGCGCTGGATCGGAACGTGTGCGGGAGAGTCGGCAAAGGCGCAGCCATTGCTTCGATCACGGTCTACACGAGCAGAGATGCGACGATCTAGTTGGTATCCAACAAGAAGACCATCTTTAATGATGTCCCATTGCTGGGCTGCAACACCTTCATCATCAAAACCGACCGTACTCAGGCCGTGAGATGTGTTGCGATCTCCAGTTACATTCATCAACTTCGAACCGTATTGAAGATTGTTGAGCTTATCTGGCGTCGCGAATGATGTTCCTGCGTAGTTGGCCTCGTATCCGATGGCACGGTCTAATTCAGTTGCATGGCCGATCGACTCATGAATTGTGAGCCACAAATTCGATGGGTGTACCAATACGTCGTAGCGGCCAGGTTCAACCGATGGCGCTGCAACTTTCTCAGCCAATAGCGTTGGAAGTTCAGCGATCTCTGCATCCCAACCCCAGTGCTTATTTCCCATCCACTCCCAGCCAAAACCTGCAGGCTGAGCGAGTGTGCGCATAGATTCAAATCCATGATCGCCAATCGAGATTGCTTCAATCTGTGTCTGCACGCGTACTCGCTGTTGAGTGGTGCTCGTTCCATACGAATCCGCATAATGCTTCTGTTCTTTAACAAACATTGTGTGAGCTGAGGTGTGATTAACGCTCGAACTCTTGAGTAGACGATTGCTTAAATCTGCCAGGCGATCTTTCTTCTCTGAATCAGATACTGCAAATGGATCAATTTCATATTCAGATACCCACATCTGATTTGCATAGACGGGTTCAGCAACGAGGGAAACTAACTCGGTAGATAGTGGCTTTGAAGTCTTTGCCATAGCAACTGCAGTAAGAGCAAGCTTTTTTGCCACATCAACAGAAATTTCGGGAGAGGAAGCAAAGCCCCATGCACCGTTGACTATTACGCGGACACCTACACCTGCCATAGTTTCATCGCTCTGTGTCTCAGGACGAGCATCTCGTAATGAGAGCAATCCATTACGTGTACGCTCAATGCGAACATCGACATGCGATGCACCTGCATCCTTTGCTGTACTAATTGCGGCATCACTCACTGCTGTGAGTGGAAGGGCTAGAAAATCTGCATCTACGGTCTTATTCACCCCCGAACCATATTTCAAAAGTTGGCATTCGGGTAGTGGGTAGAGCACTGTGCAATAATTCGAGCCATGGAAAACGTCCTTGTTACAGGTGCAAGTGGATATATTGGTAAGCACATCACCCTGCATTTACTTAATCAGGGATATAAGGTTCGAGCTTCGGTGCGAAGCCTGGTTAAGTCAGCAGAAGTTCGTGATGCTGTCCGCCCACACCTACTTGATTCATCGAATCTCGATTCGCTACTAACTTTTGTTGAGCTCGACCTGGAGAAAGATTCTGGCTGGGAAGCAGCACTTCAAGGCATCGATGTCCTAATGCACACCGCATCACCTTTTCCACTTGCCTCGCCTAAGGATGAGAACGAACTTATTCGCCCGGCAGTCGATGGAACTCTTCGTGCTCTTAAAGCTGCAAAGAGTTCTGGTGTAAAGAGAGTGATCTTGACTTCATCCGTGGCTGCAATTTATGGACGTGATTTACCGGCTGGCACAAGTGAGTATGACGAAACGATGTGGACTGACGTGACGCATCCTGTTGGACGCGGGGCGTATACAAAGTCCAAGACATTGGCAGAGAAGGCGGCGTGGGATTACATCAAGAGTGATGCACCAGAGATCGCACTCACGACAGTTAATCCTGTGCTTGTACTTGGCGCGCCACTCGATAAGAATTTTGGATCATCCATTTCAGTCGTAGAGCGCATTCTTAAGGGCAGCGATCCAATGTTGCCAGATCTAAAGTTTGCGATTGTTGATGTGCGAGATGTCGCCAAGATGCATGTCGCTGCAATAAAGCTTGAGGGGACTAAGGGCGAGAGAATCATTTCCTCGTCTGAAACTAAGTCATTTGTGGAAATCGCTCAATACCTTAAGTCGATCTATCCAAAGAGTAAAGTCAAGACAACTCAGGCACCTACAGCAATCATTAAATTCCTTTCAATTTTTGATGGCACAATCAAGGCAATTTTGCCGCAGCTTGGAAAACCGATGAACGTTAGTAACGCTAAAGCCAAGAGTTTGATGGGTATGAACTTCATTCCGGTTGAGGTTACTTTGCGTGAATCTGCTGAATACCTCATCAAGAACGGCCTCTAGTTAATTTTGACGCAAGATAGAGCACGAGAGCTCACTTCAATCAAGCGGAAGATCGCAAAGATTGATACTGCTTTTGCACCCGCGATAAAGAATCTCGAGCCCTGCACCTTTGGGTTAACTAAACCAAAGGTAACCAGCTATCAATCTCTCATTCGCTCAGTTGTGGCTCAGCAGGTAAGCACCGCAGCAGCCAAAACCATTTCGGGACGTTTGGAAGTCAAATGTGGGGGATCGATTACTGCAGAGAAAGTAGGAGCACTCTCACTTAAGCAATTGCAATCAGTGGGATTAACAGGGGCCAAGGTTCGAACTATTAGTGAACTGACAGAGGCTTCACTTTCAGGTGGGATCAACTTCAGAAAATTCCCACATCTCACTGATGAAGAAATCATTCAAGAGCTACTCCCGCTTTATGGAATTGGTCGTTGGACAGTAGAGATGTTTCTAATCTTTCACCTAGGGCGACTTGATGTGTGGCCCGTTGATGATCTTGCGGTCCGTCGTGGATGGGATAACTTGCATGGAAATTCTGAACCGATCAAGGCCAAGGCTCTCAATGCTTTAGGGGAGCCATTTACTGGCATGCGAAGTGTTGTAGCTTGGTATTGCTGGAGAGCTTCGTGAGTAATATAACGGCGCACGAATTGTTTCCGAATGATTGGCAACGTTTACGTGATATTCGCCTTGCATCGTTAGTCGAAAGTCCGGAAGCCTTCGGGGCAGATTACGAGGTGCTCAGCAAATTCGGCGAGCAACAGTGGAGAGAAATCTTTGCGAGCCTCTCGTACTTGGTGGCTAATCTTGATGGAAAAGATATTGCAGTGATGTCTATTGAAAATCTAGAGGGCGATTTTGGCGCAACCTGTTGGATTGGTGGATGTTGGACCGATCCCGAGCATCGTGGCGTTGGCGCACTCCGAGCAATGTTTGACTACCTTGATCATCACGCAGGCAGTCGAGACTGGAGTAAGCAAGGCTTAGGAGTATGGATAGATAACTACTCTGCTATTGCCGCATACGAAAAGCTTGGATTTGTTGCTATGGGTGAGCCACAGGAAAGCACCAGAAAACCGGGTAAGTTTTATCAACGAATGATTCGACATTAAGCCTTAATCTCTTTTAGTCGCGCAGCGACCATTGATTGAACCAGCTTTACTTCTACTTCCCAATCATTTGGAACGGCGATCGTTTTCTTGGTAACACGTACGCCCTCAAGTTTTTCAAACTTTGGCGCAAAGGTTTTCAAGACATCTCCCCAAGGCGCAATCGAGATATGGTTCTTAGACACTGATGCTCCGAAGACATACTCTTTGCCACTTTTGAGCATTGGCTGATTCCAGGCGATAACGAGCTCTAAATCTGGAAACTTATCCTTGATCGTCTTGATAATTTCACGAATCTTTTTAGCTTGCTTGGGATCAATACTCTTGAAATATTCGGTTGGAGTTGCGTGGCGTTTCGATGAGGTTGATCCTCGCGAATACATCACGACAGCATTGGCATGAGCCTGACTGAATCCGTAATTCTCGCGCAGGAAGGCGATTTGCTCAGGGTATTTCTTGCCCTCGAGTTTTTTCAAGGCGGCAAACCAGTAGGCCATCTTTTCACCATATTTCTTCTCGATCGCAGGGAAGAACTTTTCGCGATCACCATCTGAGATTGCCATGGAGTGATTCTACAAGGGGCAGAAGCCTTCAGATAGCGAAATGGCTCGGCGCTAGTTAGAGTTATGAATAGATTTTCAGCGCTACATACGTGGAGGAATACAGATGCAAGAATCAGGTAAATGCCCAGTCGCACACGGTGCGCTCACAACAGTTTCGCAGACCAATACACATTGGTGGCCGAATGCGCTCAACCTCGACATCTTGCATCAACACGATACGAAGACCAATCCACTTGGTGCTGACTTTGATTATGCAGAAGAACTCAAAAAGTTAGATGTAGAAGCTTTGAAAAAAGATTTGCATGCACTCATGACAGATAGCCAGTCATGGTGGCCAGCCGACTGGGGGCATTACGGCGGCTTA
>Ga0208596_1000374_pt1 | contig 14413 bp, 10 predicted proteins | sample LakMenEpi12Jul11_FD_150686 | JGI IMG/M metagenome (GOLD analysis project Ga0208596, IMG submission 150686) | Freshwater microbial communities from Lake Mendota, WI - 12JUL2011 deep hole epilimnion (SPAdes) | ecosystem: Environmental > Aquatic > Freshwater > Lake > Epilimnion/Euphotic zone ...
TGGATGGAAGATATTATGAAATGTTGACATTTTTACCCTTGATAATACTACTATACTTAAATATGTAAAGTTTTGTAACGACATTCAACATTTCTGGATATTTTGAAATAGAGTCAAATAGCATTAATGAATTTAGAGAAAGTAGGTTAATGGCTAAGTTTGATCATTCTGGTACTTTGCCTAAGATTTTTAAAGAACATAAACTGTCTATATTACCTATTTCTAGAAAAAAATATATAATAGCTAGATTTGATACTTACCTAAAAGTTGATTATGACCCTTCTCTAGAGCCTACTCCTGTTGATTTTCCTTCCAGTATAGAAAGTATAGATTATTGTAATCTCTTTTCAGAAAGTGCTGCTTTAAGTTGTGCTTTCAATATAGATATTATAGATGATTTAATTAATAGTGATGGAGAAATTTTTAAACAAACTGTTTATGGTCGAATGTCTACAGGTAAGTTTAATTTTTTTATAAAAGATAGAGTAGATAATAAACAGTATCAAATTGAAGTTGATAATTCTCAGTGTGAAATAGATGCAGGGTTTGAGAGTGAAAATTATTTTGTATTGGTGGAAGCTAAATTATATGATGTGGATAATTTTTTAATTAGGCAGCTTTATTATCCATATCAACTATGGTCTAATAAAATTAGAACAAAGCAGGTAATTCCAGTTTTAATGACTTACTCTAATTCTAGTAATATATTTAGCTTCTTTATATACAAATTCGAGAATTTATTAGATTACAATTCTATAAGGTTAGTAGAACAAAAAAATTATGTTATAGCACCCGAAATAATCACTCATGATGATGTATCTGAAATATTTAAATCTATTACGATAGCCCCTGAACCAAAAAATATTCCATTTCCACAAGCAAATACATTTGCAAGAATTATAGATTTACTAACAATTTTGTTAAATAAAGAACTTACAAAAGAAGAGATTACAGCAAATTATCAATTTAATCAACGACAGACTAATTATTATACTAATGCTGCTAGATATCTTGGATTTGTTGAAAAATATAAAGACAGAAATACCAAAGAAATCAACTTTAAATTAACTGATGAAACTACAGAATACTTAAAAAAAAGGCATAAAATAAAAATACTATATTTTATAAGAAAAATTTTACAATATGAGGTTTTTTATAAAACTTTTGAATCTACCCTTTCAAATGGTGAAATACCGGATAAAAATGAACTTATTAAAATAATTTTATCGTGTAATTCAAATTTAAGTAATACAACTGCTGACAGACGTTCTAGCACAGTTAGACGATGGATAGAATGGATATTAAGTATGATTTCCGATGAGTAAATTAGATATAGAGGTGTAAGATAATAGCCTATCCCTCTTAAAGTTTAAATATATAAGAGGGAGAATTAAAAGACATTACCAGTGATGATCATTATCATCACAAGTGTTAAATTCTGCAATAAAACTTTACAATCTTTGCGTTTTACCCAGGTAAAATCCATGGTCTATTGAGAATAGAGTCATTAATTGATCAAATTTGGTATCACAAATACCAATGCACAACTTGGACACAATCCTCAAAATCTTAACATTCAACACCTCTGCATTATCATTAATTGGGGATTTTATTTTTTGAAAGTCCCTTGACAGTCAACTGTTAACAATCATCTTTTAATAACTGAGAAAATCCTGAGAAATAGCAAAGGCTTTACTGACAATTTCTGATGCTAATTGATCAGATTGAAATACAGAATAGCCATAACTCCTATTACGTTGATGCCCATTAGAAAATGACTGAGATTGTAAATAAATTCCTACAGCTATACTAGGTAGATAGCTAATATTATAATCTGCGACCTGCAATGAAGAAACTGGAGTGAAAGACAGATTAAATAAACTGTGCAAAGGCAACTTATACAGGTCACGGTGGGGAATTAAAATGATTGTCTCTACCCCTTCCAATTCTTGAATAATTGTGGGAATACTCAAGATATTTTGCAACTGTAATAGTTTTGATGGTGATCCTGAACTTTGCCAATCTGCTAACCAATATTCAAATTCAATTAAGCGTCTTATTCCTTCTGGAATTGTTTCTATATCTTGGATTGGGGTAAATAATAGAATAGGAGATGGGCTTTGATCTTTGATAATAAATGTGTGTAAAGCTGCCGGACTAAGGTGCCAATAAATTATAGCTGTGGAGGGATTAAGCAATTTTTGAATAGAGCTATAATCTACGGAATAAAGTTGATCATTTAGATCGGGCATTAACCACCGTAAACAATTATTTTTAGCTTGTTCAGCGATTTCCCAAGCTTCCACCAAGTCTCCTGAATTGACAGCAAAATCAACCGCTAGTTGTCCCAAACCTGCGAATTTTAGTACCAGTTGTTTTTTGTTTTCATCAGAACGAGTAGGGTTAGTCAGTAATTGTTCTAATAATTCAATCCCCCATTTTTGTGATTCCTGTGCCGCTACTGTTTCTCCCAAACAGACCAGCACTTTGGCTAGAAATTGCAAAATTTCTAAATGCAATTCTGGAAAATCTTCTGGTGTGAGAGTGGATAGCGCCAATTGGTATTCAGATATGGCATGATGCCAATAATCACGGGGTATAGTTGATTTTTTACCTTGTTCATAGTAAGTATTACCAACAGCTATATGTAATCTTCCCCAACCTTCTGGATGGGTATCTGGGCGAAGTTGCTTTAAACCCTCTTGATAACTTGCTAATTTACCCTCATAGCCGCCTAAATTAAGAGCAGGATTTAATCTAGAAATGGGACTAACCACAATTAGTGATGATTCCTGGGAGCTAAGATGAGCCGCTGCCGCACCCCTACCCAGCCAAGCTTCCCAGTAGTCCAACTTAATTTCTAAAGCACTATCGTAGCAGGATATAGCTTGGGCAAAATGGTCTAGGTGAAACAGGGCTACGGCTTGATTATACCATGCCGGGTGGAAATCAGGTTTAATAGCGATCGCTTGTTTATAGGAAGTGATCGCCTCTTCACGACGACCTAAGTTTTCAAAGGACACACCCCGATTATACCAACCTAGATAAAATTCAGGTTGAATGGCCAGGGCTTGATTCCAAGACTCTATTGCTGCTGACCATTCTTTTAAGTTAAAAAGTACCACACCCCGGTCAATCCAGACTTCATAATAGTTTGCTTGCAGATTGAGAGACCGATCATAACTAGCGATCGCATCTGTATATTGTTCCAGTACAGCTAAAGCCATACCCCGATAGTACCAGGTTTCTGGATCTTCAGGTTCGAGATTGAGAGCTTGATCATAACTAGAAATTGCTTCCCTGATGAAACCTGCCTTTAGTAATGCTAAACCCCTGTTGGACCAAGCAGCTTGGTAATCAGGTTTAATAGCGATCGCTTGATCAAAAGAAGTAATGGCCTCCTCAAATTCTCCCAGTTCAGTAAGAATACACCCGCGACGATACCATATCTTATATAAATACGGTTTAAGTTTTAGTGCTTGTTCATAAGCGGCGATCGCTTCAGGAAACCGTTGCAGATAAAACAGTATCAACCCCTGATTAAACCAATAATCATAAACTTGGGGTTGTATTTGACTGGCTCGTTCATAGAAATCCAAAGCCGTTAACAAATCTCCAGCCTTAGCTTGCTGTAAACCCTGGTAAAATAGAGTTTCTGCCTGATTAGGCTCAACTATTTCTGATCTTGATTGCTCAACAATTTGACCATCAGGAATTGCCAATTCTGAGGCCAACTGCTGGACAAGATTACTACTTTGCTCCAGTCGTACCACCAATTCATCCAAAGTGGATACTAACTGCGATTCTACATTTACTAAAGACTCGTTATTTACTAAAGACTGGTTCCAGTCCTTCTCTATTAAAAACTCTGGATCTGGAATTATATCCTCAACATTCTCGGAAAATTCCTCAATTCCAGACTCATAAACCTGATCAGCATTTTCTGTAGAGGAGATGATAGGTAACAGGTAATCAGTGATAGAATCTACTTCTCCCTGTTCCTCGTTTTCTGTTTCCTCTATCAGTATGGGAATTTCCAACTCCAGTGACCCTTGCTGACGATCATAGTCCTGATTCAGATTACGCTGTAATAAATGTATTCCAATGTCATAGGACAAATTACTAATTTCACCAATCTCTAACTCACCCAGCTTGATCAAGCGTTCAGCCAACTGAAGATTTGGGGCAGGAGAAGCTAATAATTTATCAGCAAATATCAACAGCCAATCTATCCAACGGTCAACAGTAATGCGCGGTTCCATCCGCTGTAAATACTTTAATGCCCACTGTTGTCCTCGTGCCTGATGCACTCCCTCTAACAGTTCATTAAATAACAACTCTAGATCCGCATTCGTGAGTTCTGGGGGTTTATCTGCCACCAGATTGCCTTGACCGGAATGGGGATCACCTATCTCCAGTTTGCCAAAGGGGTACTGTAAAAATTTATTAAGCCACTGCAAGAGCCACCTGAACATCTGCCAATTTATTGGATTTTCTTTTCACTAGATTGTAGCAATTGTTGTTTCAAAAAAACTATTAATTATGGAACGGACTAGAAAACCTCATATAGATAAGTAAAAATATTGATACCCACGTCGAATCAATATAACTTAGTTACTAAGATCGGTTTTCAGGAGTTGGTTGCGGGGTCTCCAGAAGATTCATGAGCTTGATCATACTGATTAACCAATGCTTGAATAATTTCTTCTGGATTATTTGTTTCTATCCCTAGTTGTTGGGCAATTTGCTCGCACAGGTTTTGATCCTGCTGTAACATGATCAATAATTCATCTAGGGTGACAGTTTTGTATTCCCCTTCTGGTAAATTTTGTTCAGCGTTGGCAGGTATTAAGGGAGGATTCTCGACTGCATCAGGTCCATTATATTCCCAAATTGGTTCTCCAGGATTGCGTGTTAAGAGTTTCATGCCTATATCGTAGGATAAATTGCCAATTTTCCCAATCTCTAATTCCCCAAGTTGGACTAATCTGGCCGCTAATTCATTATGGGGTTTAGAAGATGCTAACAATTTGTTACCAAAATTATTTAACCATCCTAACCACTGTTCCCCCGTAACACGATGTTCAAGATTGTGTAACCATTTTCGCGCCCAAGTTTGTCCCTTGACTTGATGAACTCCTTCTAATAGTTCTGTAAATAGAAGTTCTAAATCTGTATCAGATAAGGGGGGTATTACTGGTTTGGGGGTATTTTCTCGACTGGGGGTGAGATTTTGCTTCCTACCGAATAAACGCCGATACAATTTTTTGAGCCATTGAATTAGCCGCTTGAACATTGGATGCACCATTAATGTTGCTATTAAAATTTTAGCGGTCTCAGTGACCAGCGCCTATATTTGATGGAAAATTGCCATGAGTTGTTAGAATGGGAAAACCCTAAATTACCTGGGATAAGTAGGTTAACACCATCAAACCAAACTGTGTAAAGAAACGTAACATCGCTGGAAACTTCTTTACTATTGCTTCTTGCCCTGCTATAACGACAATTTTTAACACCACCCTACTTATACGGATTTAAACCTGTCCCCATGTCTTACGAACCCCTGCACCATAAGTATCGGCCAAAGAGTTTCGCTGAACTGGTGGGTCAAGAGGCGATCGCTACTACCCTGACTAATGCCATTCTCTCAGCGAAAATTGCTCCTGCCTATTTATTCACTGGACCTAGAGGCACAGGAAAAACTTCCAGTGCAAGAATTCTCGCTAAATCGCTCAATTGTCTTCAAGGCAACCAGCCCACCCCTTCACCCTGCGGCGTTTGTGAAATCTGTCAGGGTATTACTAAAGGCTATTCTACAGATGTAATTGAAATTGATGCTGCTAGTAATACTGGTGTTGATAATATTCGTGAATTAATTGAAAGGGCGCAGTTTGCGCCGATGCAGTGTCGTTATAAAGTTTATGTGATTGATGAATGTCATATGTTAAGTACCGCTGCGTTTAATGCGTTACTTAAAACTTTAGAAGAACCACCTAAGCACGTTGTTTTTGTGCTGGCGACAACAGACCCCCAAAGGGTATTACCAACAATTATTTCCCGGTGTCAAAGGTTTGATTTTAGACATATTCAGTTAGAAGCAATGGTCAAGCATTTAACGGATATTGCGACCAAGGAGAGGATTAATATTTCCCAGGATTCTCTGGTTCTGGTGGGACAAATTGCCCAAGGGGGATTAAGAGATGCAGAGAGTTTATTGGATCAATTAGCTTTAGTTGCTGGGGAAGTAACACCGGATAAAGTTTGGGATTTGGTGGGTTCAGTTAGCGAAAAAGATTTATTTGGACTATTAGAAGCGATCGCCCAAGATCAGGCGGAAATAGTTCTAGATTCTACCCGTAAAATCCTAGATAGAGGACGAGAACCCCTAATTATTCTCCAAAATCTCGCCGCTTTTTACCGGGATTTTCTGATAGCGAAAACTGCCCCCAATCGTCAGGATCTTGTAGCTTGTACTCAGTCAACTTGGATATCATTGGTTGATTTTGCCCAAAAATTTGACGTTAGTACGATCTTACTAGGACAACAACACCTAAGAAGCGCGGAACTACAACTAAAAAATACCACTCAACCCCGTTTATGGTTAGAAGTCACATTACTGGGATTATTACCTAGTGCTAATCCTAGTTCCAAAATTCAAATCCCAACTACAAATACTGTGACTTCAGGTTATCCTCCTGTTGCTGCACCACCAGTATATACTCAGGCAAATCACCATGCAGTTGTTAATTTCGCACCCCCACCAGCAACTATTGCTGAACCACCACCTCTTAACCAGCAATCAGCACCAATAAGTCCGGTAGGAGATGGTTCACAATCGGATTTAACTCAACTTTGGGAACAAGTTCGTGGACATATTCCGCAATTACCTATACAGGCGTTACTGGGTCAAATGTGCTATTTAATGGAGTTTAATGGTTCTGTTGCCCGTATAGGTGTAAAATCAGTGTGGTATGATAAGGTAAAATCTTATCTACCTGTCATCACTACAGCTTTTAGACAAACTTTCCAGCAGGAAATTGAAGTCACCTTAGAAAAAGCTAACACTGCAAATGCGATATCTACTAAAAGAAATCCAATACCGCACAATTCTCCCCCCGTTCAACAACCACCTCCACCTATATCGAATCAGGAAGTCTCACAACCGGAAACCACTCCAGAACCTGCACCACAGCCGGTAGCTACAGTATGCACACTGTTACCCACACCAGTTAAAACTGAGCCTGTTATTACGAACACAGCACCAGTAAAAACTGCTGCTCCGGCTCCAGTGCAATCATCTTCATCAAATTTGGATCATGATGGTGTGGTCAAAGCTGCGGAAAGTTTAGCTAAATTCTTTTCTGGAGAAATTATTCGCATGACAGATGATAACTTCCAATTATCAGATTCTGTTACTTCTACCGAAACGCCTGATGTATATGAATCCTATGTTGATGATGAATATAATTGAGCAATTCAGAATTGATAAATTTCTCCTGTTAACAAATCTTTGATACCGATATTCTATCAACTTCTACTTCACCTAGTGGATTCAGTTTTGCTACACCATGAAGTGCAGAATGTGGGATGTAACAAAATCAATGCTATGACATTGGAAAAAGCATTAAAAAATGAGGAGTGGCTTATTAGAAAGTATAAAAACCAGCTTCCTGATATAATTATCGCTACTACAGCTATAAATCAAGAGGTATTTTTATCAGCAAGAAGTGTCGGGAATATTCAAATAATTACTGGACTAAAAATTGAGAATCTTGCGGTAAAAAGATTTAGAAAAATCGGTTGTTTTATTTCGCTTATAGTTTTCCATGAGTTCAATTAAAAAACTAATAAATTCAAAACTTGCTATCATAATTTCATAGGTTAGTTCAGAATTAGAATCAAACTGTATTCGACAAACAATTTGGTCAGAAGGTAATGTAGCAACATTCCAGGTGACAACAAAGGGAATATTTTGACTAGCCTCAATTTTGCGGTATCCCTCTAATTTACCCTGTTGATAAAGACTGATAGCATAAGGTAATAAATTTCTTTTTCCACCTTGAATATATGGTAGATACAAGATAGATTGTTGTTGATTTGCTGGTTGGAGTTGGTCAAAAGTGGTAGACATCGTTGTAGATTCCTAAAATTGACTGATAATTAGCGATCTTTAATATAGAATGAATATTTGACTTTTGAAATATAGATAGGGTGGTCAATGTCCACCCTATACTACTGAAAATTGTGCAAATATCAAATATGATTCCTATATTCAGGGGAATGTACCTAAAGAAACTACGATTTTAATTTAAGTCGCTGTTGCTTTCAAAGCAAAAATTTGCTCAATTATATCTTCAACTACTTTATCCGGTGTGGAAGCACCAGAGGTAACACCAACTTTAATTTCCCCCGCAGGTAGCCAATTTTCTGTAATTATTAATTCCCCTGTTAATTGTCGATGTTCAATATGATTAATTGATTGAATCCTTTCAACACAATCAATATGATAGGAAGGAATACCTCTATCAATGGCAATTTGTTGTAATTGGGTAGTATTTGATGAATTAAATCCACCAATAACTATCATTAAATCTAGGTTGTCTTCCACCAATTCTAACATAGCATCTTGACGTTCTTGAGTAGCATCACAGATAGTATTAAAATTTTGAAAATGCTGATTTAACTCTGTTGGTCCATATTTCTGCATCATCGCCCGCTCTAGCATTTTACCAATTTGTTCAGTCTCACCTTTGAGCATGGTGGTTTGGTTAGCAATCCCAACTCTTTCTAAATCTTGATCAGGATCAAATCCTTGAGAACAAGCTTTTGCAAACTTAGTTAAAAATTCCTCACGATTGCCACCATTGAGAATATAGTTAATAACATATTCCGCTTCTTTTAAATTCAAAACAATCAAATATTTCCCAGCAAAAGAAATCGTTGCAACAGTTTCTTCATGCTTGTATTTTCCATGAATAATTGAAGTATAATCGCCTTTTTTGTGTTTTTCAACAGTGTTCCAAACTTTGGATACCCAGGGACAGGTAGTATCAACCATTTGACATCCTTTATCATTCAAGATCTGCATTTCTTGAACACTTGCACCAAAGGCTGGTAAAATCACCACATCACCGCTACCAACAACAGAAAAATCTTTTACTTTGTCAATTACAGGAATAAATTCTACCTGCATTTCTTGCATTCGTTTATTCACAGATGGATTGTGAATAATTTCATTAGTAATCCAAATTTGTTCTGTAGGGAAATGCTGACGGGTTTCATAGGCCATAGCTACAGCCCTCTCCACACCCCAACAAAAACCAAATGCTTGTGCTAGTTGAATGGTAACATCACCACGCTTGAGAGTGTAGTTAGAGTCCCGGATCTCTTGAATCAAGTTGCTCTGATATTCAGATTGTAACTGGGTAGCAACTTCCGCTTGATGACCAAAGCCCTTACGATTGTAATTGGCTGAGTGTTGTAGGCCGCGCTTGAAAGCTTTTGTATCCATTTGATGTTGATTACTAAAATTACTATTTTGATTTTCTCGCGCTCGAAGGCGATTTAGATGGAAAATTTGGATTTATATTCTATTTCTTGAGTTGATCTTTTCTAATTGAGGAGCTTGGGGTGTTATTTGTTGGTTAGTATACATCTGTAAAGCAGTTCGCCAAACTAGATAACCTGGGGGACTCAGATGTAAACCGTCGGTAGTAAAATCTGAACGAAGATTACCCTGCTTATCGGTGAATAAGGGTTGTAAATTCAGATATTTTGCACCTTTTTCCGTAGCGAGATGATTCAGTTTCTGATTTAACTTGTAAATCCGAGGATTAGGAATGGCTTGGAGTTTTTCTTTTCTTTCCCAAGTTATATTTTCCCCAGCGTGGGGTAAAATCGACTGAATGACAATTTCTGCTTGGGGGTGTCTTTTTCGTAAATAACCGACAATTTGCCCATAATTAGCTAAAATTTCCTGATCATCTAGTCCCCGAATTAGATCATTAATACCCACCATTACGAAAATCTTCTCTGGTTGGGTACGATCAAAGAAATCTAATCTTTGTAATAATCCATTACTAACCTCCCCAGAAATACCCTGATTGAGCCAGGTTCTATCCTCAGGTAATAACTCCGGTGGAAACCATAAACTTAGAGAATCTCCCGCTAGAATGGTTAACCGTTGGGGATGTTTATCAGCAGTCATTTTAGCTTCTTGCTTGAGGATATCCAACCATTGAGGATAACTGAGTTTATGACGGGGGCCTAACTCTGGTTGTACATATTGATTCTTCCAATTTAGGTTAACTGGTTCTGGCGGATCGGGAATAGCTGTATTTGCTAACACAGGGGTTAGTTTTTGCTGTCGCCAAATCAATAAAATAACCGCTAACATGAGGATGATATTAGTTAACAAGGCGAATAATCCCCAGACAGGAAAAGTTTTTACACGATTAGACACGACTAGTAAACATGACCGATATTGAACTTGATTGTATCTCTAGTAATGAGTAATTGAGATCAAAATTATAATATTAACTGATCAAAATATAGTTTATTTATAAATATCCAGGTTATTTTTAGATGTAGAGACGTTACATATAACGTCTCTACATAATTCACTTATTAGAGATACGATCTGCAAACTCGGAGTTATAACCTTCTTCTCCGTGTTCGTTGATATCCAAGCCCTGATCCTCGGTTTGATCTGGGACTCGTAAACCAACTGTAGCATCAATAATTTTCAGAATGATCCAGGTTCCAACTCCCGCAATAATATAGGCTAGGGCGATCGCTCCTAGTTCCACAAATAATTCACTGAAGTTACCACGCAATACCCCATCTTTACCCCCAGCATTAACTCTAATGTCGGCAAAGATAGCTGTTAAAATCGCGCCGATAGTCCCACCGACACCATGCACAGGATAGGTATCTAAGGCATCATCAACCCGCAACTTGTGCTTGAAACTGACGGCATAGAAGCAGACGAAGGAGGTAATGAAACCGATTAAAATTGCGGCTAGAGGGGTGACAAATCCGGCGGCTGGGGTGATACCCACTAAACCAGCTACTGCACCTGTGGCTGCCCCTACGGCGGTGGGTTTTCCCCGGAGTTTGGCTTCTAAAATCAACCACATTAATGTCCCGGCGGCGGCTGATGTATTGGTGGCAACAAATGCTACTGTAGCAACTGAACCGGCAGATAAGGCACTACCAGCATTAAAACCGAACCAACCAAACCAAAGTAACCCCGCACCTAACAAAATAAAGGGGACATTATGAGGAGGGCTAAGACGATCTGGATAGTTTTTTCTGGGACCGAGGACAATGGCTGCTACTAGGGCGGAAATACCGGAACTAATATGTACTACTGTCCCTCCAGCAAAGTCTAGAGCGCCTAGACCGCCATATAAACCTAAAAATCCTCCTTTTGCCCAAACCATGTGAGCTAGGGGTGTGTAGATGAAGGTTGACCACAGCACTACAAATAGGCAATAGGCACGGAAACTCATCCGTTCAGCGATCGCTCCCGAAATTAAGGCTGGGGTAATAATTGCAAACATGGCTTGATAGATCATGAATGCTTGATGGGGAATTGTTCCCGCATAGGAAACAACTTCTACCGGGGCTGAACCTTGCAGATAACCTGTTGTTTCTAACCCGACACCATTTAACCCTAACCACTGTAAACCACCGATGAAGGGCAAACCAGGGGCAAAGGAAAGACTATAACCCCAGAGAACCCAGGTGACTCCGACAATGGCCATCAACACAAAACTCATCATCAATGTGTTGAGAATATTGCGCGATCGCACAAATCCACCATAAAAAAATGCTAATCCTGGTGTCATTAGCAATACTAAAGCTGAAGATATCAGCATAAATGCTGTATCTCCTGTATTAGTATCAGGTACAGATGCTGATGTTTCTGCAAGGGCATTTCCTGTGAATAAACCTAACAGTAGGGATACGGTTAAACACCCAATAATGACTGCTTTTTTGAACACTTGTTTTCCTTCCTCTCCATCTACGATATTTGTCTTGGTTAAATACAATTCGTAGTATTTGTTACTTTTTTTTGTCTTAAAAGCTACTTAACTTTTAATTTTCTAGTAATCTTAACAAAAATCTTACCTTTTATGTGGGTTATACTTGAAAAATATTTCTTTTGTTATACAATCCAGACATATTGTACTTAGGTATAAAATAGCATCTTGTATTGCTTAGGTAAATTACTTAAAAACGAAAGCCAAAATATTTTGATTTTTGGTGACAACCATTAGTGGCGTTACTGATTTTAGGGATGAGAATGTGCATACATTTATATCCTTGTAGAGACGTGACCTGGTTAAAGATTCTCGGCTCTACACCCAAAAATCGCCAATTCAGCAACCTCCTATTAGTAATACGCGCTAACTAGGCTGTAAGTAATACCGACAAGCACTAATGATGTAATGATGACATAGATAAAATTTCGCTGTAAAAGAAAAGTGCAGAAAGAAATAATTACGCGCAAAATAGGGACAGCAATTAGTATTAATAGTCCTAATTGAATAATTCCCCGACGGCTACCTGCCAAAACCGCATTTACTACACCTCTTGGAGATTGAAACTCAGATGGTGTGCCTATAAATACTTGATATTCAGCAGGCTCAGAGCCATGACGAATTAAGTACAAAATACCCCCAAATAATACTACAGCACTAGCGATTAAAACTCCATACATGAGGAAATGACTGAGTAAATATTCTAATTGTTTTTCATCTGCCGATTTTGTCAGTTTTTGAGGACTAATATTTTCATCAAAATTTATTTGTGCTGCATGATTGATAATCTGCTCTTCTAAATGTTGAATATCAGAATCTTGCTCCTCTGCTTCAAAAGTAAAAGTTCCAACTTTTATTTCTGCCTGTGCTGTGCAAGTCCACCGAAAACCAGAATTTATATTAGACTGTTATAGACCATTTTAAACGCCATGACCACCAATACAAAGCTGAAAATAATTCTCAGGATTTGAGTTTTAGCACCAATTAATATTCGCGCTCCTAAAAATGCACCTGGTAAAACTCCCAACATCACTGGCATCGATAAACCTGGATCTATATATCCCTGGGTTAAATAAACACCTGCTGAGGCGGCGGCTGTGACACCAATCATAAAATTACTGGTGGTAGTCGAAACTTTAAAAGGGAGACCCATGGCTTGATCCATGGCCAATACTTTAAAAGCCCCCGAACCAATGCCCAATAGACCAGAAAGCACTCCGGCTACTAACATAATACTGAACCCAGCAGGTAAAGCACGAACTTGGTAAGGAATTACACCATCAGGAGTAGGGTAAGTACCATTAAGCTGGAGATATTCTGCTAAAGGATCTGGAGACATAATTTCTGTTTGTTCTGGTCTGGGGCGTTGAGATAAATATGCTGAATAAATTAGCACAATCGCCAAAATTAAGGAAAGTATTTTTACGGTTACATGAGTGGCAATGAAAGCGCCAATGAGAGCACCAATAGTAGTGGCTACCTCCAGAAACATACCTAATCGTAGATTAGCGTAGCCTTTTTTAATATATGTAGAAGCTGAACCTAATGATGTCGCAATAACTGATACTAATGATGCTCCAACGGCATAGCGAATATCAACACCAAAGACGGAAGTTAATAACGGGACTATGACGACTCCGCCACCTAATCCAGTTAATGCTCCGACTAGGCCAGCAGTAAATGATCCCAACCAAACCAGTAAAGAAAATGCTAGTATGCTCAATTTGAATTCCCCTTTTGTTAATCTATATTTATAAACTTTAATAATTTTTATCAGATGAACGTAAACAAAAGAAAATAATTTATTGATGAATAAGATTATATTTTCTAATGGCTTTTTGGTTTTAAGCTACTTTGCATTTAATTTGTATAAGTCTAGTGGGAAAGATGCCCGCACTACAAGCCCTAACTATTTTAGGATTATTAACTTTAGCTGCGTAACAGCTTATTACCCAAGCTAGTGGCACTTGTAAAGCTGAAGAAACCCAATATTAACAATACAATCTTTGTACCGGGAGTGACACCAGAAAGAGTGATTTAGGTCATATCCACAGCACTTTTCGCGCCCAAATTATTGAGCTAATACTTGTGAGAAAGAAAGACAACTTGGCGTTAAACCATCAATACCTTGATCTGATGTTATTTCTCTATAATAGAATTATGCCTATTATAGATAGGAAATCGGCAGTCTTTGATGTTTGTTTAACTAAACCTAAATATTACCTAATATATTTCTATTATGCAAGTATTTAGTATTAATTTTTAATAGAGTTTAACAAATTTATTGATATTTGATAAATCCTCAAAAGTTGATCGGAATTAGTGGGAATTTACGATCAAATCCGTAACGCAGGATTATCAAGGGT
>Ga0208596_1000380_pt1 | contig 14147 bp, 12 predicted proteins | sample LakMenEpi12Jul11_FD_150686 | JGI IMG/M metagenome (GOLD analysis project Ga0208596, IMG submission 150686) | Freshwater microbial communities from Lake Mendota, WI - 12JUL2011 deep hole epilimnion (SPAdes) | ecosystem: Environmental > Aquatic > Freshwater > Lake > Epilimnion/Euphotic zone ...
CAACCATCAGCGGTCATCGAAGATCGAGCAGAAGCAATCTCATACGCCGTCTCCCTCTGCAGTCCAGGCGACACATTGCTCATTCTTGGCAAGGGTCATGAAGTAGGTCAGGAGATTGCAGGCGAGAAGATTGATTTTGATGATCGGATTGTTCTCGCACAAGCAATCGAGGCTTTGCGATGATTAAGTTACGAGCATCTGAACTTGCAGAAATTATTGGCGGATCTCTCGTAGGAACTGATGTTGAGATCACTGCTGCTCCTGTACTCAATTCATCGGCAGCAACGCAGGGATCCATATTTCTCGCCTTTGTTGGAGAGAAGGTAGATGGCCACGATTTCGTAGATGATGCCTTTGCACGAGGCTCTGTCCTTGCAATCACATCAAAACCGGTCAAGCAGAGACATATTGTTGTAGCTGATGTATCTGCTGCTTTGACTTTGCTGGCTCGATTTGTTCGTAGTGAACTTACATCCCTGACGGTCATTGGAATCACTGGGTCACAAGGAAAGACAACGACCAAAGATCTTCTACGTCACATGTTGTCACAGCACGGAGCAACAGTTGCGCCGCAAGGAAATTACAATAATGAGTTGGGTGTGCCTCTCACCATTCTTTCGTGCACTCCTGAAACTAAATTTGCCATTATCGAAATGGGCGCACGGCATATGGGTGACATTGCACACCTGGCTTCGATTGCTCAGCCGGATATTGCAGTTGTTCTCCGTGTGGGAATGGCACACCTTGGTGAGTTCGGATCAATGGATCTCATCGCTCAGACAAAGTCAGAGCTGGTAAGTGCTCTCAAAGAAGATGGAATTGCAATCCTGGGTCAGTACGATCCGTATACGAAGGCAATGAGTGCACTGCACAAGGGTCAAATAGTTACATTTGGAACTGCTCATTCAGATTTAGTTCGTGCCACAGAAATTGAGATACGCGAAGGTCGTCCCCATTTTGATCTGGTAACCCCAGAGGGACGAGCAGCAGTTGGCCTCAGAATTGTTGGTGAGCATCAAGTCGCTAATGCCCTTGCATGTGCAGCGGTTGGGACCGCACTTCACTTTTCACTTGACTCAATCGCTGGAGCTCTTTCTACGGCAACCATCGAGAGTAGATGGCGTATGCAAATTTCCGAGTTCTGCGAAGTAGTTCTGATTAATGATTCTTATAACGCTAGCCCCGATGCCATGGAGGCAGCCCTTAAGACTTTGCTCCTTTTTGCCCAAGAACGAGGAGGCCAGTCTTGGGCCTTTGTAGGAAAGATGGCTGAGCTCGGCGAGTCCTCAGAGTCTGCCCATCAACACATTGGCACCCTTGCCTATGAGCTGGGTATCGATCACCTAGTTGCTATCGATGCACCGGAGTACTTATCTGGGTTTTCAGGTAGCACTGGTACGACGACTCACTCCTGCACACGGGAGCAAGCCATTGCACTTGCTGAGCAGATTGAACCGGGAGATGTGATTCTTGTGAAAGCTTCACGATCTGAAGCGTTTGAAATTCTGGCTGAGAAGATCGAGCAGGTAGTCACTGCTCATCACCGCAATGATGAAGAGTTAGGAGGTAAGTGAGTTGAGAACCATTCTGATGGCTGGAGGATTTGCTCTCCTTCTTTCACTCTTTGGAACCCCAGTACTCATTCGCTCGCTTGCCCGTCGCGGGTACGGCCAGATCATCAGAGATGACGGTCCCACCTCACATCACACCAAACGAGGAACACCCACGATGGGTGGAATCATCATTATCTTTGCCGCAGTTGCAGCTTATTTGTTGGCACATTTGATCAGCGGAAATGCCGTAACCGTTTCTGCAGTGTTGGTCATCGGCCTCGTTATTGCTCTAGGTTTTGTTGGCTTCATCGATGACTGGCTTAAAGTTTCACGTCAGCAATCTCTGGGTCTGACTTCACGACAAAAACTCTTTGGGCAAGTAGTTATTGCATCGATCTTTGCTTACCTCGGTACATTATTTCCAGATAAAGATGGTTTGACTCCGATCTCATCCCAACTCTCAACTGTGCGTGATACATCAATTACTCTTGGTGCGTTCTTTGTTGTGATTTGGGTAGCGCTCATGGTGACGGCTACGAGCAATGGTGTAAATCTCACAGATGGATTAGATGGTCTAGCTTCTGGTGCATCTGTACTTACATTTATCGCATTCATTCTGATTGGCGTGTGGGAGTTCGGTGAGAGCTGCGCGGTTTCTCCTGGTGTGAATTGTTATGAAGTCAGAGATCCACTAGATATCGCTGTTCTCGCCGCATCTTTTGCTGGTGCGTGTACTGGTTTCTTGTGGTGGAATGCATCACCAGCCAAGATTTTCATGGGAGATACAGGATCGCTCGCTCTCGGTGGAGCACTAGCCGGTATTGCAACAACGCTAAGAATCGAACTTCTACTTATTCCTCTAGGTGGCCTCTTTGTAATTATTACGATGTCTGTGATCATCCAAACCCTCTACTTCAAGATTTCTGGAGGTAAGAGAGTTTTCCGAATGGCTCCTCTGCAGCATCACTTTGAATTGCTCGGCTGGGGAGAGGTAACGATAGTTATTCGCTTCTGGATCATTGCTGGGCTCTGTGTATCAGCTGGCTTAGGGCTCTTCTACACCGATTGGATTGCAGGCTAATGTCCCTGTTAGTGGGCTGCTTGTGAGTACTTCTTCCCGGTATTTCCAGAAGAAAATCTTCATTCTCGGAGCAGGTGTTACTGGACTTGCGTGTGCACATTCTCTGAAATCTCGAGACGCGCTTATCACCCTCATTGATGATTCCATCACTCATGTTGATGGTTTTGAGGTAGTCCCAACTTCATCTGTAACCGTTTCTGATTGCGACTATCTATTGATCTCTCCCGGCTGGAAAGAATCACATCCACTTATCGCTCAGGCGATGAAAAGTGATGTGCAGATACTCAATGAGATTGATCTTGCGTGGGAGATTTGCCAAGAACGTTCACCGGGGCAGAAATGGATTGCACTTACTGGTACCAACGGTAAGACGACAACAGTTGAGATGACCGCCGCCGCTCTTCGCGCTGGTGGTTTACACGCGGTCGCATGTGGCAATGTTGGCAAAACAGTTATTGAATGTGTTGATAGCAATGAGAATTTTGATGCACTTGTTCTCGAACTATCGAGTTTTCAGCTTCACTGGCTCAAGCAGGCCGAGTTTCTCTCCTGTGCAATTCTCAATATTGCTGATGACCATACTGACTGGCATGGAACCTTTGATCTGTATGCTCGCGCCAAGATTTCTATCCTCGATCGATCACTGACTGCCATTCTTAATGGAGACGATAAGGAAGTTGTGGGCCGAACTTCACATTGGAACGGCAGGAAAGTCTTCTATTCACTCGACACTCCAAAGCCGGGTGAGATTGGCTTGGTCGAAGAGTTACTTGTTGATCGTGCATTCGTACCGGATCCACAAGAGGCCTCCATGATTGCAGAATTGATTGAGATCAAGCCAACAGTTCCCCATAATGTTTCGAATGCTTTAGCCGCTGCCGGATTAGCCAGAACGCTAGGGGTTACTCATGAGAAAATTCGTGAGGCTCTCGCTCAGTTCACGCCCGGACGACACCGTATAGAAGTCATTGCCGAGAAAGATGGAATTACGTGGATCGATGATTCAAAGGCGACTAACCCGCACGCGGCAGAAGCATCAATCCTCTCGGCATTATCGGTGATTTGGTTGGCAGGAGGCCTTGCAAAAGGTGCCGATGTTGCAAGCTTGATTGCCAGGGTACATCCAAGAATTAAGAAAGTGATTACCTTCGGCACCGATAGAAAACTTTTTACATCTGCATTTGCTGAGCACGCGCCACATATCGAAGTTCTTGAAATAGAACCTCCATCAGATTATGTGCGTGGAGGTGAATCGAATTCCTTCATGGAGGAAATCATCCGCCAAGCTCAACTCTTTGCCGCAGATGGAGATACGGTTCTGCTTGCACCCGCCTGTGCGTCTATGGATCAATTTATTTCATATGCCGATCGTGGTGATCGCTTTGCGGCCGCTCTTCGAAAGGTGCTGAAATGACACGCGTGGCACCTACCAAGAGGATTAAAAACCCTGCGGCTCCGTTTTACGCTCTCATCATCAGCGTGGCACTACTTTCGATCGTTGGCGTGATTATGGTGTTCTCGGCCTCTTCTATTTACTCACTGGATACAAAAGGCTCTGCTGGTGCAATTTTCATCCGCCAATTAGTTTTCCTGGTCATCTCGATTCCTATGGCTATTTTCTTGGCAAGCCTGTCGCTCAAGAGCTGGAAAAGCCTTGCACGGTTCGGGCTTATTTTCTCAATTGTGATTCTCATCGCGCTAAGAATCCCTGGTGTCGGAAAAACGGTTAACGGAAATACGAACTGGATCTCCCTCGGTGTTGTTGATGTGCAACCGAGTGAATTGGCAAAGTTCCTTGTGATTCTTTGGGCTTCACAAATGCTTGCAACGCGTCTCAATGCTGGATTTATCCGAATAAACGTTCTAGCGCTCATTGCCCCAGGATTTATCGTAGTGAGTGGCCTCATTATGTGGGGAAGAGATTTAGGTACCGCGTCGGTGACGATGGCGATTTTGGGTGGAATTCTCTTTGTCTCAGGGATTCATCTCAAACTTATTGGAACCCTCGTTGCGAGTGCGGCGATAGCGTTAGCTTTCTTTATCGTTACCGCGCCTTATCGCGCTGCACGATGGAGCGTCTTTCTTGATCCTTTTGATCCAGCACAGTATAAAAACGAAGGCTGGCAGCCAGCTCATAGTTTGTTGGGGCTAGCCAGTGGAGGAATTTTTGGTGTCGGTCTTGGAGGAAGTCACCAAAAGTGGGGAAATCTTCCTGAGGCTCACACTGACTTCATCTTCGCAATTATTGGTGAAGAGCTAGGGCTAGTCGGAACACTTTTCATTCTTGCACTTCTGGGAACGCTCATCTACTCAATCTTGCGTATCTCTATCTCTTCAGATGATTCATTTACTCGCTTTGCCTGCGCGGGTATTGCATCGTGGATCGCAATTCAATCTGTGTTAAATATTGGCTCAGCGTTGAGCTTGCTACCAGTTGTCGGAGTAACACTTCCCCTTGTCTCGTATGGTGGTTCGGCGCTGATTGCAACATATATGGGAGTCGGATTTGTGGCATCAAGTGCCTTGCGCAATCCTGCAATTTTAGTCGAGGTGAAGAGAGCGGTCGCTAGGAGAAGGGCGCATAAATGACATTGCGCACTGTTATCTTTGCAGGAGGAGGAACTGCTGGCCATATACAGCCGGCGCTAGCGGTAGCCTCACATTGGGCGAAAGCGCATCCGAGTGATCACATCATCTTTCTCGGAACATCAAGTGGCTTAGAAACATCCCTTGTTCCAGCAGCTGGTTTTGATCTCCAACTGATTACGCGGGTGCGGGTTCCTCGCTCACTTTCTCTGAGCGCACTAAAAAGCCCTGCTCAACTTTTTCGATCAATCGCGGAAAGTCGAAAGATTCTCAAGGGCGCTGATGTAGTTATTGGTTTTGGGGGATATGTCTGCGCTCCGGCCTACATCGCGGCAGCTACTCGAAGAATTCCGATTGTTATTCACGAAGCAAATGCAAAACCTGGCTGGGCAAATCGCCTCGGCGCACTTTTTACTCACTGGCTCGCTGCAGGCATCCCAGTTGCAACAGGTAAGTTTTCAGAGGCCCTGATTACCGGAATTCCATTGAGAGAAGATATCGCAGCGCTACTCAGTGATAGGAAAGACATTGATTTACAGGCCTGGTTAGATCGGCAAGCTGATGAAAAGAAGGCACTTGGTTTTGATCCAAAGAAGCCACTTCTGCTTGTTGTCGGAGGCTCCCAAGGCTCCCAAGCGATTAACTCCGTTATTGAGCATGCTCGGAAAGAGATTAATGCGCAATCTATTTCGATTCTTCACTCTGTCGGAGGAACAAATTCAGCCGCAGTAGCCGATGAGGGTTACAAGTCAGTGCAATACATTCACGAGATGGCTCGAGCCTACGTAGCCGCTGATCTCATTATTGCTCGAAGCGGTGCAATCACATGTTCTGAAGTGCGCACGCTTGGAAAATTCGCCATCTTTGTTCCACTTGCGATTGGAAATGGAGAACAGAGCGTAAATGCACTCGATTTAGTTTCTCGGGGAAATGCAGTACTGGTCGATCAGAAATCCTTCACTCCGCAATGGTTGGTCGATAACATTGGGGCCGTTATGAAAAAAGCCCTCGATAACTCTCCTGGTGCAGACTTAAGTGATCTCGATGCGACATCAAAAATTGCAGCACTGATGGAGCATGCCTTGAGAAAGCCAAAGGTCTGAGACGATGCAACGACCAGAGCTCAGTGAATGGATAGGTCAAAAAGTTCACTTTGTGGGAATCGCCGGAGCCGGCATGAGTGGGTTGGCTCGTATTGCGCTATCTCATGGCGTGCATGTTTCGGGTAGTGACAGTAAAGATTCCTCTGTCGTGCTTGCACTCAGAGCCTTAGGAGCCGATGTATATGTTGGCCACGATAAGTCCCATATAGATGGCAAGAAATTCGTTGTTTACTCCAATGCTATTCCCTCGAATAATCCAGAAATTCTTTCTGCTAAAGAGCTAGGTATCTCGCTTTTGACGCGCGCCCAGGCACTTGCAATTCTCATGACAGGATCACAGAGTGTGGCAGTTGCTGGAACACATGGGAAGACAACAACATCGTCAATGCTCACTGTTGCACTTCAAAGCTGTGGAGTAGATCCTTCTTTTGCCATAGGTGGAACCCTGACTGCATCGGGTTCCAATGCTCATCGCGGAACAGGGAAAATCTTTGTTGCAGAAGCAGATGAATCAGATGGCTCTTTCTTGGAATATCGGCCATATAGCGCCATCGTCACCAATATTGAACATGACCACGTTGACTACTTCACCACCCCAGAATCTGTAATGGATGTGTTTACCGAATTTGTGCAGTCCATAGATCCCAGTGGATTTTTGATTTACTGTCGTGACGATCAAAGCGCCTATGAGATCGCCCAGAAGGGAGCACCGTCGAAGAAGATTTCCTACGGTACCGATCCTCAATCAGATTTAGTGGTTGATCAGATTAATCTCCTTCCCATGGGCTCTCAATCGCGACTTTTGTGGCAAGGTCGTAACATCGGAACGCTCAACTTAGAAGTACCAGGACATCACAATCTTCTCAATGCCGCCGCTGTTGTCGCCATGGGATTATCACTTGATCAGCCAGTGGCAGAACTTCTTCAAGGACTTCAATCATTTAGAGGTGCAGGTAGACGTTTTGAACTTAAGGCAAGTATTGCCGGGATAAGAGTGATTGATGATTATGGCCATCATCCAACGGAGATAGATGTGACACTCACTGCAGCTCGACGCTATGCAGGCGATGGACGAGTTCTTGTCTTATTTCAACCCCATCGTTACTCCCGCACTCAGGCATTCTTAGATTCTTTTGCGCGAACGTTAGATCTGGCAGATCACGCCATCCTTCTTGAAATCTACCCAGCAAGTGAATCTGCGATACCCGGAGTCAGCTCATCATTAATTACAGAGAGAATGCAGCGTGGAGTATTTATTCCCAATTTTCTTGAAGCGGCGGAAGCGATGATCTCTATGGCAAGACCAGGCGATGTCATTCTTACACTGGGTGCTGGAGATGTGAATTCTTTAGCGCCGATCATCATCGCCGGACTCGAACAACGATTTGAAATCAATTCATAGCAGTGAAGAGATTTATCTTTAAACCTTATGTTCTACTAGCGATCGCTCTTACCGTTATCTCTGCCTATTTGCTTGGTTGGTCCCAAATATTTACTGTAAAAGCTGTCCAGGTAGTTGGATCTCCGAATGCACTCTCAGAAGGTGACATCCTTAAGATGAGTCAGGTGAAGATCGGGGGACAACTAGCTCGCATCAATACTCGATCAACGAAAGAGAATATCCAGGAGATCAGCTGGATCCGCGAAGTAGACATCTCTCGTAACTGGATAGACGGCAAAGTTCGCATTTCGGTGAAAGCCCGTGAGCCGATCGCATATTTCAACACCGAACAATTGGAAGGTCAGACAATCGATAGCCAAGGAGAGCTCTTTGTCCTACCCGGCTTTTCAAACCCCGAGTTACCTGTCATCTCATCTGCAACACCGGCGGGGGCACTTGAAGCTAACGAGCTCTTCACTAATTTCCCGGCCGACTTTAGGCGCTCAATTACTTCCATGGTGGCCACTACGTCCTCTTCCTTTGTTCTCAACGCCACACTGAAGGGCCGAGATATAAAAATTAGATGGGGAGATAGTGCAGAGATGAATCTGAAAATCGCTGCTATTGATCGACTTTTGGCTTTGCCCGAAAATAAAAAAATCACTGTGATTGATCTTCTCGCACCCCATGCACCAGTTGTTCGGTAAAAAACTCTCAAGGTGTAGATGAGGAATTGGTTCGAGTCGGTATTTGATTCACCCTCTGTATCAGCCTACTTTTGCGGCTATCAAAGTGAATGAATCGTAACTCTCAAGGCGAGATTTATAGTTCATAAGGGGGACTGTCGTGGCTGCACCACAAAATTACTTGGCTGTTATCAAAGTTGTTGGCATTGGCGGCGGCGGAGTGAATGCAATCAATCGAATGATTGATGTCGGACTCAAAGGTGTTGAGTTCATCGCGATCAATACCGATGCACAACATCTACTCATGAGTGATGCCGATGTGAAACTTGATATTGGTCGTGCATCAACCAAAGGTCTTGGTGCAGGTGCAGCTCCTGAAAAAGGAAGACAAGCGGCAATTGATCACACAGAAGAGATTGAAGAAATTTTGCGCGGAGCAGATATGGTCTTTGTTACCGCAGGAGAAGGCGGTGGTACTGGTACCGGTGGTGCACCTATCGTTGCAAAAATTGCACGTGACTTAGGAGCACTCACTATCGGTGTTGTAACACGACCATTCTCCTTCGAAGGAAAAATTCGCACAAAGCAAGCTGAAGAAGGCATCGCTCTACTGCGCGATGAAGTTGATACTCTCATCGTTATCCCGAATGATCGTCTACTTGCAATTTCTGATCGCAACATCACTGCAGTGGATGCATTCAAGAGCGCTGATCAAGTATTACTCTCGGGTGTTCAAGGAATTACTGAAATTATCACCCAACCTGGCCTGATTAACCTCGACTTTGCTGATGTCAAAACTGTGATGACAGATGCTGGTTCAGCTCTTATGGGAATCGGTTCAGCGCGCGGAGAAAATCGCGCAACGAGAGCAGCGGAATTGGCAATCTCGAGTCCGTTACTTGAAACCTCTATCGATGGCGCAATGGGAGTACTTCTCTCTGTCGCAGGTGGTTCAGATCTAGGACTCTTTGAAATCAACGAAGCGTGCGAACTTGTACAGGCAGCTGCTCATCCAGACGCTCGAATTATCTTCGGTACAACAATCGATGATGCACTAGGCGATGAAGTACGCATCACGGTGATTGCCGCAGGATTCGATGGTGGCGAGCCAAAGAAAGTTGCAGTTCCGGTTCTCAATGCCGCAATTCTCGGTGGAGTCGCTGACCCCCTTCCTGAGAATGACCCTTTAGTTGTTGCGATGGATCTCGACGAGAAGAAGCCTGCCAAGCGGGTAACTTTTGAGGATCTTGTAGCTGAGGACGAGATCGACGTGCCTGACTTTATGAAGTAAAAAGAGTGAACTTTAGATTTACAGATAGCACCGGTGGGAAATCTACCGGTGCTTTTCTCTCTCGTAACCTGGGTTTGCATGTCGGTGATGATCTCGATTCCGTAGAGACCAATCGCCGGTCGCTCAGTCAAGAAATCGGGAGACCGATTCAATTCATGAATCAGGTACATGGCAACACCGTTGCACTCATTGATGAACACACCCACACACCACCCACAGCAGATGCTCTGGTTACCACTAACCCACACATCGCCCTTGCAGTGATGGTGGCAGATTGCATTCCGCTACTCCTCGAAAATCAAGGGAGTATCGCTGCCGTTCATGTGGGAAGAAAAGGTTTGCTCAATGGTGTTTCGCACAGCGCTCTTGCAGCGATGCGCGATATTGATTCATCACCGATCACAGCAGTGATTGGTCCTTCAATTTGCGGTACGTGCTATGAAGTCTCCGAGGATGTCTTTGAAGAAGTGATATCAGTTTTTCCATATTCAAAATCTCAGACAAGGCATGGTGGGTTTGCGCTCGATCTTTCAGCAGCGCTTACATATGAGTTAGAGAGTGATGGAGTGAGAGTTCTTGATCGCAGCATGTGTACAGTCGAAGATAGATCTCTCTACTCGTATCGCCGCGATGGAGTAACGGGACGTCAGGTAGGATTAATCTGGCTATGACAGATCACAAGAGAATTGATGAAATCTCTCACTCGTTGGCTCAGGTAGAGGAGCGAATTGTTCGCGCATGCATGTTGGCCGGGCGAATTCGAGATGAGATTACTTTGGTGGCGGTTACAAAAACATACCCAGCCAGCGATGTTCAGATCCTGCAAGGGCTTGGAATCAATAATTTTGGTGAGAATCGTGATGGCGAAGGAGTAGAAAAATCTTCTCTCATCAAGGCGCATTGGCACTATCAAGGGGAAGTGCAGAGTAAGAAGATCGGTTCTATCTCCCGTTGGGCAGATACGGTGCATTCACTTGATGATCTCTCCCATATAGCAAAATTCGATCGCGCGCTGGCTGCTCTTGGGGATAGATCTCTTCAAGTTTTCGTTCAGGTCTCACTCGATGGTAATCCCACTCGATCTGGCCTCCAACCCAGCGATCTGATGCAGGCATGCCAGGCGGTCACCACATCAAAACACCTTCACTTGATGGGCGTTATGGCTGTGCCTCCTGTCGAATCAGATCCTGAGGAGTCCTTTTCTCAAGTGGCTCTCATTGCAGAGGGTGTTACACGCAACTTCCCAGAGGCTAAATACCTCTCGGCAGGCATGAGTGGAGATTTTGAAGTCGCAATCGCCTATGGCGCGACACACATCCGAATTGGTAGCCAAATACTCGGCCCGCGCAGCGCAGCACCTTAAAATAAAGACATGTCAGCACTTAATAAAGTCATGGAATACCTCGGCCTCGTTGATGGTCCAGAAGGTGCTGCTCAAGAACCAAAAACTGTTAAGAAAGATGTTCGAGTCCTTCCAGTTGCTGCTACACAGCCAACTCAATCAGTCGGAGTAACTGTTTTGGGTGGACGTCGCGCTGTTGAAGCTGAAGTCAGTGTTGACCTTGAGCCGTCATACAACATCATTACTTTGCATCCACGTTCTTATTCAGAGGCTCGCCAAATGGCGGAGCACTACCGCCAAGGTAACCCTGTGATCATCAACCTTGATGACATGGATGAGTCTGAAAGAAAGCGCCTTGTTGATTTTGCGAGCGGTCTGGCTTTTGGATTGCAAGGTGGAATTGAGCGCATTGCAAGCCGAGTATTTCTCATCTCTCCTGCCAATGTCAGCGTGCGCACTGAAGATAAAGCAGCATACGCACAAGCGAGCTTCTTTAACCAGAGCTAGTTTGTAGTACCCTTAAAAAATGTTGCAATCACTTCTTCTTAATCTGCTCACATTTTTTAAGTGGATTCTCTTTGCTCGCTTAATTATTGATTACGCACGAATGTTTGCGCGCAACTGGCGCCCCAACAGTTTCTTACTTGCTATTTTTGAGGTTATCTATTCCATCACAGATCCGGCGATGAAATTTGTAGGGCGCTTTGTTCCGCCACTGCGACTCGGGGGAGTATCGCTCGATCTTTCATTCATTGTCATTCTGCTTGCTATCCAGTTTGCTCAATTAATAGTGAGAGTCGTTCCTTAACTCTTTTGTAAGAGAGCTGAGAGCTCAAGCTCATTATCACCCAGTTCTAAAGATGCATCATGGATAAATGATGTTGCTAAAACTTCAGAACAGATGAATGAAATCTCGGAAGTAATCGCTGCCTGAGTTTGTCCGTTAGCGTTATATGTAACGTTGATGCGATCAGATATCTCAAAGCCATCTGATTTGCGCTTCTCTTGAATAAATCGAATGACTTCACGCACCAATCCGGATTGAATGAGCTCCGAAGTGAGGGTCAAATCTAGGGCTACTGACTCACCGTCATGACTTGCCACCATCCAGCCGCTCTTCGGAACTTCTGTGACGACAAGATCACCAAGGTCAATGTCATACGTCCCTACGAGCGTGCTCTTCTCCTTGCGCAGCGTTCGCACCAGAGAAGTGGCATCAGCTGAGGCAATGAGCTTTGCAATTGCTTGCACATCTGAACCGTATTTTGCACCCAGAGATTTAAAGTTAGCTTTGACTGAAATATCGACAAGGTCGCCATCTGCATCTGCGATATCGGCCAGTTCAAGAACATTGAGTTCATCGGCAATCTGATCTTTCATCTCTTGTGGAAGTTCGCGCCAGCCTGGGGCTGAGATCAAAGCACGGCCGAGTGGTTGACGAATTTTTACTCCAGATTCGGCGCGAGCTGCGCGTCCCTGCTCAACAACTCTGCGAGTCATCGCAACCTGAGCGCTTAATTTTCTATTTACAAGAGCTGATTGCGCGATTGGAAAATCACTCAGATGTACTGATGGCATGAGCGAAGGATCTGCAGGGAAGACAAGCTCTTGCCAGGCATGTTCTGTAATGAATGGAACCATTGGTGCGAGGAGCTGAGTGAGGGTGACCACGCATTCATGCAATGTAGCCATGGCGGCTAGATCCCCGTCCCAGAAACGACGTCGTGAACGTCTGACATACCAGTTTGAAAGATCATCAATGAAAGTAGCAAGGACTCGCCCGGCTGTCTGTGAATCAAATTCTGTGTATGCCTTATCAACTTCTTCAATCAAAATGTTTAATTCAGAGAGAATCCAATGGTCCATGAGTGAGCGTTCGGAAACTGCCGGCGCACTTGCTAGATCGAATTGAGAGGCATTGGCGTAGAGAGCGTGGAATGAGAGCGTGTTCCAGTAGGTCAGAAGTGTTTTTCGCACAACATCACTGATGGCATCGTGTCCTACGCGACGCGCAGACCATGGTGATCCTGCGGCGAGCATGTACCAACGCACTGCATCGGCTCCATGTTGATCCATCAGGGCGATTGGCTCAAGAACATTTCCAAGATGCTTACTCATCTTGCGGCCATCTTTATCAAGGATGTGACCCAGGCAGAGAACGCTCTTATATGAGGATTGATCAAAGACCAGCGTTCCAATAGTCATGAGCGTGTAGAACCAGCCGCGCGTCTGATCAATCGCTTCGCAGATAAAATCTGCTGGATATGCGGATTCAAACTTCTCTTTTGAGCCTTCTTTATGCGGGTAACCCCACTGCGCAAAAGGCATTGCACCAGAATCAAACCAGCAATCTATAACTTCGGGAACGCGGTTCATTATCGAAGCGCACTGTGGGCAGGCAAAGGTGATGTCATCAACAAATGGTCGATGAGGATCGAGTTCAAGCAGATTCTGACCGGCGAGCTCGCCAAGTTCTTTGAGCGAGGCGACGCATTCCTCGTGTTTATTCTCGCAACGCCAGATAGGTAGAGGAGTTCCCCAGAAACGATTGCGAGAAAGAGCCCAGTCAATATTGTTCTCAAGCCAATCGCCGTAACGACCGGTCTTGATTGTCTCAGGATGCCAATCGGTCTTTTCATTCTCACGGATAAGCGCATCTTTTATCGCAGTGGTTCGGATGTACCACGATGGCTGTGCGTAATAAATAAGGGCTGTATGGCAGCGCCAACAATGTGGATACGGGTGCTCGTATTGCAGATGTCGATAGAGAACTCCGCGAGATTTGAGCTCCTTTACCAAAGGCTTATCAGCATCCTTAAAGAAGAGACCTCCGACAACAGGGACATTTGCTAAAAATGTGCCATCAGGAGCGATGGGATTAATTACCGGCAAACCGTATGCACGGCAGACCTGTAAGTCATCTGCACCGAAGGCAGGGGATTGGTGAACGAGTCCTGTTCCATCTTCAGTTGTCACATAGGTTGCAAGTACGACAAAGTGTGAATCTGGAATGTCTACGAAATCTAGTGGTCGTTTGTAGTGAACTCGTTCGAGAGTAGACCCCTTGAAGCGTTTCAGAATTTCGACATCACCGGTCAGGCTAGAGATCAGCGGTTCGGCCACC
>Ga0208596_1000382_pt1 | contig 14123 bp, 17 predicted proteins | sample LakMenEpi12Jul11_FD_150686 | JGI IMG/M metagenome (GOLD analysis project Ga0208596, IMG submission 150686) | Freshwater microbial communities from Lake Mendota, WI - 12JUL2011 deep hole epilimnion (SPAdes) | ecosystem: Environmental > Aquatic > Freshwater > Lake > Epilimnion/Euphotic zone ...
GATACGGGCGGCAAGCATCTTCATTACCCAATACGGCGGGGCGCCAGTCAAGCTGGCCGTGCTGCCCGAATATCTGTTTACCAGCTACCCAGGCCGGATTTCGATTCCCGATTTCGCCAAGCTTGCTGCCTTCGCACCAGATGGTGCCGAGTATCAGGCAATGGGGGAATTGGCGCAGAAGCTGGGGATGTTCATTGCTGGCAATGCCTATGAAACGGACCCGAACTTTCCCGACCTCTATTTTCAGGCCAGCTTTATCGTTGCGCCAAATGGCAATGTGGTCCTGCGCTATCGCCGCCTGAATTCGATGTTTGCACCGACGCCCCATGATGTCTGGTCGAAATATCTTGATATCTACGGTCTCGAAGGTGTTTTCCCGGTCGCAAGAACTGAGATCGGCAATCTTGCGGCCATAGCTTCGGAGGAAATTCTCTACCCTGAAATCGCCCGCGCACATGCGTTGCGCGGTGCGGAGATATTTGTGCATTCATCGTCCGAAATCGGCTCGCCAAATGCCACACCAAAAATGATCGCAAAACGCGCCAGAGCTTTCGAGAATTTGACCTATGTTATATCGGCGAACACGGCAGGCATATTAAACACAACCCTGCCGGTCGCGTCGGCCGACGGCAATTCGATGATTGTCGACTGGAAGGGTAATGTGATTGCGGAATCGAACAGTGGGGAGACCTTTACTGCGTTCGCAGACATCGATCTGGCAGCGCTGCGGGCGGCGCGGCGCAAACCGGGCATGACCAACATGCTGTCGCGCCAGCGCAACGCGCTATTTGCGGCCGCGTACGCCGCCGATACGCATCAGCATGCCAACAGCCTGATTAAAGGCGGTGTCGTCAAAACACCGGATCGCGACCATTTCAAACGCGTGAGTGAACAGACGATCGAACGCCTCGTCAAAGATGGTCTGATATGAGAGAAATGTCATGAGCAAGATGGACGTACCCCCGCCTTATACTGCGGTCACACAGCATGCGATGTTCCCCAAGCCCAGCCATGACGAGGCGGCGCGGTTCAATTTCCTTGCAGGGTTCAACCGGTATCTGTCCGGCGAAATCGGCGCAGGAAACAGGCTCGCTTATGAACGACGCGTGCTGCCAGCCTTCAAGAGCGAGCATGGACGTGAACCCGTCGACCGGCATGAGGTGCGTCATGCTATGAACAAGGATTCGTGGCACCGATTCTGGTCGGCACTGAAACGCAATTCTATGGAGATGCGCCAACAAAACGGGCGTGCGATGGTGCTGCGCCAGCTCGACGAACTCGACGCGATGGCGCGGCAGTATAATGAAGGCCGCGAAACCCTAAAACTCGACGCCAGTGTCGAAGTCCCGCGCTATCAGGCAGCGGTCGACATCCATTGCATGCCCGGAAGCTATCACGGTGAAGAACGTCCCGGCGATGTTTCGGCCGGTGCCAATTATGATTGCGGGATATTTGCCACGACCGGCGGTGCATTGGGCGCACTAAATGATGGCGGCGGTCAGGCAGTCGCGGGCTGGATCAAGAAGGAACGCCCTGACTGGCGGCCCAAACGCATCCTCGATATCGGCGCTACAGTGGGACACAATGCCGTACCAATCGCCCAGGCATTTCCCGACGCGGAAGTCATCGCCATCGATACCGCAGCCCCGTCGCTGCGTTACGGCCACGCTCGTGCACAGGCGCTTGGCGTGAAGAATATCATATTCAAACAGATGAATGCCGAGGAAATGGAGGAATTTGCCGACGAAAGTTTCGACTGGGTGCAGACGACGATGTTCCTGCACGAGCTGTCGAACAAGGCGTTGCCGAACATCATCGGCGAGGGGGCGCGCGTGTTGAAGCCCGGCGGGCTGATGTTTCATATCGAACAACCGCAATATTCTTTAGAGATGCCTCTGTTCGAACAGTTTATGCGCGACTGGGACGCGTTCAATAACAATGAGCCATTCTGGTCTGCGATGCACGCGCTTGATCTGAAACAAATCATGGAGGACAAGGGGCTTCCCAAAAGCGGTCAGTTTGTCGTCGGCGTGAAAGCGGTAGTCGACGAAAGCATCTTCCCACCATCACCCGAAGGCGCAACCGAGGATTACGGTCGCGCTGCCATCTGGAATGCCTATGGCGCTTGGAAACCCGAGGCGGCAATATGACCGAAGATCTCGACTGGATTTCGCGGTCCGGGCTGAAAGCCAAAGGCAAGCGTCCGCAATTTCTCGATCCTGAAGATGACCGGATATTGTCCATTCTAATGGCGCTGGCCGGGGAAGTCTCGGTGATGCGGGAGCGTTTGGACACGATCGAACGCCTGCTTGATGCCCAAGGGACAATCAGCCGCTCCGATATTGAAACCTATGCGCCCGACATGGAAGCCGGCCGCGAACGAAATCTGCTCATCAAAGAATATCTCGCTCGCATCATGCGCGGCGTGCAACAAGACATGCAATCGCTCGCCGAACTCGAACCGCCGATCGAAGATGTCATCAAGGAAATGGAAGCGGGCTGAATTAAAAGGGCTTTGTCGCCTCCAAAAAGCAGATTCGAGAAATCGTAATCCAGTACATATAAGCCGCAATGCGCGCCTGCGCGATTTCCTTGCCGAGCTTCGCCTGTATCGCTGCATCAGGACCTGCTGCCAGCGCTCGGAAATAGACAGTCCCTGGCGCCACGTCCACCGGACCTTGGCCCATATAGGCCATGATGGACAGAAGGACGATGCCTGCTATGAGCGGGTAGCGAAGCAACTCCTCCTTTCGGGTGATCCGAATGTCGATATCGGTTTCGCGTTTAATAAAGGCTGCCCAAGTCATGCCCAGCCAAGTCAGGAAAAAACCCACATCAGGGTGATCCCGGCCCCGTCCAGTATCGGAAGAAAACCATAGATATGGACCATATGCAGACCGAGCGGGAACAGAGAGACGATACCATATCTATGCGATAGGCGGTTTACATGTGCCGTTTTACGCTCTTCGAGGCTTAGCGAACTGTTGGTCACATGATAGCTGGTCTGGAAAACGCCCCATTCCCCGCCCAGCCAGTAAACCAACGCCAAGATATGCACCCAGCGCCGAAAATCAAGCTGCTGAAAATCCATGCCGTCGACACTGAAACGGAATTTGTCCGGACAACTTTGACTTGGCAAGCAAAAAATGTAGGCTATGTACATAAGCTAGGAGATTGGGATGAAACACCGCATCATCGAAGGACGGTTGACTTACACGTCGAGAAAGCCGGATCGGCTCGACCTGATGCGCGGGTTTGAGACCTTTATGTTCACTCGCCATAGCGATGGCAAATTGACGCTACGCGCGCATTGCGAGATTGAAGAGCCCGAACCTACCGTAATGCGGGATATTATTTATTCGATCGACGAGCATGGGCAACCGATGGACCTGCATGTGCGGCTGACGGTCGGCGATGCATTCATGGGCTCAGGCTGGTTGCGCTTCGATGGCAAGATCATAGAATGCGAAAGCTTCGGCCCTTCGATTGGTCGCCTGTCACAGCAGGTTGAAGCAGAATTGCCAATGGACGGTTTCGGCACGCACCCGATTGTGTCGGACGGATATATGCTGGGCAATCACAAATGGAGCCATGAAGGCGAGCGCCACAAATTCAACTGCTACCTTCCCAGCCCCGACCATCGCGGTGCGACCCCGCCGATGATTGCGCAGGTCAAGATCGACGGCATTTATCTGGGCAAGGAACAAGTCACGGTAAAGGCTGGCACTTTCGCAGCGCGTCATTTCCAATTCGTCGATCCCGGCGACAGCGGTATGGCAGGCGAACATCCACCCTATGATTTATGGATCACCGACGACGAAGACTCCATTTTCTTGAAAGGTGGCGTCGGGGGATACATGATGACATGGTACGAACTGGTTGAGCTACGGCGCTGAAAACTGTTCGATGCCGTCGGCGTTAAAGGTAACTTGATAACTGTTATCGCCAACCTTACCGGCCAAATCGCTGCGCAGCGGAATTTCGGGATATACGGTTACAAGATAATTCCCCGCCGACGGGTTCAGCCGCAGCGGTTTGATCTTCTCCTGATAAACTTTCGAATACCAGAATGCCTTTGCATTGGCCAAACAGGGAAAGCGCACAATGAGCGTTGCATGGCCATTGTCCGGCTGTCCTTCAAAGGTAGCGAGGGGTAAAGGCGCGTTGACATAATAGCCGCCAAGCTTCTGGTAGAGTTGGCTATCGCCGATTGCCTTCGCATACGCTTGCATGCGTGCGCGGTCGTGTGTCGGCCCTGCAACGACCATATAGACCGGCTTATTGTCGCACGTATCCACAGAAGGCGCCGCTACCGTCACCGCAGCCATAAGCAAAAGGCTCATTTCACTCTCCATTCGTCACACAAGGTGCGTTTCCACGGCCGGCCATCCTTGAACCATTGCCACGTGCGAGCGCGAGTCTGGTTGTCAGGCGCAATATTTATCATCTCGATGTAATAAGCGCCCGGCACATCGAGCCGGTCGAGCTTAAGCATCAAAGTGCCTTCTCCAGTTTCCCAGCCATAACCTGAAAAGCGGTCGGTATCCCAGTAGAGCCGGCCGTCCCGATAAAGGCCGCCAAACTCATAAGTCGCGATACGCCCATCGTCCCAGCTCAAGCGATTATGCTGAACATAGGCGAACGGCCCTTCATCAGGAAATTCGCACCATGTCCACATCCGGTGTTCGTCAAGCAAAGCGCCCTCACGATCGAAATGACGATAGGTGCCTTCCCATTCGCCTTGATGGCGGACCATATTCGGCATTGCGGCAGCGAAATCGGGCTTCATTTGAGAAGCTGGTTGAGTTCGATCAATGTCCCGTCAGGGTCGAAGAAATTACATCCCCGCACGTTGATCGGCGGAGCGCCGTTGCGACCCGGATATTGCTGTGCCCGTGGCGGGGCGGTAACGGTAACTCCTGGAATTTTGGCAGCCTCGGCACATCGACGGTCGATGTCTTGGGTATTGGTGACGATCACGTGGCCGCCAATTCCCATGCGCGAAGGATAAGGTCCGGGGTCCGGAAGTTTCGGGTCCAGCCACTCCATCAGGCCGATCCAGCCGATGAAGGGATCATTACCGTTCAACAGAACCAACCGCGCCTTCGCGCCGGGCTGACCAGCTGGCAGCGCGACGCCAGACATCGGCAGCACTGCATCGTAGTTGACCTTTAGTCCCATAACGTCGCGGTAGAGTTTGAGGCTGTTCTCCATATCGCGCACGATCATGGTAACGCGACGGATATCAGTTGGCAGCGCCTCCGTTGGTTTTTCGACTCCGGGCGATGCGCTTGCGATTTGCGGGCGCTCATTTGGAGACGAACAAGCAGCAACTGCCAGACTGACCAGCAAAATCAAATATTTCATCGCTTATCCTCCGAATAGGCCGCAAGCGGCAATGCCTGACCCTTTTGCCGGATCAGCGCCTGTTTCCTGAAAAAACGCAACATGCCGCTATCCCCCATTCGCGACGGACCAAGGCCGGAAAGGCCGAAGCTTGTCTTCTCCGCCTCCCAAACCATCGAGGTGAGCGAGCCATCGTTGATCGAGACCGCGCCAACTTTCAGGCGCGTGCCGACTGCTTCGGCTTCCTCGACGGAACCCCCGATTACGGCGCCTGACAGACCATAAACACCCTCGTTCGCGAGGGCTATCGCCTCGTCGACATAGTCGAAAATCGTGACAGGGATGACCGGTCCGAATGTTTCTTCTGTCACCAGCACCATATCTGGCGTGATATCTGTCAGCACCGTAGGCCTCAGATATTGCCCGCCCCCAAGATTTTCGACTTTACCACCGGCAAGCAATCGTGCCCCTTTGGCAATAGCATCGTCGATTTGAGCCTGCACGATGGTGGCCTGCTGTTCGAAGATAAATGGCCCTATGTCGCCATGCGCTATATCCGGATAGTTTAACCGCACGGCATTAGCTTTTTGGGCAAGCGCAGTAAGAAAAGGCTCCGCGATTTCGCGCGCGACATAAACACGCTCGATCGATTGGCAAGCTTGGCCGCTGTTCACGACTGATGCGCGTAATGCGATTTCGGCGGCGTTCGCTGGATCGGCGCTGGCGAGGACAAGCATTGGGTCCTTGCCGCCGAGTTCCAAGCTTGCGGGAATGAATGCGTCCGCCGCCGCCCCGCTAACCTTTCGTCCGGTCGCAACAGATCCAGTGAATGCGACATAGTCCACATGACGAAGCAGTGCCGCGCCGGTCATACCATCGCCTTCGATAACCGTCAGCGGGATTTCCGGTATTTCCGCAAGCGTTGCCATAAGTGGCTTGATGAAGCGCGGTGTCACTTCGGATGGCTTTACGATTACCGCACAGCCCGCCATCAACGCCGGAATTGCATCGATCAGCGCCAGTGTCAGCGGGAAGTTCCAAGGGCTGATCGCGCCGACCAGCGGATAAGGCGCCAGCCGCGTCGATGTCGAAATGCCGGGGATCGAGGTAGCACGATTTTCGATCTGCGCAGCGGCCATGATGCCGCCCGCTAATCGGGCCCAGCGCTCAATGAGCCGCAATGTACCATCAACTTCTATGCCCGAGATTTTTTGGCGTCCGGTATCCGTAGTGAGCGCCTGTTCCAAGGCACCAGCGTTTAAGGCTATCGCCTTGCTCCACTGCAGCAACAATGCAGCCCGCTCCTCAACGTCAAGCGCAGACCATCCTGCCTGCTTGCCGCGCAACCTGTTGGCGAGCGCCGCGATATCCGGCTCGCCGAGCGGCGTAATCTCGTAATCGGCCTCGCCGGTACGAGGGTTGCGGACTTTCACTGCTGCGCCTCCCAAGCGTCGATTATCTCTCCGCCGGTTGCCATCCATGCCTGCGATCGCGCGGCGAGTTCAATTAGGAGATCCTCAAGTGCACCGATCCGGTAAGGCAACGCCATGATATAGGGGGTCACGTGGAGCGGCAGGATGCGCCCTGTGGTCTCGCTGGCCAGCCAGTCGAACGCATCGCGCATCTGCTGCGCATAACTGTCAGCGGATTGCTGCTGCACGGTGATGATCTGACGGTCGCTGAGTTCGTGGTTAAGCGGCAGGTTGATGAGGCCGTTTTTGAACCGGTATGGCAGTTCGTCATTCACCCAGTCGCAACAATAGCGAAGGCCAGCCCTTTTCAGCAAATCGGGCGTGTCCCAGCTTTGCGAGCGGGCTATCGATAGCCACCCTGTCGGGCGAGTTCCCGTCGCACGTTCCAACATGTCGAGCGACTTCGCAATCAGGGCGCGCTCCGCATCGATCGGAAGGCCAGTCGCAATCGTGCCGTTCATGTCGGTGGAATGAGCGATAATCTCATGGCCCGCGGACACGATGTCGGCAACGAGCGCCGGATAACGTTCAGCAATTACGCTGTTGGTGGCGAAGCTGGCTTTTACGCCCGCATTGGCAAAGGCGTTGAGCAGCCGGTACACACCCACACGGTTGCCATAATCGCGCGCAGTATAGTGGCGATAATCCGGATAGGCGGTTTGCATATGTCCCGGTGCACGGAACGGCGTATCGCTTGGCGTAATCGGGAACCATTCGAGGCCGACGCAAACCCAGACCGCAACCGATTTGTTAGTAGGCCAGATGACTGGTTTGCGGGCGTGGATCGCTGACCAGTCGTACAGATCATGATCGTAGCCGCGGCGGCGCTTGGGATATTCTAGATAGCTGGGATCGAGCGTCACTGCTGCGCGTTCCATGCATCAACAATATCGCCCGCCTTCGTCAGCCAAGCCCGTCCGTCGGCCGCAATGTAGCGCAACGCTTCTTCGAACGGCCCGATCCGATGCGGTTGACCGATCAAATAAGCATGCAACGGGATGCACATTACGGTACCGCCTTCATCCGCAAGCCGTTCATATTGCCGCACCAGCATGTCCGCATATTCACGCGGGCTCATATTGTAGATGAAAAAGCCATAATGGTCGTTGACCTCAAGGCTGTAGGGGACCGAAACGAGCTTGCCGGTCGCAGTCTTTACCGGCTGCACCTGATCGTCGTGATAAAGGTCGCAGGTATACTCCAGACCATATTCAGCGATCAGATCGAGTGTATGCGGTGTGTGCGTCAACGCCGGCGCAAGCCAGCCGCGGATCGTCTGGCCTGTTGCCTCACGCACGGTCGCAATCGAATCCTCAATGATAGCGCGCTCCTGCTCTTTCGACATGTCGTATGCGTAGCGCGTGTTGTAAATGCCGTGACTGAAAAACTCCCAACCGCGCGCCTTTGCATCGGCTACGACCTCCGGGTGATGCTGGCATAAAGCAACCGAGAGGCTCACCGAACCCGGGAAACCATGCTTACTCATTACATCAGCCATGCGCCAATGCGATACGCGATTCGAGTGATCGCGGTGGGAATAGCCGACTACATCGGGATGGGGCCGGGCCCATGCCTTGCGTTTGGGGTGTGCGGGCGGATCGACCTCATAATATTCGAGATTGGGTGCAACCCAGACAGCGCAGCTTTTACCGCCGGGCCAGACAATCCTTTTGCGATCCCGATAGGGTGAAAAATCATACAGTCCGGGGTCAGGGGTACCTTCGTGCATTAGCGCGCCTCAAGCCAGTCAATAACACTCTGCACCGGCTCGACATCGGCATATTTCAGCTGCAGGTCGGTCAAGTTGGCAAAGTGATAGCTTTCATGCTTGTCGGCGCAGGTTTCGATGGGAACGATGGCGCGATAGCCGTGGCTGAGAGCATCTACCGCTGTCGCTCGAACGCATCCCGATGTGCTGCCGCCGGTCACCACCACTGTGTCGACTTTGTGCCAGGTCAGGTAACTAGCGAGCGGTGTTTCGAAAAATGCGCTTGGCATTCGCTTGGTATATTGCAGGTCATTAGGTTCGATCTCGCACCGCGGGTCGAAAGCATGACGCTGCGAACCATATTTGATATTCTGCAGCGAATCGGGTGTATCTGTCCGGGTGCCCCACACCCCAGCATCGCCAGCGTTTTCTATGTAGCCCACGCGTGACCAGATAACCGGCATTCCTTCGTTCCGCGCCAGCCGCGAAATGACGTTCACATATTCAATCTGGCGCGGGTCGGTCTCATAAGCAGTCGCAAACATATCGGTGCGCGTATAGGCCTGCTGAAAATCGACGTTGACGATGGCCAGTTTTTCCCCGAATCCGAACTTTTTTCGTGCGGGATTGGCTATGACTTCTTCAAACAGCTGCCGTGCCGTCTTCCCGTCACTGACCATTTTTGTGCCGATCAGGCTCATCAAATTTATCTCCTGCCCTTGCCAGCCTTTTGCCCAAGCGATAAAGGCTTGTCGAGAGCAATTTGTCCGGACAAATTTTTACGCATGAAATTGAGCCGCCACTATCTGACAATCAATGGTCGAACCGTCCATTATCGTCGGTGCGGCAGTGGCCCATCACTGCTCATGGTGCATCAAAGTCCGCGCTCGTCGGCCGAATATGAATCGCTGATGCGCGAATGGGGGGAACATTTCACCTGTATCGCGCCTGACACGCCGGGTTTTGGTCAATCCGCTCCGCTGGCGAAGGCAGACCCTGACATCGGCGACTATGCCGAAGCCATTGTCGAATTCGTCGGTGCGCTCGGAATAGAGCGGACAGCGGCCTTCGGTTTTCATTCGGGTGGAATCATTCTGGTAAATGCGTTGAAACGCCATCCGGGAATGTTCACCGGACTGGCCGTAGGCGGTTATGCGATCTGGACGCCGGAAGAAATGGCTGTGTTCGACGACGCCTATCTGCCGCCATTCCTGCCGTCGCGCTATGGCGAACATCTGACTTGGCTGTGGAATCGCATTCTCGAACAAAGCTGGTTTTTTCCCTGGTTCGACGTGCGACCGGAGGCGCGACTTTTGGTCGCCCACGACGATCCGGCCCGCATCCACGCTGTCGTGATGGAAATGCTCGATGCAGGCGACTCTTACCGCCTCGGATACGGCGCTGTGCTGCGCGCCCCACGTGACATTCCGCCGCCTGATACAATTACGCCGCCCGTGCTGATCACCGCCTATGATGGCGACCCCCTACAGGCGCATATCGACCGCTTGGGCGTTATGCCCGCAAGCTGGGAAGCGCGGAAGGTTTCGACACCAGCCCACTTGTATGAGGCCAGCCTTCTATTTCTTCGAAAGCTTCCTTCGCAGGATTGCCCGGCGCTACCCGACGACCAAAAAGCGGGATTTATCCATGTGAACACCGCCTATTTCGACGGCCTCATTCACTGGAGAAGCCGTCAAGATGGCGCAACGCTCACTGTCCATGCGCCGGGAACCGAAATGTCGGGGGGAGAAGCTGCCATCGACCTGCCCGGTCATGGCCTGTCCGACGGATGGCCCAATGAGATACCTACAGAATGGAATAAATGGCTAGCCGTAATTGAAGCCGCCTGCACCGCGCTCGGATGCACCGCGGTCGATATTCCAAATCCGGAACGAGGCGATCCTGTGCACTTGTTTCCCGACCTCTCTCCTGACCGCTTTGGCAATTATCTGACCGCAGCATGGTCCATAACGCGCGCGCGCCGATTCTTCACGCCTTGGTATCACGCTTCTTCAGCCAACGTGATAACCTTCGATCCCTACAGCCTCGAACCTGAGGCTTTGGCCAAAGACCACCGCGCGCTAATGCGGGCAACCGCCGCGCGTGCATATCATCTTGCGCTGTTACAAAGAGAAGGAAGCTGACTATGGGAATTCGCGAAGATATGCCTTTACTGGCGCGTCACGAAGGCGTGTGGGATGGTGTTTACACATATTTCAATGATAAGGATGAGCAAATTGACCAGCATAAGTCGCGCCTCTTCTGTCGCTTTCCAGAAAGCGGCCCTCATCCTTATCACCAGACAAACCACTATACTTGGGACGACGGACGAACTGATATTCGGGAATTCCCCGCCGAGTATCGTGACAAGCGGGTATGGTGGGACAACGAACTCATAAAGGGCTGGGCAGCCGAAGTCGGCCTTGATGAATATAGCCGCACGGTGATGCTGTATTGGCAGCGACAGGGTGACCCGTTGCTTTATTTGTACGAGATGATCCAGATTTCTGATGACGGACAAAGCCGCTGTCGTACTTGGCACTGGATTCGCGATGGCAAGCTCGAAACCCGCACCGCAATTCAGGAAAAATTGGTGACCAAGGACTGGCGTTCGCTGGAGGGACAGACTGGTTAAGCCGCAAACCCTGTTCGAGAAAATCTGGAATGCTCATGTCGTAACCGATTTGGGCGGAGAAAGCGCGTTGATCGCGATCGACCGTATTTTCCTGCACGAGCGGACGGGTGCCGCAGCGCTCGGGTCGATGGCAGAGGCGGGCCGCGCTGTAATTGATCCCCACCGCGTCTTCGCGGTGATGGACCATATAGTCGACACCCGTCCCGGTCGCGGCGACGGCACGCTGATGCCTGGCGGCGATGCCTTCATCACCGAAACGCGTGCGGCCTGCCACGCAGCAGGGATTACCCTGTTCGACGTCAACGATCCTGATCAGGGCATCACACACGTGATTTCTCCGGAACTCGGCATCGTTGTTCCCGGGTGTACGTTGATTGCGCCAGACAGCCACACCTGCACGCAAGGCGCGTTCGGTGCTTTTGCGTGGGGCATTGGTAGCAGCGAGGCCGAACATGCGATGGCCACCGGCACTTTGCGTGTAGCCAAGCCCAAGAATATGCGTGTGACTTTTGAAGGTAAACTCCCGCCCGGCGTGACCGCGAAGGACATGATCCTTCGTCTCATCGCCGACCATGGTGCGAGCGGAGGCAGAAGGCATGTGGTTGAATTCTCCGGCGATGCGGTACGCGCGTTAGACATGGAAGCGCGTATGACCTTATGCAATATGGCGACCGAATTTGCGGCGTTATCCGGAATCATCGCTCCAGATGAGACCACTTTCGCATATCTTCAAGGCCGCCGCTACGCACCCGATCCGCTGCCCGACTGGACCGACCTTATCACCGACAATGGCGCAAATTTTGATGTTGAGATATTCATTGATGCTGCGAGCATCGAGCCGATGATAAGTTGGGGCACATCCCCTGCGCAAAGCGTAGCCTTATCGGCAACAGTTCCCACCAAGGCCGACCGAAACGCGCTGAACTATATGGGCCTCGAACCGGGACAGCCACTTGCAGGTCTTCCTATCGATGTCGCCTTTATCGGCAGTTGCACCAATGCGCGGCTATCCGACCTGCGCCGCGCTGCAGCCATCGTCAAAGGCAAGACTAAGGCTCAGGACATCCTCGCCTTGGTGGTGCCGGGGTCGTCCGCGGTCAAGCGCGCTGCGGAAGCGGAGGGTCTTGACCAGATATTCGTCGACGCAGGTTTCGAATGGCGAGAAAGCGGCTGCTCACTCTGCTTCTACTCGGGAGGTGAAAGCTTTCCGGCGGGCAGTCGCGTAATTTCTTCTACCAACCGTAACTTTGAAGGACGGCAGGGGCCGGGAATCCGTACCCATATCGCCAGCCCCGAGGTCGTGGCCGCAAGTGCGATCGTAGGCAGGATCACGGCACCATGACGCCTTTCACCTCTCTTACTGCGATGGTTGCTCCTCTGATCCGCGACAATATCGATACAGATATAATCATTCCCTCCCGCGAGATGAGATCGACGGGCAAAACCGGTCTCGCCGATGGCTTGTTTGCGCCTTGGCGTTATTATGACGCGAAAACACGGAACGAAAACCCGGATTTTGTTCTCAACCAGCCCGAATATAGAGACGCAAAAATACTGGCGAGCGGCGCCAATTTCGGCTGCGGTTCCAGTCGAGAGCACGCTGTGTGGGCACTTGCAGAATATGGAATAAGATGTGTAATTGCAGAGAGTTTTGCGCCTATTTTCTATAGCAACTGCATCCGCAATGGGGTCGTGCCCATTTCCTTGCCACGAACATTTATCGGCACACTTGCAGGTGGCAATGCCACTGTCGACCTGACTGCACCGGCGGTTAACGGACGCCAGTTCGAGATTGGAAAAGAAGAAAAAACTATGCTGATCGAAGGACTGGACGCGATAGACCTGACGCTGAAACACGCTCATGCAATTACCGCATGGCAAGCCGCAGACCGAGCGAAACGTCCGTGGATTTACTTTGGAGCAACGGCATGACGGCAATTCTTGTCAGCGAAGTCGGCACGCGCGACGGACTACAGAGCATCCAAAGCGTCATGCCGATCGAGGCCAAAAAGGCCTGGATCCAGGCCGAGGCCGAAGCGGGTGTGCGCGAGATCGAGGTGGGTAGCTTTGTGCCGCCCGCATTGCTTCCGCAGCTCGCCGACACTGCTCAAGTGGTCGCGTTCGCCAAGACCATTCCGGGCCTTAATGTCGTAACACTTGTTCCGAACGCCATGGGTGCGGCGCGCGCCGTCGAGGCGGGGGTTCATGGCATGTCCATCCCCTTTTCGATGTCGGAGACGCATTCGATCAAAAATGTACGGAAAGACCACCGCGCGATGATCGCAGAAATCCGTATAATAGCTGAGATGGCTGAAGCGGTAGGAATCCATTTCGCGGTCGGGCTTTCGACTGCGTTCGGCTGCACCATTGAGGGTCATGTGCCAGAGGACCAGGTTGTCCGCCTCGCCGAAGCCGCAGTTGAGGCAGGTGCACAGGAACTGAGCCTTTCCGATACCACAGGTTATGCCGACCCCGCTCAAGTCAAGCGCCTAACACGCAAAGTACAGGCTGCGGTCGGCAAGCAATATCTGACCACGCTCCACCTCCATAACACGCGGGGGCTAGGCCTCGCCAACGTTCTCGCGGGGCTGGAGGAGGGCATAACAACATTCGATGCCTCGCTGGGAGGGATTGGCGGTTGCCCGTTCGCGCCGGGGGCGTCGGGAAATATCGTCACCGAGGATTTGGTTTTCATGCTGCAGGCGATGGGACTCGATACGGGTATTGATCTTGAGAGATTGCTCAAGGTCCGGGAAATTGTCGCGGCAGCTTTGCCCGGTGAAGAACTGTATGGTTTTACTCCGGATGCCGGTCTTCCGCTCGATTTCGCTCAAAGGAAATCGGCATGAGCGACGCGCCTCTGTCGGGTATTCGTGTGGTCGAGTTTGCCCATATGATTATGGGGCCATCGGTCGGCGCGATCTTCGCTGCATTAGGGGCAGAGGTAATTCATGTGGAGCCG
>Ga0208596_1000395_pt1 | contig 13871 bp, 13 predicted proteins | sample LakMenEpi12Jul11_FD_150686 | JGI IMG/M metagenome (GOLD analysis project Ga0208596, IMG submission 150686) | Freshwater microbial communities from Lake Mendota, WI - 12JUL2011 deep hole epilimnion (SPAdes) | ecosystem: Environmental > Aquatic > Freshwater > Lake > Epilimnion/Euphotic zone ...
GATCATGGTTAATCAAAATATTTTAATCCTTCGCCCAAAATTTAACATATTTTGGGCTATTTTTATCAGGCTTTTCTTAACATTCAACACTTCTGGTATTAAAGATACAGGAATCGGCATTGATGGCGATCGCTTGCAAAAACTATTTCAACCTTTCACTCAAGCTGATGCGTCCATTAGTCGCAAATATGGGGGTACAGGTTTAGGTTTAGCTATTAGTAAAAGTTTAGTTAATTTAATGGGAGGAAGAATTTGGGTAGAAAGTTTAGGAAACATTGCTGGTAATCCTCCTGATGATTGGATAGCAAATAAAAATAACTATCACCAAGGTTCAATATTTCATTTTACATTTATTGCTAAAGCTGTTTTATCTTGTGAATTAATACCGAAAGATTCCTCACAACCACCTCAAACTAAAGATATAAAATACCTATCTCCATTAAAAATTCTCCTAGCAGAAGATAATCTAGTTAATCAAAAAGTTGCCATATTTACACTCAAAAAACTTGGTTATATCGCCAATATTGCTAACAATGGACTAGAAGTATTAGCCATGTTAGAAAATCAATTTTATGATATAATTCTTATGGATATGCAAATGCCAGAAATGGATGGAGTTACAGCTACAAAAATAATTCGTCAATCTTCTCAAAATCAACCTTATATTATTGCTTTAACAGCTAATGCTTTAGAAGCAGATCATCAATTATGTTTAGATGCAGGAATGAACAAATTTATCACTAAACCTATTGTCATTGAAGAGATTAGCCGCGTTCTCTCAGAATATTCTCAAATCCATAGTTAAACACATAGGAATTTTTAATAATTTCTGAATAGCAAAGTCCCCGACTTTAAAGAAATCGAGGACTTGAAACCTAGAGATAACTCAACAAATTGCCCAAACCTTATTAATCATCATGTTCATCAAAAGGATCATCTAATTGCTGGCTTGGAGGTCCAAAAGATGTGTAAATTGCCATACCAGTAATAGCAACTAACGCCGCGCAAAAAGAAATTCCAATCACCGTAGCGGGTTCTAAGTCCATAAATTTAGATGTATATTATGAAAGCCATATTTATAGAAATTGACACTCTCAGCATCTTTAGAAGCTGAGATTATTAAGAGATTTTCACTCGTGAAGGCTGTGCCAAACAGCCACCATACACTCTGCTGAAAGCATTGTGCTTGCTTATTTAGTAATTGTAGCGAAAAGTATGGCAATTGTCAAGGTGTATAGTTTCCCTCTCAGGGTTAAAGCTACTCTCGTTTCCCACTTAATGAGAAATTTGAGAGGACTAATATTGAATTTTTAAATATACGTAGACTAGACAATGCCCACAATACTTAAATTTTTTCCAGACACAATAAAAATCAATCTGAAACTAAAATCATTTAAGAATCAATATTAGTAAAATTCTTAGTATTACAAAGATTCATTGCCTTTTCTACTCCCTGTTTAAAACTAAATTCAACACAGTCAACCACAAAGTTTAAGACTTGAGACATGACTTGATTTTCAGTAGCGGAAAATCGCCCTAAAACATGAGAAACAGTATGAGAATTATCTCCGTCTATTGCGCCCTTTGGTTTACCTATACCAATCCGCAATCTGGGGAAATTCTGGGTATTTAGGTGAGAAATAATGCTTTTCATCCCATTATGTCCACCAGCAGAACCGGATAAGCGTAATCGAGTTTTACCCAAAGGTAAATCTAAATCGTCATAAATGACTAATACTGATTCAGGCGGTAATTTATACCAATTGGTAACAGATTGAATAGCTTGTCCTGAACGGTTCATATAGGTTAAAGGCTTAAGTAAGCGGATTTTACCCTGACCCAGTGTATTTCCCTCACCAAAGTCCCCCTGAAACTTGCGATTTTCAGCCAGAGAAATTTGCCAAGCGCGAGCTAAAGTATCTATAGCTGCAAAGCCAATATTATGACGAGTTTGGTCATATTTGGGTTCTGGGTTTCCCAGACCAACAATTAGCTGGGGAATCACCAAAGCCGTTGATTTTAGTTCTTCATCTTTCATCCTTGTATGTTTTCCGGCTGGGTTTTTCCAGCTTCAATGTGTTTGTGTTCTAATTCGGCAGTTGTTTGGACAGTTTCCTTTAATTGTTCAGTTTCTCGTTTAAATTCGCTTTGAAATTCATTAGAAGCTTCTTGAAAACTGCGAATAGTTTTCCCAAAACTCCGACCAATTTCCGGTAACTTCTTAGGTCCAAAGATTAATAATGCGACCACCATGATTACAGCCATTTCTGGCAAACCGATACCAAATATATTCATTATTTTCTCCTGTAGACTGAAAAACCGCCACAGCTACCCTATGGCTTGGGGACTTAGACTAATTTTATCGCTATTTTTAGGCGTTTTTTTTGAATCATAAAAAAACCCGGACAAGCCGGGTAGGTAATCATGTTAGCTTGATGGCTGGATAGCCTTAACCGCCTAAACTGCGCCAATCAACAAGTACATCCTGAATTAACAGAGACTTGTTATAAACTTGAAGGATAATGAGCAGAAATACGAGAAATAAACCCATAAATACACCCATTAAAGGTGTTGTTCCCCAACCTGGGGCTACTTTACCATACTCAGCATTTAAGGGTCTGAGAACGTCTCCCAACCTAGTCCGTTGTGCCATAGTTCACCTAAGATCAGTTGCCAAAGCTTTTTTAAATTTTTTTAGACATTCCCAAACCTTTACAGACTGGGGATTCTTGGTTTTAATTAGCCTGTTTTAGACGAAACTAATTACAGGTTTAACAGTTTGTGATTACTAGTGTTTTTGTCACGAATAGTCACCCAAGCTTTTATCCGGTACTGGATAAGTTCCCGGTTGTCTCACGGTACATGGATGAATCCAAAAGCTGTTCTTAAATTATCGCAGTTTGTGATCTTTGTTTAGCGATATTGCCAGAGGTTTTCGCCACATTTACAAAAATACATGATTTTGGCTGGACTGATAGGGTTATGGGGAAATTAACGAACCACAGAGGCACAGAGGACACGGAGAGAAGAGTTAGAGGATTATGCGTTTGATGCCGTCTTTGAGGAGGGGAACGTTAAAGTTGATGAGGAGTCCTAAAGTGCGCTTGGTTATTTTGAGGTAGGAGAGAAGTTGAGCTTCGTGAATGGGGGCTAGGGTTTGCACAGCTTTTAATTCTACAACTAAACAGTCTGCAACTAAAAAATCTAATCTACCTCTACCTACATCATGTCCTTTATATGTCAAGCTTATTGACTTTTCAACCTCATGATGTATACCCCGAATCATAAATTCAACCACCAGTGCCTCCTTATAGACTTCCTCCAAAAACCCAGGACCCAAAACCCGGTGTACCTCAATAGCAGCCCCAATAACCTCCCCTGTAAGCCAACTCATCTCCTCTCCTAACTCTCTTCCCTCTGCGTCCTCTGCGCCTCTGCGGTTCGTTTTCATCACATAATCCTTGCAAAAACAACTAATTACCAAATTAACCCAATTATCACCTCTACCAAACCTCTTACCTCCGTGTCCTCTGCGTCTCTGTGGTTCGTATTCATTATAACTTCTTCTTACACACTGATAAGAAATGTGTACTGTGTTCTGAAGAAAAAGCCCGAAAATTAGCCTTTTCCATAAAATCCAAAAATCTTAGCCAAGACTATTGTAATTTTAGAAAATAGGGGTTAAGATATTTCCATGAACCTTAAAGAAGATTTTTGGAAAAAAGCAATGTCAAAAATTATCTACGATGTCATCCAACGCTTTGAGGTTGAAAACGGCGTTCCTCGCTTGGTTTCAACAAATATTGAAATGATTGCAGGTGGGGAAGACTTAATGTCTCTAGCTACTAGTATTTTGGAAAAACTTGGTTTCAACGACAAGTTTAAAGTAAGTCGGGCATCTCAATATATAGGGTACAGACTCAAGAATCCCGCAAAAGGAGCTAAACGTTATCAACTGGTTTTAGCTCAACGTAAAGAGGGACTTTGTATTTCTATTCCTCAAGATATTTTAGATGGACATATCTTAGAAATAAAGTATTGGGTTGATATATCAGAAGCTGATGCTGGTGTTGGATATTCAATAGCAGGAGTAATTTGGGTAAATCCCTCTAAAAAAGATATTTTTCTTGAATCTTTGCCCCCTGAATATTGGGATTTATTAGCAGCCAAAGAGAAAACAGTAGGAGAAATTTATCTCAATAAATGTACTGGAGATGATTGGTCTACTTGGTATTCTGTTATTGCTAATAGTGAGATTATTCCAAGAAATGAATTTCGGATTGAAGTATTAAGTAATAATCAAAGTTATCTCATTTTGCAAGAGGATAAGCTTTTTCCTTATACGTGGCAGACGTGTATTAGTTCAAAAGAAGTCCTAGAAGAATTTATTAGTTACTTTGCAAAAATATTAATGGAGAAAAACTAATGTCTGTAAAACCCAAAAGACTGATTAATCCTTACGAAGAAAGAATGCTAGAGTTTCTGCAAACCTGCATTGATGAGAATTATAAAATTCATACACAAGTAAGCTTATGCTCATTTTGTGAATTAGGTAGCAGCCTTGATATTAAACTCAGAAACTTCTTCTTTAGCTCCAGTGTAGACGCTCTGATCACAAACAAAGACTATAAACCTTGTTTAGTTGTGGAATTTCAATCTACATATCATGATTCTCATGACGCAAGAGAGCGTGATAATAAAAAATTACATTTACTAACCTTAGCAGGAGTTCCCCTAATTTATTCAAGAATTAAAGACTTTGGATTATTACATCTTTACTCCCAAAATGAAGAAGTAATATTTAACTTATTCACAGGCGAAAAAAGAGAAAATGCCAAAGCCTTAATTAGAAAATATTGCGAACCATCTAATTTTGCTAATGTCCTAGCTATAGCATAGCCCGCCTGGGGTTTCAACCCTAGCTGGTTTGTGTAACCAACTTACGATTTATCATCACCCTCCCCCAAAGATCACGAAAATGCTACAATCTACATCATGCTAGGGGTGCTTGGGAAACTAAGCTGAGATCAAACCCTTAACACCTGAGTCTGGATAATACCAGCGGAGGGAAGCTGTTTATTGAGGAATTTGGATATGCGTACAGAATGGGTAGCTAAGAGACGTGGACAAGACAACGTATCGCAAATGCACTACGCTCGTCAGGGTGTAATCACTGAAGAGATGCAATACGTAGCCAAGCGGGAAAATCTGCCGGCTGAACTTATTCGCGCTGAAGTTGCACGGGGACGGATGATTATCCCTGCAAATATTAATCACACAAATTTAGAACCGATGGCTATTGGTATCGCTTCTAAATGTAAAGTTAACGCTAATATCGGTGCTTCTCCTAATTCTTCCAATTTGCAGGAAGAGGTTGATAAACTTAATTTGGCGGTAAAATATGGCGCTGATACGGTGATGGATTTGTCTACAGGTGGTGGTAATTTAGACGAAATTCGTACCGCAATTATCCAGGCTTCTCCTGTTCCCATTGGGACTGTTCCAGTTTACCAAGCTTTAGAAAGTGTTCACGGGACGATTGAAAATCTGACTGCTGATGACTTTCTGCATATTATCGAAAAGCACGCCCAGCAAGGGGTAGACTATCAAACTATCCACGCGGGGATTTTAATTGAACATTTACCTTTAGTGAGAAACCGAATTACTGGTATTGTTTCTCGCGGTGGCGGAATTTTGGCGCGGTGGATGTTACATCACCATAAACAAAACCCTCTGTATACCCATTTTAACGACATCATTGAGATTTTTAAGAAATATGATGTTTCTTTCAGTTTAGGCGACTCCCTGCGTCCAGGATGTACCCATGATGCGTCCGATGAAGCCCAGTTGGCGGAACTGAAAACTCTGGGAAATCTCACCCGTAAAGCTTGGGAACATGATGTGCAGGTGATGGTGGAGGGTCCAGGTCACGTACCTATGGATCAAATTGAGTTCAATGTCCGCAAACAAATGGAAGAGTGTTCGGAAGCACCTTTCTATGTTCTTGGTCCTTTGGTTACAGATATTGCTCCTGGCTATGACCATATTACCTCAGCTATTGGGGCGGCTATGGCGGGCTGGTACGGAACAGCGATGTTGTGTTATGTAACACCTAAAGAACATTTAGGTTTACCTGATGCTGAGGATGTACGTAATGGATTAATTGCGTATAAAATTGCGGCTCATGCTGCGGATATTGCGAGACATCGGCCAGGTGCTAGAGATAGGGATGATGAACTTTCTAAAGCTCGCTATAATTTCGACTGGAATCGTCAATTTGAGTTATCTTTAGACCCAGAAAGAGCGAAGGAATATCACGACGAAACTTTACCGGCAGATATCTATAAAACCGCTGAGTTTTGTTCAATGTGTGGACCTAAATTCTGTCCAATGCAGACTAAGGTTGATGCTGATGCTTTGACTGAATTGGAGAAGTTTTTAGCGAAAGAACCTGTAGCGCAAGGTTAAGATAATTATCATTAAATATCGTTACTGGGTTGAACCTGGTAACGATGTTATAGCGATGTTCATGAACCATATTTTTATATCTCACGCAAAGGCGCAAAGAAAGAAGAGAAAAACAAAAGTTGGGTACAAATACCTGAAAAATACTGTATTTTTTTAACTGTGCATAAATCGAAATCTCTAATATTGAAAATAACCCCCTGAAAATCCATGAGTGAACAAATTAAATGGACTGCTGAAGCTGAAGTTAAGCTCAAAGATATTCCTTTTTTTGTCCGTCCTTTTGCTCGTAAAAAGATTGAAAATTATGCTCAAGAGAATAGTATATCTCTAATCACTTTTGAAGTTTATGAACAGGCTAAAAAACTATTTAACAAGAATCATAATTAACACATCTACCTAAATTTTAATGACTCGACAATCCCATGATCAATTCGCTAAAGAATATCTAGAGGAATTATTAACACCTCTAGGAACAATTAAAAAAAGCGAAAAGGTTAAAAGTGAAATTCAAGAAATTGATGTTTGGTTTGAACCCTTTTCTGATCAAAATCAGGAAAATCTACCTTTAGGTTTATTAGGGAAGATGGCAAAAACTCAATGTTTAATTGAGCCTTTTCGCAATCTACCATCGGAAATAGAAATTCGCAGTTGTTTACTTAAATTATATGCCGTTCATGGTGATGTAGTTAGGAAAGCAAAACGCGAAAACAGAAATATTGCTGAATCAGAATTACCGATTTTATGGATTTTAACACCAACTTTTTCATCTCGGATGATTGCGGGTTTAGGTGCAAATGAAATTGTAGAAGATTGGGTTAAAGGTGTTTATTTTCTACCGAATATCCTGAAAACAGCAATAGTCGCTATTCATCAATTACCAGTAAATGAGGATACATTATGGTTGAGAGTTTTGGGGAAAGGAGGAACACAGAAAAGAGCAGTTGAGGAATTAACTGAATTACCAGAAAATAACCCTTTTCGAGAGAATTTGTTAGAAATTTTAGCGGACTGGCGCAAGAATTTAGAATTGAGAGATAATTTAAGTAAGGAACAAGAGGAAGTAATTATGAACTTATCACCAGCTTATTTACAACAAATAGAAGACTGGAAGCAAGAAGGAAAGCAAGAAGGACAACTTTTGTTAATAACTTCTCTGCTAGAAGGGCGGTTTGGTAGTTTAGATGCTGAGTTATCTGGTGTGGTGGAAAAGATTGCTAAATTTCCCATTTCTGAACGCGCTCAGTTACTTCTTTCTTTGGGTAATTTATCCCGTGAAGAATTGTTACAAAGATTGGGGAATGAGGAAGTTTAGGATATATTGTTTAATGTGTTTTTTTATATAGTCCTCAGATTAGAAATCTGGGGCTATACAGACAAAGCCTACCTGCGTAGGCTAATTTTATTGTATAAATTAGTTAGTGAAATATTCGAGGTTAGCAAATGTCACCAATTCAGAAGATTCTTTTTGGAAGTCCAGGAACAGGAAAAAGCTATAAAATTCGTGAAATTGCTACAGATGAAAAGTTACTAAATATCAATTGGAATGAACAAACCAACTCTTTAGAAAATACGATTAAAACGGTATTTCATCCAGAATATACTTATTCGGATTTTGTCGGAAAGCTGTTACCACAAACTACAAGTCTTGGTTCAGTAATATATAAATTCTATCCAGGACATTTTTTACAAGCATTAGGTTTAGCCTACAGACAAATAATTGATGGTACTAATGAAAATGTTCTTTTAGTCATAGATGAATTAAATAGAGGTAATGCTGCGGCAATATTTGGATCAATTTTTCAATTATTAGATAGAGAAGATAATTATTGGTCAACTTATGAAGTTAATTTATCTGAACTTGAGATAGTAGGACTTTTACAATCTATGGGATATAAAGCTAATACTACTCATGAAAATATACAAGTAGATGGTAATAGCTTTAAGAATTTTTATGAGATGACTCATAACAATCTAATCAAGAATAAAAATGAAGATGGTTTGCTTATTTTAGAAAGACTAAAAAGTTATAGTATTACTATCCCTTATAATCTATCTATTATTGCTACAATTAACACATCTGATGAATCTATCTATTATCTTGATAGTGCATTTAAACGTCGTTGGGATTGGGAATATGTAGATGTTCCAAATAGTAAGAGTAAAATACCAGAGGAAATCAAAAATATTAAGATAGAAATTGACTTTGTATTTGATCAAAAATACTACTATTGGTATAGTTTAGTTATTAAAGTCAATGAATTTATAAAATCTCATCATCAGTCTATTAGAAGAATTGAAGATAAACAAATTGGTTGGTGGTTTTTGAAAGCTAAAAATAACATAATTGAAGAATCAGTAATTAAAAATAAGCTGATGTTTTATCTTTGGGATAGCGTTTTTGCAAAAGATAAAAGACCTTTAGAAGAATTACTAGGTAAAAAATTGATTACTTATGCTGATTTTGCTAATTTATCTATTGAATTTATAAATAAAATAAATCCAGAAGAATTTAAGGAAAATACAAATGCTGACAATTTCTAATAATTTTCTATAAATCTAGACATAGTTGAGAAATAAGAATGATTAATTTTAGAGAATTAGAAATCAAAGTTAATACTAAATATTCTTTTGTAGGAATACAAAAAGAAGGTTCAAAACTTATCTTTCATATCCCTAAAGGGTTTTCTAAATCTGACATTTCATTAAATACATTTGACAGCAAGCGAGATTTATTTTTTCGTCTTTATCGAGTGCTGAATGTTTTTAAACAAACCTGTATTGATAAAGGACATTTTCAAACAGGAGTTGTTACCAAAGCTAATAACCGTGATGGAATTGTTGAAGATGATACTGGTTCAGAAATTACATCTGACGACGACAGCAAGAATATTTTTTATTCTAAAATTGACGCTTTAGGAAGTATTATAGATGCTTATGATGAATTAAAAATACTCGCACTTGTTAGCAGGTTAGGAAAATCAGAAAGAATAGACTACAGTAAATTACACCGTTATTTAAACAAAGCTGTTTTTCTAAATAACAATGCAATTTATATTGATGCTATGACTTTACCCCGTAAAGAAATACATTTTGATGCGACTGATATAGTTGCTATGTATTGTTATATTTTGACTGAAATTAAGGAACAATTAAAACAAGAAGTAAATCCTGAAATCAATTCTTTAGCAGAAAGATTTAAAGAAAAATATTTAGGTTATGAATATAGTTTATTTAATGAAAAATATTATCTGCAAGTTATTAATGAATTGAAAGATACTTTGGAATTAATTGATCATTATACTCCTATTAAAGATAGTGATTATTGGGATTTTTACGAAGCTATCTATAATTTTTTGTTTGGAGAATTAGATAATTCTATTCAAGGTAAAGTATGGGGATTTAGTAATTTCAATACTATTTGGGAGTCAATGTGTTTAACATATTTAGTTAAAACAGTAAACCCTACTTTTATTCTTTATTTAGATAATCAATTTATATCTAGCCAAGTTTTCATAAAATTCAATAGTCCTAATAAAGCTATTGATATTTCAAGTATATTTAAAATTAATGATATTAATATTTTTCCAGATGCAGTTATCCTTTCATCTCCGAAAGTAGATAAAAATATGGAATTTATTCAAACTTCCATTTCATATCAACTTGAAATAGATCATTGGGATGACTATAGTTACCGTACCAGTTTTTACTATAAAACTTGTAACCGTCAAATCAAGATTGCTTATCCAAATCAATCTATTGGTAATCATACTTATAATGAATTACAGACTTATAATGAATTACAGAAATTTTGTCAAATTAATGATAACGTATTCACTATTACTTCGTTACCTGAGCATTTTCGTTCTTATTGGGATATACCTGATGAGTTAAGCGTTAAAGAGATACACATGATGCGCTGCTTAAACCATGTATTTTATGTTGCTGCTGATGATGGATTTTTGTATTTTGAAGATTTTTATCAAAAGTTAATTGAAAAACATGATGTTGCAAAAATGTCATTATTTCGAGATATTAGACATGATGAAAAACTAAGAAATGAATCCTTCCAACGGTTTATTAACTGCTATTATGGACAACCATATTTTAACATAATTGATATAAAATACTCTGATTCTGATTATTACACAAATCCATACAATATAGAAGAAATCAAAAACAGAAGCATTAGAAAACAATTTGTTTATGAATATATACTACAAAAACATTTTGAAAAAACTAACAACCCATTGAAAGAATTAGATATAAAAAGCGAATTTTGGCTTCCTGCTTATTCTTCAAAGGAAAAAACATTTACACCACTACCAAAATATATGGATGATTATATTAAATTAACAGGTGTAAATATTATGACGGTAATTGATAGCTATTTAGAGACAGAAGAAAAGTAACTTAAAATACTGTGTTGTTGAGATACTCAGATTTTGGGAGTGCGATTATGGGAAAGGGTGCAATTTTGATGAGTGCGATAGCGAAGCGCACCGAAGGTATCGCTTTGAGATAAAGTAATTATTTACCGACTATTACTAATTTCCACAATTATTTCACAGGTAAAGTAATGATCAGAAGTTGACGCAAATTCCGATTCGTCACATTTCCACAAGTTAACCAAAAGATTTGACGACGTATCCCTAACCAACAAACCAAATTAACAAAATCACTCCGTCGTACAGCAAATACAACACAAAGACAATACCACCGAAATACTTGACAAAATAAATCAATTCCTAGCAGAGCAGGAAATGAATAAGAGAGATTGCGCGAAATAACAATATTTTCATGATGACTTGAGAAAAATCACACATCGCGCTAGTCTTCATTAGCATTAACCGTAAAACTCAAACCATGACAAACCACCCCCAAATACCCCCCTGCACCTGGAAACGTCCCATTGGCTTAGGCTGGGATAAGCCCTACACCGTCCGTTATCCTAGTAATATAGATGATGGTCCCTGGCACGGAATGCCCCTTGGTGGCTTTGGTGCGGGGTGTATAGGACGTTCTTCACGGGGAGACTTTAACCTGTGGCACATTGACGGAGGAGAACATACTTTTAAAACCGTTCCCGCTTGTCAATTTAGTATCTTTGAATCTGGACAAGCTTACGCATTATCTACCCAACCCCCAGAAGATCATACACTATCATCCTGGCAATGGTATCCACCTTCCTCTGTAGAAGAAGAGGAGTTGGGGGTCAGGTCAGGAACATATCACGCACTTTATCCCCGCAGTTGGTTTGTTTACGAAAATGTCTTTAAAACTCAATTAACCTGTGAGCAATTTTCCCCAATTTGGGCAGATAATTATCAAGAAACTAGTTATCCTGTAGCGGTTTTTTTGTGGAAAGCTCACAACCCCACAAATACACCAATTACTATCAGCATCATGTTAACTTGGGAAAATATGGTAGGTTGGTTTACTAATACTTTAAAATCTCCCCAAGTGCGAGTTAGAGATGATGGTAGTCCAGTTTATGAATATCAACCAGCTTGGGGAAAAAGTCAAAACAATTATAATTGTTTAGCCGAAGATGATCAATATTTTGGTTGTGTTTTAGGTCAAGTTTCTAATAGTCAAACCGTTCAAGAAGGGGACGGAACTTGGTGTATTGCGACTACCAAAAATTCTCAAGTTGAAATATTTCATCATTCCCGATTTAACCCTGTAGGTAATGGTGCAGATATTTGGCAGAATTTCGGAGAAAATGGTTCTTTACCTAATTATATAGATGAAACTCCCGCAGACGAAAATACCAGATTAGGCGCTGCAATTGCAGTCCGTTTGACTTTACAACCAGGGGAAACTTTAGAAGTTCCCTTTGTCCTGAGTTGGGATTTTCCGGTGACGGAATTTGCCGCAGGAGTGAACTATTTCCGCAGATATACTGACTTTTTTGGCTGTAATGGTGAGAATGCTTGGCAAATTGCGACTACCGCACTCAAATCATATCATAATTGGCGATCGCTCATTCAAAATTGGCAAAATCCTATTTTAGAAAGATCAGATTTACCCAATTGGTTTAAAATGGCTTTATTCAACGAACTTTACGACTTAACCAGCGGAGGAACTCTCTGGAGCGCTGCCTCGGAAATTGATCCTATTGGTCAATTTGCTGTGTTAGAATGTTTAGATTACCGTTGGTATGAAAGTCTAGACGTGCGGTTATATGCTTCTTTTGGTTTATTGATGTTATTTCCTGAACTGGAAAAATCAGTAATTCGCGCCTTTGCCAGAGCAATTCCCCAAGGTGATGATACAACTAGAATTATCGGTTATTATCTGACAATTAAATCTGACAGTCCTCTCGCAGTTCGTAAAGTCCCAGGTGCGACACCTCACGATTTAGGCGCTCCCAACGAACACGTTTGGGAAAAAACCAATTATACTAGTTATCAAGACTGCAATCTCTGGAAAGATTTAGGTTGTGATTTTGTTTTACAGGTATATCGAGATTTTCTGTTTACCGGTGCCAATGATCTTGACTTTTTAGCAGATTGTTGGGATGCTATTGTTCAGACTCTCGATTATGTGAAAAAATTTGATTTAGATGGGGACAGCATACCCGAAAATTCCGGCGCACCTGACCAAACTTTTGATGATTGGCGCTTAAATGGTATCAGTGCATATTGTGGTGGTTTATGGTTAGCGGCTTTGGAGGCTGCTATTGCTATTTCTAAGATTTTAACGAACCACAGAGGCACAGAGGTCACGGAGGTGGAGGTGCAAGGGTCAATTTATCAGGGTTGGTTAAATCAATCTAAGCCGATTTATCAGGAAAAGTTGTGGAATGGTGAATATTATCGGTTAGATAGTGACAGTGGTTCTGATGTGGTTATGGCTGATCAATTGTGTGGGCAATTTTACGCTCGTTTATTGAGTTTACCAGATATTGTCCCCAGCGATCGCGCTTTGTCTGCCTTAACAAAAGTATATGATTCCTGTTTTCTCAAATTCCAAAATGGTAAATTTGGCGCTGCTAACGGTGTTCTTCCCAATGGTTTACCAGAAAATCCTCATTCTACCCACCCTTTGGAGGTTTGGACTGGAATTAATTTTGGTCTAGCAGCCTTCCTCATGCAAATGGACATGAAAAATGAAGCAATGCAATTAACGGAGGCTGTGGTGAGGCAAATTTACGACAACGGTTTGCAATTTCGCACTCCAGAAGCAATCACAGCTAATGGTACTTTCCGTGCTAGTACCTATCTCCGCGCTATGGCTATTTGGGGAATTTATTTGCTAATTCGTTAAATTCCACATTCGTTATCTCTCTGACCGAAAAGACGGGACACAAGCCCCGTCCTTCTAGGACGGCTTTTCTTGATTCTTGATATACTCTTTCAATATTTCTAGTGGCGCACCACCAACTGAAATAGCAAAATAAC
>Ga0208596_1000396_pt1 | contig 13857 bp, 14 predicted proteins | sample LakMenEpi12Jul11_FD_150686 | JGI IMG/M metagenome (GOLD analysis project Ga0208596, IMG submission 150686) | Freshwater microbial communities from Lake Mendota, WI - 12JUL2011 deep hole epilimnion (SPAdes) | ecosystem: Environmental > Aquatic > Freshwater > Lake > Epilimnion/Euphotic zone ...
CGATTTCACCATCCGGACCACCAAGACGACCTTCGGCAGCGGTATAAACCTTACGATTTACTTGGCCGGTAATTCGTGCGGTGATGTGCAAAGTAGTTCCCATTGGAACCGGTTTTAAAAAGTCAGTCTCTAAGCGCGCGGTAACTGCCGGTGCGCGTATCAACCACATTAACTTTCCAAGTGCCTCATCAAATGCCAGTGATAACAGCCCGCCATGCGCCAAGCCAGGTGCACCCTGGTGATTTTCGGTAACTGTGAATTCTGCTGTTAAATCTGCATCTGCTCCAGCATGTGCAACTAAATGTAAACCGGTTGGATGAAGTTCACCGCAACCAAAGCAATGTCCAAAGTGAGATGGAATCTTGGTGCCAATCTCAGGAGCTTTGGGGTGGCGCGGTGGAATTGCTGCACCTTCTGGAGGAGTTGTACTCGGTACGCGACTCATAGCCTCACTTTACTTCATAGTCGTAACTTCATCTACGTCTTCAGGTTATGAAAAGACTAGAATAAAGGTGTGATCTTCAGAGAAGTCCTTAGGCCGCCGATTTGGGTACTGGCCTTTATTTATTTTCTCTTCCTCTCAATAGTTCTCTCAGTTTGGGCAGCGCTCGATAATCGAGCGACCTTGGTCACTCTTGCGCTCTCAACGATTGCGCTGATCTGGATATCAATCTCGATGACTTCAGAGATAACTTTCGATGGAGAAGTTTTAAGGATCGATAAAGCCAATATTGATCGTAAATATCTTGGGAACGTAACGGTTCTTGATAAAAATGCGATGAGATTACTTCGTACCCGAGATGCAGATCCTGCCGCTTATCTGGCAATCAAATTCTGGGAGCCACGTGGGCTGCGCATTGATCTAAACGATTCAAGAGATAAGACGCCATATTGGCTGGTAACGAGCAAACGCGGCGAGGAGATCGCCGCGCTGCTTAATCGTTAAACTGATTACTGAATTACGTTAATTAATTGCACTCTTTACAGACTGCTAGCTTAATTGCACTCTTTACAGACTGCCTTGGCGCCTTCGCCTTTAGCCAGTTGAGTTATGTGATGCACCAAGAAGCATCGTGAACAAGTAAATTCATCGACCTGCTTTGGAACAACGCGCACTGCTAGCTCTTCACCAGATAAATCTGCGCCAGGAAGTTCTAGATTCTCTGCCGCCTCTGCTTCATCGACATCAATCTGACCGGATTGAGCATCGACGCGCTTAGCTTTGAGTTCTTCTAGCGACTCCTCGTGGAGTTCCTCATCCGTCTTTCGGGGGGTGTCGTAATCTGTTGCCACTGCTCTCACCTCACTTCCATATATTCAAAACAACTCGCATCTATTGCTCGTTGCGTACGGGCGCATACTCGCGCACTTACCTGTGATTACCCATTACAACCATCGGCGTGTCGCAGATATTCCCCGTATAGATAAGTAATGACCAGTCTTACTAGGGTGTTTGGGCTGCTTCTATCGCTTTTTACCTTGGCGATATACGCGCTGCTTCTATCGCTTTTGCCAGAGATGCGCCGACCCGCGCATGAATAGCGGTACCACTCTCCACATACTCCTCGGAAAGAATCTCGCCAGTCTCATGAATCGCATTCACCAAATCACCGCGGTTGTAAGGAATTATCGAGTTTATCTCGATATTCGGCTGTGGAAGAGATTTTTCAATTGCATGAACTAAACCTTCAATTCCAAATCCAGTTCGCGCAGAGAATGCATAACTGTTCTTCTCTCTTCGCAGGATCTCCAGAACGACATCGGGGTTAGCGGAATCAACCTTGTTGATGGCGATAATTTCTGGGATATCTCCCCCACCAATATCGTTTATAACTTCGCGGACGGCACGGATCTGTTCAAAAGGATCTGGATGCGAACCATCAACCACGTGAACGATTAAATCTGCTTCAGATACTTCCTCCAGTGTTGATTTAAAGGCATCAACTAATTGGTGTGGAAGGTGGCGAACAAAACCCACAGTGTCTGAGAGTGTGTAAGTGCGGCCATCGGCGGTATGTGTCTTGCGCACCGTTGGATCAAGGGTTGCAAACAAGGCATTTTCGACAAGCACGCCAGCATTAGTTAGCCGGTTAAGAAGTGATGATTTTCCCGCGTTGGTATAGCCAGCTATTGCTACAGATGGAATGTTAAAACGTTTACGTTCTTGGCGTTTGGTGTCGCGAGATACCTTCATCTCCGCTATCTCACGGCGTAACTTGGCCATCTTGTCTCGGATACGACGACGATCTGTTTCGATCTTGGTTTCACCTGGACCACGTCCACCGATACCTGCACCACCTGCGGCGCGGCCACCAACTTGGCGGGAAAGTGAATCACCCCAACCGCGAAGGCGAGGAAGTAGGTAAGCGATCTGTGCGAGTTCTACCTGCGCCTTACCTTCTTTACTTTTGGCGTGCTGTGCAAAGATATCGAGAATTAGCGCGGTGCGATCTACAACCTTTACCTTTAACTTATCTTCAAGTTGGCGCAGTTGTGATGGAGATAGTTCACCGTCGCAGATAACTGTGTCCGCACCACTTGATGCAACTATCTGACGAAGTTCAATCACCTTTCCAGAACCGATATACGTTGCGGGATCTGGCTTATCTCTTCTCTGGATCAAACCATCTAGAACTTCCGAGCCAGCAGTTTCAGCAAGTGCTTTCAACTCGGCGAGTGAATTCTCGGCCATTTCGGCGCTACCTTCGGTCCATACACCGACTAGAACAACTCGCTCTAGTTGTAACTGGCGATACTCGGCATCAGAGATATCTTGTAGCTCAGTAGAAAATCCCTTGACGCGGCGAAGTGCATGGCGATCGCTTAGTTCTTGTTGTGGATCAGGATCGTGTTCACCTTCATCGGCATCAAAATCTGCCGCTACACGCGCACTTTCGCGAAGTAGCTCTTCAAATAAATCGTTATTGCGTGGTTGGTCGTTACTCATGCATCCTGCAAGTAATCGGTTATATCGACATCCTTGATCAACACTGCGGGGCCAGTTAGCGTTGCATTGGCATGTGGATCGATATCAACTACCAACCTGCCGCCTGGAGGGTGAATAACCCAGCGCGCTGGCAGAGAAGTATTTGTGTGAAGCGTTGCCGCAAGTGCAACGGCGCAAGTTCCGGTTCCGCATGAACGAGTCTCACCGCTACCCCGTTCGTGCACACGCATCTTGATCTCTTTATCTGCAGCAATCTCAACAAATTCAACGTTCACACCCTCTGGGTAGATATCTCGCGGACGCACAACTGGGGCATCTTTAAGCGATCCCACATCTTCAATCTTTTCTACGAAAACTACAGCGTGCGGATTACCTACGCTGATGTGATAACCATTCCAGATCTTTCCTTCAACAGATGCGGTAACTGCTTCGCCTTCATCAATAACCTTGCCCATGTTTACTGAAATATCATCTTTAGCCGGAACACGTAGATGCTTTACGCCATCTCGAGTATTGATCGCAAAAATTCCTTCAGGCTGGTGGCCGCGCTCGACTAAGTATCTAGCCATTACGCGGATGCCATTGCCGCACATTTCAGCCAGTGATCCGTCGGCATTTCGGTAATCCATAAACCATTTGCCATCGCGCTTGCCAATTTTGATTAGGCCATCTGCGCCGATTCCAGTTTCACGTTTACACATCGCAGCCGTCTGTGAAGTTGTTATTGATATCTCTTCGTCAGGGTCAAAGACCACAAGAAAATCGTTCTCGGTGCCGTGCCCATAGGTGGCGATAATTGGAGTATTCATTACGATGTTGAGTTTATCTTCTGCAGAACTGTTTCCAAACGCGGTTGGATCGGTGAAATCCATTTAATTCGCGCATCGCGAGAGAACCAAGTCTCTTGGCGGCGGGCATATTGCCTTGTAGCGCGCTTGGTCTCCTCCATCGCCTGGTCTTCACCAATCTCACCTGCGCGCATAGAGATAACCTGCGCATAACCCAGTGCTCGTCGTGCGGTCGTCGCCTGAGTAATTCCTGAACTAATCAGTGCATCAACTTCGGCTACCAAGCCTTTGCGCCACATTGAATCAACGCGTGCATCGATGCGTTCAGTTAACTTCTCGCGATCCATAACCAGGCCAAATTGCAGAGCATCTGGATATTTAGATGAATCTTCGCGTGGAAGATTTGCGGTAAACGGTTGACCGGTTATCTCGATTACTTCCAGAGCGCGAATTACTCGCCTCACATTTTGGATATCGATCGCCGCAGCCGCCGCAGGATCAAGAAGTTGGAGTCTTAGAAAGAGTTGAGCGACTCCGAATTCTTCAGCTTCCTGATTCAAACGCTCTCGCACTGCAGGATCGGTATCTGGAAAGTTCAAGTCATCGAGAATCGCCTTTATATAGAGGCCGGTTCCGCCAACAATCACGGCATGGTTTTTACGTGCATGAATCTCAGCGATCTTGGCTCGCGCTTGCTCTTGATACCAGGCAACGGTTGCATCTTCAGTAACATCCAATACATCTAGGAGATGATGCTCGATGCCATCTCGTTCCGCCAAAGTTAACTTAGCTGTTCCTATATCCATGCCCCGATACAGCTGCATCGAATCGGCATTGATTATCTCCGCACCGATCTCTTTAGCAAGGGCAACCGCAAGATCGCTCTTGCCGGTGGCGGTAGCCCCACAAATAACTATCGTTTTCATAGTTGAGTTATTCAGGTGCACTTGGCTTGCGGAGAGTCGGAATACCTAAAGACGTTGCAGTTGGTCCTTGCTTTGTGCGCGCTTCGTGGACATCTCCCCCGCGAGTTTTGATATGAGCTAACTCTTTGGCGATTAAGTAATGTGCTGAAGCATCTGTAATTTCTAGGTCCACAAAATCTCCGGGACGAGCTTGGCTAGTCGCATCAAAATGCACCAGGCGGAAATCTTCGGTCTTTCCCGTTAAACGCGCCTGCGCTTGGTCACGACGACCTTCAACTTCTGAAACTAAAGCACGATGGTTTTGACCAATGGATCTTTGGTTTACCGCAAGTGAAATCTTCTGTTGATGTTCATGTAAACGTGTATATCGCTCGCCAACAACTTCTTCAGGAACTTGGTTTGGCATAACACCAGCTGGAGTTCCTGGGCGGATTGAATATTTATATGTGTAGGCAGCTGAAAATTGAGCTTGCGTTGTTAGATCAAGAGTTGCTTGGAAATCTTCCTCGGTCTCGCCAGGAAAGCCAACGATGATGTCTGTTGTAATCATTGCGTGCGGCATAGCGGTACGGACTCGATCCAAGATGCCAAGGTAGCGACTTGAGCGGTAAGAACGTCGCATCTCTTGCAGGATGCGATCTGATCCGGATTGCAATGGCATATGTAAGTGCGGCATCACGTTAGGCGTTGTCGCCATTACCTCAATGACATCGTCGGTGAAGTCGCGTGGATGTGGGGACATGAAGCGCACGCGCTCTAGGCCATCTATTTCGCCACATTTGCGAAGTAACGCCGCAAAGGCGCCACGATCACCGAACTCCACACCATAGGCATTTACATTCTGACCAAGCAAGGTAATTTCAATAACGCCTTGATCGACTAAGGCGCGAATTTCCTTCAAGATATCTGCTTCGGGACGATCTTTTTCAATTCCGCGAAGCGTTGGAACGATGCAGAAGGTGCAGGTGTTGTTGCAGCCGACTGATACCGAAACCCACGAGGTAAAGGCTGAGAATCTGCGCGCCGGCAAGGTCGATGGAAAATGTTCTAGCGCTTCTTTAATCTCGATCTGTGATTCTTCTTCAATACGGGCGCGTTCGAGCAGCACAGGTAGCGATCCAACATTATGCGTACCGAAAACGACATCTACATAGGGAGCCTTTTTCAGGATTATCGATTGATCTTTCTGAGCCAAGCAGCCGCCAACTGCGATCTGCATATTGGGGTTAGCCTTCTTAATCGGCGCTAAGAAACTTAAGTTTCCATAGAGTTTGTTATCGGCGTTTTCTCGTACTGCACATGTATTGAATACAACAATGTCAGCTTGTTCGCCTTGAATAACAGGGAGATAACCCGCTTCATCTAAAAGACCTGCGATGCGTTCAGAATCGTGAACGTTCATCTGGCAGCCATAAGTTTCAACTGCGTAGGTGCGGGCCATGAGGAGAAGGTTACCGCTGTGAGTTAGAGAGGTAATACCTCAAAGCTCAGATCCTTGCGATTAACGACCAAGATTGAATGGTTAGTTAGACGAGTCCAGTGATCTTTGCCCCAACCGGTCGATGCCACCTTGATGACGCCATCTTCAACGCTATAGCGAAGTTCATAATGGCTATCTACAGTCCATTCGGTCGAATCAGTCTCATTGAATTCACAGACCGCAATAAAGGTGTCGGGGGTCATGAGCATTGAGTTGATGCTTGTGAAATCACAATTAGCAGAAATCGTCTTTACCGCTTTACGAACGCCTTCAATCAAACCGAGTTCATCGATACAGCTCAAGATTGTGAAGAAATAGCGCTCACTGTCTGTAGTTGAAGTGAACTTATCTAAGTAGCGCGGATCAACAAATTTCTGCACTGAATCGATTGATTTGATGGTTCCGTTATGCATAAAGGAATAATCACCGTATATAAATGGGTGGTTATTGGAGAGATCTACTGTTAAACCTTTAGATGCTAAACGCAGGTGCAATAGCGCACCATCTGACTTCAAATTCGTTGATGATTCGGCGAACTTCTTACTCTCAGCTGCGAGAGTTAAATCGCGAACAAGTTCGGTCTTACGAGTATCAGTTGAACAAGCTGAGATTCCCCAACCATGTTTATGCTCTTTGGAAAGTTCTACAAAGTTTTCAAAACCTTCGCCGACAACATCTGCAAAGGTACGTTCTTCGGTAGCAACATATCCTAGTAATCTGCACATGGAGTAAATCTACCTTGGATTAAAAGTTAAAGTTTACTTTTGGATACGGATTGGGTTTTGCCCGCGTGCGATCAAACGTTCAAAGTGCACTTCGCGCTTATCGTTAAAGGTGGCGGCTTCTTTTCCTGATTTCTCCATGAAGGCGATGAGTTCGTCTCGTGCAACTAGGCCATCGCCGGATAGATCATTTCGTTCAAAGACGTTCCAGGCGCGAAGCACTGGAGATACAACATCGTCTAGGTGTTGTTGTAGATCATAAATTCCGGCTAGGGCGATCTGAACCGCCTTGCGTCCAAATCCTGGCATGTTTGCTCCAGGCATATCAAAGTTTGTTACAACATCTGCGATCGCACGCATTGAAGCGTTTGGCTCCATATCCAGCGCTGCCGAAAGAGTATTGCGGTAGAACAACATATGGAGATTTTCGTCTAGGGCAACACGTTGCATCATTGACTCAGCGATTGGATCATCGGAAATTTTCCCGGTGTTGCGGTGTGAAATACGCGTAGCCAGTTCTTGGAATGAAACGTAGGCAATTGTGTGCAACATATCGTTTTCGTATGGGGTCTGATATCCCAAAGACATATGTGCCATGCGTAGATCTTCTAGCTCATAAGGATCTACTCCACGAGTAGCCATTAAGTAATCGCGAATCACGATCGCATGGCGCGCTTCTTCAGCAGTCCAACGCTCAATCCAATTTCCCCAGGCGCCATCGCGACCCATGGATATAGCGATTTCAGTGTGATAGCTCGGCAAGTTATCTTCAGTTAGAAGATTTAAAACTAGCGAATCTTGCGCGACCGGTGAGAGCCGTGAATCTTTAGCTTCCCAAGCATCGCCATTTAAAGGGCCTGCGTAATCGCGACCTTCAGACCATGGGACATACTCATGGGGATACCAATTTTTTTGAACCGATAAGTGGCGCTCGAGTTCTACTGCAACCACTGGTTCGAGATCACGAATAAGTCGAGATTGGATCTTTGCTGACTCTTCGCTCATAGGTGAACGCTAGAGCAATACTTTGGTTACTGACGAGTTATAAATTCTTTTTCGCGCGCTCAATCGCTTGTAATTCGCGCCACTTAGCGATTTCAGCGTGATTGCCACTCAATAAGATCTCAGGCACCGAGAGGCCACGCCATTCTTGTGGTTTCGTGAAATTTGGATATTCCAAATAGCCTTCAGCGTTATGTGACTCTTCAGTTAGCGATTCAGGGTTTCCAAGTACTCCTGGAATCAAACGGGTGATCGCTTCAATCATTACAAGGGAAGCGACTTCTCCCCCGCCCAGAACGTAGTCGCCGATTGATACTTCATGAACTCGAACGTTCTTGGCAGCGTAATCAGACGATTCGTAATGTTGACGTACGCGGTCGTCGATTCCCTCGTAGCGACCACAGGCAAAGATTAAATGTTTTGAATTAGCAAAGCTCTGCGCCATTTCTTGGTTAAAGCGCTTGCCCGCTGGGGTCAAAATAATCAAATCGGTATCTGCCACCATCAGTGGATCTAATACTCGCCCCCAAATTTCAGGAAGCATCACCATTCCGGCGCCACCGCCATATGGAGTGTCATCTACCGTGTTGTGGTTATCTTGCGTCACCGCGCGAAGATCGTGAACTTGGATATCTACCAAGCCCTTGCTCTGCGCTTTCCCAAGCAGTGAAAGTTGAGCCGGAGCAAAGTATTCAGGAAAGATTGTTACTGCATCTATCTTCATTTACTGACTCCTGCTTCGTAATCCTCGGGAGGGATAACGGTCATTCGCTTTGCTTTCACATCAACTTCTGGAACTAGTTGATGCACGAAAGGAATAAGCACTTCTCCGGTCTCGGTCTTAATGCTCAGTACATCTTGGCCCGGCAGGTTCAAGACTTCAGTTACCTCGCCGAATAAATCGCCATCGACTAAATATGCCTGACAGCCGATTAACTGCAGCACGTGATAATCATCTTCATCAAGACCTGGCGCATCGATATCTACATCGGCATATAGGAGTTGATCTCGATATTTCTCGATGGTATTGCGATCTTCTACTCCATCAAAGCCAAGCAAAAGGATTCCGTTGTGTACACGTGCAGAAGCCACGGTTAAATTACCGTGGCTTTCTGTCTCAAGTATTGCCCCGATTGCAAAACGTTCTGCTGCATCATCGGTACGTACTTCAATTGTGGCCTCGCCCAAGATTCCGTGGGCGCGACCGATGCGACCTACATTAAGGCGCATCAGATAAAAGCTTTCGCTTTAACGAGCCTCATCGGTATCGATTAGGTCAACGCGAACAGTGCGACCAGCAATTGCGCTTACAACCGTGCGAAGCGCTTTTGCGGTGCGACCATTGCGACCAATTACCTTGCCGATATCTTCAGGATTAACACGAACTTCTAGAGTTGTGCCGCGACGGTGAGTCTTTTCCTTAACGATGACATCTTCAGGATTATCAACGATTCCTTTAACGAGGTGCTCGAGAGCTTCGTCCATCATTGTTATTCAGCGGCCTCTTCAGTTGCTGGAGTTTCAACTACAGCCTCTGCTGGGGTTTCTACAACCACTTCAGCGGGAGTTTCAACCACTACATCTGCAGGCGCTTCAACGGCAACCTCTTCAACAATGGCAACTTCCTCAACAACCGGAGCAGGGTTAGCCTTTGCAGCCAACTTTTCTTGCGCCTTCTTCTTCATTGTTGTTGCGCCTTCTTTAGGCTCATCCATTGCTTGCTTAACAGCTGCTTCGTAAGCGATGCTCTTAGCTGGCTTTGGTGTTGCAAACTTAAGTGTTCCTTCAGTGCCCGGTAGGCCCTTGAACTTCTGCCAATCGCCGGTGACCTTAAAGATCGCCTCTACAGCGGCAGTTGGTTGTGCGCCGACTCCGAGCCAGTACTGCGCGCGCTCTGAGTTAACTTCCATGATTGATGGCTCTTGTCCTGGAACGTAACGGCCAATTTCCTCAATTGAAAGTCCGTTACGTGCTTTACGTGAATCTGTTACGACTATGCGGAAAAATGGTGTGCGGATCTTTCCCATGCGCATTAAGCGAATTTTTGTAGACAAAGAAGTAGTGCTCCTAAAAAGTGTGTCGCATCTTTAACTATGCAGCGGGGTGCGCATGTATTCGATACAACTGTGGATATGGATGTTGTGGGGGTAGAGGGCCCCTCAACAGGAGGCTAATCTTGCCATCTACGCGTGTAGATGCGAAATCCAAGCATAAGTAGGCGTAACTAAGCGGGGGCCTAACCCTTTTCTTCGAGGGCGCGTTTAGCTGGATTACCTGACTTCGACTTCTTCTTAGCCGGTTGCTGGCTGACCTTCTGAACAGGTGCGGGCATCCCAGGTGGCATGCCCATTCCAGGTGGCAACCCTTTTCCACTGCGCATCTGTTTCATCATCTTCTGCGCTGCGGCAAATTTATCAACTAAAGAATTTACATCTTGAACTTTTCGACCGGCGCCCAGGGCAATTCGTGCCCGACGAGATCCGTTTAATACCTTTGGATCGCGTCTTTCAAGTGGAGTCATTGATTGAACGATTGATTTGGTGCGAACGACTTCGGATTCATCGAAATTCTCGATCTGTTTCTTCATTCCAGCAGCGCCAGGCAACATTCCTAGTAACTTCGACATCGAACCCATCTTCGACATCGCTTCCAACTGCTCAAGAAAATCTTCAAGTGTGAAGTCATCGCCGCGCGCGAATTTCTCTTCTAGACGTGCAGAACTTTCTCCATCAAAGGCTTTCTTTGCCTGCTCGGCCAAGGTTGCGACATCGCCAAGACCCAAGATGCGCGATGCCATACGGTCGGGATAGAAGATGTCGAAATCGGAAAGTTTTTCACCGCTAGATGAAAACATGATTGGTTTACCGGTTAATTGTGTAATTGAAAGCGCTGCTCCACCACGAGCATCGCCATCGAGCTTGGTGAGTACTACGCCATCAAAACCGACGCCATCCTGAAACGCTTGCGCAGTACGGACGGCGTCTTGACCGATCATTGCATCTACAACAAAAAGGATCTCATCTGGCGAAATTGCATCGCGGATAGAGATAGCTTCGCGCATCAAATCGGCATCTACACCTAGGCGACCTGCGGTATCTACGATAACCATGTTGTACAACTTCGATTTTGCGAAAGCGATACCTTGCTCTGCAACCTTTACAGGATTGCCAACACCGTTGCCCGGTTCAGGTGCAAAGACCGGAACGCCAACGCTTTCACCAACTACTTGTAATTGGTTAACTGCATTTGGGCGTTGTAAATCTGATGCCACAAGTAAAGGTGTATTACCTTGCTCGGCATAGAACTTGGCGAGTTTTCCGGCCAAAGTAGTTTTACCTGCACCTTGCAAACCTGCCAACATAATCACCGTCGGAGCCGTCTTTGCAAAGCGAACTCGGCGCGCTGATCCGCCTAGGATCTCTACTAATTCAGCGTTAACGATCTCAAATATTGCTTGCGCTTGATTGGTGCCCGATTGCAGATTTGGCAGAGCTTCTAGCGATTTACTTCGAATACGTTCGATAAAGCTATCTACAACTGGCAGTGCGACATCTGACTCGAGTAACGCCGTGCGGACTTCTAAACAAGTATTTTCGATATCTGATGCAGAAATCTTTCCTCGAGAACGCAGTGAAGAAAAGGCGTTTGAGAATTTGGAGGAAAGGTTGTCGAACATAATGCGGCAATACTACTTGAAAGCTTTATCAGGCTAGCGCTGCGGTTAGGCGAGCGGCTAAATCATGGGCGCGATCTGCAGAGAGCGCTCCCCCACCAATTTCGGTCACATAAAGGGTATCGATCGCCTCGGCGCCAAGTGTTGTCACGATCGCAGAGCGAATATCTACTTGCGAATTGGTAATCACATCTCCGATTCCAAATAGCAGAGCCGGTCTGTCATGGCTTCTAACTTCAATGATTGTTGCATCCGTTGCCGCATCCATAAATGTCTCAACAATCGGTGAAGGGACTGGAATTGATGGAATATTTGCATAATCTGCAATTCGTCGAGCAATACGCTCCTTCAGATCGCTAGCGTCGATAAGTGCTTGGGCGATCGCCTCTTTAATTGTCTCCTCATCAACAGATGGCGCAAACTGGCTTGGACTCACAATCCATTTCATTATGGCGCTAGCGCCAATTGTTTGGGTACGCGCCGATCGCACATCAAATCTCGCAAGATTTAAAACTCCGGCAACAATCGAGAGAAGTCCGGTCTGATCAGGAGCGATAATCTCAATCGCAAAATCTGGATCGCGCGGCTCAATAGTTACTAGCAATTCTCCAGAGTTGGCTAGAACGCGTTGTTCTTCAGTAAATTCGGGCTGGCTTGCAATTGTGTTATCAGTGAGCGCCGTGGTAACTCGTCTAACTAAATCGCTTAAAAGACTCTCCTTCCAATCACTCCATGCAGCGCGGCCGGTTGCTTGACCATCAGCGATACTGAGCGCATGCAATAGTTCGAGAGTCTGGAGATCTGGAATTACTGCAGTAACACTGGCAATTGTCGCTGGATCATCTAAATCTCTTCTAGTAGCCGTTGCGCTTAGAAGTAGGTGATGTTTTACAAGTAACTTAAGCGTTTTGATATCGCTCTCATCAAAGCCGACGCGACGAGCTAGAGGTTCAATTAAGATTTCGCCACGATCGCAATGATCTTCTTGCGTGCCTTTTCCAATATCGTGGAAAAGTGCGGCGAAGAGAAGTAGATCGGGACGGTGCACTTTTCTAGTTAGAGCTGCTGCGTAAGCAGCGGTCTCAACCATATGGCGATCTACAGTATGTCTATGAAGTGCGTTGCGTTGTGGAAGTGAGCGAACCGATCTCCATTCAGGCAACCATTCAAAGAGAATTTCCTCTTGATCTAGGCTCTCCCAAATTCGTACCATCGGATTACCAGCACCAATAAGCGCAATCAAATTTTCGCGCGCCGCTCTGGGCCATGGATTCGGTAATTTTCCAGCACCATCTCGATATGACTGCGCCAGTTTTTGCAACGTTGCAGGTGAAACCGGGAGTCCGGCTTGTGCTGCAACTGCCGCAGTACGTAGACCAATTAGTGGATCCTTCGCTAGATCAAATTCTTCATCGATTTGCACTTCTTGATGAGCAATAGAAATTCCTTGAGCAACTTGGGTAACACGTGGTTTCTTGAGGAATCTACCAAGACCATCCTTACTGCGATGATCTAAGCGGTGCCAAGTTGATTCAAGGAGATAGTCGACCGATCTGGCAGCTTGTGCAATCTCTGACATCAAGGCATCTGCATCCGCGTACTTGAGAAGTTCGGCTACTTTATCTTGCTCTTGAAATAGCAGTCGATCTTTATCTCGCCCTGTTACCGTATGGAGCGCTTCACGAGCGCTCATCAAAATAGATTCAGCATTGCTGATATGTTCTAACGAAACCAATGCAGCGCCAGAAATTGAGATTGCACGCAAAGCATTGATATCGCGTAGACCGCCGCGCGCCTCCTTCAAATCAGGCTCAAGAAGATATGCCAGGTCGCCAGCTCTTTTATGTCGCTCAATGAGCGAACTGCGCAGTTGCGGAAGGCGCTCTCTTGAATTACTTCGCCATTCATCGAGCGCATCGTGTTGTACCGCAGCGACTAGATCTTGATCCCCACAAATCAATCGAATATCCAATAGCCCGAGGGCGACTTTCAAATCAGTATTTGCACTTTCTCTAGTTTGCGTGCGGGTACGCACCGAGTGATCTACCTTGAAAGATTTATCCCAAAGCGGATAGAGAACTTTGTTTACAAGATCTCCAAGAGTCTTCTCGTCGATTTTTCCATTGTGAAGAAAGAGAATGTCTAGATCGGAGCCTGGAGATAACTCGCCTCGGCCATAACCGCCAACAGCGGCTAGTGCAACACCGGATGTTTCGGTTACTGCACCCATATAGAGTGAGCGAAGGAAGCGATCGCTCTCGTTCGATCGTTCCCTTCGCTCACGTGTAGCCATGTATCTACCCTACTTACTTGCCTTAC
>Ga0208596_1000400_pt1 | contig 13675 bp, 14 predicted proteins | sample LakMenEpi12Jul11_FD_150686 | JGI IMG/M metagenome (GOLD analysis project Ga0208596, IMG submission 150686) | Freshwater microbial communities from Lake Mendota, WI - 12JUL2011 deep hole epilimnion (SPAdes) | ecosystem: Environmental > Aquatic > Freshwater > Lake > Epilimnion/Euphotic zone ...
CACGTACCCAGCGCGCAGGCGGAAGCGGTGGATTTGGAGCAGCAGCACCTGCTGCAGCTGATTCATTTAACGACGATCCTTGGGCTGCAGCATCACCTTCACCAGCCGGCGGTGGATGGGCAACCACTACCTCCGACGAACCTCCATTTTAAATAAATAACCAACCACCATTCCTCATTGGTGATCGAGAACCGATTGCCGTGAGGGCCCGAAAAGGAGCACCACAATGGGAGCACGTAATAACCGGAACCTCAAGGAACCGAAGAACAAGGGCGCGAAAGCTGCTGCCCTTAATAAGAAGTTCAAGAAGAAGCCTTGCAGCTTCTGCCGCGACAAGGTCACATATATCGATTACAAAGATATCGCGACCCTTCGCAAGTACATCTCTGATCGCGGCAAAATCCGCGCTCGCCGCGTCACTGGCGCATGCACACAACACCAACGCTCGATTGCAACTGCTGTAAAGAACAGCCGTGAAGTTGCACTCTTGCCTTACACATCGACAGCTCGCTAAGGGGGTAATCAATAATGAAACTTATTCTTACTCGCGAAGTAGCAAAGCTCGGTAATGCAGGCGACGTTGTCTCTGTTAAAGATGGTTATGCCCGCAACTTCTTGTTGCCACGCGGTGTAGCAATCGCATGGTCACTCGGTGGCGAAAAGCAGATCGAAGGAATCCGTCGTGCACGTGCTGCACGCGAAGTCCGCGATATCGATCACGCTAAAGAGATCAAGGCTTCCCTTGAGAAGGCATCAATCGTTATCACTGTGAAGGTTGGAGCAAACGGTCGTTTGTTCGGTTCAGTCACAGATAAAGACATTGCTGCTGCAATCAAGGCAGCTGCAGGTACAGATATTGATCGTCACAGCATCAAGACCGCTGGACACATCAAGAAGACTGGCAACCATGCAGTCAAGGTTTCACTTGCACACGGAGTTGTTGCAAGCGTTACCGTCTCAGTAGTACCAGCCAAATAACAGGTAAAAAGTAGAAAGCCCCTCGCGAAAGCGGGGGGCTTTTACTTTTGCTGTGACATCTCGTTATCTGAGACTTTGAAAACTTTCTCGCCCCACCACCCTGTGGAGGGGAAAAAAGGCTTTGAACAGGACTTTTAACCTTCTCTTCACCTAATTGTGAGAGTTACCCACACCTTATACACAGTCGTCCACAGGGATATCCCCCTTTATCCACCCCCTTATACACACCTTCTCCACATAGCTCGCGCTCGATTCTCGCTTCAGAGGCCACCTCTCACCTAAGTTTCGCTCTGTAGCAGTGAATAGAGCCAATATTTGGTGTCAGAGGCAGATGGGAGTGTGTGCGTATGAGCATTGCAGAACTTCCAAATAACTCATCGCGCAACTATCAGACCGTTGGCGCAGAGTTTGAACGTACACCGCCACAAGATCTCATCGCAGAACAATCTGTTCTCGGCGCGATGATGCTCTCAAAGGAAGCAATTGCAGATGTGATCGAAGTTGTTCGTGAACGAGATTTCTATCGCCCGGCACACGAACTCATCTTTGATGCAATTCTCGATCTCTATGGTCGCGGTGAACCGGCCGATGCAATTACAGTTTCAGCAGAACTTACAAAGCGTGGTGATATTGCACGCGCAGGTGGCGCACCATATCTCCACACACTTATCTCTTCGGTGCCTACAGCTGCAAATGCTGGGTACTACGCAAAAATTATTCTTGAACATGCAATCATGCGTCGACTTGTCGAAGCTGGAACAAAGATTGTTCAACTCGGATATAACTCCGAAGGCGAAGTTGATGATGCAGTAGATCAAGCGCAAGCCGAAGTGTATGCAGTTACAGAGCGACGTACATCAGAGGATTATGTTCAGCTCTCAACAATTTTGCCACAAGCACTCGATGAGATTGAAGCAATCTCTAAGGGCGGTGGCGCAGAAGGTGTAATGAGTGGTTTCCGTGATCTAGATCTGCTCACACATGGTTTCCATGCTGGCAACATGATTGTTCTTGCAGCTCGTCCTGCTATGGGTAAATCAACACTTGGTCTTGATATTGCACGTCATGCTGCAATTCACGAAAACAAATGTGCAGTGATCTTCTCTCTCGAAATGTCAAAGTCTGAAATCACAATGCGTATGCTCTCAGCTGAGGCGCGCGTGGGACTTAACAGCATCCGTTCAGGACAACTCAGCGATGATGATTGGGCAAAACTTGCTCGCCGCATGGGTGAAATTTCAGATGCCCCACTCTTTATCGATGATTCACCAAACCTTTCAATGATGGAGATTCGCGCAAAGGCCCGTCGCCTGAAGCAGCGTCATGACCTCAAACTCATTGTTATCGACTATCTCCAGCTCATGACTTCAGGCAAGCGCGTTGAGAATCGCCAGCAAGAAGTCTCTGAATTCTCACGTCAACTTAAACTTATGGCGAAGGAACTCGATATTCCAGTTATCGCTATCTCACAGCTCAACCGTGGACCAGAACAACGTACCGATAAGAGACCACAACTCTCAGACCTTCGTGAATCTGGTTCGATCGAACAAGATGCCGACGTTGTTATCTTGCTTCACCGTGAAGATATGTATGACGCACAGAACCGCCAAGGTGAAGCAGATCTACACGTTGCAAAGCACCGTAACGGACCAACACGAGTGATCAAGGTTTCAGCGCAACTTCACTTTGCACGCTTTACCGATATGGCTGAAAATCCAGGAGCAGGTCGCGACTTTACATCTTCACAACCACAAGATTTTGATCAACCAGCATCCCCTGGCGATGGTGGTTGGAACGAATAGCTATTTAGTACTTGTTGCAACAATCTTTGCTTTATCTGCAATATAGATTCCCACAAGAACAATCAGTGCGCCACTTAATTGAATTGGTGCCCAACTCTGCGCCAACCAGATCCACGCAAATGCACCAGCCAGGACAGGCTCTAGCATTCCAATGACGCTACTAGTCGATGGAGATAATCTGCGCAGACCCCCAACTACAAAGAGGTAAGGAACAATCGTTCCCATCACAATAATCCAGGCGATTAACGCCCACCCCGGCAGGAATGTGCCATCAAAGATTCCCTGCAGATTCATTTCCATTGTAAAAATTTCAAATGGGAATTGCCAGACTGGCATCACAATTGCCCAGGTGAGTCCGGCCATTCCAAGTCCCCACACGGTGATCGATTGTGCAGAACGTTTTTCGCCAACAACAGATCCAACAAGGAAATACACCGCGAGTGCAAAGGCTGAGACAAGTGCACCAATAATTCCTAAGAGATCGAAGGTGAGACCGTCCCATACCCTTGCAATAAAGATCAGGCCAATAAAGGCAAGCGCTATTCCACCCCACATGCCGTGAGGGACGGCCTTCTTTTGAACGAATTTAATCCAGAGCACAATCCAAATAGGTGCGGTGAATTCGATAATCAGGACAAGGCTTAACGGCACTCCTCGCTGGATTCCTAAGAAGTAACCAGCCTGTACCGCTGCAAAACCAACGATGCCAAGTAAGACCAAGGTGGGAATCTCACGGCGAGTGGCTTTTAACGATTGAAAATTACGAGAGGCAACAATAAGAAAGAGAATCGCGAAAGCTCCGATACATCTGACTTGAGTCAGGCGAAATGGAGATAGGTGATCCAGCACAAGAGTGGAGATCACACCATTAAATGAGAAGAAGAGCGCACCTGTGATCAGGTAAATCTCACCCCGGTAGCGATTGAGCATCCGGCAAGGGTATCTGATTAGAAAGCGTTCTCCGAGATCTCCATGATTGCACTATCTGCGCCTTCTACGATCTTTCGATCAGCGGTGATGTGTGGAAGGTAGTTGGCAACAAAGAAGTGGGCCGATGCAATCTTTCCTTCAAAGAAGTCTGCATCTTTACCAGCACCCGCTGCAAGCTTTTCAGTTGCGATATCTGCCTGACGTAGCAAGAGCCAGGCAGTGATGATGTCACCCACAGCCATAAGTACGCGAGACGTATGTAGGCCAACTTTATAAATCTCATCAGCCTTCTCTTGTGATGCCATTGCGTGGCCAACGAGAACGCCGACCATACCTTGAAGATCACCGAGCGCTTTGAGCAAAGCCTGCTTCTGCGCATCGTGGGCTCCACCAGTTGCAGCAAATGCACCAATCTCTTTTCCAAGAAGACCAAGTGCTTTTCCGCCATCTTTTACAATCTTGCGGAAGAAGAAATCAAGACCTTGGATAGCAGTTGTACCTTCATACAAAGTATCAATCTTTGCATCGCGTACATACTGTTCGATTGGCCAATCACGAGTAAAGCCAGCGCCACCAAATGTTTGAAGTGATTCGGTACCAAGAAGTGTCCAAGACTTTTCTGAACCGTAACCCTTAACAATTGGAAGCATCAAGTCATTCAGTGCTTCCATCTGGGCTACACGATCTGTATCCCCTGCAATGTGAGCAAGTTCGATCTCGTCCTGAATCGACGCTGTATAGAGAACGAGTGCTCTCATGCCTTCAGAATATGACTTTTGGACCATCAATGAACGACGCACATCTGGGTGCTTAATGATTGTGACACGTGGTGAGGCTTTATCGTTCATCACCTTCATATCTCCGCCCTGTACGCGCTGCTTTGCATACAACAACGCCTGTTGGTAACCAGCAGAGAGCGTTGCAATCGCCTTTGTTCCCACCATCATGCGTGCAAACTCAATAACCTTAAACATCTGGGCAATACCTTCGTGAACTTCACCGAGCAAATATCCAACAGCTGGTTCATGCTCGCCCAAGTTAACTTCACAAGTAGCTGAAACATTAAGTCCCATTTTGTCTTCCAGCGCTGTTACATAAACACCGTTGCGCTTTCCGAGTTCACCTGTCTCTAAATCAAACATAAATTTAGGAACCAAGAATAGTGAAAGTCCTTTTGTTCCTGGTCCGCCACCTTCGCGACGAGCCAAAACAAAGTGCATTACATTGTCATAGAAGTCTGCGTCCCCTGAAGTGATGTATCGCTTTGTTCCAGTGACATGCCATGTTCCATCAGGTTGTTGCACAGCTTTTGAGCGACCTGCACCAACATCAGAACCCGCATCAGGTTCTGTCAATTGCATCGTTGCACCCCAGTGCTTATCCACCATGTGCTTTGCCATTTTTTTCTGGTCATCTGTTCCAAGAACATATGCAACCTGTGCAAATGCATAACCAGATGCGTAAATGTGAATTGCTGGGTTTGAACCAAGAACCATCTCAGCCATTGCCCAACGAACAGATGGTGGAACTTTCATACCGCCAAGTTCAACAGGTGCATCAAGGCGCCACCATTCACCATCAACGTATGCTTTATAAGATTTCTTAAAACTTTCAGGCAAGGTGACATTTCCAGTTTCTTTATTGAGTATCGCGCCAACACGATCACCTTCAACAAAGGATGCAGCCAAATCGTTTTCACATAAGCGCTTCATCTCTTCAAGCATGCCGACAGCTGTATCGCGATCGACTTCGCCATAAGGGGCAGTGCCCATAACTTTGTCACGACCCAAGAGGTCGAAGAGGCAGAATTCAATATCGCGGAGGTTGGCTATGTAATGGCTCATAGCGGTATGGTGCTACCCGCCAGTAACTTATGCAAGTGTCGCCTTCAACTATTTTTCCCCTTCGAGAGATAGGCTCGCGCCGTGCTACTTAGTGATCGTGATATTCGCGCAGAGATAGAGGCAGGCCGCGTCGGCTGCGAACCCTTCCATGAGGCGATGATCCAGCCATCATCTGTTGATGTGCGCCTGGATAAATTCTTCCGCGTCTTTGAAAACCATAAGTACTCCGTAATCGACCCATCTCTCGAGCAGCCTGAGCTGACCCGAGAAGTCATCGCAGAGGGCGCTGAACCATTTATCTTGCACCCAGGTGAATTCGTTTTGGCGAGCACATATGAAGTGATCACACTTCCAGATGACATCGCAGGTCGTCTTGAAGGAAAGTCATCCCTTGGTCGCTTAGGTCTGCTCACACACTCAACCGCCGGGTTTATCGATCCAGGATTTTCCGGCCACATCACACTAGAACTTTCTAATGTTGCAAACCTGCCAGTGAAATTATTTGCAGGAATGAAGATCGGCCAGCTCTGCCTCATCAAACTTTCATCCCCGGCCGAACACCCATATGGCAGCGATAAGTACGGATCGCGCTACCAAGGTCAGCGTGGGCCAACACCTAGCCGCTCCTTCCTTAACTTCCACCGGAGTAAGATCGACTAACTGGTGAGGGAATATCCCTTACCGATAAGGGGTTGAAGTAAGTATGGAAATATTTGTAGTCATCGGCGTCATCGCTCTTCTCGCAATCTTTATCGTTGCTCAATACAACCGTCTCGTCCGCTTAAACATCAGCGTCGACGAAGCATTCGCACAGATCGAAGTGCAACTCAAGCGTCGTGCGGACTTGATCCCTAACCTCGTTGAGACGGTTAAGGGATATGCAACCCACGAACAATCAACTTTTGATGCAGTTGTAACAGCCCGCGCAAAGGCAACATCGGCAACAGGAGTTGCAGATGTTGCAGCAGCAGATGGAATGCTGACTCAAGCACTTCGCGGATTACTTGCAGTTGCTGAGGCATACCCAGATCTCAAGGCATCTACAAATTTTCTTGCACTTCAGGAAGAACTTTCAACAACCGAAAACAAAGTGGCCTTCGCACGACAGTTCTACAACGACAATGTGCGTGCACTTAACGAAGCTGTTGCAACGATTCCTTCAAGTCTCTTCGCTGGCCTTGCAAAGGTGAGCGCTCGCCCATTCTACGAAGTAGAAGATCCACAGTCACGCGAAGTACCTAAGGTTAATTTCTAACACTGATGTCTGCGAACTTTCGTAGCGCGCAAGGAGCCAATAAGCGCAAGACATACTTCCTTCTTGCCGCGATGGCTCTACTTACTTGGCTTGTTGCCTATGCAGCGCTCACTTATTTCGGCGCAGGGACAACAACTTTTGTCGTTCCTCTTGCCGTGGGTATCGCACTCGTTGGAGTGTGGGGCTCGTATTACGGCTCAGATAAATTGGTTTTAACAATGACAGGTGCTCGTGTAATTCAACGCGAAGATAATCCAGAACTTTTCAACGTCATTGAAGAAGTTGTGATTGCAAGCGGCCTGCCAATGCCGAAGGTTGCGATCGTAGAAGATAGCGCGCCAAATGCATTCGCAACAGGACGTAATCCAGATCATGCACTCATCGCATTTACAACACGAATCCTTGAAGTAATGGATCGTGACGAGCTACAAGGCGTTATTGCTCACGAGATGTCACATGTGGCAAATCGCGACACTCTCGTCTCAGCAGTGGCTGCAACGACAGCGGGTGCAATTGCGATCCTGAGTGATTTCCTGACTCGAATGATGTGGTTTGGCGGTGGTCGCGATCGCCGCGAAGGTAATGGAAATCCACTCCTACTGGTTGTCTCTCTTGCAATTTTGATCCTCGCACCGATCGCCGCGATGCTCTTACGCAGTGCGATTTCACGCCGCCGTGAATCCTTAGCTGATGCAACAGCCGTCTCATTTACACGTAATCCGGCAGGTCTGCGCCGCGCACTCGAAACTCTTGCAGCTGATTCAACGGTAGTGCGTCAACGATCAAATGCAGTTGCACACATTTGGATTGAGTCACCGTTAGATGGAAAGGCCGTATCTAAACTTTTCTCAACGCATCCACCGATTGAAGAGCGTATTGAAACTTTGCGCGCGATGGAGTCTTTAGGACCTGATAGTAAGAGTGAGCTTTAAATATTTAAAGAGAGATAATTAACGCCACTTGGTCGCCAGCGAGAAGCCGACGCCGATAAAGGTGAATCCAATGATCATATTCCACGCCCCGATACCCGGAACTGGATATTGAGTCTGAGAGACGTAGAAGGTGACGATCCAGAATAGGCCGATGAGGAAATTAGCGACCATGACAGGGGCCAACCATGAAGGACTTTCTAGCGGAGCGTGTGGCTCCGCTGCGTGAATCTGCTCCTCGTGGGCGTGGGATTCCTGAACCTTCTTACGCAATTTCGACTTAGGCATGGTCGAAAGGTTACACGCTTCCCAGACTAATTTGCCACACCTGCCAAGGCCCCAATAGGCCAGAATTGCCTCATGACTTCCAAGACCAGAATTCTAGTCGTCGATAACTACGACTCTTTCGTCTTTAACTTGGTGCAATACCTGCAGCAGCTTGGCGCTGATTGCACCGTGCTTCGCAATGATGAAGTTCACGCTAGCGCTGCCAGTGATTACGACGGCGTGTTGATCTCACCGGGACCTGGAACTCCTGAAGAAGCTGGCGTGAGCATTGCAATGATTGAGTATTGCGCAGAACATGCAATCCCACTTTTCGGAGTATGTCTTGGCCATCAAGCAATAGGTGTGGCATTTGGTGCAACGGTTTCTCGCGCACCTGAGTTACTACACGGCAAAACTTCGCAAGTTCATCACACCGGCGCCGGAGTCTTTACATCAATCCCCACACCATTTACTGCAACGCGCTATCACTCACTTGCCGTAGAGCCCGCCACAATCGGTAAAGATTTAGAGGTAACAGGTAAAACAGAATCTGGTGTCGTGATGTCGATGCGTCATAAAACTTTACCGATTGAAGGCGTGCAATTTCATCCTGAGTCGGTGTTGACCGAGCACGGGCATCTCATGCTTGCAAATTGGTTAACTCAATGTGGCGATAAAAATGCGCTCGCAAAGTCTGTCGGTCTTGCACCGGTTTTAGGAAAAGCTTAAGGCGCGCGATTAATCGTTATTGTTACTGAATCACCAATTGTTTGCGTGGTTCCAGCTTCAGGTGCTTGCCGAATAACAACACCAATTGGTTGCGTTGGATCGTAATCATAAAATTCCTTAATGAGAAAGTCTGAGTTAAAAAGAAGCGTCTTTGCTTGGATCGCTTCGATACCAACGAGATCAGGAACTTCTACTTCGCCGCTTGCAATCGTCAGAATTACACCGGAACCGGCAGTGATCGTAGAACCAGCGCCAGGCAACACTTCTAGAACAGTTCCCTGTGCTTCATCAGAAGGAGCAGCAATTGTTTGCGAGACAACAAGCCCTGCAGCTGCAAGTGCAGCACGTGCATCGGTGAGCGCCATTCCGATGAGACCGTCAGGAACGATTGCATTTCCTGGGCCATCAGAGATCGTAAGAATAACTCCTGAACCAGGCTTTACATCGCTAGATGCAAGGGGAATTTGGCTGGCAATACGACCTGCAGGAATTCGCGGATCATGTGCACGAGTAACAGTTACAACATACTGGCTCAATATCTCTCTCGCCTGATCCTCGGTAAGCCCAACAACATTTGGAAGCTCGAACCCAACGCTTGGCTCAGAGGCTCCGTTAATTGAAAGTCCGACAATCGCTAATACTGAAGCAATGAGAATGGAGCCACCTGCAATCAGGAAGCTGCGTCGTTTAAGTGGGCGGACTCGAGCGATCTTGGTAGTTACATGCACGCCACTGCGCAGCCGCTTGATATCTGCCAACATTGAAAGTGCATCTTGATACCTAGTGTCAGGACTCTTACTCAGTGCGACAGCTAAGACAGTTTCAATATCGGCCGGCAAATCTGGTTGTAAGGATCGTGCTGGCGGATATTGCCCCGAAACATGTTGCAGAGCAATCGAAACCGGAGTCTCTCCAGTAAACGGTGGGCGACCTGTAAGTAACTCATAAAGTAGACAACCTGTTGAGTAAAGATCACTTCGTGAATCAGCGATTGCGCCTTGGGCTTGTTCTGGCGATAAATACTGCGCGGTTCCAACAACATTCCAAGTACTGGTAAGTGTTGCACCAAGATCATCAATAGCGCGCGCAATTCCAAAGTCCATGACTTTCACATCGCCAGATTCAGTAATCATGATGTTTGCTGGTTTGATGTCACGATGCACGATGCCGCGCATATGTGAGTAATCAAGGGCCTCAAGAACTCCAACAACAATTTCTAGTGCGCGATCGCATTCAATGCGTTCACCTTCATGAATTAATTCGCGCAAGGTATGCCCCGTAACAAGCTCCATCACTATGTACGGCGCAGGATCTTCACCAGAGTCATAAACGGCGACGATTCCTGGATGATTAAGTCCAGCCGCGGCTTTCGCTTCTTTTCTAAAGCGAGAGACAAAAGATGGGTCTTGCGCTAAATCACTACGAAGAATTTTGACGGCGACCTCACGCGAAAGTCGTTGATCCTGAGCGGTGTAGACATCTGCCATGCCACCTGTGCCGATCATCGCACCAAGCAGATAACGCTCGCCGAGAAGTTTGGACATCATGGTGCGGCCGTTCCGAAAAATTCGATCGTGGTCTGGTCCGGTGCAACATCTGCAACATCTGCAACATCTGCGACGATGATGGTGACGTTATCTGGTGCACCATTGATGTAGGTGGCATCAACGAGGGCAGCAACTGCGTCATTCGGAGATTGGGATTTGACCAGCGTTTTGATCTCTTTATCCGTCAATACGCCAGAGAGACCATCGCTACAAAGAATGAATCTATCGCCTTCTTTCAGGTCAAAAATATGTAGACCGATTGAAAGTGTTTGGCTACCCATGAGTGCTTGCGTCAACATAGATCGTTGTGGGTGCTCAGCAACATCTGCTTGTGTAATCGTGCCAGCCGCGAGAAGTTCTTGCATCACAGTGTGATCAACGCTGAGTTGCTCAATGGATGCGCCACGAATTCGGTAGGCACGTGAATCACCTACATGTAGCAATACAGCTTGGTTATCTCGAATAAAGAGCGCTGTCAGTGTTGTTCCTAGTCCACTGAGTGCAGGGTCTTCGTCACTTGCAACTTTAAGTGCGCCATCAATTTCATCAATTGTGGAATTGAAGTAATCATCGGCTGAGTCCTTATCAATATCTACATCAGTAAAAACTGCTGATCTATCTGCAAGAGTTTTAAGCGCAATTGCTGAGGCAACTTCACCACCTGCGTGTCCACCCATTCCATCAGCAACAGCAATCAGTTGTGGGTGTGTGAGTGCACCATCCTCATTTCCATTGCGGATTAAGCCAACAGCCGAGCGCGCTGCGCTAATGAAGTAGAGGCTTTCCATATCGCTTAGCCTAACCGACGGCGCATCGAACTACAGTGCTCGGCTATCCTTGCGCAGTGAGTACATACGCCTATCTCGGTCCTGTCGGGACCTTTACAGAGGCTGCTCTCAAGAAAATTACAACCGCAACGGATGTTCGCACTCCGTATGCAAATGTCACCGCCGCCTTGGATGCCGTCAGAAGCGGGAATGCGGATTTTGCACTCGTACCTATAGAAAATTCAGTCGAGGGGGTTGTCGCCCGAACTCTTGATGAGTTAGCAACAGGTGATCCGCTCGTAGTCGCTGGTGAAGTAACACTCCCTGTGACATTTGCGCTGATGACAAAAGATGGCAACACAGCAATCACCACCATCGCAACCCACCCGCATGCAGAAGCGCAATGCCGCACCTATATTGCAAAGCAATACCCACATGCAGAACTCGTTGCGACTGCATCAACTGCCGCCGCCGCACAATCTCTCTCCCGTGGAGAATTTGATGCAGCTATTGCCTCAAGTGCCGCAGCTGAACACTTTGGCCTGACTATCATCGCCGACAATATTGGCGATAGCGATGGCGCAGTCACTCGCTTTGTTTTAGTGACCAAACCAGGACAGATCCCTGCGCCGACTGGCCATGACCGTACCTCTGTCGCACTCTTTATTGATATCGATCATGCGGGCGCGCTCCTTGAAATTTTGACCGTCTTTGCAGATCACGATGTAAACCTGACTTTCATCCAGAGTCGTCCAACCGGACGCGAACTTGGTCACTACCATTTCATTATTGATGTCGAAGGTCATTGTCAGGATGAGCCAGTTGCTCGTTCACTCGATGAACTGAGCGAGATCTGCGATGAGATTAGATTCTTAGGTTCATATCCACGAGAGGTGCGAGCATGATCGATATTAAATTCCTGCGCGAGAACCCTGATGCGGTCCGTGCATCACAAAAAGGTCGCGGAGAAGATGTCGATGTCGTTAATCAAGTGCTTGCAATCGATGAGCTCAAGCGCGCTGCCATTACAGAATTTGAACAGCTACGTGCAGAACAGAATCTTCTCTCGAAATCTGTCGGTGCCGCAAAAGGTGATGAAAAGGCAGCGCTACTTGCAAATGCAAAGGAGCTTGCCGACAAGGTAAAGGCAGCGGATGCCAAGCGTGCAGAAATTGAAGCGCAAGCCGACGCTCTTGCAATGGTGATCTCAAATATTCTTGATCCAGATGCACCGATCGGCGGAGAAGAAGATTTCGTTGTAATCGAACATGTCGGCACACCTCGTGATTTTGCCGCAGCAGGATTTGAGCCGAAAGACCATGTTGAACTCGGCAAACTATTAGGCGCAATTGATACAGAACGTGGCGCAAAAGTTTCAGGATCTCGTTCTTATTACCTCACTGGCGTTGGCGCGCTTCTTGAATTTGCTCTCGTTAACTATGCAATCACATCTGCGACAAAAGCTGGTTTCACTCCAGTAATTCCTCCTGTACTTGTAAAACCAGCAGCAATGGAAGGAACAGGATTCCTCGGACAAGCTGCCGAAAATGTTTATCATCTTGAAAAAGATGATTACTACTTAGTGGGTACTAGTGAAGTTCCACTTGCAGCATTTCACATGGATGAAATTCTCGATGGAGCAAAGTTGCCGATGCGATACGCCGGTTATTCAACCTGCTTTCGTCGCGAAGCTGGAAGTTACGGAAAAGATACTCGCGGAATCATTCGCGTACATCAATTTGATAAGGTCGAAATGTTCTCATTCTGCAAGCCAGAAGAGGCAAAGGAAGAACATAAGCTCCTTCTGCAATGGGAGAAGGATTTCCTTAACGCGATGGAGATTCCATACCGCGTCATTGATGTTGCATCAGGTGATCTGGGATCTAGCGCTAACCGCAAATTTGATATTGAGGCGTGGATTCCTACACAGAGCGCCTATCGCGAAGTAACAAGCACTTCGAACTGCACAGAATTCCAAGCTCGACGCTTAAATATTCGCTATAAAGATAGTGATGGAACTAGGACTGTCGCCACACTTAACGGAACTCTTGTCGCTATCCCTCGCATGATTGTTGCGATTCTAGAGAACCACCAGAATGCTGATGGAAGTGTCAACGTTCCTGCAGCCCTACAACCATTCCTTGGAATGACACGATTTGAGCTGGTGTGAACCTAGGAACGATTCGCCCCAAACTCATTGCCACAGATCTTGACGGAACAATTGTTCACCACGATGGCACTATTACTGCACGCACGCTAGAAGCCTTTGCGCGCGCGCGCGATTTAGGTGTAGAGATTTGGTTTGTCACAGGGCGCCCACCTCGCTGGATGGGTGAGATTAAAGATGCATTCGGTTACGGAAATGCGATCTGTTGCAACGGTGCAATGAATTATGACTTACTCACTGGAAACGTAATTGAAGAGTGGGCAATACCAGAGGAGCAATTGCATCAATCGCTTAAAAAATTGCGAAGTGCAATTCCTGGAGTTTCATTTGCTGTCGAGTCACATAACTTCTTTAAGCGTGAAAAGTCTTATGTAGCGATGTGGGATGCCGGCATTGATCACCAAGGTTGCAATCAAATCGAAGAAGTTATTTCACTTCCGATCCTAAAACTCATGGTGCG
>Ga0208596_1000413_pt1 | contig 13369 bp, 11 predicted proteins | sample LakMenEpi12Jul11_FD_150686 | JGI IMG/M metagenome (GOLD analysis project Ga0208596, IMG submission 150686) | Freshwater microbial communities from Lake Mendota, WI - 12JUL2011 deep hole epilimnion (SPAdes) | ecosystem: Environmental > Aquatic > Freshwater > Lake > Epilimnion/Euphotic zone ...
GCGGTCGCCAAACGGGCGAGCCGCTCGGATTCGGGACGATCGCGCCATCGCTCGAGCAGCTGCGCGGTGGTCGTGATCGGCTGCGCCCTCAGATCGACGATCAGGGCGCGCAGGATGTCTGCGCCCGGCTCTTGAAGCGTCTCAAGCGCTGCAAGGTGGGTCGGGTCGAGTCGGGTCGCGATTCGGGGGTGATGGACCAGCCCTTGAACCGCTTGGCGCATCAGGTTGCCCCGTCCTGCGCTTTGGCCGGTCTTGGCGGCCGCGCGCGGGCCGCCACCAAAGGGGGTGCCACTGACCGTCGTGCCCCGTCCGCCGCCCCCTTGCGACGGGGCGTCCGCGGCCTCCCAGAGGCTGCGCAGCCGCGCGGCCGGCAGCCGGATGGCTTCGGCGAGGCGCTCGACGAGGAGTTCGCGATAGACGCCATCGGGTACCTTGGCGACCAAGGGCCGTGCCAGTTCGGCGAAACGCGCTCGGCCATCGGCATGCGTGAGGTCCGCTTGCGAGGCGATCTCCTGCACCAAGTATTCGGAGAGCGGTAGCGCGCCCTCGAGACGCGCTTCGAAAGCCGCGCGGCCTTCGGCTCCGACCAAAGAATCCGGGTCCTGGCCATCCGGCAGGAACAGGAACCTCAGCTGCCGGCCCTCGCGCGCCTCGGGCAGCGCGTTGTTGAGCGCGCGCCAGGCTGCGGCGCGTCCCGCGCGGTCGCCGTCGAAGGCGAACACCATCTCGGGCACGAGCCGGAAGGCGCGCTTCAAATGCTCGGGCGTGGTCGCAGTGCCGAGCGTCGCGACCGCGTAGGTGATGCCCGCCTGGTGCAGGCGCACCACATCCATGTAGCCCTCGACCACCAACAGGCGTTTGAGCGGCGTGCGCGATTGGCGCACTTCGTAGAGACCGTAGAGCTCGCGGCCCTTGTGGAACAGCGCCGTCTCCGGGGAATTGAGGTACTTCGGCTCGCCCTGGTCGATGATGCGGCCACCGAAGGCGATCACCCGGCCCCGCGCATCGCGGATCGGGAACATCAGTCGGTCGCGGAAGCGGTCGTAATGGCGCTCACCGCCGCCGCCGGTACCGCCTTCGCGTTCGATCACGAGACCGCAGGCGGCAAGCGGCTCCGCGGGCCCGAAGCGTCGCAGCACATCGTTCCAGGAGTTCGCCGAATAGCCGACCAAGAACCGATCGAGGGTCTCGGGTGCGAGCCCGCGCTGCTCGCCGGCGTAGCGGGACGCCCGCGGTTCGGCGCGCAACAGCGACTGCCAATGTGCGGCGACCTTGCCCATGAGCGCCGCGAGATCGGCTTCGTCGCGGCTGCGACCATCGTCGGGGCGTGCCTCGCGCGGGATCTCGACACCGGCTCGCGCGGCGAGCTCCTCGACGGCCTCCGGGAAGGTGAGGCGGTCGTGGTTCATGAGGAAGCCGAGCGCGGTGCCATGCGCGCTGCATCCGAAGCAGTGGTAAAACTGCTTGTCGGGGCTCACCCAGAACGAGGGGGTCTTCTCGCCGTGGAAGGGGCAGCAAGCCTTGTACTCGCGGCCCGATTTCTTGAGCGTCACGCGAGAACCGATCAGTTCGACGATATCGGTCCGCGCGACCAGATCGTCGATGAAGGACTGTGGGATGCGCCCGCTCATGGGCGATGAGGATAACCGCCGGCCGTCAGGCCGTGGCGAGCTTCGACTTGATCAGGGCGCTCACGGCGCCCATGTCGGCGCGGCCGGCTGCGCGGGCCTTCACCAGCGCCATGACTTTGCCCATGTCCTTGACCGTGGCGGCGCCGCTTTCGGTGATCGCCGCGGCGACGAGCGCTTCGAGCTCGGCGGGCGCGAGTTGTTCGGGCAGATAGCCCTGCAGCAGGGCGATCTCGGTGATCTCTTTGGCGGCGAGGTCGGCGCGACCGCCGGCTTCGAACTGGGAGATGGCTTCGCGCCGCTGCTTGATCATCTTCTCGAGGACGGCAGTGACCTGCGCGTCGTCTAGCATGATCCGCTCGTCCACCTCGCGTTGCTTGATGGCGGCCTGGAGCATGCGGATGTGCCCGAGACGCTCCTTTTCACCGGAGCGCATCGCGGACTTCATGTCTTCGGTGATGCGCTCCTTGAGCGACATCGTCGTTCCGGAAGTCTCGGTCAACGCGCGCGCGCGATGCGCGGACCCGAGCGCTTGACGGCGCGCTTCACGGCGGCGGCCTTCTTGCGCTTACGCTCCTGCGTCGGCTTCTCGTAGAATTCCCGACGGCGAAGATCGGTCAGCACGCCGGCCTTTTCACAAGCGCGCTTGAAACGCCGCAGGGCGGCGTCGAAGTATTCATTCTCGCGGACACGAACGCTCGGCATCTGAAACCTCAAGTCCTTGATCGGAAAGGGAAATCGAATCGACCTCCCCGGGGTCCTGCAGAAGCAGGGTCGGGGATTCTAATGACCCCGGAGCCAAAAGGCAAAACCTGACCCCTCCCCATGCGCGTCCTCGCTCTCGAATCCTCCTGCGACGAATCCGCCGTCGCCGTCCTCGATGACGGCCGCGGCCTGCTCTCGCATGTGTTGCACACCCAGGTGGATCTGCATCAGGCCTACGGCGGCGTGGTCCCTGAATTGGCCTCGCGCGACCATGTGCAGCGTTTGTTGCCGCTCGTCGAGCGGGCGTTGACTGAAGCCGGTACCTGCGCCGCCGAACTCGATGGCGTGGCCTACACGGCCGGACCTGGCCTGATCGGTGCGCTGTTGGCGGGCGCGGCGCTCGCCCGGTCGCTGGCCTTCGCGTGGGGACTGCCCACCGTCGGCGTCCATCACCTAGAAGGTCACCTGCTCGCTCCGCTGCTCGAGCCCGACCCGCCCGCCTTCCCGCACCTCGCGTTGCTCGTGTCCGGTGGCCATACGATGCTGATCGAAGCGCGTGGGCTCGGCGACTACACGCTGCTCGGTGAGACCCGTGACGATGCCGCCGGCGAGGCGTTCGATAAGAGCGCGAAATTGCTCGGTCTGCCCTACCCGGGCGGGCCCCATCTCGCTCGGCTCGCCGAGCGGGGCCGATCGGGGAAGGTGGTGTTGCCGCGTCCGATGCTCGACCGACCGGGGCTCGAGTTCAGTTTCTCCGGCCTCAAGACCGCCGTGTTGCACGCCGTGCGCGCGTTGCCGGCGTCGGCGGGCGAGGCCGATCGCGCCGATATCGCCCTCGGTCTGCAGGATGCCGTGGTCGATACGCTGATCGCCAAGGCCGTGCGCGCACTCGATGCCACCGGTCTCGATGCGCTCGTGGTGTCGGGCGGCGTCAGCGCGAACCGCAGCCTGCGCGAACGGTTAGGCGCCGCCGCGCGCGAGCGCGGTGTACGCGTGTACTATCCGCGTCCCGAATTCTGCACCGACAACGCGGCGATGATCGCGGTGGCGGGCTTGGCGCGGCTCGCCGCAGGGGAGCGTGACGCGCCTGGGATCCGGGCGCGTGCGCAGTGGCCGTTGGTGTCGTTGCGACCGCCGGCGGCGATGGGCGCAGACGCTTGAGCCCGGATCTCGCCAGCACTTCGATCTTGGGGCGGGGCCCCGGAGCCAGAACATGACACGACGCCCGGACACCATCTTCCTGCGCGGCCTCGAGGTCGAGTGCATCATCGGCTTCATCGAGTGGGAGCGGCGCATCAAGCAGCGCTTGGTGATCGACCTCGAGCTGCCCATCGATTGCGCGCGCACCGCCGCCACGGACGAGGTCGTCGACACGCTCGATTACAGTCAGGTCGCCGCGCGCGTCACGGCGTTCATCGGTTCATCGAGCACGATGCTGGTGGAGACGTTGGCGCACCGTACTGCGATGCTGATCCTCGCCGAGTTCGGGCTGGAGTGGGTGCGCTTGTCGATCAACAAGCCGGGTGCTGTCCGCGGCGCGCGTGATGTGGGCGTCTCGATCGAGCGTCACCGCACGGACCTGCCCGCGGCCGGTTGATGCGCCTACCAGGCGACGCTGCGGCCGCCATCCACCGGCAACACCTGGCCGGTGACGAACGGCGCATCGGCTGCGAAGAAGAGCGCGGCGCGGGCGATGTCGTCGGCCGAGCCGCTTCGCTTCAGCAAGGTCCGCGAGACGATCTTCTCGCGCCGCGCCGGTTCGGCGGACCCGTCCTCCGGCCACATCACCGGTCCCGGTGCGATGGCGTTCACGCGCACTTCCGGTCCGAGTTCGCGGGCCAGCGAACGGGTGAGCATGATGAGGCCCGCTTTGGCGACGCCATAGACCGGATGTTGGCGGAGCGGGCGCATGCCGTGGATGTCGACGATGTTGAGGATCAGACCCTGGGTGCGCCGCAAGAGGGGTGCTGCAGCCTGAGACAGGAAGAGCGGCGCTTTGAGGTTCGAGCCGACCAGGTCGTCCCAGTGTGCCTCGGTGATCGCGCCGAGCGGCGTCGGATAGAAGGTCGAGGCGTTGTTGACGAGCATGTCGAGCCTGCCGAAGCGCTGTTCGGCGGCTTCGATGAGTGTCGGCAGCCGCGCTGTATCGAGCAGGTCGAGCGCAAAGGCATGCGCACTGCCCGGACGACGCGCATCGAGTTCCGCGATCAGGGCGTCGGCATCGGTGCGCGAGCGGTGGCGATGCACGAGCACCGCAGCCCCAGCGCCATGCAACGTGCGCACGATCTGCGCGCCGACGCGACGGGCGCCGCCTGTCACCAGCGCGACCTTTCCGGCGAGCGGCGCGTGGTCGTTTTCTCTTCCCTCCATGGGGGAGGATTATGGGCCGCGGCGCCACGCGCTCATAGGGTCGCGTCGTGAAGGTGTCGGAGCCGGACGGGATGACGGCGCCCCACGCGGCCGACATCGCGCGTTCGCGGCGCCTCGCCGAGGTCATCGCCGCGGACATCGACGCAGCGGGCGGATGGATCTCCTTCGCCCAGTACATGCAGCACGCGCTCTATGCGCCGGGGCTCGGCTACTACGCCGCAGGTAGCACGCAATTCGGCGAGGCTGGCGATTTCGTCACCGCGCCCGAACTGTCGCCGTTGTTCGCCGCGACGGTCGCCGCCGCGATCGATCCGGTGCTGCGCGCGCTCGGCGGCGGTACGCTGCTTGAGCTCGGTCCGGGCAGCGGGAAGCTTGCGGCGGGTGTGCTGACCGAGTTCGCTGCGCTCGGCACACCGCTCGAGGAGTACCTGTTGCTCGAACCGGGCGCGGCGCTGGTGGCGCAACAGCGTGCGCTGCTCGGCGAGGGTCGCTCAGGCAGCGCCGTGGACGTCGCCCCTGCGCAGCGGATCGGGCGCGGTGTCGCGCCGGAGATCGGGCGGCGTTGGTTGGGATCGCTGCCCGCGCCTTTCTGCGGCGTAGTGCTCGCCAACGAGGTCATCGACGCGTTGCCCTGCGAGCGTTTCGTGATGCAGCAGGGCGCCGCATGGCGGCTCGGCGTCGGTCATGCGCGGGCGGGCGCGACCCCGGGATTCGAGTGGCGAGCGCGCCCGGCGGATGGTGCTTGTCCGGGCGATGCGGCCTTCGCTGCCGTCATGCAGCAGCGGCTGCAGGGGCTCGCGGCCATGGGCGTGACGTTGCCGGAGGGCTGCTGCGGCGAGTTCCACCCGGCGCTCGGCGACTGGCTCGGCTCGATCGCGGCCTGCCTGCAGCGCGGCATGCTGCTGTTCTTCGACTACGGGCTGCCGCGCGCCGGGTTGCTGCGGCCGGAGCGGATGCGCGGCACGCTGCGCGTCTTCCATCGGCATCGCGCCCATGACGATCCTTTTCTTTGGCCCGGGCTGTCGGATCTGACGGCTTGGGTCGATTTCACGGCGCTCGCGGAGGCGGCAGAGGCCGCCGGGCTCGAGGTCGCCGGGTTCACCACCCAAGCCGGTTTCTTGTTGGGCGGCGGCTTCGAAGCCCGGCTCGCGGCGGCGCAGCAGACGGCCCCGGATGCGGCATCGCGCGCGGCGCTCGCCCATGGTGCCCGGCGCTTGCTGCTGCCCGGCGAGATGGGCGAGGCGGTGAAGGTGATGGTGCTGGCGCGCGATTGCACGCTGCTGCCCGAAGCGTTCGCGCTGCAGGACCTGCGGCGCACGCTGTAGCAGCGCGCCGGCGACGCGCCGCTATTTCGGACAGGCCGCCTCGATGGCGGCCAGGCGCTTGCGCTGCAGCCGCTCACCGATCGCCGGGCCGACGAGGCCGGCGCGCTCGGTCTCATCCAGCGTCACCGCCGCTGCGGCAGCGAGGCCGGCTTCGAGACGGGCGCGCTGCGGGTAGGGTTCCTGCCCGCGACCGAGCCGGCCGCGAGCGTCGCACTCGCAGGCCTCGAGCAGTTCTTTGAACCGCGCTGGGCGCCGGAATGCATCGCAGGAGGCATAGAGCTCCAGCAAGGTCGTGGCGCGCAGCTCGAGACCGCGGTGCACGGTGGTGTGGAAGCGGCAGGCGAGCGCGGCGAGCTCGCGGTGTTCTTGCGGCACACGCAACCGCGCGCAGACGGCCTCGACGGCGGCGAGGCCGCGGGTCTCGTGCGCGATGTGCCGCGGCCATTCGGCGGGCGGCGTCAGCGCCTTGCCGAGGTCGTGCAGCAGCACCGCGAAGCGCACCGTGACCGGCGCCCCGCGCGCGGCCGCCGCCTGCAAGGCGAGCAGCAGGTGCAGGCCGGTGTCGATCTCGGGATGGTGCTGGGCGGGTTGCGGCACGCCGAACAGCGCGTCGACCTCGGGCAGCAGCACCTTGAGCGCGCCGCACTCGCGCAGCGCCTCGATCGCGGCGCGCGGCTGCGGTTCGCCGAGCGCGCGTTCGAGCTCGCGCCAGACCCGTTCGGGGACGAGCGCGTCGGCCTCGCCCGCCTCGACCATGCCGCGCATCAGCGCGACGGTCTCCGGCGCGATGCTGAAACCAAGCGGCGCGAAGCGCGCCGCGAAGCGCGCGACGCGCAGGATGCGCACCGGGTCCTCGGCGAACGCGGGCGACACATGCCGCAGCACGCGCCGCTCGAGGTCCGCGCGCCCGCCGTAGGGGTCGATCAGGCGGCCGTCGTCGGCCTGCGCCATCGCATTGACCGTGAGGTCGCGCCGCAGCAGGTCCTGCTCCAGCGTGACGGTCGGCGAGAAGTCGGTGCTGAAGCCGCGGTAGCCGGGGCCCACCTTGCGCTCGAGCCGCGCGAGCGCGTGTTCCTCGTGGGTCTCGGGGTGCAGGAACACCGGGAAGTCGCGCCCGACGGCGCGGAAGCCCCGCGCCTCGAGCTCGGCGGGCGTCGCGCCTGTGACCACCCAGTCCCGTTCGCCCACCGGGCGACCGAGCAGTCCGTCGCGCACCGCGCCGCCGACCAGGTAGATCTCCATGCGACGCATGGTACCCGAGGCCGGGCGTACGGACGGCGCGTCGCGGTCAGCGACGCAGGTAGGTCGGTGCGAGGGCGCGCAGGGAGGCGGGCACGATGCCGAGCGGCGCGCAGCCGTCCTCGCGGCAGACGTTGTCCACCGTGAGCGAGCGGTAGTTGTCGGTGGAGAAGGGCTTGCCGGGCACGAAGTCCATCACCCGCGCCTGCAGCCGCGCGACCGCATCCGGCAGGGGCAGCACGCGGGTGCGGATGCCCGCCGATCCGCCGGCGAGCCGGACCAGATCGCCGAGCGTGAAGATCTCGGGACCGCAGAGATCGTAGGCGCGGCCCACGCTGCTGCCGCCCGGCAAGGGCGCGCCGTCGGGCAGCCGGTCGTCGAGGGCATTCGCGAACGCCGCGGCGACGTCATCGACCCAGATGGGCGCGAACCGCGCCCCGGCACGCGCCAGCGGGATCACGCCCTGCGAGAGGCGCAGCAGCCCCGCGAAGCGGTTCATGAACGAGTCGCCGGCACCGAAGATCACCGACGGACGGAAGATCGTCCAGCGCAGCGATGCCGGTGCGGCGCGGACATGGCGCTCGGCCACGCCTTTGGACTGCAGATAGAAGCTCGGGCCCTCCGGGGCGGCGCCGAGCGCGCTCATGTGCAGCAGCCGCGTGGCTCCCGCGGCGACGGCCTGCGCGACGGTCTTGCGCGCGAGCTCGGCGTGCGCGTGGGCGAAGCCCGCGCCCGAGAAGCCCTTTTCATTGAGGATGCCGACGAGGTTGATGACCGCATCGCAGCCCGTGAACGCCTGGCGCAGCGTCGGCTCGTCGTGCACGTCGGCGCGCAGGATCCGCACCGTCGGCAGCACCGCGAGGGGGCGGCCGTTGCGCGGGTCGCGGGTCAGCACCCGCAGCTCGTGGCCTGCGGCCGCGAGCCGCGAGACCACCGCGGTGCCGACGAAGCCGGTACCGCCCAACACCGCGATGCGCCGCGGTCGAGGCGCCATGCCCGGGTCTGTCCCGTTCATCGCAGCAGCACGATGGCGAGTTCGCCGTTGCGCCGCACCTGCAGCACCAAGGTGCCGCCGCGCGCGGCGGCGGCGGCCGAGGCGGCGGTGAGGTCGGCGCGCCGCGCGATGCGCGCGCCGTTCGCCGACAGGACCACATCGCCCGCGCGCAGGCCTGAGGCTGCTGCCGGGCTGCCTGGCGTCACGCTGCGCACCGCGACGCCGCCGTCCGGCGTGTCGTCGAGGTTCGCGCCCTGGAACCCCCGGTGCAGGGCATCGGGCGCGGGCTTGGCCGCGGCGCCGGGCGCAGCGGGCGGCTCGGCGCCGGAGGGGTCCGCGACCACCGCGGAGAGCTGCAGCGCACGCCCTTCGCGCAGCAGGCCGACATCGACCTTGTCGCCGACGCGCAGCAGTCCGATGGCGTTGCGGAATTCCGCGGAGGATCTCACCGTGCGGCCGTTGAGCGTCGTGACCACATCGCCTGCCCTGAGGCCGGCGCGCGCCGCCGCGGAGTCGCGCAGCACCTGGGTGACGAGCGCACCGCTCGTCCCGGGCAGGCCGAGCGCCTGCGCGATGTCCTGCGTGACCGGCGCGAGCGTCACGCCCAACTGGCCCCGCTTCACCGAGCCGAAGCGGATGATCTGGTCCATCACGCTGCGCGCCATGTTGACCGGGATCGCGAAGCCGATGCCGATGTTGCCGCCGTTGCCGGAGAGGATCATGTTGTTGATGCCGACCAGTTCGCCCCGCAGGTTCACGAGTGCGCCGCCGGAATTGCCCGGGTTGATCGAGGCGTCGGTCTGGATGAGGCTCTCGAAGCCGTCGGGGTTCATGCCGGAGCGGCCGAGCGCGCTCACGATGCCGTAGGACACCGAGTGCTGCAGGCCGAAGGGGTTGCCGATCGCCGCCACGTAGTCGCCGGGCTCCAGCCGGTCAGAATCGCCGAGCGCGATCGGCGTGAGCTGCGGTGCCTCGATCTGGATCACCGCGACATCGGTGCGCGGGTCGCTGCCGACCAGCTTGGCCGGGAACTCGCGTTCGTCGAACAGCGTGACGGTGATCTCGCGCGCGTTCTCGACCACATGCGCGTTGGTGATGATGTAGCCGCGCCCGGCGTCGACGATGACGCCGGAGCCGGCCGACTGGAACGGCCGCTCGCGCGCACCGCCATCGGGCGGCGCATTGAAGAAGCGCCGGAAGAACGGGTCGTCGAGCAGCGGGTTGCGGCCCTGCTCACGCACCGCGCCCTGCACGCCGATGCTCACCACGGCGGGCGACACGCGCTTGATCATGGGCGCGAGCGAGGGCATCGGCGCCACGGTGCGCGCGCCGCCGTCGGTTGGAGGTGCCTGCACGGCCTGGGCGGCGGCGGGTGCAGCCCGACCGCAGAGGGCGGACAGTCCGGCGAGCACGGCGAGGGCCGTGAGCCGGCGGGAAGTTGCGGATGGGGTGCGCGACATCACGTCATTGTAGGCAGTCCCCCGGCCGGGCGTCAGTTCGCCCGGCCGGGTGGGCAGGTCATTGAAGGGTCAGGCGGCTTCGACCGTGATGCGCCGCGGCTGCACCTTGGCGAGCTTGGCGATCCCGACTTCCAGCACGCCGTGGTGGCTGCGTGCCGTGATCTGCTCGGCATCGGCATCCTCGGGCAGCGCAAAGCGCCGCTGGAAGCGCGTGACCGTGCCCTGCGGATGGCGGGCCGGGCGCTGGGCTTCCAGCGTCAGCACGCCTTGTTCGACGGTGATCTGCGTGTCCTGCGGGGCGACGCCGGGCAGGTCGGCACGCAGCAGATAGCGGCCATCTTCTTCCTGCACTTCCACGCGCGGCAGCAGTGCCACCGGGCGGGTATCGGCGGCGCCGAGCAGGTTCCATTCATATCGTACGAGGCTCATGGGTCGGATCTCCTTGGGAGTCAGGGTGGGGTCTTGCCCCTTGTCCGGGGATATGCGGATTCCGTCGCCGCTTTCAAGGGATAACCTGTGGATGGTGTGTGGATGGCCTGACACAACATGTTGCGTGGATGACCCAAGTGCACCGGAAGGCACTCCGGTGCGTCGATCGGACGGGGTATCGCCGCAGGGGTTACCGTAAGATGATGAAAATATTAAACTTTTTATTACGCTTCGAATTGATTACAAAACCTTGACGCTGTCCGGAACGCTGCTTAACCTTCCCCCATCCACACAACATCTTGTGTGCGGTGCGTCCCGGAGTCCGTCCGGGGGGCGATCGCACCCGATCGCGGGTGGAGGGTCAGGGTTCAGGTCTTCATCCGGTCGAGTCTGTGGGTCCAGGCTCGGGAAATCGGTCCAGAGGATCAGGATCCCCGCATCAGGGACCAAGAATTCAGGGGGAGGGTGGCCGCCACAGGCGGAAACCCGCTACGGGACAACCAACGCCACGGCGCCTTCGGCAGCCGTGTTCTGCATTTTTAAAAGGATTTTCCAAATGATCTACCGAATCCGCCGGGAGCCTCATCGCGCATGAACAGCGTCGTCAAGCTCGTCGCCCACGACATCGATGCCATCCCGTTCCAGGAGGCGTCGCTCGACATCTGGGACAAAAAATACCGCCTCGTCTCCAAGTCGGGCGCGCCCATCGACCAGTCCATGGACGACACCTACAAGCGTGTCGCGCGGGCGCTGGCCGACGTCGAGGCGCCGGCCGAGCGCGAGCACTGGTACGAGCGTTTTCTTTGGGCGTTGCGCCGCGGCGCGATCCCCGCGGGCCGCATCACCTCGAACGCCGGTGCGCTCGAGCACAAGCCCGCCACCTCCACCATCAACTGCACGGTGTCGGGCACCATCGAGGATTCGATGGACGACATCCTCAACAAGGTCCACGAGGCCGGCCTCACGCTGAAGGCGGGCTGCGGCATCGGCTACGAGTTCTCCACGCTGCGCCCGCGCGGCGCGTACGTCTCGGGCGCCGGCGCGTACACCTCGGGCCCGCTGTCCTTCATGGACATCTACGACAAGATGTGTTTCACGGTGTCGTCGGCGGGCGGCCGCCGCGGCGCGCAGATGGGCACCTTCGACGTCGGCCATCCGGACGCCATGGAGTTCATCCGCGCCAAGCGCGAGAACGGCCGCCTGCGCCAGTTCAACCTCTCGCTCCTCATCACCGACGAGTTCATGCAGGCCGTCCGCGAGGACCGCGAGTGGAAGCTCGCCTTCCCGATCTCGCGCAAGGAATTCGATGCCGAGAAGCCGGACCTCGCCGATGACGCCCGGTTCGTGTGGCGCGAGTGGCCCTACGACGGCCGCTTCGTCTCCAACGACACCGGCCTCGTCGCCTGCAAGGTCTACAAGTCGCTGCCGGCGCGCCGCATGTGGGACAGCATCATGTCCTCCACCTACGACTTCGCGGAGCCGGGCTTCATCCTCATCGACCGCGTCAACGAGATGAACAACAACTGGTGGTGCGAGAACATCCGCGCCACCAACCCCTGCGGCGAGCAGCCGCTGCCGCCGTACGGTTCCTGCCTGCTCGGCTCCGTGAACCTCACGCGCTTCGTGCGCCAGCCGTTCACCGACGAGGCCGAGTTCGACTGGGCGGAGTACCGCGAGGTCGTCAAGGTCTTCACGCGCATGCTCGACAACGTGGTCGAGGTCAACGGCCTGCCGCTCGAGGGGCAGCGCAACGAGATCCTGCGCAAGCGCCGCCACGGCATGGGCTTCCTCGGCCTCGGCAGCACCATGACGCTGCTGCGCATGAAGTACGGCTCGACCGAGTCCGTGCAGTTCACCGAGGACGTCTCGCGCGAGATGGCGGTCGCCGGCTGGGAGGCCGCGCTCGACCTCGCGCGCGAGAAGGGCCCCGCGCCGATCATGAACGAGGAGTTCACGGTCACCGGCGAGATGCTGCGCAAGCGTCCCGAGATGGTGGGCGACGGCTGGAAGATCGGCAGCAAGATCCCCGGCCGCGTGCTGCACGCGCGCTACAGCCGCTACATGCAGCGCGTCGCCTCGGTGGCGCCGTCGCTCGTCGAGCAGCTCGCCCTCGTCGGTGCGCGCTTCACGCACCACACGTCCATCGCGCCCACCGGCACGATCTCGCTGTCGCTCGCCAACAACGCGAGCAACGGCATCGAGCCCTCGTTCGCGCACCACTACTTCCGCAACGTCATCCGCGAAGGCAAGAAGTCGAAGGAGAAGGTCGACGTCTTCTCCTTCGAGATGCTCGCCTACCGCGAGCTCGTCAACCCGCGCGCCATGCCGAACGGCACCACCGCGGCCGACAAGCTCCCGGACTACTTCACCACCGCGGACGACATCACGCCGACCGAGCACGTGGACATCCAGGCCGCCTCGCAGAAGTGGATCGACTCCTCGATCTCCAAGACCGCGAACGTGCCCACCGACTTCAAGTACGAGTCCTTCAAGGACATCTATCTCTACGCCCACGAGAAAGGTCTCAAGGGCTGCACCACCTTCCGCTTCAATCCCGAAGCCTTCCAGGGCGTGCTCGTGAAGGAAGAAGATCTCAAGAACACGACCTACGTGTTCACGCTCGAGGACGGCACCGAGGTGTCGGTCAAGGGCGACGAAGAGATCGAATACGACGGCGAGAAGCACAGCGCCGCGAACCTCTACGACGCCCTCAAGGAAGGCTACTACGGCAAGTTCTGAGGATCCTGTTCCATGGCCGCCATCAAGATCGACCGCAAGATTTCCAAGTACCGCGTGCAGAAGCCGGGCGGCGACGCCCCTGCGCCCGCCGCCGCCCCGACCGTCGCCGAGCTGCCCACCAGCCACGGCGGCAAGGTCGTGCGCCTCACCGAGGAGGTGCAGCGCCCCGAGGTGCTCATCGGCTCCACCTACAAGATCAAGACGCCCGTCTCCGACCACGCGATGTACGTCACGATCAACGACATCATCCTCAACGAAGGCACCGAGCACGAGCAGCGCCGGCCGTTCGAGGTCTTCATCAACAGCAAGAACCTCGACCACTACCAGTGGATCGTGGCGCTGACGCGCATCATCTCGGCGGTGTTCCGCAAGGGCGGCGACGTCGCCTTCCTCGTCGAGGAATTGAAGGCCGTGTTCGATCCGCGCGGCGGCTACTGGCAGCCGGGCGGCAAGTTCATGCCCTCGATCATCGCCGAGCTC
>Ga0208596_1000415_pt1 | contig 13344 bp, 14 predicted proteins | sample LakMenEpi12Jul11_FD_150686 | JGI IMG/M metagenome (GOLD analysis project Ga0208596, IMG submission 150686) | Freshwater microbial communities from Lake Mendota, WI - 12JUL2011 deep hole epilimnion (SPAdes) | ecosystem: Environmental > Aquatic > Freshwater > Lake > Epilimnion/Euphotic zone ...
CCCTAAAGGGGAGGGGTGATTTAGGGAATTTCAGTGACAAATGCGTCAGTATTGAAAAACTGGCGGAGACGGTGGGATTCGAACCCACGATAGAGTCACCCCTATACACACTTTCCAGGCGTGCGCCTTCGACCACTCGGCCACGTCTCCGCATTCCCCTTGGGGACGCACGCCCCTAGCCGCTCCTTTGCGCTTTCGCAAGGCACAGTGATTTGCCATAATGCATCTGATGAAAAGATATCCGCCTTTGGTCGCCATCGCCGCTTTATGCGCCGCCTTCCCGCTTTTGGCGCAGGAGGCCAAAACCTACCCCGCGCCGTCGGAAATTGTCGCTGCGGCCAAGGCGGACGAGTGGGTGGCCATCGCGCCGTCGGACCTGATGATCATGGACCTCGCGTCCGATTCGAAAGGCAGACCGCGCCGCGTGGTCATCCAGTTAATCCCTGAACCCTTCAGCCAAGGCTGGATCGGCAATATCCGCAAGCTGGCGGCGGCCAAATTTTGGGACGGCACCAGCATCAACCGCGTGCAGGACAATTATGTCGTGCAATGGGGCGACGCGACCGAGAAGAAAACTTTGCCGGAAGGTTTGGCTGTGGTGCCGGAGAGTGAATATGTCGTTGGTGACTTGCTATCAAAAAATCGTAAAGTCCTTGATGAAATTGGTTCTGGGAATGCGCGCAGACGCGCAATCGCCGATGAACGTTTAAAGGCCGAAAAGTCTCCGGGCACCACAATAGCCCCATCTGCCATACCACAAGCGTATCGTGGCCGAGACCCATATTCGGATGCACAGGGATTTTACTCTGGTTGGCCAGTTGCATCACATTACCGTGATTTGTCACCGACCCACTGCTACGGCATGGTCGGCGTTGGCCGCAACTTATCACCCGATACCGGAACAGGCGCTGAACTTTACACTGTCATCGGCCACGCCCCGCGGCACTTGGATCGCAATATCGCGCTTGTTGGCCGCGTGATCGAAGGCATTGAACATATGTCGAGCCTGCCGCGCGGCACCGGCGCGCTTGGTTTTTACGAGACGGAAGGGGAGCGCGTGCCGATCCTGTCAGTCCGGCTGGGTAATGACGTGAAGGACGTGCCTGCGTTCGAATATCTCAACACCGATAGCGCAAGTTTTGCGGCTTATGCCGACGCACGCGCCAACCGGCGCGACCCGTTTTTTAATGTGCCAGCGGGCGGCGCGGATATTTGTAACATTCCGGTGCCAATCCGGCGCAAGGCCTCTTAATCCATCATCATCATCTTCATCTTGTCGAGTGCAGCTTTCTTAATCTGGCACACCCGCGCCGCACCGACGCCCAAGGTCTCACCGATTTCATCAAGGTTCAATTCCTCGACAAAATATAGTTGGAGAATAAGCGCCTCACGCTCGGACAGTTTGGAGAGGTTTTCCACCAACGCCGCACGCAATTGCGCCTTTTCCAGCATTGTGTCCGCCGCTTCTGACATATCGGCAAACCACATGTCATGGTCCGAATAGCTGTCTTCTATCGATTCCTGCCCCACCGGCTGCGTTGACGCGACCATGTTGTGATAGGCCGCAGGATCAAGCCCCGCCGCCGCCGCCATTTCGGCATCATTTGGGGCGCGCATATTTTCTTGTTCAAACCGCGCACGGATACCCGCCAGGTACCGGCGGTTGGCCATGCCTGCCCGGCCCATGCGCGCATCACGGCGCAACGCATCGACCATATTGCCGCGAATGCGCGTTGCCGCATAAGGCGCAAAGGCAATGCCCCGGTCTTCAAAATTCTGCGCCGCCTCAACCAGCGCGACGAGGCCGATCTGGATCAGATCTTCCACCTCAATTGCCGACGACATGCGGCTGTGCACATGCCACGCGATCCGGCGCACCAACGCGCTATGCGCCTCAACCAGTTGCGCCGGATGCACCGTTTGCGGGGTGGCATAAGCATTTCGAGCTTCAATCAGCATAAGGTTCTCCAATTTCTTGCGGTGCATCAGGTTCGGGCAGTTGCCCGATGCCGCCAACCACGGCGATGACTTCGACTTTTTTGGTTTCAGGGATTTCGAGGAAGGACAGAACCGCAACGTCGCTATATTGTGCGCGCAACAATCGTCCGACGGCCGCGCGGCACAATGGTGAGGTGATGATGGCAAAGCTGCGCGCGGCGACGAGCATGGGTTGCACCGCCTCATCAATCACCGAAATGATCCGGCGTGCGAGCTCTGGTTCAAACGGCCAGCTTGCCTGCGGGGCCGATTGGACCGACTGGACCAGAAGCGATTCCAACGCGCTGTCAAAGGTAATCGCGGGCAGCGGCATTTTGACAGGCACAATGGTTTGGACAATCAATCCGCCAAGCCTTTGCCGGACCGCCTCGACCAACTCGTTCATCTCCAGATTGCGCGGGGCGAGGTCGACCATGGCTTCGGCAATGCGTCGGAAATCGCGCAACGGCACCCGCTCGGCCAGCAGCGCCCGGCACAAGGTCGTAACCGCCGCCAGCGTATAAGGCATAGGCGTGAGACCAGCGGCGAGTTGCGGGTAGCTTTCCTTGAGATTGTTAATCAACGCTTGCGCATCATCCATGCCGAACAGCTCCGCCGCCGACGTGCTGACCAATTGGTTCAAATGCGTGGCAATGACGGTGGCCGGGTCCACAACGGTGTAGCCCGCCGCGACGGCATCGGTGCGGTCGCGCTCTGCGATCCAAAGCGCATCCAGGCCAAAGCTCGGGTCCTTGACCGCGCGCCCAGTTATGCCTTCGAGACAGTCGCCGGAATCGAGAGCCAATAATTCATTCGCCCAAGCCTGATCTTCGCCTACCAACACACCCGATATGCGAATTTGATACGCGTTGCCGGGCAAGGACAAGTCATCGGCGACCTTGACCATGGGCATGACAAAGCCGAATTCACGCGACAATTGGCGACGGATAGCAGTCACGCGACCCATCAAAGCTGCGCCCTTGCGTTCGTCGACCAAGCTTACAAGTCCATAGCCAAGGTCAAGCGTGATGGGAGCGACGTCCGCGACTTCATGCCATTCGATCAGGTGACTTGGTGCCGCATCCGTGATCGGTTCGACCACACGCAATGGTGCCTTTTCCGCCTTGCGTAATGTCCAATAGATTGCCCCCGCCACCGCAGCCGCAGGAAGCACGACGAGCTGCGGCATGGCCGGAACCATGCCCAGCAACATCAAGATGCCTGCAACAGGCCCCCAAGCGCGTGAGAAGCCAAATTGGCTTGATATCTGGCCTGCAAGATCAAGCGGCGACGATACCCGTGTGACAATGGCTGCTGCTGCAATGGATAACAATAACGCAGGCACCTGCGCCACCAACGCATCACCAACGGCAAGCATGATGTATGTTTGCGCAGCCTCGCTAAAGCTCAGGCCATGGCTGACCATGCCCAAGATGAGACCGCCGAAAATGTTGACGAATAAAATGAGCAGCCCAGCAACAGCGTCGCCTTTTACGAATTTGGACGCGCCGTCCATCGACCCGTAAAAATCGGCCTCGGTTGCAACCTCTTGACGGCGGGCCTTCGCTTCGTCTGGGGTGAGCAGGCCTGCATTCAAGTCCGCATCAATCGCCATCTGCTTGCCGGGCAAGGCATCGAGCGTGAAGCGTGCCGAAACCTCGGAAACGCGGCCGGCACCTTTCGTGATGACGACCAGATTGATAATCATCAGCACCGCGAACACGAACAGGCCGACGATATAATCGCCGCCAATCAGGAAGGCACCAAACGCCTCAATCACATGCCCTGCCGCCGCCGGACCATTATGGCCATCGACGAGCACCACGCGCGTGGAGGCGACGTTCAACGCGAGGCGAAAAATAGTCGCCAGCAGCAACACGGTTGGAAAAGACGAAAAATCCAGCGGCTTTGCCACGTTCATCGCGACCATCAGAACGGCCAGGCTGATCATGATATTCACGATGAAGCCAACATCCAGCAACACCGCAGGGACCGGAACGATCATCAACATGACCAGCAACAATATGGCCACGGGCAAGGCGTTGCCCTTCAGCACCGCCATCGGCACGGCGAACACAGGGTTGCGCATCATGCCGTGACCCCAGACAGACGCTGATACGTCCTGCGGGCAAAATCAAGATCAAGGCCCTTGGGCATTTTTTCCATCTCGGCCATGGCCAAGGGCGCGCGGCGAACCGCGTGGGTTGCAAAATGCTGCTGTATGCTTGGCGGCATTTGGCCACCTGACCGGGCTGCGGCCATTTTCGCAGAAAAACCGTCGCGGATTTCGATCAGACTGCGTTGCGCACCGTCCGGACGATAGAATATCGACCTGTTCGCCGCTGCGGCGGATGGAAACAGGGGCGCAGCGGCCTGATTTGGGTCGGTCTGCATCGCCGCCAGAAAGTCGCCTGCACCTTTTGCCCCCAGAAAATGGGCAAGATAAAGGTCAACCGCTTCCGGGTCGCCGTGCATACGCGATTGTAGATAATCATTGTTATCCGACGCCAGTTCAGCGGCCATGACCGCCGCCGTTTCAGGGTGCGTGCGCAGGCCCAGGATCTGGGCACGCATATCGGGGTCAGCTACCGTAAAGGCGCCGTTGCGGTTTTGCGTGATTGCGCCCGATGCCCAATCAAGCCCATGCGCAGGGCCATGCTGTTTCAGCGTGGCAAGCCAGGTCTGGTTGGTAAACTGATACAGTCCAGTGGCGCTGGATGTCTGGGCACGGGCATCTGGCCGCATGCGGCTCTCAAGTTGCGCCTGATCCATCAGATACTCAAAGCCAACGCCCGTACGCGCCGAAGCATTGGCGATCGCCGACGTCACGCGCTGCTGCGTCGCGGTTGCGGTAATGGGGCCAGTCATGAGGGCGTCTTTGTGTTCATGCCCTGACTACAGCAACGCTCATGCCAAATGAAAAAAACGATGTATTTACGCGCTATCGCGGTCGGTCTGTGTAGGTATGCGGCGATGATTGGCCCCGTAATTCCGCCAATCGGTCAATTTTCTGGCGGTTCCATGCCGTCAGATATTTGACCCGGATACGCGCTGCCTCTGCCTGTTTCATGCCATATGCCAATTTTCCGGGATCGACCGCCTCCTCGTCCTGAGGCAACACCGCCAGCACCTCAGCCAACGCGCGCGACGCGACAAGAACAGCGTCGGCATCAAACGCATCCAGCGCCGCGATAAGATCGGCCTGGCGAGCAATGATGCGGTCGATCATGAAATCAGCCCGGGCTTTTCGATCCGAAACGGATGACGCCATCTGCAATAGCGCCCAGATCAATACGGTAGTTGCCGCTGGCGATCGCTTCTTTCAACGACGCGATCCGTGCGGCATCAAATGGGGGACCTTTTTGGGCAAGCGCGCTCGCAAGACTTATATTTTGCGCGATGGGTTGAATATTTTGTATTTTCTCTGGGCGTAACTTTGGAATGTCCGAAGCCATCTTTTGCCCAACACCAGCCAATATGGGCGGTTTTGACGTGACCGAATCAACCATGTTTATCCCTTTCCGCTTTGCTGTCGGAAATCTGACAGCAGCAACGGGAGTAAAAACGGCAGATTGTTCATTCTCTTTAATATTAAAATATGGCCAGCCCGCGCGCTTTGGCCGTGGCGGTCATCGGCGTGGGCGATGTCAGCGATTTGACACGCAAGGATTGGCCAATTCTGGCATCATCCAACGCGATCATTTGTGCAGATACGGCAAAGCCCGGCCCAGTTGTAATACATTCAATTACATCGCCTTTGCGGATAACGATGGCAGCGCCTTCATCCATCGCATTGGGCGCGCGCACGGGCACACGCAACCGCCAGCCAATGGCCGGACACCGCACCACAACAACCCCGTCAACCGCTGGCATGATGATCGGTGCATCGGAACATTTTGCGAGCTTCAGCCTTTTGTCCACTGGCTCTGCATTGGCATGCATCTGAATATTCTTGTCGAGAAGCGCTAGGTCTTCAAACTGGACTGGCGCGGCAGCGGACATTATCAACAATAGGCTAAGCATAAACATTCCCTCGGATTTGATAGTCCGAAGGCAGCAATCATCGTGCCAATTGCTCTAATCCCAAATATTCTGTGCGATGCGCCCGATAATATGCGGGTCAGCAATCAAACCCGGCGATGTTTCGGTACTGGAGGAAGGCGCAAAGGGAACGGATGCGCGTCACGGCACTGCCGAAGCCCCGACGGCGGGCGACGGCGCGGGTGCTGGCACGGTTACTGGCAAGACCACAGGGCGGATCAAGGCCATTTGTTCCAAACGATCAAGCGCCTTACGGGCATCGGCATAGCGTTTCGCGCGGATCATCCAAGACTGAGCCGCAGAGGCACCCGGCATCGCGGCTACTTCCAACATGGCCGCTGACAGATTGCCCGCCTCAACAAACGCTTGTGCGCGGATCAGGCGCTGTTCGGGGGTGCGCGTCGACCCGTCATCCCGGCGCAGCACAAAAAGCTGCGACAGCTCGCCTTTTACGGTTTCCCAGACGCTATTATCGCGATTACCAGAGACCAATAAAGGCGCTAGTCCGCTAAGCTCTGTCTGCAGTTTGTCGATGGTAACCGGCGCCTGCGCTGCAGATATAATAGTTGCAACCGCCTGCGGCTGCGTTGCGCCAAAGCGAAGCCGCAGCTGTTCCGCCAGATATCCCAAGGATGCGCCATTATCGAGCGTCCGGCGCACGGCAAATGTCAGCAGCAGCCCTTCACCACGCACCGCGTCACCCGATATCGCGGGGTCCGTTACATACACCGGAACCGTTTGGCCTTGGACCTGCGCCGTTGTGCCCGCGGCAGGCAGCATTGCGGGCGTGACTTTGCCCGAAGGTAAAGGATCAGCGATGTTTTCTGCTTCCGCCGTTTCATGTGCCGACGGCGCGAGAATACCAAAGCTATCCGCCAGCCACCATGTCGCCGCCCCGCCGCCGGTAAAGGCGACCAGAAGCAGCAGCATGAAATACTTGAATTTTATTCCGCCAGCCGAAGCGGGCGGTGCCGTTGGATAATCGCTCATATCAGTCCTTAATAGCCGCGCCGCATTCGTCTTTGCAATGCGTGGCTTTAAACTGTCCTTGGATCGCTTTCAACAATGCAGCATCATTGGGCGCGTCGGCTATGATCATCGCCCCCCAATTCTCCCCGGACGCCTTTGCAATAGCGTTCGAAAATGTCGCGAGCGTGACGTCGGCGCGCGGCAAGCCCATGATAGCACACAGATCTGCAAAATGCCGGGCAGCGCGCGACGAATGTAGGATCACGGCATCGCTATCGGTTACGTGACGCACAAAGTCATCTGGCGTGCTGACGGTGGCACTTCTGTAAACGATTTCAATGTCGATACTGACACCATGGATATGCGGAATGGGGCTATGATCTTCGCCTGCCAGCCATAACAGGCGTTGATGGCCGTCGGCGACGGCACCCCGCACCAGCGTGTCAACGCCTTCAGACCCGGTTTTAGCAACTGGCACGGACAAACTGTGCAGTGCGCTGGCGGTGGCGCTGCCCACGGCATAAACCGGCTTGGCATGGTCATGGGTCAGAAATTCTAATGCGGCGCGCACGGCGTTTCCGCTGGTCAGCAATATCGCGTCATAACGATCTGCCGAGATGCGCTGCACGGGCAGATGCTCGATGGAAAACAACGGCATGAGAATGGGCTCGTGCCCCGCGACGCGCAGGCGATGCGCAGTCGCATCCGCCCCAGGTTGCGGCCGGATAATCAATAGCTTCACGATGCGAAAATGCCTCTCAGCTCCGCGCTCGCTTTGCCCAATAATTGCTGCGCAAGCTGCGCGGGGCCATCGCTACCAATCGCATACAGACATTCGCCCGATTGCAGTTCGCTCCCATTTGCCGTGAAAATCTCGGCACGCAGCCGGATCTGCGTCCCTTCAACCCGCGCCAGCGCGGCAACCGGGGAATGGCAATTGCCCCCGACAGCGGCGAGAAACGCGCGCTCGGCATTAACGGCAACAAATGTATCGGCGTCGTTAATTGCCTGTGTGATGAAGAAAAGGTCTTCACGGCTTGCCAATCGATCAATACCGACGGCGCCTTGCGACGCGGCCGGCAAAAACGCGTCGAGCGATAGTTCAGCGCCCACCTCGGCCATACCCAAACGGTCAAGTCCTGCGGCGGCGAGCAGGGTGGCATCGGCATCCCCTGCGTCAATATGCGCAAGCCGGGTCGCGACATTGCCCCGCAGTGGCACAATCTGTAAATCCGGCCGCACCCGTTGCAGCTGCGCCGCGCGCCTGGGACTCGACGTGCCGACGCGCGCGCCTTGCTTCAAATCACCAAGCGACGCAGCCCCAATCAGCCGGTCATGAACGTCAGCGCGCGGCAGCATCGCAGAAATGACAAAAATGTCTGCGCGCCATGTTTCGACGTCTTTCATCGAATGGACGGCGATATCAATCTGATCATCGATCAGCGCGCGTTCCAACTCCTTGGTCCAAAGCGCTTTCCCGCCAATATCGGCAAGCGGCCTGTCCTGAATCTTGTCGCCTGTCGCCAGCATTGGAACAAGCGTCACCGCGTCATCGGGCAGATTATGCGCCGCTTTCATAGCCGCCTTGGTCATCTCGGCCTGGGCCAAAGCCAGCGGAGAACGACGGGTTCCGATGCGTAAAGGCCGCTCGGCTGTGAATATTGGACATGTCATGCGGCTTGTTCATAGCGGCGCGTCCAACTATGGGAAAGCAATATGGCAATCATTCTGGGTCTTGAATCAAGCTGTGACGAAACCGCAGCGGCAATCGTGCGGTCCGATCGCACAATCCTAAGCCATGCCTTGGCCGGGCAAGAGGATCATCACCGCGCATTTGGCGGCGTTGTTCCCGAAATCGCGGCGCGCGCGCATGCCGAGTTGATGACGCCTTTGGTCGAAACGGCATTAGCCGATGCCGGACTTGCCCTCAACGACGTTGATGCCATTGCCGCGACCGCTGGCCCGGGCCTTATTGGCGGCGTGATGGTAGGTTTAGTCACGGCAAAGGCGCTCGCCATGGCATCGGGTAAGCCGCTGATTGCCGTCAACCATCTTGAAGGCCACGCCTTGTCGCCCCGCCTTATCGATGCGGATCTGGAATTTCCCTATGTGCTGTTGCTTGTGTCGGGCGGCCATTGCCAGTTGCTGCGCGTCAACGGCGTTGGCGATTATAACCGTCTTGCGACCACCATCGATGATGCAGTGGGCGAGGCGTTTGACAAGACCGCGAAAATCTTGGGTCTCGGCTTTCCTGGCGGGCCCGCGGTCGAACGCGCCGCCGCCATCGGCAACGCCAACAACGTGCCCCTGCCAAGGCCGCTAAAAGGCGCGGATGAACCGCATTTCTCCTTTGCCGGTTTGAAAAGCGCAGTCCTTCGCGCGCATGAATCGGGCCGGTATAGGATACAGGATATCGCCGCGTCGTTCCAATTGGCGGTCATCGACTGCCTCTATGACCGCATAACCTATACGCTGGATCGCATTGATGCGCCTGCTGCCTTGGTGGTGGCTGGCGGTGTTGCGGCCAATGTGCCAATCCGTGAGATGCTGGAAAAGCTCGCTATGCAACGTGGGATGCGCTTTGTCGCCCCGCCCTTGTGGTTGTGTACCGACAATGGCATTATGATCGCTTGGGCCGGTGCAGAGCGGTTTGGCATGGGCCTAACGGACGGGCTGGACTTTGTCGCGCGGCCGCGTTGGCCGCTTGACCCTTATGCCGCACCCGCTCGCGGCGCAGGCGTCAAAGCATGAGCGTGGGCAGATATCCCGTCGGCATTATCGGTGGCGGCGCATGGGGCACTGCGCTTGCGGCAGTCATGGCACAAATCCATGATGGTGTCTTGCTGTGGGCCCGCGAAGAAGATGTCGTGCGCAGCGTGAACGTCCAACATGAAAACACCCTGTTCCTGCCCGGAATGCCGTTGTCGCCAAAGATTGCAGCTACACCCGATCTTACCCATATGGCCAATTGCGATGCGTTGCTGATCGTCACGCCGGCGCAGCATGTGCGCGCGACTTTATCCGCACTTCCCGACACGCAAGCGCCGATGATCCTATGTGCCAAGGGTATTGAGGCCGACACACAAATGCTGGTGTCCGACGTCGCAGCGCATATGCGGCCGCAAAATCCTTTGGCTGTGCTTTCCGGCCCTACATTTGCGCATGAGGTCGCGGCTGGAAAGCCAACCGCCGTGACGCTTGCGACCGCAAGCCCAGCGCTTGGTTCGGCGCTGATGCGCAGTATCGCCACCCCTTCTTTCCGTCCCTATTGGTCCGATGACGTCGTTGGCGCGGAAATTGGCGGCGCCGTCAAAAATGTGCTCGCCATTGCCTGTGGCGTAGTCGACGGCGCTGGCCTTGGCCTGAATGCGCGCGCTGCGTTAATCGCGCGCGGCTTTGCCGAAATGCAGCGTTACGGCCTCGCGCGCGGTGCAAAAGCCGAAACGCTTGCGGGGCTGTCAGGGCTGGGCGATCTGGTGCTGACGTGCAGTTCGGAAAACTCGCGAAACTTCTCGTTGGGCCGGGGTCTTGGACAAGGACGAACTGCGGAAAATCTGCTCGCCGACCGTAAGACCGTGGCCGAGGGCGCGTTTACCGCACCAGTGCTTTTGAAGTCGGCCATATCTCTGTCTGTCGAAATGCCAATCGTTTCAGCCGTTTGCGCGTTACTCGCTGGCACAGCCACCGTGGAGGCTGTAGTGAAGGAGTTATTGGCCCGTCCACTCAAGTCCGAAAGCTGGTAACTTCGGCCTGAATCCGCTAGTTCACGCACAAAGGACCGCATTTGACCACAGCCAGAACCGATGAAGAAGACATTCAAGCGCTCGCCAAGGGCGGTCGTACAAATGTCTTTGGATTCGTGCTGCGGCTGGCGGCGCGTATCCCATTCTTGTTCATCGCAGGACGGCTGTATGGTCCCGAGGCACTTGGCCGCTTTGCTTATGCTATTTTGATCGTTGAATTTGCAGCCCAGCTTGGGTCGCTTGGCCTGCGCCGGGGTCTTGCGGAGCTGCTGTCCAGGGATGATCGGCCGCATGCCCATATCATCGCGGATTGCTTACTCGCCGCGATGGTCGCCTCGGCGCTGGGCGCTGCATTTTTGATCGCGTTGCCGCAATTCATGTTTCCCAATAGCGGCATCAACGGGTTTGATCGGTTCTTGCCGCTGGCGATTTTTGCGATTGTGGCGACGGATATTGCGCTGTCTGCGCTTGCCTATAAATTTGACATCCTATCCACCGTACGCGCACGTGCAGTTGTCGAGCCTTGGACGATCAGCATCGCTGCGGGTGTATTTTATTTCTATTCCGCCCGCGATGGCCTGATCCTGGCTTATATCGCCTCTTTGGCGGCGGCATTGGTCTTTGCGCTGTGGCCCTTATGGCGCAGCTATGGCCTTCCGCGCGGCTGGCGCCCAAGCCCGACGCGCTCGTTTGGCATTGCGCGGCGCAACCTGCCGCTCGCTGCTGCTGATGCAGCCGAATGGGGCAGCCGGCGGCTTGACCTTGCCATATTGGGCTTGTTCGCCGCGCCAGCCGTCGTCGGGATTTATTATGTCGCGCAACAAGTCGCGAGCCTGCCGCAGAAGTTGAAAACCAGTTTCGACCCAATTTTGGGGCCAGTCATTACCCGCAATTTGCAGACGCAAAACTATGCGGAAATCGCCAGGCAAGTGGGCCAAGTCGGCTTTTGGATCATAGCGGCGCAGGCGGGGATTGCATTGGCGCTTGGTATCCCGGGCGAGGCCGTGATGGGGCTGGTGGGCCCTCAATTTGTTGGCGGCGCTATGGCGCTTGCCTTTTTGCTCGCCGCAGAGGTTACCGCCGCCACCGCCGTCGTGAGCGAATCCGCCCTGGTGTATATGGCACGCCACCGAAATCTTTTGATCTCACTCGGCATGCTCATGGTACAGGCATTGGTGAGTGTTGGCCTGATCATACTCGTCGACGATTTACCCATTAAGCCTGAACATGTCGGCCTATATCAGGCGGCAGCGGTGGCGTGCGGCCTGACGATCTCGCTTGGGATCGGGTCGCTTATCAAATCCCGGTTTCTGTCGCATTTGCTTGGGCAGAATATCCGTGTCTGGCGCTGGCCGCTGCTTATTGCCGTTGCCGCTGCTGCGCTGCTTGGATTCATTATCGTCAGCGTGCCCGCCCGATTTGAATGGGTCGAACTCACAATCGGTATTCCCGCAATTCTTGGTCTTTATGGCTGGATCGTCTGGCGCTGGGGCTTTGGCCCCGAAGACCGGGTCCTATTCCGCAAGAAACGCGATTAACGTAAACGCTTGGCAACCAAATCCGCAATGTCTGCTTCCGGCCGCGCGCCATAATGCGAGATGATTTCCGCTGCGCACACCGCACCCATGGTCAGGCATTCCGCCATTGGGCGCCCCTGCGCAAGGCCAGCAAACACACCGGACGCAAACAGGTCGCCTGCGCCTGTGGTATCGACCAACTGCGCCACTGGTTCAGCACCAACTTCCGTCCGTACACCATTTTCGACGGCAATCGCGCCATGTGCGCCGCGCGTGCAGACGAGCAATGGAACCTTGGCGGCGATAGCGGCAACCGAAGCTTCGAAATCATCGCTGTTGTTCAGCGCGCAGATTTCAACTTCGTTAGAGAATAAAATGTCAATACGGCCAGCGTCCATTTCGGCCAGGAAATCAGGACCATGACGCGAAATCACAAATGCGTCTGATAAGGTTAAAGCCACCTTGCGACCAGCCGCCCGCGCAACATCAATGGCGGTTCGCATGGCAGCACGTGGTTCTTCAGGGTCCCACAAATACCCTTCAAGATACAAGATCGCCGCGCTTTCGATCAGCGATTTGTCGATTACCGATGCAGGCAGATATTGGGACGCACCCAAAAAGGTGTTCATCGTGCGCTGCGCATCGGGCGTGACCAATATGTAGCAACGCGCTGTCGATGGCGCACCGTCACGGGCGGGAATGTCGAAATGAATGCCGCCCGCGCGAATGTCATGCGCGAAAACTTCACCAAGCTGATCGGTTGCAACTTGCCCGATAAACGCCGTCTTGTGTCCAAGCCGTGCAAGGCCAGCCAAGGTGTTCGCCGCCGAACCACCGCTAATTTCCCGGGCAGGTCCCATATGCCCGTAAAGCGCCTGTGCGCGTTCCTCGTCGATAAGCTGCATGCTGCCCTTATTGAGGCCTTCGCTTGCGATGAAAGCATCATCGGTATCAGCAATGATATCAACAATTGCATTGCCAATTGCGAGGACGTCGAAGCGGGTATCGGTCATAAAGTTTCCTATTTAAGCCAAGCGCGTCCTAGGGTCAGGACCACTTAAATCCACCTTCGCGGTTTGAGGCCATTTTGTTCAGTG
>Ga0208596_1000420_pt1 | contig 13272 bp, 13 predicted proteins | sample LakMenEpi12Jul11_FD_150686 | JGI IMG/M metagenome (GOLD analysis project Ga0208596, IMG submission 150686) | Freshwater microbial communities from Lake Mendota, WI - 12JUL2011 deep hole epilimnion (SPAdes) | ecosystem: Environmental > Aquatic > Freshwater > Lake > Epilimnion/Euphotic zone ...
GGCAGCAGCAATTGAGTCTTTTTCTTTATCTTGATAGGCAATTCCTAGGAAATTTATTTGTCCATTTAGTTTTTTAAAGGCTGCATTAAATGCCACAGCATCATCGGCACAAACCGTGCACCAGGATGCCCAAAAACTAATTACTAAAGGTCGATCACTTGGCAATCCTGCCAAATTCACCAATTGATCATGTCCTAAACATTGCAACACAGCAGCTGCAATTTGGTTTTTTGATTCGGTTGTTGCAATATCTGATTCAGGACATTTTGGCATTAAATAGTTGGTGGCATCGTTTTCAATAAATGAACCACGACTTGAATTACTTGAAGAACAAGCAAATAGAAATAGGGCACATACCAATAGAGGGATTGATTTAATTTTCATATTCACTATAAATAGGATAACACTCACTGCAACCTAGAACTTACTTATTGGATAGATGAGTTGAAAATTACTACTGTTATTAAACGTGAGTGACTGATCATAAAGACAAGTCACTCACGTTTAATTGTTATCTATTTCTTCTTTTGAAACAGAAATCTGGAACCAATTCCAGAAATTACGCCCGCAATAACTCCAGCGATAATTCCTGAAATTGAATTTCCTGAATCATTTACATTTGTGTGATCTGCCATTGCTTCATCACCGTGTGCATGTGAATCAGCAGCAGCTAGCAACACAACAGAGGGAGCAGGGTAATCAAGTGAATGAGAATCCTCTCCTTCTTTTGGAATTTGATTCCATGAAACTTCACCAGTTCCACATTTTTGTGTGGTTTCGAAGTAAATGGTTTCATTTGGAGCATCTGGCCATTTAACTGAAAAGCCAAAATCCTCAAATTGTCCATCAGGTAATCCTTCAGTTGTTTTGTAAGTCACCACTGTTGGATTTCCTTCGGTTGCTGAAACATCCAAAGTCCAACCAGATTTTCTTTCTGGTTTAACTCCTGTTACTTCAGCTGGAATGGAAACAATTACTTGATCCGTTGCTTTACCTTCACATCCGTGAGGTATGCGAATAGAAAAGTAACCATAACCATTTGATACTGCATTTGCGTTTTGAGTACTTGCGTGCCCAAACGCACTTGTTGCACTAAATAGGGAGATTAGCGCAGTTGCACCGATTACTCCCATGACTTTTTTCAACAACATATTGCTCCTCTAAATAGTTTGAAACAGCAAACGTTTGTTTACCGTTTTGAATGAATTAACTATTTTTAGGAACGGGTGGACCTCTTCTTATGAGAGTATCTTGAAAGATTAAATCAATGTAAGACTTGATATTTTCCAGAAAGTTTTGTACTACTTTTATTTCTATTTTTATGGGGTTTATGTATGTACCAAATCTGAAAATCCAAGAATTTTTAGCTTTTAAAGACGCTACTTGAATTGCTTTGAGCGTGAGCTGCGTAGAAATTTGGATCAACATAATTGCAAAAAGATGCGCAAGGATCATCAAAATACTTGAGGAATCACCTGAAGCATTTGCTGAAGCTAAACTTGAACACGGATTAGTAGCCACAGTTAGATGGTGATGAGATGTTGGCGTGCATTGCAAGTTTGATGAATGTTGAGAATGAAGGGAACTGTGAATTACAGGTTGACTTAACATTGAAACTATCAAAGTTTTTTGCCAAGTAATCTGGTTATGGCTAATTACATAGAAAACTACTGTTAAAGCAGACCAGAATCCGAATAAAAATATTAAGTTAGGCAATGAGCCGCCTGCAGTTTTATGAAGTGAAGTAGTGATCAAGACTACGAATACTGCATTAATTGCAGATTTATCTAAGTTTCGCTTTTTCATTTTCAATTTTAGTCTAGGTCAATTCTTGCGTGCCCTCGGTGGGACTCGAACCCACACTGTGCAGATTTTAAGTCTGCTGCCTCTGCCGATTGGGCTACGAGGGCAATAGGTACAGATTACTTTTAGGTTGAAATCAGTTTGGAAGCGGTTCCAAATACTTGATCCAACATCACTTCGGTAAGTCTGCCAGTAAAGGTGTTTTGCTGACTGGGGTGATAGCTACCTAAGAGTGTGATTTGCTGATTTTGCTTTAGATAAACACATTTGGCACCATGGGAAAACTTAACTTTATTTTTTGGAATAAATCCTTGTTCAAGCAAAATATCAATAGCTGCTTTCCAAGCAAAACTTCCCAAAGCTATAACTACTTTTAAATCTTTTTCAATAAATTTCCACTCCAAGTCCATCCACTTATTGCAGGTGTCTCTTTCTTTTATGGTTGGTTTGTTATCTGGAGGAGCACATCTCACAGCAGTTATCACTCTTGCTTTAGTCAATTTCAAGCCATCTTTTTTATTTATTGATTGGGCTTGATTAGCAAAACCAGCTCTATGCATAGCTCTAAATAGCCATTCACCACTTCTATCTCCTGTGAAAATTCGGCCTGTTCTATTTGCTCCATGAGCACCTGGAGCTAATCCAACAACTAAAAGTTTTGGGTTCTTATCACCAAATCCTGGAACAGGTTTTCCCCAATAAACCTCATTTTCGTAAGATTTTCTTTTCTCTTTAGCAACGTCTTTAGTCCACTTAACAAGTCTGGGACATTTTTTGCAGTTACATATTGCATTTTCTAGTTGAGAAAGATTTTTTATTGGACTTGCGACCAAGCCACACCATCCAAAATATCTCTTTCACTAGCTATTAAAGTTTGTGCTCCAATTGCTTTCATCACTTCGTCTAACACGATTGATCCAGCTGTTATTACCTCAATTCGACCTTCATGCATGTAAGGCAAAGCTGCTCTTTGTGAAGGCGTTAATGAAATGAAATCTTGAGCTGTTTGGCTTATTTGTTGAGCACTAATACTTGCCCCATGTAATACCTCTGGATCATAGGTTTTTAGTTTCAAAATATGTGCAGCAACTGTTGTGACAGTTCCGGCCACACCCACAATTGTTTGTGCTTTTTGCCAATCAACTTTTTTTGCAGCTTCTTTCAATGCGTTTCTTACATCTGTTCTGATGGCTTCTTCTTGGGCTTTAGTTGGATTTCCACCAGGAGTATGTCGTTCAGTCATGCGCACACAACCAACATCCATGGAATATGCACCTGTTGGTTCTTGATCTCCAATTACTAGTTCAGTAGATCCTCCACCTAAATCAATAATCAAAAAAGGTGCTTTATGTTTTTGTCTTAAAGATCTTGTTGCCCCATCAAAAGACAGAGCTGCTTCTTCTGTTCCTGCTATTACTTCAGGCACAATTCTTAAGCGATCAATCACACCTTTGATAAACATAGCTTTATTTTGAGCATCTCTGGTTGCACTAGTTGCTACAAATCTAAGATTTTCTACCTTGTGTTTAAGCAGTATTTCTTCATATTCATCAATTGCTTTAAAGGTTCTTTCTAAGGCTCTAGGTGAAAAAGCATTAGTTTTATCAACACCTTCACCCAATCGAACAATTCTCATTTCGCGACAAACATCAGTTGCAGTATTAGTTGAAGTGTCAATATCGCTAATTAATAATCGAATTGAGTTTGTGCCACAGTCAATGGCAGCAACTCTTTTCATTGTTCTTCCTTAATGCAAGCTTTGGTGGCCCAATTACCTAGTCTTATTAAAGCGTCATCTCCAACAGGATTTATGCCCGGTCCAACTGCAAGTGAGTGGGCAACTAGGGCATGTAAACACTTAACACGATTAGGCATTCCCCCAGCAGAGATTTCTTCGATTTCTTCTATTACTCCATATTTGTTTCGTCTTTGTAAATAATCTTGATGAGCTTTGCTGTATTTTTCTGCAAAGTCTTTATCAGTTTTTAGTCTTTCTTCATATTCCTTCATTAATCCTGATGCTTCTAAAGTTCCAATCATGGAATTTAAATTTGCACATGTTAAATAGAAATGAGTAGGAAAAGGTTCCCCGTCAGATAAAACTGGTTTTGTTGCCACAACTGTTGGTTTGCCACATTGACATCTATTTGCAACTTCAATTACCCCTCTGGGTGTTCTTCCTAGTTGAAGTTCAATTGCATCAATATCTTTTTGCTCAAAACTCATTTCGGAGCATTCGGTCTAATTGCTGTGGTTTGATTTTCGTTAATGATTTCTTCTCCCGAATCTGCTTCCAGCCAGGAGTTATATAAATTTTTGTACCAAGGTGCAGGTGGTGCAGGTTCTCCTGCCCAAGCAGTAGCAGGTTGTGCATTTGTTATTACTTCTGGTTGACCATCTAAACCAATTACGGAGAAAACAATTTCTCCTGGCATCACATAATGTAAACGCGCTCTTGCTTGTGCTGCAACAAAATTAGGATCATTCCATTTAGCTTGGACTTCTCTTAAAAGTTCTACTTGTTTTTCACTTTGTTGCACTTGTATTTTGAGTGCTTCAATTCTTGCTCTTTGTGCCACTAAATCTCTGATAGGTGAAGCCAACATAAGAATCAAAATAATGAAGGCAGAAAGCATTACAACTAGACGACCATTTATTGATGGTCGTCTAAATTTTGTTTTACCTTTCATACCTTCTAATAAACCGCGTTAGAAGCGTGGAAATGCGGAGCGACCCGCATAAAGTGCAGAACTTCCCAATTCTTTTTCAATTCTTAAGAGTTGGTTGTATTTTGCAACTCGTTCTCCTCGAGCAGGAGCACCAGTTTTAATCTGTCCACCATTTGTCGCAACCGCTAAGTCAGCAATTGTGGTGTCTTCAGTTTCGCCAGATCGATGACTCATCATGGTGGCAAATTTATTTTCTTGAGCAAGTTTAACGGCATCAAGAGTTTCTGTTAACGAACCAATTTGATTTACTTTCACAAGTAATGCATTTGCAGTTGATTCAGAAATTCCTCTTTGTAATCTAACTGGATTTGTTACAAACAAGTCATCTCCAACTAATTGAACTTTGCTGCCGACAACATCTGTTAAGTGTTTCCAGCCAGCCCAATCTTCTTCATTCATTCCATCTTCGATTGAAACAAGTGGGTAATCTGAAACTAGTTTGGAATAGTATTCAGCCATCCATTCGGAAGTTCTTGCTTCACCTTCGAATGAGTACTTGCCATCCTTGTAAAACTCAGTAGCTGCAACATCTAGTGCTAAAGCAATTTGTTCACCTGGTTTAAATCCTGCTTTGGTGATTGCTTCCAAAATTAAATCAAGTGCTGCACGGTTGTTTGGTAATTGTGGAGCAAATCCACCTTCATCACCTAAACCTGTGGCAAGTTTTTTGCTTTTCAATACTGATTTCAGTGCGTGATAAACCTCAACGCCACCTTGTAGTGCATCTGAGAAAGTTTTGAAGCCAATTGGGGCAATCATAAATTCTTGAATTTCTACATCAGTATCAGCGTGAGCTCCACCATTAAGAATGTTCATCATTGGTACTGGTAAAAGATTTGCATCTTTTCCGCCTAGATATTTAAACAGTGATTGGTTTGCAGATTGTGCTGATGCACGAGCCACAGCTAGAGAAACACCTAAAATTGCGTTTGCACCTAATTTAGATTTTGTAGGGGTGCCGTCAAGATCAATCATTAATTGATCTATTTTTCTTTGTTCAGTTGAATCTAAACCTTTAATTTTTGGTGCAATTTCACTTTCAATGGCTTTAACAGCTTTTAGTACACCTTTGCCGCCATATCTTTTTTCACCATCACGCAATTCATGTGCTTCAAATGCACCAGTTGATGCGCCAGATGGGACACCGGCTCTGGAAAGAGTTCCATCAGAAAGACCTATTTCTACTTCAACAGTTGGATTTCCACGAGAATCTAAAATTTCGCGTGCTATTACTTTTTCAATCGTGGACACTAATTTCTCCTATTTTTATATTCTGAGTCGGCTTAATCATACCTTCGTGTTGTAAAGAGTTTGAAAGTGTGTAAATTTATGAGCATGCTTGCACCTGAATTGACCTTTGGAGAACCAGACACAATTTCTAATGATGTCGGTTACTTTGGCCCAGAGACAATTACCTGGAGAATTCACTCCGATGTTTTAGCAGTTGTTGGTGGAGTAAGAGCATTATTTTTACAAGCCCTAGAGCCTAGAGCTTTTGGTGGCGTACAAGCACATTCTCGTTACAGAGAAGAACCTTTTGGCAGATTATTAAGAACAGCTGAATACATCGGAGTTATTTCATTTGGCACTAAAGAAGAAGCCGATCGAGCTGCTTCAAAAGTAAGATCAATGCATAAGGCTTTAGGTTTGGATGTTCCTGAATTATTACTTTGGGTTCATAACGGTTTCACTGATTCTCTGCTTGATATTGCTTTGAGATCTGGAATGAAATTAAGTAAGGCAGATCAAGATAGATATGTTAAAGAACAACTAGTTGCTGCCAAACTTGTTGGACTTGATCCATCAATTTGTCCATCCAATGTTGATGAACTAAATGCCTATTACGAAAATAAGCGTCATGAGTTAGTGGCAGATAAGTTAGTTAGAGAATCTGCCCGATTTATTTTTCTACCACCAATGAATAGATTTTTTAGATACTTAACTCCATCACAATTTTTGTGGGCAATAGTGGTGAGTCTTTCATTTGCAGCTTTACCTCGTTGGGTTAGAAAAATGTATGGTGATTCATGGAGGGGCTCAACTTTGGCTGGGCCTAAATTTGCTGATGCTTCAACTAATTTAACTTTAAGAATATTGCGAAGAATTCTTTTAAAACTTCCTAATAAAGCTAAAAAAGGTCCTCATGTGCAAGCTGCAGAAATTAGATTAAAAGAAAAAATTAATTTAGTTTTCTGATTTCTTTATTTCATCTCGATATTGACTGATAGCTTTTCTCAAAGCTGACTCTGAATCTATTCCTCTTTCATTGCACATAGCCACAAAAGACAATAAGAATTGACCCACTTCTGCCTCACTATTTAGTTCTTTTTTAACATCATTAACTAATTGAGTTTCTTTTACTTGAGCAATTTCATCTTTCACACTTTTTACCCGGGTAATTAATTTATCTGCGTGCATTAATGCTGGCATTGCTACCGGAACTCCATCTGTGATTGAAGTGCGACTTTTCTCTTTTTGTTTTATCATTTCCCAGTTATTTTCAACTTCCAAAGATGTTAAATCCTTTGAGTCACTAAAAATATGAGGATGTCTTTTAATTAATTTATTTGTTATTACATCTGCCACATCATCAATGTTAAATGGGTCTTGCAAATGTTCTTGCGCAATTTTTGAATGAAAAACTACTTGGAGTAAAACATCGCCTAGTTCTTCTCTGATGGCTTGTCTGTTTCCTGATTCAACTGCTTCAGCAAATTCATAAGACTCTTCTAAGAGGTATTCGATTAAACTTTGGTGTGTTTGTTCGTTATCCCAGGGACAACCATCTTTTGATCTAAGTAAATCCATTAATTCAATAAGACCTGCAACACCATTTTTAGTTGGCGGTTTTTGCGCAGGCATTATTTAACGATTTGAAAGTAGATCAACTGGTGTGGCAAATGCTGGTTCGCTTAATTCATTTGCAGGTGGTGCAATTGAACCATCTTTTGAAACCCATGAACCATATCGAGGATTAATTACAATTTCTTTTGAATTTGCAATGTTTAGTAGTAAACCTTCTCCTCTGGCTCTTTGCACTAATTCAGGTGCACCCGGTTGGAGTGCTTTTCCTATTGCTTCAATTGCTCGATTTTGACTTAGTACTTCTTTAATCAAAATTGGGGGAACATTTCTTGATCCTGCAAATACTGCTAAGGCTTCAGGTCCACCGTTTTGCTTTTCTAATGCGTCATAATCTTGAGCAACTAAACTTTGATCTACCACGGCATTTGATTGTGTAACTGCTTCACTAATTATTATTCCAATAATCAATCGAGCCAGCACACCTCGAGTTTGTGCTGTTCCTTGATCATTATTTTCAATTGGTACCACTGATCTTAAGTCATCCATATAAACACTTAATTCTTCTGAAGTTATTCGTTTGTCCCCAACAAAAGCAGCTGTTCCTGGGTTTTGTTGACCACAAGCAATAAGAACACTGGAAACAAAAAGTAAAGCAATAATCTTCTTTAATTGTTTCTTCACGGTGTTCCTTTCAGTTCGTCTTCAAATACTTGATTGAATAAGTCATTTATCCAATTCAGTAATTCTTGATTCTTCAATACTTGACCATTAACAAGTGAGGTTAGTGGTGCAGGTACTTGAATCGAACGTATCGTTGCTCGAACTTGAGTTCCTGGGTACAGACGATTAAGTCTAAGGATTCGAGAATCTGGTAATTCAAGTGGTGCGAATTTGATGACTCTGCCTTGTTGCACAATTTCACTTACCCCAACTTTCCTGGCTAAAACTCTCAATTTGGCGATTGCTAACAAAATCTCAACTGGTGGACCATATTTACCAAAGCGATCCAATAATTCTTCACCAATACTTGCAAGCTCTGTTTCATCTTTGACTTCTGCCAAGCGGCGATAAATTTGCATACGCAGTCGTTCTTCTTTGATGTAATCATGTGGAATGTGGGCATCGAGTGCAAGTTCAATTTTAATTTCACTATCAATTTTGGGAGCTTCACCTTTAGCAACAGCTAATGCTTCGCCAACTAATCTGACATATAAATCAAATCCAACTTCAGCAATGTGGCCTGATTGTTCTCCACCTAAAATATTTCCTGCCCCACGTATTTCTAAATCTTTTAATGCCACTGCCATTCCAGAACCTAAATCTGTGTGTTGGGCAATTGTTGCCAAACGGTCATAAGCATTTTCTGTTAATGGTTTTTCTTGTGGGTAGAAGAAATATGCATAAGCTCTTTCTCTAGCTCTACCGACTCTTCCTCTGATTTGATGAAGCTGTGATAAACCAAATGAATCTGCTCTATCCACAATTAAAGTATTAGCGTTAGGAATATCTAAACCTGATTCAACAATTGTGGTTGAAACTAAGACATCATATTTTTGAGCCCAGAAATCAAGAATTACTTGCTCAAGTTCATGTTCATTCATTTGACCATGAGCAATCGCAAATTTTGCTTCTGGAACAAGTTCTTGTAATTGGGCAGTTACTCTGTTAATGCTGGCAACGCGGTTATGAACAAAAAAGACTTGTCCATCGCGCAATAGTTCTCGTCTTATGGCAGCTGCCACTTGTCTTTGATCATATGCCCCAACAAAAGTTAAAACTGGTAATCGATCTTCGGGAGGAGTTTGAATTACTGACATTTCCCTAATTCCTGTTAGTGACATTTCAAGTGTTCGAGGAATTGGTGTGGCAGACATGGTGAGAAAATCAACATTTGTTCTTAAAGCTTTGAGGTGTTCTTTATGTTCAACACCAAATCTTTGCTCTTCATCAATGACCACTAAACCTAAATCTTTAAATCTAACATCTGAAGTTAATAATCTATGTGTGCCAATTACCACATCAACTGTTCCATCAGCAATACCTGCCAATGTTTCATTTATTTCTTTTGTGCTTTGAAATCTTGATAAAGGTTTAACATTAATTGGAAATGGTGAATACCTTTCACTAAAGGTATTGAAGTGTTGTTGAACTAACAATGTGGTTGGTACCAGAATTGCTACTTGTTTACCATCTTGAGTTGCCTTGAACGCAGCTCTGACAGCGATTTCGGTTTTGCCATAACCAACGTCTCCTGCAATAACGCGATCCATGGGCACACTTTTTTCCATGTCTTTTTTAACATCATTAATGCACGCAAGTTGATCAGGAGTTTCAACATAAGCAAATGCATCTTCTAATTCTCTTTGCCATGGAGTATCTGGCGAGAATGCAAAACCTTGGGATGCTTGTCTGGCGGCATAAAGTCTTATTAATTCCGCAGCAATTTGTTTAACAGCTTTTCTTGCTCTTCCCTTAGTTTTTTCCCAATCAATTCCACCTAATCTGTTGAGGGAAGGAATTTCTCCACCAATAAATTTTGTGATTTGATCTAGTTGATCTGTGGGAACAAACAAACGATCAGCAGGCTGACCGCGCTTTGAAGCTGCGTATTCGATTACTAAATATTCACGGGTGGCATTTCCTACAGTCCTGCTAGTCATTTCTACATATTTACCAACACCATGTTGTTCATGAACTATGTAATCTCCAGGAGAAAGAGTCAAAACATCAATACTGTTTTTTCTCTTAGTGGGAAGCTTTGTGACATCTTTCATGCTTGAACGCATGCCCACAATGTCTGTGTCTGAGATGACTAAAATTTGTTGCTCAGGTAGTGCGAAACCGTGTGAAATATCAGATACAAAGATATTTACTAAATTATTTTCTATTTCCTTATCACTTATTTTAGCTGCAAGATCTGCTCCTGAGAGTTGCTCTAAATAACGCTGAGCAGAGCCTGCTCCTGCTGATGCAATTACTATTTTCCATTTGAGACTTAGTTTGTTTCTTAGTTCAGTTATAACTGCTGTGAAATCTCCCCTGAATCCATCTAATACTCGTGCTTTTAAATCAATAACATCAAAGTTTTGTTCATCATCAACGTGTCCAATAAATGGACTTACTTGCCACCACTTGAGGTCTTTTTTTAACGCATTTTTTTCAACAGTTTCTAAATCTTTGAAACCACCTAAAGAAACTTCTTGGGGAATATTTCCACCAAGAGAAGCACTCATCCAAGCAGCATTTAAAAACTCTTCAGATGTTTTTAACACTTCTGCTGCTCTAGTTCTTATTTTTTCAGCATCACTTAAAAGAACAACACTATTTTTGGGGAATAAGTCTGTGAATAGTTGTAGTTGTCCAAGTGGTTCAAATTCTTCATTTAGAAAAGGTTCATAACAAGCAGGTGCCCATAGACCATTGGGAGCAATTTCTAAACTTCGTTGATCAGCAACAGAGAAATTTCTTATTTCTTCAACATCGTCACCAAAAAATTCAACACGTAAAGGATGTTCATGTCCTGGAACAAATATGTCCAAGATTCCACCGCGAACTGCAATGTGTCCACGTCTTTCAACCATTTCCACTCGCTCATAACCAATTTCAACAAGTTTGGTTACGGCTTGTGTTAAATCAATTGAGTCCCCAACTTTTAATGCCAATGGTTCTAGATCAGCTAACGAAGTCAACAAAGGTTGCATTAAAGATCTAACAGGGGCAACAACAACATCTATTTGTTGTGCATCTTTAAATTTATTGTCTGGATGAACTAAACGTCTAATTACTGAAAGTCTTCTCCCAATGATGTCTGAAGTGGGAGCAATTTTTTCATGCGGCAAAGTCTCCCAAGCAGGAAATTGGGCCACGCTCAAGTCTTTATTCCAAAGCTTTAAGGCATGCTCTAAATCTTCTGCTTCTCTGGCATTAGAAGTAACAGCTAATAAAACTCCATCACTGTTTTTTGAGATGTGGTTAGCAATTATTGGAAATAGAGAATTTGGGCTAGCAATTTTATAGGTTGATTCACTCTTTATTGCTTGAGCAATTTTGAGCCAAGGCTCAACTCTGGTTATTTCTGCAAATACTGAATTAAGACTCATGAAACTGCCTGTAACACAACCTCTAATAATTCTGGTTTACAAACAATTACATTGTCTACTCGAAGATTTTCTTGGTTAAGTTGTAACGGTTTACCTTTAATGTCACAAACCACTAAACCACCAGCGATTGCTACAGCTAAGGGTGCTGCAATATCCCATTCATAAAAACCTGTGGTGTGAACATAAAGATCAGCTTTTCCTTCTAAAATTTGCACAACTTTGGCACCAACAGATCCCACACTTTTTATTTCAACTCCCCCGAAAACTTCATCAAAGATTGCAGTCAATTTAGGCATTTCTAACGGTGGTCTTGATCCTGAAACTAAGAGCCTTGGGATTTCATTTGACTTACTGGCAACTTTTACATTTTTAGTATCAAATACTGTTTCAAAAACTGGCATTGAAACAGCTGCAACTGAAATATTTGCTTGAGCTTTACTTTGTCTTTCCCATAAAGCAATGTGAACAGCAAAATCACTTCTGTTGTTAGCAAAATAGAAAGTTCCATCTAATGGATCAATAATCCAACATCGATCAGCTTTTAAGCGTTTTGTGGGATCTATTCCTTCTTCACTTAAAACTAAATCATCTGGTCTTGCATCTTTGAAAGCTTTAATCAAAAAATCATGACTTAATCTATCTGCTACTTCACCATAAGCTTTTCTTTTACTTAAATCATCTGGAACAGGATTATTCTTTCTATGTGAGGAAAGAATTTTTCCTGATTCAATGGCTAATCTGATTGCTAAATCTAAATCTGTTTCTTCATTCATTTAGGCATTTCCATTATTTAAATTTTGGGCTTGATCTACACCTAAAGAAACAATGTCAGATAAAGCTTTGCTGCTTGCTTCTAAATACTCATTCATTTGTGATTTCTCAAAGAAGTTAAATGGTTTCAATACGAAATCACCTGGATCCATTGGACCAGGTGGTCGACCAATTCCTAAACGCAATCTCACAAATTCTCCGCTGTCAATTGATCCTCTAATTGATTTCAAACCGTTATGCCCGTTGTCTCCGCCACCTTGTTTAATTCTGATTTCACCAAAAGGCAGATCTAATTCGTCATGCATCACAATCATGTTCTCAACAGGAATTTTGTAAAAATTCATTAAAGAAGAAGTTGGTCCACCAGATTCGTTCATGTAACAACGAAGTGTTGCTAACACAACTCTTTTTGTGCCTAGTCTTGTTTCACAAACATCTGAAGTTACTTTTTTGTTGTGAGTTAGTTTTTCACCCAGATCAGAAATAACTTGATCAATAACCATTGCACCCACATTGTGGCGAGTATTTTTGTATTCAGAACCAGGATTACCCAGCCCAATGACTAACCATGGTGAGTCAGTCATTTACTCGCCTTACTGTGTTGTGATTTAGGTTTTAAACCTTAATTATTTTTTATCTTTTGCAGCAGGAGCTGCATCTTTTGCATCAGCAGCAGGTGCTGCAGCAGCAGCTTCGCCACCTTCAGCAACTGGAGCAGCTGTGCCATCGGCAGCAACTGCAACTGGTGCAGCAGTTTCGCCAAGATCCATTTTGGACTTAGCAGCAATTTCCAGACGAACTTTCAATGCAGCTGCAGCCATTTCGTCAGCTCTATCTGCAAGTTCTAATCTTTCTTTTTGCTCTTTGTCGTTTAACACAACTAAGTCAACGTGTTTATAAATTGGCTTAATTGGATCTTTTTGAATTTCTCTAGGGGCAACTACAAATTTCTTGCCATCTAATTCCAAATTAATAGTTACATATGGAACACGAAGTGCTAATGAAGCAGTGTGATGATCCAATGAAACATGAAGTGGTGCTTGGTCTTTTCCATAAACAACTGC
>Ga0208596_1000423_pt1 | contig 13250 bp, 13 predicted proteins | sample LakMenEpi12Jul11_FD_150686 | JGI IMG/M metagenome (GOLD analysis project Ga0208596, IMG submission 150686) | Freshwater microbial communities from Lake Mendota, WI - 12JUL2011 deep hole epilimnion (SPAdes) | ecosystem: Environmental > Aquatic > Freshwater > Lake > Epilimnion/Euphotic zone ...
TTGAGACTTATTCCTAATAAGCGTAAGTATTATCAACGGGGTCTAAGGGCTATAGAGCTTATTCTATCTACATCCTAGCTTCATTGTCGCCCCGTCAGTAAATCCCTACAAACTTGGTACATATAAATAATTTTAATCAAGAGATATTTCCTATTTTTGCTTTTTCTACTTTCTCAACTTGTTTGGGTGCTTCTATTTCGTTGAATAGTTGGTGTGGCTTTTTTCGGCTGCTGATATGTTAAGCCGAAGTTAATATTTTTTAGCAATGCCACAAGCATTTTTTATTGTTAGGCAGATTTTATCAGTATTTTAACGGATACAGCACTTCCCAGTGTTATGAGGTACATATATGGCGGGTAAGATACCCGCACCACAATAGTTTGATGATTCAACTTTGTACCTCATAAGAGCGAAAAACGCTGTAATAGTTTGGGTGCGACCTCTTACGTAATTGCTCACATAGCATGATAAATTAAAACAAAAATAATAGTGATATTTACATAAAATACTATTTTACTAGATTCTTCTCAATGCTAACCTTTACCGCTTATTCACAGCTTTATGATAGTGATATAGGCTGTGTTTATTTGTAATTAATTTTACATTGATATTGAATTTAGAATATCTGTTTAATTTCACCATAATTTCATAAATATGCCATTTTCATGAAGATTCAATACTCTTGGGTTGAGAAAAAATCAGTAGAGATGCGGGTGTTTTTTTTTACGAACGTGAAATAGTCAGTATAGACAAATGACTTGTCACTACTTAACTAGATTCAACTATCTAGCTGTAGAGTAATTAACCAAAAGAACTCAGTTTAATGAGGTTTAAAAATGAAGAACAAAATCGCTTTGGTATCTCTAGCTTTGGTAGCTTTTGGTACTGTTTCCACTGTTAATACAAAACCAGCCTTTTCACAAACAACTAACATCTGTCCATCATCTCCTGTACCAACGGGTTGGGTTGTAACTGGTATCTTTACTAGCTTTACTCAGTGTGGTAATTCTAACTCATTTAATAATATGAGAACGATCACGCGTGCTAATGGCAATAGTTCATTAAATATTTGTCCATCATCTCCTGTGCCAACGGGTTGGGTTGTAACTGGTATCTTTACTAGCTTTACTCAGTGTGGTAATTCTAACTCATTTAATAATATGAGAACGATCAAGCGTGCTGATGGCAATAGTTCATTAAATATTTGTCCATCATCTCCTGTGCCAACGGGTTGGGTTGTAACTGGTACTTTCACTAGCTTTACTCAGTGTGGTAATTCTAACTCATTTAATAATATGAGAACGATCAAGCGTCTTTTTTAAAATTTTCTGCTTAAATTGTGACCAATGATCCAACCTACAACTAAATTATGATACATTCTTGTAGAGGTGTTGCATGAAACGTCTCTATTTTATTTATAAGTCATGATGAAAAACTTTAAATTCAAACCAGGATTTAAATGGTTAACCATCTTTGCAAGTTTAACAAGTGTTACTCTTGGAGTTTGGTTGATTTTTGCCATATTTACCCAAAGTAAAATTCAAACCATCCCCGTTCGCATAGTAACAGCTATTCAAGACAAAGTAGAAGATAAAATTACCGCAGAAAGTGGCATATTAAAATTAGATAATCAAAGAAATATTAAATCTCCAATCACAGGAACAGTAGAACAAGTTTTAGTCAAAATTGGAGACAAAGTTAAAAAAGATCAAATTTTAATCCGTCTACGAGATACAGAAACACAAATTAAATTACAAGAATTTGCATCTGATTTAAAAGAGAAGAATTTACAACTTGTTGATAAACAATCATCTTTAAAAAGAGCAGAAAGTAAATTATTAGAAACTCAACAAGAATATAGAAACATTCAAAATACCTATGGAAATGATATTAATAAGAAAAAAGATGAGAAAATTCGGGAAGTTCAAAAGCGTAAATTAGAATTTACCAGAAAACAACAAGCATTAACTGTTAAAATAACCGATTTAAAAGAAGCAAAAATTAAATTACAAGAAAATAAACAACTTTTCGCTAAGGGGTTTATTTCGGAAACTGAATTAAAAGAGCAAGAAAAGAAAGTTATTCAAGCTGAAACAGATTTAAGTAATGCTAAAGATGACTTATCTTTAAGTAATTTAGATTTAGAACAACAGAAATTAGAATTACAAAGTTTTTTGCAAGATGTGAGAAATAACAAATCTGAACCCCAACAAAAATTGAAAGAAGCTAAAACTAAAATTGACCAAACTGTACAAGAATTAAACCAAGCTAAATTAGCACTAAATCAAGTTATGAGAGAAATAGATAAACTCAAAATACAACGTCAAAAAATTGCTGAGGAATTAAGAAAAACAGTAATTACCTCTCCTATTGATGGTGTAATTCTCAATTTACAAGCAAAATTAGGTGATGTGATTGAACCGAAAGGAGATGTTTTAGTTATTGGTGATCCTACTCAACAAATTGTGGAATTAAAGTTATCTCCTTTAGACGCAACTAAGGTTAAAATTAGACAAAAATCTGAAATTAGTATTATTGGTTTTCAATCACAGAAATTAACTGGTAAGGTTCAACAAATATCTTTATTAGCTGGAGATACTCAGAATAATAATCAAGGTGTAGATAATGTCAAAATTACAGCAATTGTGCGTTTAGATCAAGTTAATAAAAATATTGTTCCGGGAACTCCAGTGACAGTTGCTTTAATTATCGCTCAACGTGATAATGTGACAGTTATTCCTAGTGAAGCTATTCAAGAAAATGAATCAGAAACATTTGTTTGGATAAAAGATCAACAATCTAAGGCTTTTAAAAGAATAATTAAACCTGGTTTACAAGGATTAGATAATATTGAAATTAAATCAGGGTTAAAACCAGGAGATGAAATATTAATTCCCACTTTAGAAAATCCTTTAAATGAGGGAGATCATGTTGTCATAAAAATGCAGTAATAATATAATGTTGTAGGGGTTTAGTATTGCTAAATCCTTACCGATAATCAAGAATAAATTTAACATATTTACATGAACATCAATGATTTATTATCTCTAACATCTAGTTCTTTACGCAGTAATCCCTTGCGCTCATTTTTGAGTAGTTTAGGTGTCTTTATGGGTGTATTTGCTGTGAGTGGAACATTACAAGTAAGTGATATTGGGAAAATATATTTAAAGACACAATTACAAAAAATGGAATCTCCGCAAATTTCTATTCAGTCTCCCTATAACTCGGTTACGTCTCAAATAGAAAAATATCAAATCGAAGATTTAGTATGGTTGAAAACAAAATTATCTGGTTGGAAATATATCGCTCCTGTACAAAATGGTGGTAATGATGCTATTTTTTTGGGAACTCAAAAAATCAATGTGGAAAGTCAAGCAGTAACACCAGATTTTTTACCTATTTCGGGAAGGAAATTAATTGCTGGTAAGTTTTTTACAGTTAATGATTTACAGCAAATCCGTTCTGTTGTTGTTATAGATCAATTACTCGCACAAAAACTATTTAAAGGTAAAAATTCATTGGGAAAAATGATTTATTTTCAAAATAAGTCTTATTATATTCAAGGTATTATTCAAACTAGAAAAAGTAATACTTGGGGAGAAGAACAAGGATTGATATTAATTCCTTTATCTGTTTATCAATCTCTCAAATCAAGTCCTTTTTTTTGATAAAATCACCATTACTCCTAAGAATCCAGAAAATATAGAACAAATCCAAAATCAAGCAATTAGCATTTTAAAGAAAAGATTTCCTAATGTAGATATTTACGCTTTTAGCAATGTTGAAGAGGTGAAAAGTTTAGAAAAAGTCTTAAATGGTGTGACTATTATTCTGTTACTTATTGGAAGTATTGCTTTATTTGTGGGGGGTGTGGGAATTGCTAATATTACTATAGCATCAGTTGTAGAACGGACTCCAGAAATTGGTTTAAGACGCGCTATTGGTGCTACACAAAAAAATATTTTAATTCAGTTTTTACTAGAAGCAACTTTTATTAGTATGACAGGAGGAATAATTGCAATAGTTACTGTACAAGGGATTACAATTATAACTGTAACTCTCTTGAATTTACCCTATCAATTTGGTTATGAAACTCCTTTAGTTTCTCTCAGTTCTGCTATTATCGTGGGTATTATTTCTAGCTTTTTACCGGCTTTAAGAGCTAGTAAATTAGATCCTGTTGAGGCTTTACGCTCTCAATAAGTAAGGTTTAGAATAATGTTAATGTTGGGTTTCCTTGCGTCAACCCAACCTACTTAATTTTTTTACTATGAATCGTTTTTTATTACCAATATTATCTTTGCTCTTGATTTTCCTATTTCCTAATTTAGGAAAATGTCAAAATATACCGAATCAACAAAATTTACCAAAATCTAATTCTGATTTAGAATTACTATTAAATAACTCTAGTCAGGAGTTACCCTTAAAATTAGCTGATTCTGTTTATTTAGCTTTACAAAATAATCGAGATTTAAAAATAGCTTATCTCCAACGTATTTTAGATCAAAAACAATTAACTGAAACTGAATCTCAATTTAATCCAACTTTTACACCCCAGCTATCTTTAAATTTGAATAATAATCAAACTGGTAGTAATATCAATAATAATACAACGGCTCTTTTAGGTGCTAATTTTAATTTAAAAATTCCTACAGGTGGTAATTTAAGTTTAACATGGCAAGGACAAAATCTTTTATCTCGTACTAGCTCATTAGATACTTCCTCAGATACAAATACTCTAAGTCAAAGTGTCAATCTTAATTTTAGTCAACCTTTATTAAAGGGTTTTGGTACAGGATTAAATACTCTGAGTATTAAAAGAGCAAGATTTACAGAAAATGCAAATATTTTAAATATAAAAAATACTATTTCTCAAACAATTACTAATACTATAGTTAGTTATAGAAATTTATTGTTAGCTCAGGAAAGATTAAAAATTGAACAATTATCTTTTGCTAATGCTAAAAAAGATTTAGACAGATTACAAGCATTATTTGAATTTGGGAGAATTCCTAAAAATGATCTAGTTGAGCGTCAAGCTGATATTGCTCAACAAGAAGTAAATTTACTGAATACACAATCAAGTTTAGAACAAGCAATTTCTGAATTAACTAAAACTATAGATTTACCCATAACAAAAAAACTAATTGCTATTGAAACTCCTACCCCTCCAACAAGTTTAAATTTACCAGTTTTTACGGAAATGTTAGAATTAGCTAAAGCTAATAATACTGGTTATCTTGCTGCTGTTAATGCTGTGGAAAATGCTAAATTTGGGATAACAGAAGCTAAAAACCAACAACAATTGGATTTAAAATTAAATGTGAGTTATGGTTTTAATAGTGCTTCTAATACTCAAGATACAAATAATTTAAGTTCGTCTTTAATATTAAATCGTGAATTTGGTAATCTCAGTCAAGATAATGCTGTAGTTAAAAGTGAAATTAGTTTACAAAATGCTAATTATACTCTAGCAAAAACTCAGGATAATTTAAATGAGGAGTTAAAAAATAAAATTCGTACTGTTAAAGATACTTTTAAACAAATTGAATTAGCACAGCAAGCACGAAAGTTAGCAGCATCAAAAGTGATAAATGCTAAGGAAAGAATGAGATTAAGTAGTAATATTTCGATGACGGATATTATTAATTTTGAGAAAAGTTTAGTTGATACTCAAAATCAAGAACTTAATGCTATTATTAATCATCTTAATAGTATCACTCAACTAGAACAGCTTTTAGGAATTACTACAAGCAGATGGGTTAAATAATGGGATCATAACATAAATAGCCACTTTAACTTCAAAAATGTGGCATTTACTATAAATCCTGATTCAGACAAATTATCATGTAAATAGCCTATTATGGCTGAAAATTATCTCTAATATTCAGGTTGTTGATAAGCAAGATAAACTGCTTCTAAAAATACATCTGTAGCAATATTTCCTGGAATAATTTCCAAATTAATAATAGATTGAACTTGTTGAGTGAGTTTTAAAGAAAGTGCTATTCTGGCTTTTTTTGACATTCCACTCCGTCGCTGTAAATATTCTCGAATAATGGCAAAATCATCGGGTGATTGCGTCTTTTAACATTCTTTCTATCTCATCTTTGGTCACTATACCTTTTGCTGCTACACTATGAATATCATTTTTTAAAACTTCTTGTATCGTCTTATATGCAAGTCGTTTTGTATAAGTTCTTTTCTTTTTCACAAAATCCAAATCTTCACTAAATGGTTTTTTACATTGTTCACATTTAAACTGTCGACGATTAATTTCTAAAAATACTTCTTTTTCTCCAAAAGGGAGGTCTTTAATAATATGTCTATGATTTTGATGTAATTTATGGCTGGTTATGCCACACTTAGGACAGATACCAAATGACTTTTCTTGTTCAATTTGTAAAATCATGCCAATTCCGGTGTGAAGACTATGTGATATAACTTTTACACCGCTTAAATTAAGAATCTCTGTTAGAGTTTTCATATCTCTTTTACTAGTCATAACTTTAATTTTATCTAACAACAACTTGGATTGTATTTATATTTAATAATAAATACTCCTTATATGTCAACTCCTACAACGCTTTTAGTCATTTATTGATACATTTTTAATAGTTTTTAATGAAAATAGCTCATATTTCAACATAAGAAGTACCAAAGAGGCAAAAATGAGTCAGATTCAAGAGTTACATAAAAAATGGTGATACGTATATTGATAGACTATAGATAAAATAAAGATGATTATTAAAATATTTCACTCATATACACATCAGGAAAAGCTAAAATTGATAAAACTTGATTTTTTACTAACTTCTCTGGATTTTGATAAACTCCCTGGAGAGGATTTCGATATACTTCTACAACCTCTTGATTAACATCTACTAACCAAATTTCAGGAATATTTGCTTCTGCATATAAAGGAATTTTCACTTCCCGATCATATTTTACAATTGTATCGGTAACTTCTATTAACAAAAATATATCCTCTGGTTGGGGGTGTGAATTTCTATAAAAATCTGGACGTGGTTTTGATAATGCTATATCTGGTTGGGGTTCAGAAGTTTCATCTAATTCTACAGGATTCTGTACATTAATTAAAGCTCGTCCTCCTAATAGTAGAATTAATAAGTTACTTAAAAATAGAACACAACCTGAGTGTCTTGTCCCGATAGGTGACATATCTATCATTTCCCCCCGAATTAATTCTACTCGCTCATTTTCTGACAAAATACCAGCCTCAGCCATTTGGTGAAATTGCTTAACTGTAAATTGGTGTCTGACTAATTGTAAAACCATTGTCACCTCTATTTGGATTTTAATTGAGATGGATAAGACTAGGGAATATATTAGATATTAGATATTTTACATTTTTAAAGTTGTAATTGCCTCTTGATCTAAAAACTGAGTGTTAACAGAATTATTGAATTACTCATGGGTTTTTGACCACTCGGTTTCTCGCAGATTTCGCACCCAATTAGCACTAGCGAAGTCTTGACGATCTTCTTACCACATTCCGATAAACCCATCATTCTTTAAATCAACATCTAGTGACATAGATATAGATTCGGTGTATATGTACTTTTGTTTCAAATAGGCAATCAGGCTGACTACTTGATTTTGCGCTTCCGTAGGTAGAGATAAAAATTCACCTAAAAATTCTTGATTTGCCATGATTATACCCTTTAAATTTGATTTCCTCTCGTCAGCCTAACCTTCTGTCTTACAGGTATGTTATGGAAAGTGCGGGGTGGAGGAATCGAACCCCCAGCGTTGACTCTTCGATAGGAATTTCTTTCAGCTTCCACCACTGCTCTCAGTACATTTGGGTAGTCACCAGACCTCCGCAGCAACGCTACCCCGCATGAACCAGTAATCACGTATATAACAGGTGCAATCATAAGACTATCCTTAATGTTCACGAAGAAAGAGGACAACTTTTGCACTGTTGAACAGCTATTGAAAACTTCCAGAAGAACCTTTATCACGAAGCTTTTGGGAAAGCATAGACACCTGCTATCCCCGCATGATATTTGTTCAGTAATTTTAGCATAACTTTTGAACTAAAGTCAATAGCATCTCAATCTTACAATTAAGGGCGGGAAAACCCCGCCCCTACAGGCAACCTTACCGAAATAAACAAAAAGAATTAACTTGAAAGCCTAACCAAAAGTATCTTACTTCTGAGCTTCAGCAATGGGAACCCACTCAGTGTGGAAAGATCCTTCTTTGTCAGTCCGTTTGTAAGTATGTGCGCCGAAATAGTCACGTTGTGCTTGAGTTAAGTTTTGTGGCAAGCGATCGCGGCGGTAACTATCGAAGTAATCTAGAGAAGCACTAAAAGCTGGAACAGGAATACCCAACTTAGCCGCAGTGACAATTACTTCCCGCCAAGCAGCTTGTCTATCCAGAATTGTTTGCTTAAACTCAGGCGCTAACAACAAGTTAGGTAAAGCTGGATTTTCGTCAAAAGCCTTCTTAATCTTATTCAAGAAGCCAGCCCGAATAATACAACCACCCTTCCAAATCCGCGCCATTTCGCCCAGATTCAATTCCCAATTGTAGGTTTTAGAAGCTGTAGACAACAGCGCCATACCTTGAGCATAGGAACAGATTTTAGAACAATAGAGAGCATCCCGCACCATGTTCACAAAAGCCGCAATATCGCCACCATACTTAGCATTAGGTCCGGTGATAATCTTAGAAGCAGCAATGCGTTCATCTCTAATAGAAGAGAGAATCCGGGCATTTACAGCCGCCGTAATTGTCGGAATCGCTACACCCAATTCTAAAGCAGTTTGTACAGTCCAACGACCAGTACCCTTTTGACCGGCTGCGTCAACAATCAAATCAACCAGAGGAATATTGGTATCTGGATCTACGTAGGGGAAAATATTGGCGGTAATCTCAATCAAAAATGAATTGAGTTCATCAGTTGTATTCCATTGAGCAAACACTTCATGGAGTTGTGCCGCATTTAAACCAGCCACATTTTTTAGCAAATCGTACGCTTCTGCAATTAACTGCATATCACCGTACTCAATACCGTTGTGAACCATTTTTACATAATGTCCAGAACCACCAGGACCAATGTAGGTTACACAAGGACCATCATCAACTTGAGCAGCGATTTTGTTGAAAATGGGGGATAGGTACTCATAGGAGCTTCTTGTTCCACCTGGCATGAGAGAAGGTCCGTTTAAAGCTCCTTCTTCACCACCACTCACACCCATACCGATATATCGTAAACCGATGGGTTCTAATTCTTGAGTGCGTCTATCAGTATCTTCAAACCAAGAGTTACCACCATCAATAATGATATCACCCTCTTGCAACAAAGGCTTAAGCTGTTGAATTACTGCATCAACAGGCTTACCAGCTTGTACCATCACCAAAATTTTGCGGGGACGTTCCAATGAGGCGACAAATTGTTCTAGGCTAAAAGCAGCCCTAACGTTCCGTCCTGGGGCGCGGTGGGCCATGAAGGCATCGGTTTTTTCACGAGAGCGGTTGTAAACTGCAATTGGGAAGCCATTTCTTTCTACGTTAAGTGCGATATTTTCGCCCATAACTGCTAATCCAATCACACCAAAGCTTTGTAGTGTCATAGTTCAGTTCAAATATTTTGTTTGGGTTTGGCTTTTTTCTTGCAGATCCTTTCTCTTTAAGGGTAGTCCGAGATTTTAGCTTCACTCCTAAAGAAGATATTAAGAGTTTTTCTAGGATTTTCAAAATTTACAGCCAATATTAACAATTAATTTTAATTTGTATCGAAGTCCACAATTTAGCGACAAAACTTGCAAAATTAAAATACATAGCAGAAGGAGAGGCAAGAGACAATAAAAATTAAATATCCTATCCCCTATTCTTTATTATCCCCTGTTCCCTGCTTCCTGTTCCCTTTCTTTATTACAATAGTCAGGAGGATTAAAAAAATGTTGGATTATTTTCTAGCCTTGGTAGTCGGTTTTGGTAGTCTCGCCATTTATTTATCAGCCTTCTTTTTTCCAGAAATCCATCGTCGGTATGATTTTATCTGGAGTGGCATTGGGTTATTCTACGCTTTGATACTATGGATTTTTGCACCTCGAATTACTGGAGGGCTGTTACTTGGTCATGTAGCTAGTGTATCCCTGTTGGTATGGTTTATAGCACAAACTCTTTTATTGCGGCGACAACTTACTCCCGCAACACAACAAACTCCTTTTCCCAGTCCTGAGCTAATTAAAATTAGTTTTCAAGAACAAATGTCAAAGTTTTCTGTGAAAGAGAAATTTGCACAATTATCAGGCTTCGTTACTAGTGTGTTTGCTAGTGCTAAAGCGAAGATACAGCAGGTTGTAAATAAAAAACCAGCGGTCAAAACTGCTGAAGAGATTTTACAAACAACTAGAACTGAAGCAACGCCACCGTCAAAATTACCAGATGAGCCGGTAACTGCTACCCCAACAATTACCAGTGAAATTTCGTCTGGGGAGACTTTTTCTCAATCCTTGGATGTGGTAGAAGCAGCACCAACTCTACCCCCTGTCATCGACAAACAACAGATAATTTCGCCACAAGAACCGGAAATTGTGGTAGAAATCACTCAAACCCAGGTTATTGTTGCCATTAAGGAAACTGGTGAAGAAGCATTACCAGAACAAATCCCATTAAATAAACCAGTAGAAGATTAACTAAAAGGGTTGACGCTGGTAGACCAGGGGAGTCTGGATAGTTTATGATACTAAAACCCCTGGATTAAATCCCATTTGGGATAATAAACGGTCAATATCAAAATGCTCAGACATTAATTGACGGACGCACTCTATTTTAATTGGTTCATGGACGCGGACTTGTCCAAAAGTGCGGTCAATGATTTCTACTGTGTTGAGAGTGTCTAAATCCACAGACAAAATCGGGATTTCTAACTCTTCAGCGCGGTTGAGAATAAATGCAGGAGGTGGCAGTTGTCCGGTTAGAATCAGACATTGAGTAGATGTTTCTAAGGCTGCTTGTTGAATTTCAACCCGGTCTCCTCCTGTGACTACTGCCATGTTCTGACGTTTGCGGAAGTATTTGACGGCGGAGTTGACGTTCATTGCCCCAATGGCTAGACTTTCTACTAATAAATCTAGGCGATCGCTTCGACAGAGAACTTCCGCGTTTAATTGCTTGACTAATTCTCCGACACTAACACTGCGGAGGATATTGCTTTTAGGTAATGTTGCCAGTATAGGAATATCCTGTTTTTCCAAGAAGGGGCGTAAGAGTGTGTTAACTAACTCTAATTTTTCCTGGGGTACTTCGTTAATTATCACACCTATTAATCGCGCCCCTAATTGCTGTTTAGCAAATAATAGGGATTCAACGGAGGTTAGTGATTGATAACGACTAACTAAAAGTACAGAAGCATCTAATTGTGCTGCTAATTCTGGTAAAGATAATCCAAATAAATTTCCTTCTGATAGGTTAGCAGGACCTTCTAACAGTACCAAGTTATTCTTTGGTATTTGTGAATACTTTTGTACTAGTAATTGTTGATAGTTGGTTGTATCTTCTCCCTGTAAGCGTTTCTGGACGGTAGTTTCATCCAAAGATAATAAGGTGGGAGCAATGCGGCTGTCTGGTAGGTTAAGGTTGTGGGTAATGAACTGGACATCTTCCTCGATGACTGTTCCTGCAGGTATCTTGATAAAATTACCCAAAGGTTTGCCATAGGCAATATCCAAACCTTTTTGTTTTAGCTGATGAGACAAACCTAAAACTGTTGCAGATTTGCCACTGTAAGCTTCAACTGATCCAACTAGCAAATATTTGGCAGGTGTTGGCACGTATGCACTCCTAATTTCAAAAGTTTGTACAACTCAGCTAGGTGTTTACTAATTTTAGTGCAATAGGCGGAAGGTGAATGGTTTTAACAATGCTAATTGTCTCAATTTTGAAAATTAAATGGGAATAAATCTAGCTGTGGTAGCTATTGTAGCGATTTTAATCAAGATAAAAATATCTGTTTAAATAAATAATTTACGTTTATTAGCATATAAAAGCGATTATATTGAAGCTTTGATTTCTTCTGATGTCATTACATGATCTAAATTTGCTTCGTAATCAGTAGTCCGAGGCTTGATAGATACTGTACAATAAATTATGTAGCTGGCTAATAAAATATGTAAGATAACCTGACTATTACCATTAATCCAGAACTAAAAGTAGCACTTTTAGAAATTACTCAAGCTGAAGATATATCTCCTGATAGTTTGATTGGTAAAGCTGTTGAGGATTATATTTTTACCCACAAATTCCGCGCACTGCGTTCTTATTTGATGGCAAAGAGTCAAACAGATTATATAGATGAGGAAATTTTTGAGATAATTTCATGAAGCTAGTTCTAGATACTAATGTTCTGATTCAGAAAATGTTAGACAGAGTTTTCTAAATACATAGTTAGTCAGTGAGTATTTCATCAAAATAATCTTGGAGGAGTAGTTATGTCCACAAAATATTTTAATCCTTATACAGATTTCGGTTTTAAGAAACTGTTCGGAGAAGAAGGCAGTAAAGATATACTCATTGATTTTCTTAATCAACTTCTACCAATACATCATCAAATTCAACAATTAACCTTTAAAAATCCGGAAAATCTAGCTGATACCATAGCAGAACGTAAAGCCATATTTGATATTTACTGCGAAAGTAAAACTGGTGATAAGTTTATTGTGGAAATGCAAAAAGCAAAAATCAAGCATTTCAAAGATAGAGCCTTATTTTATTCCACATTCCCCATTCGTGAACAATCAGAAAAAGGCGATTGGAATTTCTTTTTACTACCCGTCTATTTTATCGCCATTTTAGATTTCGAGTATGACGAAAATACAACATCTAAATTTAGGCGCGATGTATGTCTAAAAGATCAAGATGGTGATATTTTCTTTGATAAGTTAAACTTTAAATTTTTACAAATGCCATTATTTAATAAACAAGAAAATGAATTAATGACGCATTTTGATAAATGGCTGTATTTTTTGAAGAACTTAGAAAGTTTTAATCATATACCCGTGATATTAAATGAACCAATATTTCAGAAAGGGTTTGAAATAGCGGAAATATCTCACTTAAATGTGGAGCAGTATGAACAATATAAGAAGAGTTTAGTCCAGTATTTAGAAGTGAAAAATGTATTTGATACAGCCTTTGAAGAAGGTGAGAAAGCTGGTATTGAGAAAGGTATTGAGAAAGGTATTGAGAAAGTTGCTAAAGCTTTGAAA
>Ga0208596_1000431_pt1 | contig 13115 bp, 9 predicted proteins | sample LakMenEpi12Jul11_FD_150686 | JGI IMG/M metagenome (GOLD analysis project Ga0208596, IMG submission 150686) | Freshwater microbial communities from Lake Mendota, WI - 12JUL2011 deep hole epilimnion (SPAdes) | ecosystem: Environmental > Aquatic > Freshwater > Lake > Epilimnion/Euphotic zone ...
TCGTAGCTACGAAGCAGCGATCCGGGCCTACTCAACAGTTGGCAAGCAGAGCGAGCGTAGCGAACGCGCAAAAGCGCAGGCCGTTGACCAGTATGAGAATTCAAAGACTGATATTGAAACCACACTTGGCATGGCCAAGTTGATCTGCAGCAAGGGTTTCTAACTCTTTAAATTCAGTCTTGGGTAAGATTGAACAGGCCTTAGGTTAGCCCTATTCGTTTTGCGCAATCTCGCACTTTAACTTAAGCGGGTGCGAACCCATCTAATCTGGAAATGGTCTGCTTCGGCTATTTTAGCGGCGCATGCCATCGCCAAAATTCTGCAAGTAGACGCTGGAATATTTCTAGATCTAGTTCTATTTAACATAATTATTGTTGTGGCGATCATGTCGCTAATACGCGCTCCACTGCATAGTGATCCATTTGCCATTTCATTTACTGCACTGGCGATAGCTTCGTGGGGAATCGGTTCGCTCTATTCGAGTCTTGCTCAGTTCCTTAATTTCAGCGCTAACTCGCTGCTAATTTCAAATATCGCGTATGCGCTCTTCTACCCCTTCGCGTTCTTAGCGATTCCGCGCATTCTCGGACGTAGGCAGCGGCTGCGCTTACTTGAGCTACTAGATGCCGCGATCTTTGGGCTGGGCTTAAGTTCAATCGTTACAGCCTTGATTCTAATTCAATTTATCTCAAATATTCCCGGGGATAGCACGAGCGCATTCTTTGCTGTCTTATATCCAGTCTGCGATATCGCGTTAGTAGTTATAGCCATTGTTAGCGCAGTCGTCTCTGGGTTTTCAACTAGATCAGTGCTTTTGATAATCGGAGTTTTTATCTTTGCGATCACTGATTTCTATTTTCTCTGGGCGCAGATTACTAATTCTTACCAATTTGGACAGATCAGCGATAACGGTTGGTTGCTTGGGATAACCATCCTCTCCTTATCGTTATGGGCGCCACCAAATAATCTGCACAGTGAGACGAAAATCCACCCTGCGCTAATTGCTGTCTCGATCTTTATCAGCCCAGCGCTGCTATCTGCCATTGCACTCCGTCCTGATTACTTTCCGGTTTATGTAGTTATTCCAACAATTGCAACGTTATTTATGGCTTTTATAAGAATGACACTTGTAATTAGGCAAGCCAGTAGTTTGGGTGAAGAGAAGATCTTGGCGCGCACCGATGAGTTAACTGGTCTACCAAATCGCCGCCGCTTGGTTGCTGAAATAAGTGCGCTCAGTGGGGTTGAGGGCGCGCTACTTCTATTAGATCTAGATGGATTTAAACCAGTAAACGATCAATATGGCCACGAGATGGGCGATCAAATCCTGCGACAAGTAGCAGCACGTTTTAGTCGATCACTTCCAACCGGATCAATTCTAGCAAGGCTAGGTGGAGATGAGTTTGGAGTCATTGTGCTTGGAAACTCAGATACAACACTGGAAGTTGCGCATGCGCTACGAGCAACGTTGAGTTATCCATTTACTGTTGGTGGAAATCAAATCTTAATTAGCGTAAGTATTGGCCATGTTAGAAACGATAAGAACGGTGATTTACTGCAACGGGCTGATGCGGCGATGTATGAAGCAAAGCGCAGCGGTGTAGCTATTGTGGAGGCAGAGGTTTATCAGCCTTGATTTCCTTAAGTCTTTCTAGTGATTCCAGGCGTTCAGCTGCGTGATCGACGATTCGCTCAACGTAACCCTTGGAATAACCATCTAAGTAAAGCCAAGGTTCGTGAATTTCAGATGCAGATAAATGGGCTAGCTCAGGAACATATTTGCGAATGTAATCGCCATTTTCATCAAAGCGTCGACCTTGTTCGATGGGATTAAAGACGCGGTAATACGGTGAAGCATCAGTGCCGGTTCCGGCGGTCCATTGCCAGCCGTGAGCATTTGATGCGGGATCAAAATCCACTAGGTGTTCGGCGAAGAAACGCTCACCGAGTTGCCATTCAAGGTGAAGGTCTTTAACTAGGAAAGATGCAACGACCATTCGTGTGCGGTTATGCATCCAGCCCTCTTTTACTAATTGGCGCATCGCAGCATCAACAAATGGGTAGCCCGTCTTACCTTCACACCAAGCCTTAAATTGTGCGCCCGGCTTGTCATAACGCATCGCTTTAAATTGTGGAGCGTAGTAATCAGTATCAGTGTGTGGGTTGTTGAAGAGAACATCGGCGTAGAACTCGCGCCAGGCGATCTCTTTTCGGAAAGTATCGTGCGCCTTGGAATCGCCTAAATTTTGAATCAAAGTGCGGGGATGAATTTCGCCAAACTTGAGATATGTACTCATCTTGGAAGTGCCATCAATGGCGGCAAAGTTGCGATTCTCGTCGTAACTATCAAGGCCTTTCTTAACAAACTCTTTAAAGCGCGCCAGTGCTGCTGCTTCGCCAGCTTTAATTACTTCCACGCCCGCTGGCATTACAAAGTCAGGAAAGGCGCGGTATTTGGCAGCTGGTGTTGGCGCATTAATCTCTTTAGGAGTTTTAGCAGGTGCGCGCCAACCATGAACGCACCAAGCACGATAGAAAGGTGTGTAAACGCGATAGGGAGTTCCATCGCTGGGCTTAACTACTCGGCCTGGCGCAACTGCATAGGGGCTGCCGGTACGAATTAAATTGATTCCAGCTTTCTCAACTCGCACGTCGCGTTCTGCGCCATAGCGCTCATATTCAGTTGAGATATGAACTTCAGTTACACCGTAAAGCTCTATAAGTTCCTTTAATACTTCAACTTGATCGCCTTCAATAATGTGCAATTTATTGCCAAGTGATTCATCGAGTGCGCGAAGTGATTGACCCATGTAAGCAAGGAGTTTTTCACCGGCTTCAGTAATCTGAGTTTTATCGAGGATAAAAACTGGAACTATCTCATCGCTATTTTCAATCGCTGCAACTAACGCTGGGTGGTCAGATATGCGCAGATCGCGTCTAAACCAAACGATATTGCGACGTATAGCCATGGCGTCATTGTGGCACCCAGGTGCTAATAATGAGAAGTTGAAAGTGCTAAATCTTTACCTTGACCACTTTGCTCAAGTGAACTCGCTTATTTTCATCTGCTGTTGCTGCGATTATCTCGACGGTAGATCCTTTTTTAAAATCTTCAGGGTGGAGATAGACCCGATACAAACCGCCTTTTGTCTGTTCTGTGGCAAAAGTTCTTCGATCACTGGTGCCTATCGCAGACCATTGCTTGCCCTTCACCCTTACGTTAAAGGTAACTTCGGCATAGTTAACTCCAGACAGTTGCGTAGATATCTCGCGCCAACCTGATGGCATTCCGGTATCTCTAACTTTCAGATTAGAGAATTTAATTGGTCCTGTGGTTTTTTGTGGATTTATTCGCTCATAGACGCAGTAACTACGGGCGGCAATCTCTATTTTAATTTCCGTACTCGCTGAGTTCTGGCAATTCCCAAGAATTGCTTTCCATTCAGAACCGCCTGGGCCAGCGCTAAATTCTGCTCGCTGCTGGCTATCTCCACCATTAAGCACAACTAAATATTGGTCCTGGCGGAGATTTCTCGTTACAACGAAGACGCTCTCTTTGGCATATACAACTTCCTGGTTACCGCTACGTAGACCGGGTTTGGTGAGAATCAACTTTTGTAATTCAGATATCTGATCCTCTAACGGATTCCGGATTGAGAAAGCACTCGCATCTTTTATCGGTGTTGAGCCAATGCGAAGTTCGTTCTGCCAATCTAAAACCTGCGTTTGAAACATATCTTGTCTAGCGTTTTTATCACCGCCGCTTCCTGTCATTCCTTTTTCATCGCCGTAGTACAGAACCGGACCACCACGCAGCAAGAAGAGCGCAGCGTTTGCGAGCTTTGCGCGTTCAAGTAGCGTCTTCTCATCTGAATTAGATAGGGCGGTAGCTAAGAAGTGGCCAATTCTTCCCATGTCGTGATTGCCTAGAAAGGTAGCCAAACCGTAGGCGTTAGTACGCGCAGTTGTATAAAGATCATCTGCGTTAAAGAGTTCAGCAAGTTCTTGCGCTGAGAATCCATACTGTACAAAACTCTTCATCTTCTTCTGAAATGCAAAATCTAAAACCGACGAGACCTGACCACCAGCGACATATGTAGCCAAGGTCTCTGGGTCAGTATCCGCAGCCTCTCCGAAAATCGGAAAATCGGTCTTCCCCGCTTTGGCAGCGACCTTCTTTATCTCCGGGATGAAACGCTTCCAGAACTCCGGGTTTACATGCTTAAAAGTATCAATTCGCATTCCATCGATATCAAATTTAGTTATCCAGGTTGACCAGATATCTATCAAGCCTTTGATCACAACTTCTTTCTCGGTTGCTAAGTCATCTAGCCCAAAGAAATCTCCATCCAATACCGCATTACCGCGCACCGGGTTATTCCCGAGATTATGGTAATTGCTAATCGTGTTAAGCCAATTAGGTTTCTTAATACTCGCTTCAGCCTTTGATACCTTCGGCTTTCCATTTTCATAATAGATGACATCGGCTGTGTGGTTTGTTACAACATCAATTATCACCTTTAGATTTAATTTATGTGCGGCTGAGACGAGTTCTTTAAAGTCGGCTTCACTGCCTAAGCGAGGATCAGTTGTCGTGAAGTCCACTCCCCAATAGCCGTGATAGGCCGCCGAATCACCTTGCACCGCTTTCTGTACCACTGGTGGAGTAATCCAAATCGAGGTAAAGCCCAAATCTTTAATTGTCGTTAGATTTTTAGTTATACCTTTGAAATCTCCACCATGCCACCATCCGATTTCAGATGGAGAAAAGCCGCTGATGTTTTTAATTTGAACAGATCCGCCAAAGTCATTCGAGGTATCGCCATTTTCATAGCGGTCGGTCATTATGAAGTAAGTTGATTCATCGCTCTGCGCATCTCTAATTACTGGCTTGATCAACTTTGAATTATCAGTTGCCCAAGAGATGTTTTGAGGAGCTAGGCAAGCCACTACAAGAAGTGCGAGAAGCGCCTTTCTCAATTAACAACCCACACGCCACTAGTTGCGCTCTTTGAAGTAATTTTTATTTTATTTCCTTTAGCCAACTTGCCGTAGAGCGTCTCTTTAACGCGATAGCCAAGCGGTGCCAGATCTAAGGTATGTGAAACGGCTGATCTAGAGATGAAAATTAGAATTGATTCTTTCTTTGACTCACGAAGATAGGCAAAGGCGTTATCTGCAGCATAAATCCAGCGTATTCCGCCATTTATCAAGGCATCGTGGCTCTTACGAATAGAGATCAGAGTTTTGAACTCTGCCAATAGCTCGTGATCCCATTTATCAGTGTTCTGCCAATCAATAGTGCGGCGCGCATCTTCGCCCCATTCGCCTTCTAAACCGAGTTCATCTCCGGCGAAAATTGATGGAACGCCCGGATAGGTGAGTAGCGCAGTTAAACCTGCTAAATGTCGATCGCGATCTCCCCCGACAACTGTCTTGAACCGTGCAGTGTCGTGCGACCCAAGCAAGACCATACTTGCGGTCAGCGATCTCCAAGGAATTCCGGCGGCAAAGGCGCGCATCGCTTTGACGGTTCCGGTTCCAGAAAATGATGGATTAGGAACTTCAAACTGTGAAAAGTTCGGAATCTCTTTCTTTGTTTTATTGAGCCAGTTAACGAGTGGTCGTGCAAATCCGTTGTAGTTCATCGTTCCATGCCAACCGTAACCATCTAAATCAGATGGTGAATGGTCGGCATTTTCTGCAACTAGCCACGCTTCTGGATTGGTTTTATCCATCGCAGTGCGAATCCCACGTGCTATCTCTTGATTTATATCTTGCCCTTTATATCTGCCGGTCATATTGCCGACATCGATACGCCAGCCATCGAAGTTGTATGGAGGTTTTAACCACTTACGGATTACAGACTTCTCTGATTCATACATTAGCCCGCGTAGTTTTTGCGATGAGTAATTCAACTTAGGAAGTGAAGCTAGCCCCCACCAACCAACATATCCATGTGGAATCTTACTATCCCAGTAAAAAAACTCTCTAAATCTTGAACTTGGACGTTTGAGCGCTTTTTTTATCCAAGAATGACCAGCGCCGCAGTGATTAGTTGTTAGATCTCCCATAATCTTTAGCCCAGTTTTATGTGCTGCTTCAGAAAACTCTTGCATCGCCTGATTTCCACCAAGAAGTGGATCGATCTCATCGAAACTTGTAGCGTCATAACGGTGATTACTACGTGAAGGAAAAGCCGGCGTGAAGTAAATCGCCGATGTTCCGAGGGCCTTAATGTGGCTTAGCTTCGAGGTTATTCCTGGTAAATCACCGCCGTAGAACTCAACCCCAGTTGTCTTATCTCTCCCCTTTGGAAGATCGTTCCATTGTTTGGGAATGGCCCAATCAGGAAGTTTTCGCACTACATCTGATTTAGCAAAGCGATCTGGAAATATTTGATAGAAGACCGCTTTTTTAATCCACTCTGGATAGGCAGGTTTCGCAATTATCTGGAAGTCTTCACGATCTGTAACATCGTGCGCAAATACTCCAACGCCATTTAGCCAGCGATAGCTACCTTTATCCACCAACATAAAACGGTAATGGGTAGTCGTATTTTCTATCACTATATCTATCGACCACCAGCTTTCTGATTTGCCGGTCTTAGTCTTCTTCATCTCAAAGGTACGAGGTTCGCCGTCGTGGAACAACCGGACAAAGACTTTTATTGGTTTGTCATTTGCTGGGACTCTAACTTTTAGCTTTACAGAGTCACCAATCTTTGGTGCGCTATTACTTACATACAGTTCACTGCCATCGTGATGGGCTTCTAAGAGGTTCATTTATCCTTTATCTAGCCCTTAGTGGCGCCGGAAGTTAATCCGCCGATGATAAATCTCTGCATTGATAAGAAGATGATCACTAGCGGAATTGAGGCGATGATTGAGCCGGCAGCAAATGGCCCCCAAGTTTGGGTGTATTGCCCACCAACGAATTGCTGTAGACCAACCGCAACGGTACGACGCTCAACATCCTGTAAAAACAGCGATGCGATAACAAACTCGTTAAAGGTTCCGATAAATGAAAGCACGGCGGTAACTGCCAAAACTGGTGCAGCGAGAGGGAAGAAAATCAACCAGAAAACTTGAGGAACAGATGCTCCATCTAATCTAGCCGACTCATCTAACTCCATTGGAATCGTGTCGAGAAAACCCTTAAGCAGCCATGCGTTTACGCCAAGTGCTCCACCGATATAGATCAAATAAAGCCCCCAAACGCTGCCGATACCGAAGGTTGGGGTAATTAGAAATACTCGCTCCATAATTACGTAGATTGCAGAGAGTGAAAGAAATGATGGAAAGACCTGGATTAATAGCAGCGTCTTAAGCCCGATTCGACGCCCCTTAAATCTAAGTCGGCTAAATGCAAATGCTGCGGCAGCGCCGATCAGTACTGAGGAGATGGCTGTTGCGGTCGCAATAATTAGCGAATTCTTCATCCAAGACCAGTAAGGGACTCTTGGATCGGTAAATAAAAGAGTGTAATTATCGAGTGAGAACTTAACTGGCAAGAGTGAGCTGGATGAAATTCCACCAGTTGGATCAAAGGAGGTAACGATTACAACATAAATTGGAAATGCTGTGAAAAGAACAAGTGTGATGGCAAGTATGTGTTTCCAGGCGTTGTTGATTCCAGCTTTTTTACTCATAGCGTGTCCATTATCTTTGACTTCTTTAAGGTGTACATAGATATTATCCCTACAATCACAAACATAACCATCGAGATAGCACTCGATAGACCAAGATCTTGGAAGTTTGTGCCAAAGGCGGTCTTGTATGCATAAGAGATCAAGATGTCAGTATCCCCTGCAATTTCACCATCAATAGAATTTGTAGGCCCACCTCCTGTTAAGAGGTAAATAATATTAAAGTTGTTGAAGTTGAAAGCAAAACTTGCGATTAACAATGGTCCAAGAATTTGCAAGAGCATCGGAAGTTTAATCGCTATAAATGCTTGCTTCTCAGTTGCACCATCGATAGATGCAGCTTCCTCCAATTCTGAGGGAATAGATTGCAGCGCGCCGCTGCCAATGAGATACATATATGGAAAACCTAGCCAGAGATTTACAAGGATGACTGCGAATTTAGCCAGCCAGGGTGAGTCAAACCAATCAATATTTAAATTAAAGAGGGTGTTAATCGCTCCGTACTCTTTGTTAAAGAGCCCGCGCCAAATCAAGATGCTCATAAAACTCGGAATCGCATAAGGCATAATCAAGAAACCGCGATAGAAACGTCGGAATCTAATGGGATGCTGCAGCGCAATCGCTAATGCCATTCCTACAGCGAAAGTAGTGGCAACAGATAGAAATGCAAAGACAACAGTCCAGATAAAGACCTTAATAAAGGGGTCGCGTAAATTCTCATCAAAGGCGAGCGATTTAAAGTTATCCAAGCCAGAGAAAGCTCTCCAGCCCGGGTCTAGTCGATTACTTGGGTCATCGCTTGCTGCAAAGTTACCTTTTCCGTTATCGATGAAGATTTGTCCAGTTTCAATATTTTTTATCTGATCATTAGCCTCATCATAAATAATATTCTGGGTAAGGCGAGCGGCTATATCGCTTCCTTGTGGATTTACATATGAACCATCACCTAATGGAAATCTAAGTGAGGTAATCGCAGCGTCATCATTTGCAAATTCTTCAGGTGATATCGCAGATAATCCTTCGGCACCAACAAGCAAACCGGCGACATTACGTTTTATCAAATTCGGATCAATAGGTTTGACCTTAGATTCATCCGCGTACAGGAGTTCACCGGTTATTTGATTCTGAATAATTCCGGCATATTTTCCATCGCTTGTCTTACCAAGAAATAAGTCATAGACCGTTCCCTCTAGATCTGGAGTAATACCATTATTAATGATCTCTTTTATCGCAGCGCTTTTCGCGATTTCATTGCCGGTCTTAAAGTTATAAGTGGACATAACGATCGTGTATCCGGTTGGAGTAATCACAAATATTGAGAAGAAAACCAGACCAACTGCTAAAAATTTAAGTGGGATGAAGCCTTTAGTTATGAACGAGTAATTAAGAAAAATTATGGTGGCTATTACTACGCCTGCGATTATGAAGGAGCTCTTATTGAGGGCTGCTGCAGTTAGCCAGATCAAAAATGCATCTGCGCCACCGAGTAAGCCGAGCTTTAAAAATAGGGCGAGCGGGCCTCGTATTCCGACCAGTTTGTAGATCATCTCCGCCCATTCTCTGTCTGCGTTTGGTACATCTTATTAAGTATCTTTAAATTAAAGAAGGGAGATGCGCGGTTATACGCCGCACATCTCCCTTCTTTCTTACTTACTCTTATCTTATTCTCTTTTTTCTGATTAGCTCTTTGCGAAGTTGGCGAAGTTCTTTGCCAATACATCTGCAGCCTTATCGAGAGTTGTATCTACTCCCTTTCCAGCGAAGATGTCCTTAAGAGCATCGTCTGATACCGCGTACCAGTTAGCTCCGCCAGTCTTATCATCAAGAGCACCTAGCTGCTTGACTGCGTTCTTTGCTGCGGCACCGACACCTGAAGCTGTATCGTCTTTAGTTTTTGCTGCCGCAGATAAGTGTGCAAGTGGGCGTTGCTCTTTCTGTGCCTCATTAAGTGCAAGCTGACCTGCTTCGGATGCAAAGAACTTGAAGAGAAGTTGGTTTGCACCACTCTTAACTCCGTGGGTTGCTGCATATGAAGTCATGTAAGCCGCCGCATAATTTGCCCATTGGTTACCGAATGTTCCGGCAGTTAAACCAGGTAGTGAGCCCCATGCGAACTTAACGTTGCTTGCCTTTACCTGTGACATATTCCAAGCACCGACAAGCGCTACTGGAGTCTTGCCAGCCTTAAATGCTGTGTCGCAACTATCGTATGAGAAGAAGCCATTTGTCTTGCCATCGGAATTGAGCAAGTACTTCTTAACATTTGCCTTGAAAGCTGCTGAGTTGAATACAACTTTGGTCATGTCAGCTTCGCCTTTGCTGTTATATCCCCAGGCGCCGCCACCGAGAGCTGTAAGCATTGGCTGAGCTCCCCATGTGCCGTTGAATGAGCAGACACCGTTTGTCAGAGTCGACTTATTCTTGATGTAGTAATCATAGATTTCACCAATTGTCTTAGGTGCAGTTGGGAACATTGCAGTGTTGTAGATCATTGCAGTTGTATCAATATCTGTTGGAATTCCGTAAACGCGACCATTTACAGTCATGCCTTTCCAGGCATCAGATGCAAATTGTGCTCTGGTTGAAGAAGGAACTAGAAGTGAGGAAATACGTCCGGACTTAGCTCCAGAAATGGCAAGTCCACCATCGCGTAGAACGATGTCAGGCGCTGTTGCAGCAGTTGCTTTATCCCATGCAGCATTTAATGCATCATAAGAAGCAAAAGCCTTTACATCCACTTTGTATCCAGGAACAGTTTTTTCCATATCTTTAACAATCTTTTGAAGAGCTGGACCGCGAGTATCATCCGCCCAAATTACAATTGACTTCTTTGCAGCTGATGCTGATGGAACTACCAGCGCAGAAACTGAGAGAGCCGCAATCGCCACAAGGCTAAGTGCTCCTAAACGCTTTTTATTCATTTTGCCTCCATAAATGGGGAAGCCCCTTGTGTTTGGGCTTCCTAGTTGGCTAATTTCAGTACATCTAAGGGTCAATAGCAAACCTAGGCGCGAAGAAGCGCCCTTAAAAAGGGCGTTTTATCAAAACGTTATAAAGGCGAGCGTTTACATATTCCGTTTCATAAACAATTATGAAATTTAAATATGCAACATTCCGACTGACTCATCCCAGCCATCAACTTCCTCAGGCCTACGTGGGCCCTTGCCAACATAGCGAGCAGATGGACGGATCAAACGACCAGTGCGCTTCTGCTCGAGAATGTGTGCCGACCAACCTGCAGTACGAGCTGCAGTAAACATTGAAGTAAATAGCGGTGCTGGAACTTGTGCGAAGTCCAAGATAATCGCTGCCCAGAATTCAACGTTTGTCTCCAAGACGCGATCTGGTTGGCGCTCACGAAGCTCTTGCAGAGCAGCCTTTTCAAGGGCTTCCGCAACTGCATAACGTGGTGCGTTAAGTTCTTTAGCGGTACGACGAAGTGTGCGAGCGCGTGGATCTTCTGCGCGATAAACGCGGTGGCCAAATCCCATCAAGCGCTCTTTGCGATCAAGCAATCCCTTTACATATGCAGTTGCATCGCCAGACTTTTCTACTTCTTCAATCATGTGCAATACACGTGAAGGAGCGCCACCGTGAAGTGGGCCAGACATCGCACCGATTGCACCAGAGATTGCCGCACAAACATCTGCACCAGTTGATGCGATAACGCGACCGGTAAATGTTGATGCATTCATTCCGTGCTCTGCTGCTGATACAAAGTAAGCATCGATTGCGCGAACGTGAAGTGGATCTGGTTCTCCGCGCCAACGGATCATCATGCGCTCTACAACTGTATGCGCCTTATCAACTTCTGATTGCGGAACCATTGGCTGCCAAGTACCGCGAGCAGCCTGTGCTAAATATGAAAGAACCATTACAGATGTGCGGGCAAGGTTGCTACGCGCTTCTTCATCTGAAATATCAAGTAGTGGTTTGAAACCCCATGCTGGTGCCAACATCGCAATCGCTGATTGGATATCTACGCGCACATCACCTGAGTGAACAGGTAGTGGGAATGGTTCAGCATTTGGAAGACCAGGATTGAAGAGATCGTCTACGAGTAGACCCCAAACGTTTCCGAAGGTAACGCGACCAACAAGGTCATCGATATCAACGCCGCGATAACGCAGTGCGCTTCCTTCTTTATCTGGTTCTGCAATTTGTGATTCGAAGGCGATAACGCCTTCCAGGCCGGGTTTGAAATCATCTGACATGCTCCAATTCTGCACCGTCCAAGGGGGTGCTGACGACCACCAATTCGAGAAATGACCAGAAAGTCCTAGAAGATGACGCGGAGGTGAAAGTGAGGTTCGATACATCTATGAGCGAACTAGACCGTGAAGCGATCCGTGCCATGCGCCGTTCTTACGGCGAGGTCGGACTCGAGAATTTACCTTCCGATCCATTCGCTGCCTTCAGCGCTTGGTTGAAAGAGGCTGCCGCAAATGCGGTCATCGTCGAAGCCAACGCTATGGTGCTTTCAACCTTGGGCCCGGAAGAACATATCTCAACGCGCACCGTTCTATTAAAGGATGTTTCTGAAGGCGGCTTTACCTTCTTTACCAATTACTCATCGCGTAAAGCGCAAGCGATGGAGCTAAATTCACAAGTCACACTTTTATTTCCTTGGTATGCAATGGAGCGCCAAGTTTCGATAAGTGGATTTGTCGAAAAGATTTCCGAAAGCGAATCTGCCGAATACTTTGCATCACGTCCTTGGTCTAGCCAAATCGGTGCATGGGCAAGTGCGCAATCATCACCGCTTTCATCGCGCGAAGAACTTGAACAACGCTTTGCTGGGGCTTCTGAAAAATGGCCGGAAGGAAGCGTTGTTCCGAAGCCACCACACTGGGGCGGCTATCGCGTTACGCCGATCAGCATTGAATTCTGGCAAGGTCGCTACTCGCGCTTGCACGATCGCTTGCGCTATGAGCGGGCTAACAGCGAAACCGAGTGGGAGATCACTCGCTACTACCCGTAGTCTTAGCCCATGAGCGCAGATATTAAGATCCCAGATAATCTCAAACCACGTGATGGCCGTTTTGGTTGTGGTCCATCAAAGATTCGCCCTGAGGCACTTGCTGCACTCGGCGCATCTGGTTCTTCGATTCTCGGAACATCTCACCGCCAGAAGCCAGTTAAGAACGTCGTGCATCGCGTGCGTGAAGGCCTTAACTCACTATTTACACTGCCAGAAGGCTATGAAGTTGTACTCGGAAATGGCGGATCAACGGCGTTCTGGGATATCGCAACCTTTGGTCTTATTGAAAACAAATCACAGCACTTAGTTTTCGGTGAATTTTCTTCAAAGTTTGCATCTGCTGCAAAGGAAGCGCCATTCCTTGGCGAACCAACTGTTATTAAGGCAGAGCCGGGTTCACACCCACAGGCAGTTGCCGAAGCTGGCGTAGATGTTTACGCACTTACCCATAACGAAACTTCTACTGGCGTTGCAATGCCAATTAAG
>Ga0208596_1000441_pt1 | contig 12981 bp, 13 predicted proteins | sample LakMenEpi12Jul11_FD_150686 | JGI IMG/M metagenome (GOLD analysis project Ga0208596, IMG submission 150686) | Freshwater microbial communities from Lake Mendota, WI - 12JUL2011 deep hole epilimnion (SPAdes) | ecosystem: Environmental > Aquatic > Freshwater > Lake > Epilimnion/Euphotic zone ...
AGGAATCGAACCTGCGACAACCCGCTTAGAAGGCGGGTGCTCTATCCGACTGAGCTACAGGCGCCTGCAGGTGTCGTCTGATTACTATTCTAACGGTTCAACTATTAAGGTGTGACAATGGCTGAATTCATTTACACAATGAAAAAGACGCGTAAAGCGCACGGTGACAAGGTCATTCTTGACGATGTCACCTTGATGTTCCTTCCGGGTGCCAAGATCGGCGTTGTTGGTCCAAACGGTGCCGGTAAGTCGACGGTCTTGCAGATTATGGCTGGGTTACAACAACCATCTAATGGCGAGGCATATCTGACTCCAGGATTTACAGTCGGAATTTTGCTGCAAGAGCCACAGCTTGATGAGTCACGAAGCGTTCTGGAAAATGTGCAAGATGGTGTGCGCGAGACGATGGATATGTTGGCACGCTTTAATGCAATCTCTGAAGAGATGTCGAGCCCAGATGCTGATTACGACACCTTGCTCGCTGAGATGGGAACGTTGCAGGAGCAACTTGATCACCGCAATGCATGGGAGATTGATTCACAACTTGAACAGGCGATGGATGCACTCCGCTGTCCACCAGGAGATGCTGATGTCAGCGTGCTTTCAGGTGGAGAAAAGCGTCGAGTAGCTCTCTGCAAACTTCTACTCGAAGCTCCTGATCTTTTACTTCTCGATGAGCCAACGAACCACCTTGATGCTGAATCAGTATTGTGGCTGGAGCAACATTTGCAGAAGTATCCAGGCGCAGTTGTAGCGATTACGCACGATAGATATTTCTTGGACAACGTCGCGGAATGGATTCTTGAACTCGATCGCGGTCGCGCCTATCCATACGAAGGAAATTACTCAACATACTTAGAGACAAAGGCTGCACGCCTTAAAGTTGAAGGCCAGAAAGATGCCAAGCGCGCAAAGCGCCTGACCGAAGAACTCGAATGGGTTCGACAAAATGCAAAGGGCCGTCAGACAAAGTCAAAGGCACGCCTTGCACGCTATGAAGAGATGGCGGCAGAGGCCGACAAGATGCGCAAACTCGACTTTGAAGAGATTCAAATTCCACCTGGCCCACGCCTTGGAAACGTTGTTGTTGAAGTAGAAAACCTTGTCAAGGGATTCGGCGATCGCGTACTCATCGACGGACTCTCATTTACTCTTCCGCGTAACGGAATTGTTGGAGTAATCGGCCCTAACGGTGCCGGAAAGACAACGCTCTTTAAAACAATTCTTGGTCTTGAGCCAGCAGATTCTGGCAATGTAAAGATTGGTGAGACTGTAAAGATCTCATACGTTGATCAATCACGTGGTGGTATCGATCCTAAGAAGTCGCTCTGGGAAGTTGTTTCCGATGGACTTGATTTCATGAAGGTCGGACAAGTTGAAATGCCATCTCGAGCATACGTTGCAGCGTTTGGATTCAAAGGTCCAGATCAACAGAAACCTGCGGGTGTCCTTTCTGGTGGAGAACGTAATCGTCTTAACCTTGCGATGACTCTCAAGCAAGGTGGAAACCTTTTGCTACTCGATGAGCCAACGAACGACCTTGATGTTGAAACACTTGGTTCGCTAGAAAACGCGCTCCTTGAATTCCCAGGATGTGCAGTAGTGATCTCTCACGATCGCTGGTTCCTGGACCGCATCACAACTCACATTTTGGCTTACGAAGGTGATTCAAAGTGGTTCTGGTTTGAAGGAAACTTCGAATCGTATGAGGCCAATAAGATCGAACGATTGGGCCCTGAGGCAGCTCGCCCACATCGTGCGACATATAGAAAGCTCACACGCTAATGAAATATCACAATCAACAGTTTGTTCGTTGGGATGACATCGATGCATTTGGGCATGTCAACAATGCAAAGTATTTGATCTTCGCCCAGGAAGCACGTTTTCAGTGGTCTTACTACGAGTTTATAAAACGCAACGAGAAGCCAACAATCGTTGAGATGGTTGTTGCTCGCGCTGAAGTAGATTTCATCGCACCGATTTATGAGGGTGGCTCATTTGTAGATGTCTATATCTGGGTCGAGTCTGTAGGTACATCTTCATTCACCCTAAATTATGAGATCAGCTCTAATGGATTCCTGCACGCGCGGATCAAGAGTGTGCAGGTCGCCATTTCAATGGAGACTAAGAAGTCCCGCCCGCTCACAGATACAGAACGCGAGTTCCTAAAAGAATATTTGGCATGAGCGTTTCATCCAGAGATCAGCGAGCGTGGTGGCGTGATGCCGTCACTTACCAGATCTACATCCGCTCATTTGCAGATGGCAACGGTGATGGAATTGGTGATATTGAAGGAATCCGTTCGAAGCTCCCATATTTAAAGTCCTTGGGTGTAGATGCTATTTGGATTACACCTTGGTATCCATCTCCACAAAATGATCATGGATACGATGTTGCAAATTACATGGATATCGAGCCCATGTACGGCACCTTAGAAGATGCTCAACGCCTGATTGATGACACGCACGGACTCGGCATGAAGTTGATTGTAGATATTGTTCCTAATCACTCGAGTGATCAGCATGCGTGGTTTCAGGAAGCGCTGAAATCTCCTATAGGTTCGAAAGCGCGCGATCGTTACATATTCCGTGATGGCAAGGGCGAGAATGGTGAACTTCCTCCAAATAACTGGCAATCCGTTTTTGGGGGACCGGCATGGCATCGCCTCGTAGATAAAGATGGAAATCCAGAGCAGTGGTATCTGCACCTATTTGCTGTAGAACAGCCTGATTTCAATTGGGAGAACCCTGAGGTTCGCGAGCACTTTGAAGAGATCTTACGGTTCTGGCTAGATCGTGGTGTCGATGGATTCCGTATCGATGTTGCACATGCACTGATTAAATATCCTGGGCTACCTGATATTCCACCGGCACGTGATGACTTTGTACACGGCGAGTTTGTCCCAGATGAATATCGGCCGATGTGGGATCAAGATGGCGTTCATGAGATCTATCGCGGTTGGCGAAATATTTTGAACTCATACGAAGGCGATCGAATGGCAGTCGCCGAAGCGTGGGCAAGCCCTGCATCACGTATTGCGCGTTATTTGCGCCCAGACGAACTTGCCAACTCGTTTAACTTTGATTTTCTCACTTCGCTTTGGGAGCCAAAGTATTTGACGGGAATGATCAATCGCGCTGTTGATGCGATGGCAGAAGTCGGTGCACCTCCATCGTGGGTCTTTAACAATCATGACGTCACGAGATCAGTCGATCGCTTTGATTTAGGGTTGCAAAACCGCCAAGAGAATACTTTTGAACGCCAAGGAGATCCTGCAAAGTTTGATATCACTCGCGGAACTCTTCGCGCACGCGCTGGCGCACTTCTCATGCTGGCTCTACCTGGTGGTGCTTACATCTACCAAGGTGAAGAGCTTGCAGTTCCTGAAGTGCGCGATATTCCAGAAGATCGACTTACAGATCCAATTTGGAAGATGAGCGGATATAAAGATCGCGGCCGTGATGGTTGTCGAGTACCTATTGCTTGGAAATCATCTACTGCTGGAGCGTTCGGCTTCTCAACTAATGCTCAATTGCAACCTAATCAAGCCTGGTTGCCACAGAGTTCATGGTGGGGTTCTTACTCTGTTGAATCTCAGGTTGGAATTATGGGATCAACGCATTCCTTGTATACGAATGCACTTGCAATTCGAAAGAGCGAAGTCGGCCTTGGTGATGGGCCTATGTCGTGGATTGATGCTGGCAAAGATGTAATTGCCTTCTCACGTCCAGGAAATTTCGCTTGCTATGTAAATTTTGGCGATCCCATCGAGGTTCCGCAAGGTGCAGAGATTCTTATCGCATCACGCGACTTATCTGAAAATGTGATTCCACCTGATACAACAGTATGGATGCGATTGAAGTGACTACCTTCTATGATGAAATCGGGGGAGAAGCCTTCTTTACAGAACTTGTTTCAGGATTTTATGCACGAGTAGCGACTGATCCGATTTTGCGCCCGATGTATCCCGAAAGTGATATGAAAGGTGCCGCTTGGCGTCTACAGAAATTTCTTGAGCAATATTGGGGTGGACCTTCAACGTATTCAGAAGAGCGCGGACACCCACGCCTTCGTATGCGCCACGTTGGTTTTCACATTGATCTGGCAGCCCGTGACGCATGGCTATCGTGCATGATGGCTGCAATTAATGATTTAGAGATGGAAGAGATTCACCGCGAACAATTAGTGAGCTATGTGGAGATGGCTGCTCACTCGATGGTCAATCAACCTTCTTAACTTATTTCTTTGAGGCGTTTCCCAAGGTAAGAATTTCACCGTTACGGATATACCAAAGCGTTCCATTATCTGCGCGCACGGTTGTAATGCGAAGTCCCACTCGCTCGACAACCCCACTTATCGTTAAGACATCTACGCGATCACCAACACCGTATTGATCTTCAATCAACATGAAGATTCCTGAAAGTATGTCGCGCACTAGCGTTTGTGCACCTAGACCAACTGCAACGCCAACAATTCCAGCTGATGCAATAACTGGACCTAAGTTGAAACCGAATTCACCTAAGACCATTGCGGTTGCAACGATCCACACCACTGCATTGAGGATCGAGGTGAGAACAGATCCAATAGTGCGGGCACGCTCTGCTTGTCGGTGAGCCGTTCCAGGCCCTGGGCGAAGATCGAGAGTCGATAGGCGGTTAACTGCGCGTGTGATGGCTCTATGCCCCAACCATTGAGCGACGATGGCCCCTGTCAGGACCGCGATGATGCGAAGTGGGGCCCCACTTAGCCAATCGATTACCGTCTGGATTTGCTCGTTCATAGACCAAAGGTACTTCACGAGGGAATAAAGGAAGCAAGAAATTAACCTTGAAATACAGTGAAGTTGGTCCGCCCTGGTGCAAGATAGGCCAATCGGCGCGAGCCACGCGCCAGACACAACTGGAGCAGTCATGTCGCGAAGCCTTGTGCTTAACGCAACGTATGAACCTCTCGGCGTTGTACCTGACCGCCGTGCGCTGATCCTTGTTCTTAATTCACGGGCAACGATGGTTGAGTCATCTGGCGAAATATTGCGTTTTGCATCTGGACAGCTAGAGCTCCCATCAGTTGTACGACTTAATAAGTTTATTCGAATTCCATATCGCCATGCCGTTCCACTTTCACGTCGCGCAATCTTTGCTCGCGATGGTGGTCGGTGTGTTTACTGTGGCGCTAATGCAACTTCAATTGACCATGTGATTCCGCGCTCTCGAGGAGGCGGACACAGCTGGGAAAATGTTGTCTCCGCTTGTCACAAGTGCAATCACTTGAAGGCAGATAAACCGCTAAAGGAGTTGGGATGGAGACTCAGGTCACTTCCACGCGAACCAGTGGGTGCAGCTTGGAGAATTCTTGGAACCGGTCGGACAGAACCACAGTGGCAACCATATCTAGAGCCATTTGGTGTGGCTGCAGCAACCGCCTAACTTCACTTACACTTACGTCATGAATCAAATGATCGCATCCGCACTCAACATGAGCTTCAACAGTGGCGCAATGCAAGGTGACTCACTTACAGCCGTGCAGACATTTCTCTACTTTGTTGCAACACCAGTCGGACTTTTCCTCTTGATTTCACTCTTAGTCATGGCTGGAACACGCGAGAAAAAGAAGACAGAGCCTGGCAAGAAGCCAAGCTCTGTCATCGATTCAATCGAATAACTCTTACTTATCAGCAGCACGCGCCTTAAGTGCGCGTGACATTGCATCTCGTCCTTCAGTGATTGCGCGACGAAGTGCACTTGATGCATCTTTACCAGTCACATTCAGCCAGTGCTCTGCCTTAGCTAACGTTTCTGGAGTGATTACCCATGAAGGAAAGAGAAGATTTGCAGTTGTTTCCGCGATCTCGTACCCCTTGGTCTCCCAGACCTTTAACATCGAGTCAAAGTACGGGTCGACAAAGTCGGCCAAGACTTCATGATGAATATTCTCATTAAATCCGAGACAGGTATATGAGTGAATTGTGTTTGAGAGATCATCGGTTGTAACCGAATTGAATGCCTTCGACTTGGCTTCCTTAGTTGGCATAGATGCATAGGCGCGTGCGGTGTACTGCTTACCGTGTGCTGTCTGATCTTTAGCTGACTCGGCTTCGATATCTGATGGGCCAAAGACTCCGCGCTTAACTCCGCAGATAAAGATGTACCAGCGAATTTCAGCGTCGATGACGAGTCCGTTGATTGAACCATCAAGAATCGCTTTGATGCGATCGAACTGTGCCGGTGTAAATGCGAAGTTTGCAAATGCGCGAGCAAACGCCATCTGATGGTCGCTTCCTGGTGCAGCTGCATCAAGGAGCGCTTCTACAGATTCAGCAAGGTGGGCACGGAGCGCATCACGCTTGGCAGGGTTTGCATATGCCCAGACTGCTGTATCGATCTGCATCATCGTTGCTGAGACGATAGAGATATCAGATTCACTCTTGAGTGCATTGAGTGCAATTGTGACGTAATCAGTTGCTGAGAGTTCGCCATCGCGACATGAATCCCAGAGTGATGCCCAGATGAGTCCGCGAGCAAGCGAATCATCAAGTGAACCCAAGTGGCTCTTCATTGTCGCAATGGAGCGATCATCAAAGCGCAACTTTGCGTAAGTCTGATCTTTATCGTTGATAAGAACAAGATCAGCAACCTTTTCACCGGCAAGTGCTGTGACTTGAGTGAGTTCACCAGCGATATCAAGCTCAACGCTTGTGCGGCGCGTGAGCTTGTCGCCCTCGATATCAAAGAGACCAACATGTAGGCGGTGTGGGCGCAACTCTTTTGATCCCACAGGCATGGTTGGGGCCTCTTGCTTAATTGCAATCGATTTGTAGTTCTGACCATCGATTTCGATGACTGGACGAAGAGTGTTCACGCCTGCTGTGCGTAACCATGTTGAAACCCATGGCGTGAGATCACGACCAGATGCTGCCTCAAGTTGATCGATGAGGTCCTTCAGTGTTGTGTTACCAAACGCATGCTTTGTGAAGTAGAGGCGAAGACCCTTGATGAAGTTATCGCGACCGACGTGCGCCACAAGCTGTTGCAATACCGATGCACCCTTGGCGTAAGAGATACCGTCGAAGTTGGTGCGTACTGCATCGAGATCTTCCATCTCAGTAGCGATTGGGTGCGTGGTGCTCATCTGGTCAACACGATAAGCCCAGTTCTTACGTAGCGAGTTGAACTCTGTCCACGCATTCTTGTACTTGGTTGATTCAGAGACTGAGACGTATGAAGCCCATTCAGCAAAAGATTCGTTGAGCCATAGGTCATCCCACCACTTCATGGTGACGAGATCGCCGAACCACATATGCGCCATCTCGTGATGGATTGTTGTTGCGCGACTGACGTAATTTCGCTCGGTTACCTTCGAGCGGAAGATCAAGACGTCTTCGTGGAAAGTCACGCAGCCAACATTCTCCATTGCACCCCAGTTGTATTCGGCAACTGCGATCTGGTCGTACTTGCCAAATGGGTATGCCAAGCCGAATGTTTTTTCGAAGTAGGCAAATCCTTGCTTGGTTACTTCAAAGATGTTGTCAGCATCAACATGCTTAAAGAATGATTTGCGAGCATAGATACCGAGTGGGATTGTTTTCTCGCCCTTGTACTCATCATGGACGGATGTATAAGGTCCGGCAACGATTGCTGTGACATAGGTAGAGATCGTTTGAGACTCAGCGAATTGTAAGAATTTACGATCGCCATCTAGCTCTTTGGTTGACTCAATTGCGTAATTCGAGATAACTTCCCAATGCTTTGGGGTAATCGTGCTAATCGTAAATGTTGCCTTCTGATCAGGTTGATCAAAGCAGGCATACATGCGACGAGCATCGCCGGTTTCAAATTGTGTATAGAGATAGATTTCATTATCTACAGGGTCTACGAAGCGATGAAGACCTTCACCGGTATTTGAGTAAACGCCATCATGTTCGATTTCAAGGATGTTTTCCGCAGCCAGGGCAGGTAGATAGATTGTTTCGCCATCAAACTTTGGATCAAAGTCAGCACCATTGAGTTTTGCACTAATTACTTTGCTACCTACGCAGTCAATAAAGGTAGTCGCGCCAGGCTTAAGACCCGTAAATGCAACTGTTGTCTTTACGCGAAAGTTTTCCGCACCTGTGGTTAGGTCTAAATCGATTCGATAGCTCTTGACCTTGACGATCTCTGAACGCTCTGCCGCTTCGACCTGCTTAATGTTTGTGCCTGGCACGGATAACTCCTTTGTCATATCTTTCGTGTGAAATCAGGGGCCCATCCAATCATGTAAGAATGGGGCAATGGAAACCCGCTCAGTGCGCTCATATCGCCTTCGAGGTTCTCGCATCACCCCCTCGCAGGCGACTGCACTCGATCGATTCTGGCCAATCTACGGCGTTGAAATTCCTGAAGGAAAGCTAGATCTGCCGGCACTTTTTCCGGATTCAAAAAAGATCATTATGGAGATCGGCTTTGGAATGGGTGAGGCAACAGCCCTAATTGGACGCGACTTTCCAGATGTCGGATTCCTCGCAGTCGAAGTTCATTTTCCTGGAGTAGGAAAACTCATGGCGAGCATTGAACAATTGGGTTTGAAAAATATACGCATCATGGAGACCGATGTTCACATTCTCTTTGAAGAACATCTTGAAGATCAGAGTCTTGATGGAATTCACCTTTTCTTTCCAGACCCATGGCCGAAGAAGAAGCACAATAAGCGCCGCATCGTAAATCCTGAATTTCTCTCACTGATCGCACCAAAAATTAAGCCCGGTGGATTTATTCATATCGCTACGGACTGGGTTCCTTATGCGGTAGTTATTGAAGAAGTCTTTGCGGCTTCTGATCTGTTTTCTGGGGGAGTAGTACCGCGACCTGATTGGCGTCCGCTCACACGTTTTGAAGGACAGGGAATCACAAAGGATCATCAAGTTACAGACTTGAGATATACAAAGAATTAGTTGGGCTTAGCCCTTATTTTCGAAGTCAGAGATCTTCTTGATGCGACGAATATGGCGCTCATCATTTGAGAACGGTTCACTGATAAATGTATCGATAATCTCTTTAACAAATGCGATCTCATGCATACGCCCGCCGACAGCGATGACATTTGCATTGTTGTGATCTCTTGCAAGCTTTGCAGTCTCTATAGACCAAGCTAGGGCTGCGCGAATCCCTTTAACTTTATTCGCAGCGATCTGCTCACCATTGCCAGAACCGCCTAAAACTATGCCTAGCGACGATGGGTCTTTTGCAACTGCTTCTGCTGCTGGGATGCAAAAATCAGGGTAATCATCAAGAGCGTCATACTCATGTGGTCCATGGTCGGTGACATCGTGACCGTTGCTGGTGAGGTGCTTAACTAATTCAGCTTTGAGTTCAAGACCAGCATGATCGCTACCGATATGAATTATCATATACGCATACTCTCACGCAGTCCCAAAATTCTTACGCATCTTCTGCAGCAGAGAGAAACCCGCTCCACTGATTTCTCTGCGAAGCGGGTTTTGATCACCCTTGGAGGAGGAAATAGCTACTGGTTATGCACCAGCTGTTGCAGTTGGTGTTGGAAGTGTTGGAGCTGTCGCTCCACCCATTCCACCACCTTTTGGACCGCGATGATCATGACCATGTCCGCCACGTCCATCTCGATCGCCCTTAGGCCCCTTAGGTCCCTTACCGAAACGTCCTTTACCACCGACAGCGTTAATTTCTTCAGTTACGTGTGCAACAAGGTTTGCCTTCATCTCAGTTGCCTGAGCTGCAGTCAATGTTCCAGCTGTAACAGCTGCATCGATACGCTTAGTCTCATCTGCAACAAGTGCTGCGATAAGTGCATCCTTCTTCGCGCCAGCAATCTGTGCGAGTGACTCGCCAGCTTGCAAACGTGACTTAATAGTCGCGGTATCTACACCGATGGTTGTTGAAACTAGAGTTTCAATTGCCGCACGGTCTGGACGGTCACCACGATCTGCACCCATTGGGTCAGGCCAGCAGTCCGTTGGACGGCTTTGTCTAGTCTCGTCCTTCGTAACACTAACTTGCTTTGAAGCTTTCTGTGCACCTTTTGAAGCAGCGCCCGCTACCCCAATTGATCCAGCAGTCAGTGCAAGAGTTGTCACAACGATTGCGATAACTTTCTTTTTTGTCATGTAACTTCCTTTCGTCCCGAGAAGTTCAGAATCAATAACCTGTGTTATCGACTACCCGTAATCAACACCTCAATGCTGGTAAAGATATTCCGAGAACCTGAAAGACTCATGTGAGTTTTTCCCCGCATTCCGGAGAAAGCAAAATAGCCTGAGCGCACTTGCCCCCTGTTCCTGAGAGTTTCCTTAGGGGGAGCCCCATTGAGGGCGCTTTTCACCACCTTCACACTGAGGGAAATTCCTATGTCAGGAGCTCTTGATGAATCGCAGTCGCTTATCAATTCTTCTCATTCTCGTCATCGCCACATCATTTTCAGTACCAAATTCAATCGCCGCAACAAAACCAAAGACTGCAGGTCGATCTTCTACTGCAGTGATTAACACAGTTCTCAATGGGAAAGGTGCACCATCAAATACCTTAGGTATTAATGGAGATTTCTACATTGATACGCGAAGCCTTTTGATTTCAGGACCAAAGACAAAGGGAAAGTGGCCGGCTGCAAGAAGTCTCCAAGGCGCAAATGGAACTAACGGAACCGATGGAAGAAATGGTAATGATGCAAAAAATGTGTCCACTGCATCAACAGTCGCCGGTCCCGCTGGTCCTCAAGGTGAGCGCGGCGAAAAAGGTGTTGACGGTGTTGCAGGATCAAGCGGTGCAGCAGGTGTGGCTGGAACCGCAGGTGCAACTGGTGCAAGTGGACCAGCAGGTGCAACTGGTCCTGCGGGTAGTGGTGCTACGGGAGCTCAGGGACCGACAGGTTCAAATGGAACAAACGGAACGAATGGCAGCGCAGGCAGTACCGGTCTAACAGGTGCACGTGGTGAAACTGGAACAGTTGGTCCGTCCGAAGTTACAGTTGGGACAATTAGCTTTTCAAATATATCTGGAGCGGTGGGCTCAAGTAGTGCCTCAACCTTGACAGGATTCAAGGCAGGGAAATCTTATTTGGTTAGGTTTCTGATTCACACTTACCATCCGAGTGACCGATTTCTGAACACAGCAATGATTCTTAATTTCACAGTTGTTGCAAGTAATGGAAGTCCAGTGATCACGAAACAATACATACCCGCATTCGCGAACACATATCGAAATGGCATAGAAGGATTTGAGTGGTCTCTAGATGGTCAACTGGTTGTAAACGGCGCATTAGTGCCTGATGACTTTGGTCTGACAATTACGGTCACCGCAGGAAAATCAACAGCGGTAGCCGCATTGAAAATAGATTGCGATTTCACCTCAACCCTCGTAAGCGCCGTTCTATAAAGAGGTAAAACTATGGAGCGGGTGACCAATTGGCTCTGACCAGTCTAGATCGGGGAGAGAAAGGTAAAAAAAAGGCGAGAGATGTGGACATAGCACCGAGAATAACTAGAATTGGTCTATGGCTTCGTTAGGTACCTCAGGGTCAACAATGGCTTTCTCTGCAGGTGTTGCGAAATGAGACTCAAGGGGAACGCGGTCAAAGTTTTCGTGCTTGCCCTGGCACTAAGCCTGATCCCGGCGACTGCCGTTTCTGCCCCAAAAGTGACTTCTGGAAGTACCTGCAAAGTTTTGAACCAAAGAGTTGTCCATCTGAACAAGACTTACACCTGCGTTAAGTCAGGAAAGAAGCTGGTTTGGAATAAAGGCGTTACCGTAAAGAAGCCAACACCAACACCGAGTACCTCTGTATCGAATTTTGATAACAACGTCTACATGGAACCAAAAATGACTGGTTCTCCAATTGAAAAGTGCATGATCAAGGAAAATAGCATTGAAGGCAGTAAATATGGAAATTTGGCTTCTGGATTTCCATTTGTTTCAAGATTTGCGTCATATCCAAAAGAAATAAAAATGGCTTATATCCCAATTGACTTTAGTGATTTAGTGGGAGACGCAAATTATAAAACTAGACTTGGGGATCAGCCGAAGACTGTATCGGATTGGTTTAGCTCTGTAAGCGGGGGCAAGCTTTCAGTGTCTTGGACAGTTGGCAATGAATGGATAAGGCTTCCCGGAGCAAGTGCAGATTATGCAGTGCCATTCTCAGGGTCATATCCAGAGACAGCTAATTTCTGGAAAAAAGTGTTGCCTATAGTTGACGTGAAATTCGATTTAACGGGTGTTCAAGTCATTAACTTTGTTCTGCCAAGCGGACAATCAATAATTAAGGAAAGTGTTCAAAGTTTTCCATTTCTAGATGAGATGAAGAATGTAAATTCAAGCAAAACAAACATATTGAGTTTTGCAGCTGCAGGCGTTTACTTTGATGGAAAGATAAGGCCATACTGGTCTTATTGGGCACATGAATTTGGACATGTTATTGGGCTAGCTCATGTTGGTTCGTCTCGAGGGCAATCACAAACTATTAACATACATGACTTAATGGGCAGCCAAGATGGCCCATACAGAGAATTAAGCGGGTGGATGCGTTTTGTGATTGGTTGGCTTGATGATTCTCAAGTTTACTGTCAGGATGTGGATAATTTAAATACCAATGAGATTTCTCTAGTTCCATTAAGCGAGCAAAAGCCAGGAATTAAAATGGCTGTGATTCCAACGTCAGTTGATTCAGCAATAATTATCGAGTCACGCCGTCCAACTAAGTTTTCCTGCGAAATTCCAAACCTTCCAAGCGGAGTTCTCGTGTATACGTACGATGCAAAGCTTGCAAGTCAAGAAGACTTTATAACCGCACAGTATCCATTGGATAGACCCAAAAATATTAAGTGCATAGGTAACGATAAAATGGAGAATTACTCGGATGCGTTGTTGCACAAGGGGGATTCAATTCAGGTAGGTAATTATGTGATATCAGTAATTTCTAGTGGAAATGTTGACCAAGTCAGAATCACTAAGAAATGACGACCCTGACTCGGTA
>Ga0208596_1000443_pt1 | contig 12929 bp, 3 predicted proteins | sample LakMenEpi12Jul11_FD_150686 | JGI IMG/M metagenome (GOLD analysis project Ga0208596, IMG submission 150686) | Freshwater microbial communities from Lake Mendota, WI - 12JUL2011 deep hole epilimnion (SPAdes) | ecosystem: Environmental > Aquatic > Freshwater > Lake > Epilimnion/Euphotic zone ...
TGACCACGGACGGGCGGCTCGGCCTCGGCACGACCACGCCGGACCGGACCCTCGACATCGTCGGCACCTTCCGCGCGAGCTCCGACGGCTCGGTCGGCGGTACGTTCGGCGTTGGCGGCCGGCTGACGGTCGCCGGCGCGAACAATGCGGCGGTCAATGGCCTGACCGTCAACGGCACCTCTCTATCCAAGATCGGCTCGCTCGGCGGCACGCGCAACGAGGTCGTGTTGTCCGGCTTCGACCGCGTGGTGCTGGCCAATGCGGACGGTGAACTCCAGCAGTACGATCTGTCGCAGTTCCGCTTTATCACGGATCCGGACGATCCCTCGGGCGGTGGCGGCGGCGGCAGCAGCGTCGCGGTCGACGACGAAGGCAACCAGCTGACCCTTGCGCTCGCGCGGCTCAATTTCGTGGGCGAGGGTGTGATCGCGACGGGCTCAGGCAACAACATCACGGTCACGATCCCGGGAGTGAACGGCACCCTGACGCGCGACCCGGAGTTCGACACGGTGCGCGTCGAGGATTGGATCCGCACGCCCCGCATCAACGCCAACGGCGCGCTCACCGTCGCGACCGGCGGCTCGGATCGCCTCACGGTCACCGCGACTGGACAGGTCGGCATCGGTACCGTCTCGCCCGCGGCACAGTTACAGGTGGTGCCGGTGGACGACGACACCGTCGGCTTGCGTATCACGGGTGCTGCGACGAGCCCGGCGGCCAATCTTCTGGAGATCGGCACGACCGGTTCGCCGACCAACTTCCGCGTCGAGCGCACGGGCAACCTCGTCACGGCTGGCGCCGTGAATGCGGGCGGCACGATCACCTTCGGCGCCCTGGGCGGTGCCGCCTCGGGCAGCCTCGGCGGCAATGACCGCATCGTCCTCGCGAACGGTTCGGGTCGGTTGGCGCAGGTGTCCCCCTCAGCCCTGATCGCGAATGTCGGCTGGAGCCTGTTCGGCAACACCCTCACGGATGAGACCAGCGGCGGCTTCGGCGAGGTCCCGGTCGGTCGCTACCTCGGCACGAACGATGCGATCGACCTGCGCTTCGTCACCGGCGGCCGGGTGCGCGCCATCCTGACCGCCGATGGTGCGTTCCGGTCGAACAACTCGGTGCTCACGGGCGGCAGCCTCGATGGCATGCCGATCGGCGCCACCACGCGTTCGACCGGCGCGTTCACCGGCGTCGCGGTCAGCAACACCCTGACCGCGGGCACCTCGGTGGTGACGCCCTTGATCGCCAACAGCGGCAACATCGCCCTGACCGCCACCAACGGCGCGATCTCGTTGTCGACGATCGGCACCGACCCGCAGGGCATCACCTTCTCGGCGGGCGGTGACAACACCATCGCCTTCCGCACCGACGACCGCGAGCGCCTTCGCATCGTCGGCGGTGAACTCAGCCCGATCGTCATCGGCGGCGCCGCGGCCATCGAGAACTCGATGCTGCAGATCAACACGACTCAAGATTCCACGGCGGGCCTCTGGGTGATCGGCACGGCGGCCTCGACCGGCGACCTTATGCGGATCGGCGTCGCCAATGCCTTGGATGCCTCGGACCCGACCCCGGTGCTGCGGGCGCGTCGCACGGGCGTGAGCATCACCTCGCTCGTGCCCGGCACCACCGCGCTGGCGGTCAACGGCAGCACCCAGCTGACCGGTTCGCTCACCGTGAGCGAGAGCGCCACCTTCAACACCCTCGCCGGTACGGCGAACAGCACGCTCGGCAGCAACGACCGCGTGGTGTTGTCGAACAGCGGCGGTGTGATCTCCCAGGTCACGCCGGAAGGTCTCGTGGCGGACTACGCCTGGGCGCTGAACGGCAACCCGATCACTGCGAGCGCGGGCGACCTCGGCGTCGCCCCGACCGGCAAGTACCTCGGCACCACCAGCAACAACGACCTGCGCTTGGTCACGAACGGCTTGGTGAGGGCGATCGTCACGCGCGGCGGGCAGTTCCAATCCGACAACGTTGCCCTCACCGGCGGTGTCATCAACGGCACCAGCATCGGCGCGAGCAGCCGCGCCTCGGGTGCGTTCACGACCTTGTCCGCCAACTCGGTGGTCACCGCTCCCGGCATGACGGGTGGTTCGCTCGGCTTCACGGCGAGCAACGGCGATATCGGCCTCACCGCCAACAACGGCCGCATCGCCCTCACGGCTCGGGGCGCGGCCAGCCCGCTTCTGTTCTCCACCCGTCCCCTCGACGACGATGTCGAACGCATGCGCATCACGCCCGACGGCCTGATCGGCATCGGTACGGGCATCCCGGCGGCGCAGTTGCAGGTCGAGACCGCGGGAGACGATGTCGTCGGTCTCGCCGTCAACGGCACCGCGAGCACCAGCGGATCGGCGCTGCTGTCGGTGAACCGCGGCGGCACCTCGCTGCTGAGCATCGGTCGCACCGCCTCGACGGTCGGCACCACGCTCACCGTCAGCGGTACCACGAGCGTCCCGGCGCTCAATGCCTCGAGCACGGTCACCTTCGGTGCGCTCGGTGGCGCCGTGAACAACAGCCTCTGGGGCGATCGCGTCGTCGTCGCCAATTCGAGCGGCCAGCTCTATCAGATCGCGCGCGGCGCCCTCGTGACCTCCTCGGCCTGGGGTCTGAGCGGCAACGCCAATACCACGGCTGGCGATTTCCTCGGCACCACCGACGAAGCGGACCTGCGCTTCGGTACCAACGGCGCCATCCGCGCGACCCTGACCTCGGGCGGTGAGTTCCAGATCGACGATGTCGCGATCGCGAGCGGCACCATCGAGAGCACGACCATCGGCCTCAACGCGCCCGCTGCGGCGCAGTTCACGACGGCGGTCGCGGGCACCTCCGTCACCACGCCGCTGTTGCGCAACGCCGGCGACCTCGCCGTTACGACTTCGGCGGGCAACCTTTCGCTCAACGCCGGCGGGCTCAGCCGCATCACCGCCGCCACCAACGGCAGCGAGCGCCTGCGCATCGACGAAGACGGTCGGATGTTCATCGGCGACCGTGACCTGAACGGTCCTGACCTGATCGACCCCGCCAACGACTCGCTGCCGCAGTTGCAGGTCAATTCCGCTGCCGCGGTGTCGCCGGCTTTGGTCGCCCGCGGCTACCCGGGCCAGGTCGCCAATCTCTTGGAGATCCAGGGCTACGACCTCGCCAGCAACAATTTCGAGCGCGAGCTCACGGTCAATGCGGCGGGTTCCGTGAACCTGCGCAGCCTGAGCGGACCCACCAACCCGGTGGTCACGGTCGGCGACCGGCTCGTCGTCTCCAACGCGCAGGGTCGCCTGATGCAGGTGGACACGGTGAAGCTCATCACAGCGACCACCTGGGGTCTCACCGGCAACGCCGTCATCACGCAGCCCGGCACGCTCGGCACCGCGCCGACCGGCAACTTCCTCGGCACCACCGACAGCCGCGATGTCGGTTTCGTGACCAACAACCTCATCCGCGCGATGATCGATTCGGGCGGCACCTTCCGCACGGCCGGCAATCTGGTCGCCAACGGTGTCACCGTGGGCCGCGGCAAGGACGCGATGCCTGGCAACACCGGGGTCGGCACCAATGCGTTGGTGAACAACAACGGCGGCGACGAGAACTCCGCGTTCGGCACCGACGCGCTGCGCCTGAACACCCTCGGTGAGCGCAACACCGCGCTCGGCGTGCGTGCGATGCAGGGCAACTTCGTCGGTCTCAACAACACAGCGATCGGCGTCGACGCGCTGCGCGAGAATTTCGACGGCAGCGGCAACGTGGCGCTCGGCTTCGAGGCGGCCTACGACGAGACCGGCAGCAACCGTCTCTACATCGCCAACAGCCGCGACAACAACCTGATCTACGGTGACTTCTCGACGGGCCGTATCCTGCTCAACGCGGGCAATACGCCCCCGGCCACGCTCGGCGCGGCGCTGCAGGTGAACACCGTCAACGCCGGCGATGTCGGCTTCATCGTCCGCGGCGCGGGCGGCCAGACCGCCAACCTCTTCGAGGCCCGCAACAATGGCGGCGGCGTCGTGGCGCGCATCAGCAACGCCGGCAACACGCAGCTCTCGGGCACGCTCGGTGTGTCGGGCGCGACCACGCTCTCGAGTTCGCTCGATGTGGCGGGTGCGACGGCGCTCAGCAACACCTTGACCGTGGCCAACGCGACGACCCTCAACGGCGCGACACAGATCAACAACACGCTGACCGTGACCGGTGTCACCTCGCTCGGCAGCAACCTGACCGTCGCCGGCAACGGCACGATCACCGGGGCGCTCGATGTGACCGGCACCACGCGCCTGCGGAACACCGTGCAGGTGGATGGCGCGACCACGGTCAGCAACACGCTGAATGTCACCGGGAACGCCACGCTGGGTGGCACGCTGGGTGTCACCAGCACGGCGACCGCCTCGAAGTTCGTCCCGACCGGTAATGTCACCGCGGGCAACGGCATGTACCTGCCGACGGCCGACGAGGTCGCCTTCAGCACCGCCGGCGTCGAGCGTCTGCGTCTCGACAACAACGGCAATGTCGGCGTTGGCACCAACGACCCGCAGTTCCGCCTCGATGTGAACGGCAACTTCCGCGCGGTCGGTAATGCGACCGTCGGCGGCACGCTGGGCGTCACCGGTGACACCACCCTCGGCGGCACCTTGGGCGTCACGGGCACGGCCTCGGCGCCGAAGTTCATCCCGACGGGCGGCACGGCGGCCGGTAACGGCATGTACCTGCCGGCGGCCAACACGCTCGGCTTTAGCGCGGGCGGCACCGAGCGCATGCTGGTCACTGCGAGCGGCGTCGGCATCGGCATGACGCCGGCCCGAGCCCTCGATGTGACCGGCACCTTCGGCGCGACCGGCGCGGCGACCTTCGGCGGCGCCACGCAGATCAACAGCACCTTGGGCGTGTCCGGCGCGACGACGCTCTCGAGCACTTTGGGTGTGTCGGGCGTCACAACACTCAGCAACTTGGGCGCCTCGCTCAACACCAGCATGGGCGGCAACGACCGCATCGTCGTCACCAACAACACGGGTGTGCTGAACAATGTGTCGGTGGCGGGCCTTGTGACGGCCAACGCCTGGAGCCTGATCGGCAACCCGATCACGGCGGCGGGCGGCACCCTGGGCGCGGCGCCGACCGGTAGCTTCCTAGGTGCGACCAGCAACCAGAACCTGCAACTGGTCACCAACAACCTCGTTCGCGCGATCGTCACCGCGGGCGGTCAGTTCCAGACCAACAATGTCGCGATCGGCGGCGGCGCGATCAACAACACCTCGATCGGTGCGACCACTGCGAGCACCGGTCGCTTCACGACCCTCGATGCCACCGGCAATGCCACGATCGCGGGTACGCTCGGCGTCACGGGCCTGGCCACCGCCACCGGCGGCGTACGTACTCCGACCGTCAACGGCACGAACTCGCTCGGTCTGACGGCCGACGCGGGTACGCTGTCGCTGGCTGCCACCGGCGCGAACATCATCACCGCGAGCACCAACGGCGCCGAGCGACTGCGCATCGCCGCGAACGGCAATGTCGGTATCGGCAATAACAATCCGACAAATCTTTTGGATGTCGCCGGGACTTTTCGTGCGACGGGGAACAGCGTCATCGGCGGCACGCTCGATGTGACGGGTGCGACCAACGTGTCGACACTGACCGCCTCGGGCGCGGTCACCCTGAACAGCGGCACGGTGAACGGTGTCGCCTTCCTCAATGCCAGCCGTCAGTTGACCACCGGGGCCGCGCTGACCTTCGATGGCAGCAACCTCGCGACCACCGGCACCGCGACGGCGCTCAAGTTCGCGCTGGCGACCGGCGGCAACAACGGCGGCAACGGCATGTACATGCCCGTAGCCAGCGTTCTCGCGTTCAGCACCAACGGTGGCGAGCGGTTGCGCATCGACACCAGCGGCGATGTCGGTATCGGCACCAACAATCCGCAGCGTCGGTTGGATGTCGTCGGCACCTTCCGGGCCTCGGGCGCTGCCGACATCGGCGGCACACTGGCCGTCACCGGCGGCCTCGAGAACACCGCGATCGGTGCGACCACCGCGAGCACCGGTCGCTTCACCACGCTGGCCGTCACCGACAACGCCACGGTCGCGGGCACGCTCGGCGTGACGGGGGCGACCACCCTCAGCAACACGCTGTCGGTCGCCGGCGCCTCGACCCTGACGGGTCTGCTCACCGCCAACGGTGGTGTGGGCACGACGAACCTCAACGCGACGGGCACCGGCACCTTCGGCGGCCTGCTGACCGCGAACAACGGCGTGTCGACCACGACGCTCACCACCTCGGGCGACGCCACCGTCGGCGGCGTGCTGCGCGCGACGAGCGGCATCGAGAACACGGCGATCGGCGCCATCACGGCGAACAACGGGCGTTTCACCACTCTGGTGGCGACCAGCACGACGACGCTGACGGGCTTGCTCACCGCCAACGGCGGTGTGGGCACCACGGCGCTCACGACATCAGGTGCCGGCATCATCGGCGGCACGCTGCGCGTCGATGGCGCCACCCAGCTGGTCGGCGCCTTGACGGTCAATGGCACGGTCACTCTCGTGAACCAGCTTGCCGCGGACGGCGGGATCCGGACGCCCACTTTGGAGGTGACCGGCGGTAACAGCGTCGGCGGTCTGCTCCAAGCGAACGGTGGCATCACGACCACCACGCTCGCGGCCTCGGGCACGGTGACGCTGCAGCCCACCGCGCTCGCCTCGATCACTTCGGCGCTGCAGTTCACGGATCTTGCCGGCGACAACTTCGTCGGCTTCCGCGCACCGAACACGCTCCTCGGCAATCGCATCTGGACGCTGCCTGGCGCCGACGGCGACAGCGGCAATGTGCTCTCCACGGACGGTGGCGGTAACCTCGTCTGGGTCAACCCCGTCACCGCAGGCGCGGCTTGGACCCTCACGGGTAACAGTGTGACCAGCAGCGGTGGGGCGCTCGGCAGCGCACCCACCGGCAACTTCGTCGGCGCCACGAACAACGTCGACCTGCGACTCGTGACCAACAACCTCGTGCGCGCGATCGTCACCGCGGGCGGCCAGCTGCAGACCAACGATGTCGCGATCGGCGGCGGTACGATCACCAACGCGACCATCAACAGCACCTCGATCGGCGCGACCACCGCGAGCAACGGCCGCTTCACGACCCTTGAAGCGACCGGCGATGCCACGGTCGCGGGTGTGTCGACCCTCACCGGCCTGCTCGCCGCCAACGGTGGTGTGAACACGACCGACCTCAACGCTTCGGGCAACGGCACCTTCGGCGGCACGCTGACCGTGACGGGCGTGACCCTCCTGAACAGCGCGGTGACGGCGAACGACGGACTGACCGTCGTCGATGGTCTCGTCACCGACACCCTCACTGCCACCTCGGCCGCCATCTCGGGCGGCACGCTGACCGGCATGACGATCAGCGGCGGCAGCTTCTCGGGCGGCACGATCGACAACGCGATCATCGGCGGCACCACGCCGGTCGCCGGCACCTTCACGGCGCTGACGGGTAACACCTCCCTGAGCACGCCGCTCGTGACCGCTGCGGATGCGCTGCGGCTCGCCGCGCTCACCTCGTCGGTCATCATCAGCACCGGTGGTGCCGAGAAGTTGCGCGTCGACGGGCTCGGTAATGTGGGCATCGGCACCGACAATCCGCAGCGCCGTCTCGATGTCGTCGGCAGCTTCCGCGCCTCGGGCGCAAGCGAGATCGGCGGCACGCTCGATGTGACCGGCGTGACCACGCTCACCGGCGCCCTCAACGCCAACGGCGGTGTCACCACCGGCGCGCTGACGGCCACGTCGATCTCCACCGGCACGGTGACGCTCGCAGGCGGTGCCATCAATGGCATCCCGTACCTCAACGCCTCCAAGGTGCTGACCACCGGTTCCGCGCTCACCTTCGACGGCACCAACCTCGCCACCACGGGCACCGCCTCGGCGCTCAAGTTCATCCCGACGGGTGGCACGGCGATCGGCAACGGCATGTACCTGCCGGCCGCCGACACCTTGGCGTTCAGCACGAACGGTGTGGAGCGTCTGCGCATCGGCAACGATGGTCGCGTCGAGATCGGTAACCAGCTTCAGATCAACGCGACGGCCAGCGCCATCGGCCTCGTCGTACGCGGCGCCGTCGGCCAGACGAGTAACCTGCTCGAGTTGCAGAACGACGCCGGCACAGCACTGCTGCAGGTCACCGCCGATGGCCGCATGGGTATCGGCAAGGCGCCGGACGCGGGCTTCAAGCTCGATGTCGAGGGCGACATCCGCGGCACGCGCGTCTTCGCGCAGGGTGTGGAGCTCACCTCCGACGCCCGCTTCAAGACCAATCTCCAGGCCATCACGGATGCGCTCTCGATCGTGCGCAAGCTGCAGGGCGTGTCCTACGACTGGAACCGCGCGGCCTTCCCGGACCGCGGCTTCTCGCCTCGCCCGCAGATCGGGGTGATCGCGCAAGAGGTCGAGAAGATCCTGCCGGAGCTCGTCTCCACCGACGCGCAGGGCTTCAAGTCCGTCAACTACACGGGCTTCATCCCGGTGCTGATCGAGGGCTTGAAGCAGCAGGACGCGCGCCTCGTCGTCGCCGAGCAGACCCTTGCGATGGTCGAGGAGCGTCTGTTCCAGGCCGAGGCACAGATCGTCCAGATCGATGAGCGTCTCGGTCAGGCGGAGTCCTTCGTCGCGCGCTTCGAGCTCACCCGTGAGCCGGACACCATGGTCGTGCTCACCCCGACCTTCAAGGTCCAGAACCTCACCGCCGATCGTGCGTACATCGAAGAGCTGCGGGCAGCGCGCATCGAGGCCGAAAAGGCCCGTTTCAAGGAATTGGACGCGGACGATGCGGTGATCGACAACGTCGATGCAGCGCGGTTGCGCGGACGCGTCGTCAACACGGGCGGCAAGGAACTGTTCGTCTCCTACGGCTCGGTGGCGCCGCTGTTCGACGCGGCTGCCGGCGGTCACTACCTCGTGACGGTGTCCGCCGAGGATGGCAGCTATGCCACCGCGCAGGTCATCAGCGCCGGCGGCACGCTGCGCGTGGTGCCGACGGCCTCGCAGGGCATCGATGTGGTGGCAAACGGCAACTCGGTCGGCCTGGTCGCACCGTCCAAGAAGGTCAAAGCCAGTTGGACCCGCACCGGTTGAGCGATCGCATCCGCGTGGCGCTGGTCGATGACCAGTCGATCGTGCTGGAAGGGTTGAGGACGCTCCTCGACACGATGCCGACGCTGTGGGTGGAGTACGCCACCACGCAGCCGGCCGAGCTGATCGCCGAGATGCGGCGCGATCCGGTGGATGTCGTGGTCTCGGACATCCGCATGCCGGGCTTCAACGGTTTTGATGTGGTCCGGCGGCTCGGCAGCTGGATCCGCCCGATCCCGGTCATCCTGCTCACGACCTTCGATGAGGCGAACCTACTCGATGAGGCCTTGGCGGCCGGTGCGCGGGGCTTCCTGCTCAAGGGGGCGACGCCCGAGGATCTGCTCGCCGCCATCGAGGCGGTGGCGGTCGGCGGCCAGTGGTTGAGCCCCGTGGTCACCCACACCATGCGTCGTGCGACGCGGGCCTCCGATCGCCACGGCGATGCCGTGGCGTTCGACACCTCCTTGACCGAGCGTGAGAAGGGCGTGCTGCGCCTCGCCGCGACCGGCCTCACCAACAAGGAGATCGCGCAGGCGCTCGGTCTCGTGGAGGGCACGGTCAAGAACTACATGAGCGACCTGATGACCAAGCTCGAGTCGCGCGACCGCACTCAGGCGGTGATCCGCGCCATCGCTGCGGGGCTGCTGTAGCCGTCAGGCGTTCGGCGAGGCCTCGTCGGGCAGGGTGATCTCGAGTTCGCAGCCGGTGCCACCCGTCGCGGCATGGTCGATCAGGCGATACTCCCCGTTCAATTCTTTGACACGCGCTGCGAGCTGGCTACGTCCGAAGCCGGCAGGCTTGCCGCGCAGGCCGCGACCGTTGTCGATGATGCGCATCACGAAGCGGTCGGCGATCCGCCGCAGGCTGAGCTGGATCCGGTTCGCCCCACCGTGACGCAGGGCGTTCGAGGTGCCTTCCTGTCCGGCGCGTAGCAGCAGTCGCGCGACCTCGCCGCTCTGGACGCGCAGTCCTTCCTCGAGCTCGACGGTGATCATGCCGTCGGGCAGGAGGCTCGCGAGCTTGGTGAGCGACTCGCCGAGCGCGAGGCCCTCGGCACCGCTGATCTGACGGACGATCACCCGGGTGTCGGAGAGCAGATCGTCGGCGATCTGCGCCGAGCGGTCGACGAAGTCCCGCAGCTCGGCGTTGTCCTTGACCCGCTGCTGCATGATCTGCAGGTTGATCTTGAGCGCTGTCAGCTTGTGGCCGGTGACATCATGCAGGTCGCGCGCGATGCGCAGCCGTTCGCGGTCGCGCACGGTCTCGGCGACGAACGACTGCATCGACACGAGCTCGGCGTTGCTGCGCGCGAGTTCGCCGCGTGCGCGGTCGACCTCGACGCGCGAGGCGATGATGCTCACCGCATAGCCTTGGAACGCGATCAGCACCAGCGTCGGCAGCAGCGCGCCCGGCCAGGGCATGTTGATGAGGCTCACGCCCCAGAACGCGAGGCTCGAGATGACGATCAGCAGCGTCGCCACCCAATCGCGGAACAGGGTCGCGAACTGCGTCGCGACCACGATCAACAGCGCGGGCACCGTATAGACGAGGCCGGGGTAGTTCCTGAAGCGGTCGAAGGCGATCACGACGATGGCGATCTGCAGCAGGATCAGCAGGATACGCTCGATCGAATTGGCGCCGTACTCGATCATGAGCACCGTGGCGCCGAATGCGGCGGCGAAGGAGACCAATGCCCCGACTCCGCCCCATTCGAGCGCTGTCCAATCCTCGAGTCGCCACGGCAACTGCAGGGCGGCCACGGCGAGTATCGTGAAGATCAGCACCGCCGCCTGCAGGTTCAACTGCTTGCGGGTGGCGGTGGGGACATTCTGGGTTTCGAGGTCGAAGAGCATACGACCCGCAGATTACAGCCTTACGGCGCCGCGTGGCTTCGCTCAGCGGCTGGTTGCGTTGGCTCGGCGATCGGCTGGGACAGCCGTGGGGCGTTGGGCTTGGATGCGCGGCGGCTGCCAAGGCTGGAAATCAGCGGCGTCCATCTGCGCGTCTTGGATATCGGTGTCTTCGATCTCGGTGATCTTGCGGGCGGTGACACAGGCTTCGAGGACGGCGGTCGCTTCGTCGAACGTGAGGGGGGAGATCACGCGCCACCGGTTGTGTTCGCAGAGGGCGAGGGCGCCCTCATGCTCGCAGTAGAGGGCGAGCCCAGCGTCCGTCCGCAGGTGCTTCTCGGCGCTGCCGAGGCACTCGTCGCAGGGCGTGGTCGGGAAGGCGCTGAAAGGGCGGGACATGGGGCCTAGTCTGCCCCTGCCCGGCGGTGCGGTAGAGATGCCGAAAGTCATGTTCGGACGGCTTTTTTTTCCAAGTTCGGTCCAAGCTCGATGGCCAACGAGTTGTTGCTTTCCTGCATAAGCCCATGCTCAGCCGGCAGGTCGGAATCGGTTGAGTTTCGGGGCAAAGACCGGTTATTCTCCTCAAAGTTTGATCCCTGTCCGCTTTGAAGGAGTTGTACATGCGCAACAACATCGTTGCCGTTTTCGTGGCCGCCGCACTGTCCCAGGCCGCTGTCGCCCAAGAGGCCGCCAAGCCCGCCGCTGAGGAACTCGAGCAGGTCGTGATCACCGGCACCCGCGTCGCCAACCGTTCGGCGCTCGATACCGCGGTTCCCGTCGATGTGGTCCCCGCCTCGGCCCTCCAAAATCTCGGCGTCACCGAGCTCAACCAAGCGTTGTCGGTCTCGTTGCCGTCCTTCAACTTCCCGCGCCCCGGTCTCACCGACGGCACGGATACCGTGCGCCCGGCCACGCTGCGCGGCCTCGGCCCCGACCAGACGCTGGTGCTCATCAACGGCAAGCGCCGTCACAGCGCTGCGCTCGTCAACGTCAACGGTACCGTCGGTCGCGGCTCCGCGGCGGTCGACCTCAACACCATCCCGAACACCGCCGTGCGCGCCATCGAAGTGCTGCGCGACGGCGCCTCGGCGCAGTACGGTTCGGATGCCATCGCCGGCGTCATCAACCTTCGCCTGCGCGAGGACAGCACGGGTGGCGAACTCGGCGTGAGCTACGGCTGGCGCGATTCGACCTACAAGACCTTGACCGGTGCGCCGCCGTCCAATCCGACGGCGACCTGGTCTGCGCCCTCTGAGCTGCGCCGCAAGCGCAGCGACGGCGAGACCCTCACGGTCTCCGGTTGGAAGGGCTTCTCGCTGGGCGACAGCGGCTTCATCACCGTCGCCGCAGAATATAAGGACCAGGAGCGTACCGAGCGCGGCGGCTGGGATCCCCGTGCGCAATATGCCCGCCTCGCCAACGGCGCCTACGACCCGCGTGAGATCACCTTCAACCGCTTCAGCCAGTGGTACGGCGAGCCGGAGATGAAGCAGACCACGCTGTTCGTGAACGCCGGCATTGACATCAACGATAACGCCGAGTTCTACGCCTGGGCGAGCTACCAGGACCGTTCGGCCTTGTCGGCAGGCTTCCAGCGCCTCGCCAACGATCCCTCGGGCCGTAACATCCCCTCGATCTACCCCGACGGCTTCCTGCCGAAGATCGCGCCCGATGTCACCGACTACGCGGCGACCTTCGGCACGCGTTGGACGCTCGGCAGCTGGGACATGGATGCCTCGCTCGGCTACGGGCTCAACGAGATGGAGTTCACCATCGTCGACACCCTGAACCGCTCGCTCGGTCCCACCAGCAAGACTGTTTTCGATGCGGGCGGCTACGACTACGACCAGCTCGTGTTCAACCTCTCGGGCGTGCGCGGCATCGAGGTCTCGGGCCTCGCTTCGCCGCTCAACATCGCGGTCGGCGTCGAGGCGCGTCGCGAGTCCTACAGCATCACCGCCGGTGAGCC
>Ga0208596_1000446_pt1 | contig 12831 bp, 12 predicted proteins | sample LakMenEpi12Jul11_FD_150686 | JGI IMG/M metagenome (GOLD analysis project Ga0208596, IMG submission 150686) | Freshwater microbial communities from Lake Mendota, WI - 12JUL2011 deep hole epilimnion (SPAdes) | ecosystem: Environmental > Aquatic > Freshwater > Lake > Epilimnion/Euphotic zone ...
CGCCGCCGTCAGCGTCGTCTTGCCATGGTCCACATGCCCGATCGTTCCGACGTTGACATGCGGCTTGATGCGCTCGAATTTTTCCTTGGACACGGAATAATCTCCTGGATCTTCTGACGTGACGACTAACGAACCAAAGGACCTGAATGAAGACTCTCGACGATCGACTGGAGCTCACGACCGGAATCGAACCGGTGACCTCGTCCTTACCAAGGACGTGCTCTACCGACTGAGCTACGTGAGCAGAAACCTGGAGCGGGTAGTGGGAATCGAACCCACGTCATCAGCTTGGAAGGCTGAGGTTCTGCCATTGAACTACACCCGCCCAACACCAAAGTTAGCAACCTCGTTGGTGGAGGGGGTAGGATTCGAACCTACGAAGGCGTAAGCCGGCAGATTTACAGTCTGCTCCCGTTGGCCGCTTGGGTACCCCTCCGCCGTAAAACGAGCCGCCTATTCTGGGTGGACGAGGCAGGGGTGTCAATGGCCGCGCGGGGGCTGGAGGGAGGGCAGGATGCTCGCGGGTCTCGATCCCATCGTGATGTTCTTCGGTCTCGGGCTGCTGGCCGGGGCCCTGAAGGCCGATCTGCGGCTACCGCCCGCCGTTTACGAGTTCGTCAGCACTTTGTTGCTGCTCGCCATCGGCATGAAGGGCGGCATCGAGCTCGCGAACGGGTCGACAGCGGGTCTTCTTCTGCAAATCCCGCTCACCCTTCTGCTTGGCATCTTACTGACTTTCCTAGCGTTTTTCATCCTGCGAGGCGTCGGGAGACTGGATCGGACGAACGCGGCCGCGGTCGCGGCGCACTACGGTTCGGTCAGTGTCGCCACCTTCGCAGTCGGCGTCGCGTTCCTCGGCCGAGCCCAGATCCCGTTTGAGCCCACCTTGCCTCTGCTGCTCGTATTGCTCGAGGTGCCGGCGATCGTCATCGGCATCCTGTTGGCGCGGGGCCTGCATCCCGGCACCCCTTGGGGCGAGGTCGGGCGCGAGGTGCTGCTCGGCCGTAGCGTGCTGCTGCTGCTTGGCGGTCTGCTGATCGGCGCCGTGGCGGGCAGCGAGGGGCTGGAGCCGGTCAAACCGCTGTTCTTCGACCTGTTCAAGGGAATTCTCGCCATTTTCCTGCTTGAAATGGGCCTGATCGCCGCAGATCACTTCGGTGGATTCCGCCGCCACGGGCTGTTCATGGTCGGATTCGCACTGCTCATCCCGCCGCTCTTCGCCCTGATCGGCATCGGGTTCGCGGGGCTGATGGGTCTCGGGACCGGTGGCGCGGTGCTGCTGGCGACCCTGGCGGCCAGCGCTTCCTACATCGCCGCACCGGCCGCGATGCGCCAGGCCGTCCCCGAGGCCAACCCCGCACTCTCGCTCACCGCAGCGCTCGCGATCACTTTCCCCTTCAACATCCTCGTCGGCTTGCCGCTGTATCTGCGGCTGGTCGAACATCTGCTGCCCACCTGAGGCGCCCATGACCGGACTCGCCGATTCCCACCGCAAGCTCGTCACGGTGATCACCGAAGCCAACCTCGAGCGCGACCTCATCCGCGAACTCGATGTGCTCGGGGTCGCCGGCTACACCGTCAGCGACGTCCGAGGCCGCGGCGACAAGGGGTTACGCGCCTCGCACTGGGGCCACAGCAGCAACATCCGCGTCGAGATCGTCTGCGACACACCGCTCGCCGAGCGGGTGCTCGCGCGGCTTCGCGAGAAGTACTACGCGCACTACGCGATCGTGATGTGGGTGGTCGACGTCGAGGTGTTGCGCCCGGACAAGTTCCGCTGATGGCCGGCGCAAGTTTCCTCGCCCTGCTCGATGACATCGCGACGGTGCTCGATGACGTCGCCGTGCTCTCCAAGGTGGCGGCAAAGAAAAGCGCCGGTGTGCTGGGCGATGACCTCGCAGTCAACGCCGAGCAGGTCTCGGGCGTGCAGGCCGCGCGTGAACTGCCCGTGGTGTGGGCTGTCGCCAAAGGCTCGCTCGTCAACAAGGTGATCCTGGTCCCGGCGGCGCTCCTCATCAGCCTGTTCCTGCCATGGCTGATCACGCCGCTGATGGTGCTCGGCGGTCTGTTCCTCTGTTACGAAGGCTTCGAGAAGCTCGCGCACCGCTGGCTGCACCCCGCGGAAGAGACGGCCGCCGCGCGCGCGGCCGTCAGCGCAGCGGCCGCGGACCCCGAGGTCGACCTGATCGCTTTCGAACGCGACAAGATCAAAGGTGCGATCCGCACGGATTTCATCCTCTCGGCGGAGATCATCGTGATCACGCTCGGCATCGTCGGCACCGCACCGCTCGGCACCCGTATCGGGGTGCTGGTGGCGATCGCGCTGCTGATGACGGTCGGCGTTTACGGCCTCGTCGCCGGCATCGTCAAACTCGACGATGCTGGGCTGCACCTGACGCGCCGCGCCGGCACCAGCGTCGGCGCCCGCCTCTCGCGAGGGATCGGTCGTGGTCTGCTTGCTGCGGCACCACGCCTGATGCGCGTGCTCGGAGTGGTCGGTACCGCAGCGATGTTCCTGGTCGGCGGGGGGATCCTCACACACGCGCTGCCCGCCCTGCACGATATCGGTGGCGACGGGATCCTCGGCGGACTGATCAAACTCTTGGTCGACGGCGGCACCGGCGTCGTCGCGGGCGCACTGGTGCTGGCGGGTGTGCGCCTTGTCCACCCGTTCGTGAGTCGCAGCCTGCAACGGCTGAAGGGCTCGCCGGCGGACTGAAGCGCTTTACCCCTGAGCCGGAACGCCGAGACCCGGAACGCCTAGGCCCGCGGCGTGTGCGAGTTCCGCGACCAACGCAGACGGCAAAAGACGGGCCTCGCCCGGCCGCAGGTCTTCCGGCAACCCGACGGGTCCGTAGCGCAGGCGCGTGAGCCGGCTGACCTCGTGACCCATGGCGATCCACAGGCGTCGCACCTCGCGGTTCCTGCCCTCGTGCAGGGTGACGCGGAACCAAGCATGACCTTCGCTGCTGCCTTGCGCTTCGATGCGATCGAACTTCGCCGGCCCGTCCTCGAGCGTGACGCCGCGACGCAAGCGCTCGAGCGTCGCGGGGGCGGGCTGCTCGCGCACGCGCACGAGATACTCTCGCTCCACCTCTGAGGACGGATGCATCAAGCGATGCGCGAGTTCACCGTCATTGGTGAACAGCAGCAGGCCTGCCGTGTTCACATCAAGTCGCCCGACCACGATCCATCGGCCGGCAGGGGGCGCAGGCAAGCGATCGAACACGGTCGGTCGACCTTGCGGATCGCTGCGGGTCGTCACCTCGCCGAGCGGCTTGTGGTAACCGAGCACGGCGACAGCGCCCAGCGACGACGACGCCGACTCCATCGCAGGCTGCGCCACTGCTCGACCATCGACGGTGATCCGGTCTGCAGGCCCGACGCGCAGACCGAGATCGGCCGGCTCGCCGTTGACCTGCACGCGCCCGGCACGGATCCATTCTTCGATGGTGCGGCGTGAGCCGAGCCCGAGGCCGGCGAGGACTTTCTGCAGCCGCTGCGGCGGCAGGGGGACACTGGTCATGCGTCACCATGATACAAGGGGCACATGCTCGTCACCGCACCATAACCCGAGGTTATGACGGCATCGCCTTCTGGACCCACGACCGTCATCGTTGCGGCCTATGCTGCATCCCATGATCCACGACAGCATCCTCTCAACGATCGGCAACACACCCATCGTTCGCATCAACCGGCTCGCGCCCGCGCACACCACGATGTTCGTGAAGTGCGAGGCGTTCAACCCGCTTCACTCGGTGAAGGACCGGCTGGCGATCGCGATCATCGAGGATGCCGAGCGCCGCGGCACGCTGCGCCCCGGTCAGACGGTCGTCGAGGCCACTTCGGGCAACACCGGCATCGCGCTCGCGATGGTCTGCGCCGCCAAGGGCTACCCGTTCGTCGCCGTCATGGTCGAGACCTTCTCGGTGGAGCGCCGCAAGATCATGCGCGCGCTCGGCGCCAAGGTGATCCTCACGCCCGCTGCCGAGCGCGGCTCGGGCATGGTGCGCAAGGCCGAAGAGCTCGCCGCCCGACACGGCTGGTTCCTGTCGCGGCAGTTCGAGAACGAGGCGAACCCCGCCTATCACCGCAACACCACCGGCCCGGAGATCCTGCGGGATTTCGCCGGACGACGGCTCGATTTCTTCGTCTCTGGTTGGGGCACGGGCGGCACGCTGAGCGGCGTCGGTCAGATGCTCAAGCTGGCGCGGCCCGAGGTGCAGGTGGTCGCCACCGAGCCTGCGACCGCAGCGCTGCTGTCGGGTCAGGCGTTCACGCCGCACAAGATCCAGGGCTGGACACCGGACTTCGTCCCGAAGGTGCTCGACCGCAGCGTTGTCGACCGCATCGTGCTGGTCAGCGACACCGAAGCGCTCGACACCGCGCGCGCGCTCGCCCGCGAGGAAGGCATCTTCTGCGGCATCTCCTGCGGCGGCACTTTCGCAGCCGCGCTCAAGGTCGCGCACGAGGCGCCGGCCGGCTCGGTGCTGCTCGCCATCCTCCCGGACACCGGCGAGAGGTATCTTTCGACGGCGTTGTTCGCGGACCTGCCCGAGGGCAGCGATCCGGAACCGTGAGCGGCATCGCACCGCTGCCCACGCCTCTGCGGCTGCAGCGCGGCGGCGAACTCTTCGAGGGATCGATCGCTTTCGAAAGTTGGGGCAGCCCCACGACAGCGCGGGACAACACCATCCTCCTCTATACCGGGCTGTCGCCGTCGGCGCACGCCGCCGCGACGCCCGACGATCCGCGACCTGGCTGGTGGGAGCCGCTGATCGGACCCGGGCGCGCGCTCGACACCGATCGCTACCATGTGGTCTGCGTCAATTCTTTGGGAAGCTGCTTCGGCTCCACCGGACCGGCCTCCGTCGACCCGCGCACAGGCCGGCTTTACGGCAAGGATTTCCCGGAGCTGTCGCTCGAGGACATCGCTCGCGGCGGTCGCGCGGTGCTCGACCATCTCGGCATCGAGCACGCCCACACCCTCGCCGGCGCCTCGCAGGGTGGCATGGTGGTGCTCGCACACGCCGCGCTGTTCCCGGGCGACGCGCAGCACCTGCTGTCGATCAGCGGCACCGCGGCGGCGACGCCTTATGCGATCGCGCTGCGCAGCATCCAGCGCGATATCGTCGCGGCCGATCCCGCCTTCCGGCAGGGCGACTACCCGGCCGACGCGCCGCCGCGCAACGGGCTCGCGCTCGCCCGGAAGATCGGCACCGTCACCTATCGATCAGCTGACGAACTGCAGCAGCGCTTCGGTCGAGCGCCCTCACGCGAGGGACGCGACTTCGCGGTGCAGGACCATCTTGCGCAGCAGGGCGCACGCTTCGCCGACAGCTTCGATGCGCACTGCTACCTGCAGCTCTCGCGTGCGATGGACCGGTTCGACCTCGCTGCGCATGGCGATCCGGTGCAGGTGCTGCGCCGTGCCGCGCTGCGCTCGGCGCTTGTCGTCGGAGTGCGGCGCGATGCGCTCTTCACCCTCGCCGAACAGGCAGCGCTCGCCGCCCTGCTGCGCGCGGCGGGCGTCAACACCGAGTTCGCGGAGCTCGACAGCTTGACCGGGCACGATGCGTTCCTGGTCGACTTCACGAACTTCGATGCGCTGCTGCGACCCTGGTTCGCTGCGCGCGTCCCCGCCGACCTGATGCCGGACATCACCTAAGGAGATCATGACCATGCGCCCGGAGACCATCGCCGTACACGGCGGCTATACCCCCGACCCGACCACCAAGGCGGTCGCCGTCCCGATCTACCAGACGACCTCCTATGCGTTCGACAGCGCACAGCACGGGGCGGACCTCTTCGACCTGAAAGTTCAGGGCAACATCTACACCCGGATCATGAATCCGACCAGCGATGTGCTCGAAAAGCGCGTCGCCGAACTCGAGGGCGGCATCGGCGCGCTCGCGCTCGCCTCCGGCAGCGCCGCCGTGACCTACGCGCTCATGACCGTCGCCGGACAGGGCGACAACATCGTGAGCTCCGGGGCGCTCTACGGCGGCACCTACAACCTCTTCGCCCACACGCTGCCGCAGTTCGGCATCGAGGTGCGCTTCGCCGACTACTCGGACCCCGCGCAGTTCGAGCGCCTGATCGACTCGCGCACCAAGGCGGTGTTCTGCGAGAGCATCGGCAACCCGCTCGGCAACGTCACGGATCTCGCGGCGCTCGCGAAGATCGCGCATCGCCATGGCGTGCCATTGATCGTCGACAACACCGTGCCCTCGCCCTATCTCTGCCGGCCCTTCGACCACGGCGCCGACATCGTGGTCCACTCGCTCACCAAATACCTCGGCGGTCATGGCAACAGCATCGGCGGTGTGCTCGTCGACTCCGGTAAGTTCCCCTGGGCCGAACACAAGGCGCGCTTCCCACAGCTCAACGAGCCGGATGCGTCGTATCACGGCGTGGTGTACACCGAAGCGCTCGGGCCCGCGGCCTTCATCGGCCGTGCGCGGGTCGTCCCGCTGCGCAACATGGGCGCGGCGATCTCACCGTTCAACTCGTTCCTCATCCTGCAGGGCATCGAGACCTTGGCGGTGCGCATGGACCGGATCTGCGACAACACGCTCGCGATCGCGAAGTTCCTGCAGTCGCACCCGGCCGTCGGCTGGGTGAAGTACGCCGGGCTCCCGGACCACCCGCAGCATGCGCTCGCGCAACGCTACATGGGCGGACGCGCGTCGGGCATCCTGACCTTCGGCGTGAAGGGCGGACGCGCCGCGGGCGAGAAGTTCCTCGATGCGCTCAAGCTCGTGATCCGGCTCGTCAACATCGGCGACGCGCGTTCGCTCGCGACACATCCGGCATCGACCACGCACCGGCAGCTGTCACCGGCAGAGCTCGCCAAGGCGGGTGTCTCCGAGGACATGGTGCGTCTGTCGATCGGCATCGAGCACATCGAAGACCTGAAGGAAGATCTCGACCAGGCACTGCGAGCAGCGGGCTGACGCGAGACCCACTTCCGCCTGCTATCAGCCCCCGGCCGCAGTCTCGGAGGATCCGTCGCTCATCCGCAGGCGCTCTTCGCGCATCACCGTCGGGTCTTGCGCCCTTTCGCTGCGGAGGTCGGGCGGCGTGTCATCTTGGTCTTGGCTTTTGTCTTGGCCTTGGCTTTCACCGGCTGCGTTCGGGGCTCCTCGACCTGCACCTGCAGCACGCGGAACAGGCTGTCGATGAACTCCTTGCGCTCACCGGCAAGGCGGGCCTCGTCTTCAGGGCTGAAGTCGTGGGCGTCCAGTTCGCCGCTCGCCAAGCTGCCTTGGCGGACCTGGATGGCCTCGAGCGCGGCGAGCCGTTCGCGCAGCGTCCACACTTCGCTGCCGAGCACCACGACCATGTTCAGGATCTTGTCGATCGCGGGATCATCAAAGAAATAGGGGCGACCGCCACGGATGGTACGGCGCATCGGGCGGCGCGCGGGATCGGACGCGCTCACTTGAAGGCTCCGAAGCAGTACCAGAGGATGCCATCGGTGAGCCGGCCGGTCTTGTCGCTGTCCACCGAGGGCGGCCGCTTCGCGGCCTCGCGCCATACCTTCTCGCCGTACCAGCCGACCGAGGGGATCACGAACTGCAGGTACTTGTCGGGGGCGAAGCCGGCGCGTCGGCAGATGTCCTCGGGCTTGAGGTCGCGGAAAGGCTTGTAGAACGGTTCGTTGTTGTAGGCGCCGTCCCAATCCAGATAGAACGCGTCGTAGGGCGACAGCTGGGAGTTCGGCGGCAGCTCCATATGCAGCATCAGGCCGCCCGGCTTCAGCACCCGATGGGCCTCGGCGAGGATCCGCTCGATGCCCTTTCGCGGCACCTCGTGCAGGAACATCGAGGAGAACACCACATCGAAGCTCGCGTCCGGGAAGTCGAGCGCCTCGGCGTCCATCTGGTGGAAGTGCAGTTCGCGGTCCTGCGCTTGGGCGCGCGCGTGGGCGTAACGCAGGCAAGGGGCGGCGACATCGATGCCATGCACTTCGGCTGCAGGGAAGTGGTCCTTCCAGGACCCGGTGTTGTGGCCGATGGTGCAGCCGAGGTCGAGGATCTTGGCGGGCTTGAGCTTCGGGAACTTGAGCTTGATGAAGCCGGCGATCGACTGGCCGATGTCGTCGAGGTTCTGGCCCATCAGCCCGAACGAGAACACCGCGAGGCCGTTGTCGTACAGCGACCCGGCCGCAAGATCACCTTCCTCGTACTCGCCGTCGTAGTTGCCGGCCATGAGGTGGACATCGAGCGCGGACACGCTGCGCGGGACCTGGAAGCCGGGCCGCAGCGCGAGCGTGCCGCGGGTCTTGCCGCTGCGTGACTGGCTGCTACGGGAGAGCCGCGCCGCTTTTTCCTTGAGCGCACCACGGTTGCGCTCGAGCGCCGGGAACACCGACTGCCAGACCAGGTCCTGCGTGGTCACGCGCAGGCTCGAGTAGAACTTGAAGCACTCGTTCGGCTTCAGTGCCGCATGCACCTCCGGACCGTCCTTCGGACGACGCCCGCGGCTGCGGCGGAAGGCCGGCTCCACTTCGGCGTCCCACACGGCACGCATGCCGCTGGCCATGTCGTTGAGGACATGCGCGCGCAATCCGGAGACGAAGTTCATCCTCGCCTTCTCGTCCCGGGTCTTGTCGAGCTTGAGTTCGTGCTTGAGATCCAACATCGGCATCCTCCTCGCGTCGGTACAGGGCGATGGTACCGCACTCGGACGATTGCGCGCCCCAGGGACACGACCACACAATGCGGCCATGAACGCGCCGAACCCGCGACCCCGCCGCCGCCACCCCTCCATGCTCACGGTCAGCCTGGCCGCGCTGCTCACGCTGTCGGTCACCGCTGCGTGCACCGATCAGATCGAGGCCGGCCTACCGGTCGCAGACGCGATCGCGGACGCGCCCGCGGCGCGGGCGGATCTGCTGCGCATCGCCACCTGGAACCTCGAGTGGCTGATCGCACCCAATGCCTTCCGCAAGCTCGCTGCCGAGTGCGTGCCACAAGGCGCCTCGCCCGGCGCCCGCAAGCGCTCCATCCCCTGCAACGTCGCCGACCGCCTGGAGCGCAGCGAAGCGGACTATCGCGCCCTCGCCCGCTACGCCACCGAGCTCGATGCCGATGTGGTGGCGCTGCAGGAGGTCGATGGCGCGGATGCGGCGCGGCGCGTATTCACGGACCACGACTTCTGCTTCACCCGCCGTGAAGCGGTGCAGAACACCGGCTTCGCCATCCGCAAGGGGCTACCACACCGCTGCGGCAAGGACCTCGAGTCCCTGTCCCTCAACGGTCGCGTGCGCCGCGGTGCCGAGCTGATCATCTTCCCCGGCGAAGCGCGCGAGATCCGCTTGCTCTCGGTGCACCTGAAATCCGGCTGCGCGCGTCGACCGCTCGACGACCCGGGCGAGGCGTGCCGGGTGCTGGCACGACAGGTCCCCGAGCTCGAGCGTTGGATCGATGCGCAAGCGGCGGCCGGGCGCCACTACGCCGTGCTCGGCGACTTCAACCACGACCTGCTGGAGGGGCAACCCCCGGCGCGCAACGCGGAGGGCGCGGTACGCCATCTCTGGTCGGAGATCGACGATGGCGATCCCGCGGGGGCACGGTTGGTGAACATCGCCTTCGGACAGCGCTTCAGCAACTGCCACCCTGGCCAGAATTACCGCAGCTACATCGATCATGTCGTGCTCGGCGGATCGCTGGCCGCGTGGCGCGTACCCGGTTCCTTCATCCGTCAGGGCTACGAGCCGAAAGACGCCCTGCAACGCAAACTGGCCGACCACTGTCCGATCGGCGTCGATCTGCGCCCCCCTCCCTGACCGTGCCGCCCCGCACCTGACGACCGGAGCCCGCCATGCTCGATCTTGTCTTCGAATCCGCCACCGTCATCGACGGCACCGGCAACGCACCACGCACCGCCGATGTCGGCGTGCAGGACGGGATCATCCGCGAGGTCGGACGGGTGGACGGCGCAGCGCACCGACGGATCGATGCCAACGGCGCTTGGCTCACCCCGGGGTTCATCGACCTGCACACCCACTACGATGGCCAAGCGAGCTGGGACGAGACCTTCAGTCCGAGCGTGCAGCACGGGGTGACCACGCTGCTGTTCGGCAACTGCGGCGTCGGCTTCGCCCCGCTCGCGCCCGGCGACCGCAACCGCGCCATCGAAGGGCTGATCGCGCTGATGGAAGGCGTCGAGGACATCCCCGGCGCCGCCCTCGTCGAGGGCGTCCGTTTTGATTGGCAGTCCTTCCCCGAGTATCTCGACGCGCTGGAGCGCATCCCGCATACCCTCGATTTCCTTGCACAAGTACCACATGACCCGCTGCGCATGGCGGTGATGGGCGATCGTGCGCAGGCGCAGGAAGCGGCCACGACCGAGGACATCGCCGCGATGCAGCGGTTGCTGCGCGAAGCGCTCACGGCGGGTGCCGCCGGGTTCTCGACCGGACGCACCGACAACCACCGCACCACGGCCGGCGTGCCGACGCCCGCTGCAGACGCCACAGCGGCGGAGCTCGCCGGGCTTGCGCAGGTGTTCCGCGGCCGGTCGCGCGGTGTGCTGCAGCTCGTGAGCGATTTCGACCTGCTGCACGGCCCCGAACGGTTCGATGCCGAATTCGACCTGGTGGAGTTGCTGGCGCGCCAGAGCGACCGACCGCTTTCCATGACCTGGCTGCAACGCGATCCGGGCGGCGCACAATGGCAGGCGATCCGCGCGCGCACCGACGCGGCGGTCGCGCAAGGACTGCCGCTCTGGCTGCAGGCCGCACCACGCGGCATCGGTGTCATCCTCGGTCTCGACACCAGCTTCCATCCCTTGATGGGCCATCCAGGCTATGTCGAGGTGGCGCAGTTGCCGCTCGCCGAGCGCGCTGCGGCGCTGCGCGACCCGCTGCGCAAGGCCCGTATCCTCGCAGAGCGTCCAGGCCGCATGTCAGGGGACGGCACACCTATCCCGCCGATCGTCGATCTGATGCTGGCCCGCGTCGAGCTGCTCAGCGCCCGCATGTTCCCGCTGGAGGCCGGCTACGAGCCGACCGTGGCGCAGAGCTTCCTCGCCCAAGCCCGGGCCCGCGGCTGCGGCGCACTGGAGGCGATCTACGACCATCTTGCCGCCAGCGACGGCAGCAACCTCATCCACTTCCCGATCTTCAACTACAACGACGGATCGCTCGATGTCGTGCGCGAGATGCTCGGACATCCGCGCGCGCTCTACGGACTCTCCGATGGCGGCGCACACGTCGGCACCATCTGCGACGCCAGCACCACCACCTTCATGCTCGCCCATTGGTGCCGCGACCGCAGCACCGGGCGCCTTGCGCCGGAGACCGCCGTCGAGATGCTCACGCAACGTAATGCGCGCCACCTCGGCCTCACCGACCGTGGCATCGTCGCGCCAGGCCTACGCGCCGATCTGAACCTGATCGACCCGCTGCGCCTCGCCTGCGGCACCCCAAGACTGGTGCGCGACCTGCCGGCGGGCGGCAAGCGACTGCTGCAGGTCGGCGAGGGCTACCTCGGCACCTGGGTCGCCGGCGAAGCCGTGGCGCTCGAGGGGACGGTGCAAGAAGCGCGCCCCGGACGGCTCGTGCGCCTGCGGTAGCGCGGACGCCGCTCACGCTCGCCAGTAAAGCCCTCGCCGGTCGAGTGCCCGCGCGAACACGCCGTAGGCCAGCACCAGAGTCACGGCGTAGAGCAGCGACGCCAACCGTGGATCGGCGAACCACGGGTCGAAGCCGTGCCGATAGAGCCATTGCAACGGTGTCAGCCCCACGGTCGTGCCGGACGGATCAGGCAAACGCCACAACGACAGCAGGCGCGGCACGAGGCCGCTCAACGCGAACACCAGCAACGCATTGCGCCCGAACGCCTCGCAACCGCGCACCAGCGCGTTGTCGACCCGCCGGTCATCGAGCACCACCGCAGTCAAGGCCATGGCCGCCGTGGCGAGGCCCGTCGTGAACATGACGTAGCTCGGTGTCCAGATCTTCTTGTTGAACGGCAGCGCCCACTGCCATGCCAAACCGACCACCACGGCGAGAGCTGCCACCGCCAACAACCGCCCGAGCCATGCCGTACCCTCCCGGCGCCGGGACAGCATCGAGCCGATCACGAAGCCGAGCAACACCTGGGCGATGGCAGGCAACGTGCTGGCGAGCCCCTCCGGGTCGAAAGGTACCCCCTCACCCTGATAAAGATGTCCGGGTCCGAGCCACTGACGGTCGAGGGCGGTGCCGAAGAACCCCTCGAGGCTGTAGGGATCGGGCCCTTGGGCGAAGACCGTCATGGCCGCCCAATATCCGAGCAGCAGCACCGCGCTCGCGCAGAGCGCAGCGCGGATGCCGCCCCACCAGGCGATGACGGCCGCCACGCCGAAGCACAAGGCGATGCGCTGCAGCACCCCCATGATGCGCAACGAGTCCGCCTCACGCACCACGAGATCGCCGACCTCATCCCACCGGACGAACGGCGCGGCGTTCAGGAAGAGCCCGACACCGAAGATCACCAGGCAGCGCTGCAGGATCCGCCGGGTGAACGCGGCGGTCGACAGTACGCGCAGGGTGGGCAGGGTCAATGCCAAGGAAGCGCCGACCACGAACAGGAAGAACGGGAACACCAGGTCCGTGGGGGTGCAGCCATGCCAAGGGGCATGGGCGAGCGGCGCATAGAGGTGCGCCCAGGAGCCGGGGTTGTTCACCAGGATCATGGCGGCCACGGTGGCACCCCGGAATGCGTCCAAGGCACGATCCCTGCCGACGGGCGAACCCACCTTTCCTGTCATCGACCTGCCCTCCCCAGACGGGGGGTCGAAGCCGTCCCCCGTTCCGTATTATCATAGGAAGTTAACCCG
>Ga0208596_1000453_pt1 | contig 12720 bp, 10 predicted proteins | sample LakMenEpi12Jul11_FD_150686 | JGI IMG/M metagenome (GOLD analysis project Ga0208596, IMG submission 150686) | Freshwater microbial communities from Lake Mendota, WI - 12JUL2011 deep hole epilimnion (SPAdes) | ecosystem: Environmental > Aquatic > Freshwater > Lake > Epilimnion/Euphotic zone ...
TGTAACAATGCGAGAACTTCTCGACAGTGGTGTGCATTTTGGACATCAGACTCGTCGATGGAATCCAAAGATGAAGCGCTATATCTTCACTGAGCGCAACGGTATCTACATTATCGATATCCAACAATCATTAGCACTAATTGATGCTGCTTATGAGTTTATTAAAGATGCAGTTGCTAAGGGTGGGCATGTGCTTTTTGTAGGAACAAAAAAGCAGGCACATGAGCCAATTAAGCAGCAATCTGCCAGAGTTGGAATGCCATATGTAACAGAGCGTTGGTTAGGTGGAATGCTTACTAACTTCCCAACTGTTTACAAGCGCGTATTAAGACTTAAAGAGTTAGAAGCACTTGAGAGTGCAAATGATCAGCTACTAACTAAAAAAGAGTTACTAGTTCTTCGCCGCGAGCGCGAGAAGTTAAATAAAAACTTAGATGGTATTCGTAATATGACCAAACTACCTGCAGCTATTTGGGTAGTCGATACTAAGAAGGAGCACTTAGCAGTTGCTGAGGCTAAAAAACTTGGTATTCCAGTTATCGCCATCTTGGATACTAACTGTGATCCAGATGAGGTTGATTTTAAGATTCCAGGAAATGATGATGCGATTCGTTCCATCGCGCTTTTAACTCGGGTAATGACCGATGCAATTGTGGCTGGATTACAAGTTAGGTCTGCAAATGCAGCAAAGGTTGCTGATAAGGCTGCCGCAGAGGCTGCAGCTGCTGCAGAAAAGACAGCTGAGCAACCACTTGCTGACTGGGAGAAAGATTTAATTAAAGAACCAACTGAAACTGCAGGTGCTTAAGTTGTCATACACAGCAGAGGATGTTAAGAAACTACGGGAGCAAACAGCTGCCGGAATGTTAGATTGCAAGAAAGCATTAGATGAAGCAAATGGCGATTACCAAAAAGCGGTAGAGATCATTCGCGTTAAAGGTCAAAAGGGTGTTACCAAGCGCGAGGGTAGAGCTACCTCAAATGGTTTAGTAACTGCAAAAGCTGAGGGCGATCTTGGCGTAATGCTTGAACTAAATTGTGAGACTGACTTCGTGGCAAAGGGTGAGAAGTTTCAAGCACTAGCTGATGAACTTCTAAACCATCTAGCCTCATCAAAAATCGGTGAGCTAGATAAGTTCTTATCTTCAAAGTTAGCATCAGGTAAGAGTGTGCAAGAAGTAGTTGATGAAGGAAATGCGATGTTGGGTGAGAAGATTGAGATTAAGCGCATTAGCGTTTTAACTGGCTCACCAGTCAGCCTTTACCTACACAAGACCTCACCAGATCTACCACCACAAGTTGGTGTGTTAGTTCAGCTAAAGAGTGCTGCTGAATCTGTTGGTAAAGATATTGCTCAACATATTGCCGCATTTGCTCCATTATTTGTAAGTCGTGACCAGGTTCCAGCAGATGAGATTGCTAAGGAGCGCAGACTTGCAGAGGAGACAGCTCGCACTGAAGGAAAGCCAGAGGCCTCTATTGCAAAGATTGTTGAAGGCCGGGTAACTGGGTTTGTTAAAGAGGTGTCCCTGCTTGAGCAAGCATTCGCAAAGGATGCAAAGAAAACTGTTCAACAAATCCTAGATGAGGCTAAGACAGCCGTGTCTGCCTTCAATAGATTCCGTGTAGGTCAGTAAACTTCACTTATAAATAATTAAATTAGGGAGTGCTCATGCCACGTAAGAGTTATAAACGAGTACTCCTTAAATTATCTGGTGAGGTATTTGGCGGTGAAAAAGGTATCGGTGTTGATCCCGATGTCGTTCATGATGTTGCAAATCAAATTGCAGATGTAGTCAGATCTGGAGTTCAAGTTGCTATTGTAATTGGTGGCGGAAATTACTTCAGGGGAGTTGAACTTCAACAGCGCGGTATGGATCGCGCTCGCGCAGATTACATTGGAATGCTCGGTACAGTCATGAACTGTTTAGCGTTACAAGATTTTCTAGAAAAAGAGGGAATTGAAACTCGGGTTCAAACTGCAATAACTATGGGACAGGTAGCAGAGCCATATGTTCCTCGTAGAGCTATTCGCCATCTAGAAAAAGGAAGAGTTGTAATTTTTGGCGCTGGCGCAGGTATGCCATTTTTTACAACCGATACTGTTGCAGCCCAACGGGCACTTGAAATTGGTGTAGAGGCATTACTGCTAGCCAAAAGTGGAGTAGATGGTGTTTATGATGCTGATCCACGCAAAGATAAAAATGCAAAGAAGTTCGACTCTGTTTCCTATGATGAAGTTTTGAGTAAATCACTTGCAGTAGCAGATGCTGCTGCGTTTTCATTATGTCGTGAGAATAAACTGCCAATAGTTGTTTTTGACCTAAAAAATAAGGGCAATATCAAGCGCGCAGTAACTGGCGAAAACATAGGCACGCTGGTTAATTAAGCCTAATTTTATCAGTCGAAGATGTCCAGTAGAGTTGTCTTAATTAAAGGGAGAATTACATGTCAGATTTGAACACATTCTTATCAGAGTGCAATAGCAAAATGAATAAGGCAATTGATGTTGCCAAAGAAGATTTTGCCACAATTCGCACAGGCAGAGCCCATCCATCTATGTTTGCAAAGTTAATGGTTGATTACTATGGCACTGGTACACCACTTGCTCAACTTGCTACCGTTCAAGTTCCAGAGGCCAGACTTGCCTTAATTACTCCCTATGACAAAGGGGCAATGGCTGCCATTGAAAAAGCAATTAGAGATTCAGATCTTGGTGTTAATCCTGGTTCAGATGGCACAGTAATAAGAGTTAACTTTCCACAACTAACTGAAGAGCGCCGTAAAGAATTTATTAAAGTTGCAAAGGCAAAGGCTGAAGACTCAAGAGTTGCAATCCGTGCAATTCGAAGAGGTGCTAAAGAGTCTATGGAAAAGTTAGAAAAAGATGGCAAAGTCGGTAAAGATGATTTAGCAAGAGCAGAAAAAGAGTTAGAAAAAGTAACTGGTGAGCATGTAACAAAAATTGATGAGTTGCTAAAGCATAAAGAAGTAGAGTTACTAGAGGTCTAATGATGGCTGATCTGCACGCGATTAATGATGCGATAAATAAGCGAGCAGGCCGTAAGCTAATTCCTTCTATCTTTGTCTCACTTTTACTACTTGGATTAATTTTTGGCACAATCGCAATAGCCCCATTGCTATTTTTTGCTCTTATTTGGGTTGTAATAATGATCGGAATTAGAGAAATTGCTCATGCTTATCGAAAAGGTGGAATTGATCTGCCTGATTATGTCTTAATGATTGCAGCCACAGTTCTTTTGGTTGCAACTTGGAGTGGAAATACGCAGGGGTTGGCGGTATCGGCTGGCTTAACAATTCCAATTTTAATGTTTGCATTGCTACTAATTTCTCAAAAGGATTTTATAAAAAGATCTACCTCGGCTGTTTTTATAACCTTCTATCTTGCAGTCTTGGGTGGCTTTATTTTGCTACTAGCTAATGATCAAGATGGCGCTCTTAGGATTTTTGCATTAGTTGCCTTAATTGCCTGTAATGATACTTTTGCATACTTTGCTGGAGTTTTAATCGGTAAACATAAATTGGCGCCAAGTATTAGCCCAAAGAAAAGTTGGGAAGGCTTAATTGGCGGGGCAGTAGCAGCAGTTATCGGTGGCGCTGCTATTTTCCATTACCTATTTGAAACTAATTGGATAATTGGAGCTGCAATTGGACTCATGACAGTTATTACTGCCACCTGCGGTGATCTAATTGAATCTGCAATAAAGCGAGACTTAGCAATAAAAGATATGTCTAATTTACTACCGGGCCATGGTGGCATTATGGATCGATTAGATTCTGCTCTTTTTACTGCACCTGCCGTTTGGTTTGCATTTGAGCTTATTGCCCGGTACCTATAGATGGCTGATTTAGTTTTCGAAGCACCGGCGGTTAAGAAAAAGACACCACTTCACCTAGCGGATCTAACGATTGAAGAGCGGAAAGCTCGCGCAGAAGAATTTGGCGTACCAGCATTTCGCGCAAATCAGCTAGCAGTTCATTTCTTTACTCACCACAATGATGATGTTCAAAGTTTTACTGATATTCCAAAAGAGTTAAGAGAAAAACTTGGTGAGGCATTTCTACCAAAGCTATTAACCTTAGTTCGATCTGTTACCTGTGATGGTGGAAAAACTAGAAAAGATCTATGGCGCTTACATGATGGTGTTCTCGTCGAATCAGTTTTGATGCGATACACCGATCGCACAACAGTTTGTATATCCTCGCAAGCAGGGTGCGGTATGCAATGTCCCTTTTGCGCAACAGGTCAAGCAGGATTGACTAGAAACTTAACTGCAGCAGAGATTACTGCTCAAGTTGTTATGGCGGCTAAGGTTTGTGATCTAGGTGAAATGCCAGGTGGGCCAACTCGTTTATCAAATGTAGTTTTTATGGGTATGGGTGAGCCGATGGCAAATTACAAAGCAGTGATGCAAAGTATTAGAAATATAACTAATCCACAGCCAAATGGGTTAGGAATTGGTGCAAGGTCGGTAACCCTTTCAACAGTTGGTTTAGTTAGTGGAATTGAGAAATTAATTGATGAAGATATCCCAGTTACTTTAGCTATTTCACTTCACACACCAGATGATGAATTACGAGATACATTGGTACCAATCAACTCCCGCTGGAAAGTTAAAGAAGTGTTAGCTGCTGCTGATAAGTATGAGCGGAAAACTGGCCGCAGATATTCAATTGAGTATGCATTGATTAGAGATATAAACGATCAAGCTTGGCGAGCAGATCTTCTTGGCAGATTACTTAAGAATAAGAATGCACATGTAAATTTAATTCCACTTAACCCAACTCCAGGTTCTAAATGGACTGCTTCACGGCCAGAAGATGAGCGGGCTTTTGTCGAATTATTAGAAGGCTACGGCGTGCCAGTAACAGTGCGAGATACCAGGGGGCGTGAAATTGATGGTGCGTGCGGGCAACTAGCAGCTAGTGAAACAACTAAGTAACTGATCTCTTTTTGGATCAATCAGATTAGAGTGTGAGCAATTACGCAACATAAATGTTGCGTAATTCCCTAATTCCCGATAGCCTGCTTTCTATGAGGAAGATTAGAAATCTGGGATTTATTTCATTTCTACTACTTACCCTAACTACCGCATGTTCAACTGCAGATACTCAGGTAAGTGAGTTAACAATTTACTCAGGAAGGTCTGAAGAATTTATTGCACCATTTTTTCAAATATGGCAAGAGCAATCTGGAATCAAACTTAACGTAAGGTATGGGGATTCAGCAGAGCTAGCAGCTCAAATTCTAGAAGAGGGAAAGAATTCCCCGGCAGATCTTTTCTTATCTCAAGATGCTGGTTCTTTAGGAGCAATATCAAATGAACAACTCTTTGCTCCAATTGCAAAGGGTGTGGCAGATCAAATTCCAAGCCAATACTCTCAAGCTAATCGTGATTGGATTGGGGTAACTGCGCGAGTTCGAGTTTTTGCTTATGATCCAAATCGACTCAAGGTCACCCCTAACTCCATTACTGACTTAACAAAATCGATCTATAAAAATCAATTAGCCATTGCCCCAACAAATGCCTCCTTTCAGGCATTCTTGACAGCAGTTATTGAAGATAAGGGCAGATCTTTTACCAAGAAGTGGCTAACAGATTTGAAGGCAAATGGTGTCAAAGTTTATGCAAAGAACTCAGCAATAGTTGAAGCAATTGATAAGGGTGAAGTTTCAATTGGTTTAGTAAACCATTACTACGTTTGGGAGGTATCTGAATCATTAGGTCGAGAAATTAACGTAGTCAATGGCTACTTTGAGGCAAATGATCTAGGTAATTTAATAAATGTCTCAGGTATCGGAGTTCTGGCTTCAAGCAGTAAACAAGAAACAGCAATAGATCTAGTTAACTTCCTTACCTCTACATCAACTCAGAGTAAGTTTGTTTCAGATACTCATGAATACTCATTGATCAGCACAATTTCACCACCCAAGGATTTACCCTCTCTAAGCCAGGTTGGGGCACCAAATATTGATCTAGAGGTTCTTAAAAATATCAGAGGCACTCAAGATCTCTTGATTGAAGTTGGGCTTCTATAACAATGCAAACAGTAAAGTTTCCAAATAATACAAGCTCACTAAATTCATATCGCGCTAAAAATAGAACCAGCAATTCATTTTTAGCATTTTTAGTCACTTTAGTAATTGCACTTGTTTTAATCCCAATATTTTATTTAGTAACAAGGGCTAGTCAAAAATCACTAGATCAAATCCAGGATTTATTATTTAGACAGAAGACATTTGATGTAATAGCAACAACCTCTTTACTTGTTTTAATGGTTGTATTACTTACAGCTTTCTTTGGCGTCTTAATTGCAGCCGGCTTACATTTTGTTGATATGCCCTGCCGCGCAGCTCTACTAATCTTTGCTGTTTTACCATTAGCAATTCCATCCTATGTGTTTACTTACACCTGGATTGCCTTAATTCCATCTTTTTCTGGTTTTATGGCGGCAGTCTTCATTCTTTTTCTGACAACGCTGCCATATGTAATTCTTGCAACTCTTGCTGGATTACGTAGGGTAGATGGTTCACAAATTGAGGTCGCAAGATCTTTTGGATTAACTCACTGGCAAATATTTTTTAAGGTCGTACTGCCTCAAATTCGGGGACATATCTCTGGAGGGGTACTACTAGTTGGGCTCTACACAATGAGTGATTTTGGTGCTGTATCTTTATTAAATGTAGAAACTTTAACTGTAACTATTCAAAATATGTATCGAGCTTCCTACGACCGAAATGCTGCAGCTGTAATAAGTTTGGTGTTAGTAGCCCTATCTGCATTATTTGTTATAGGTGATGAACGTTTTAAATCCAAAACACTAAGAAATAAGAGCATCAAAACTACCTCATTAAAGACTTATATGATTAATAGAATTTCATTTCAAGCAACGGTGTTTAGTGCCATATTTACCTATGCAGTGCTTGCGGTATTAGTTCCAGTCTATGTCTTACTAAGTCGATTTCTTTCTAATCCAGTTGCAGTTGATTTGAGTTCCTTACTAAATGCATCAATTTCTACAATTTTAGTTGCACTACTTGGTGCTGGTATCGCACTTATTTTGTCGGCGCCTATCGGTGCCTTACTCTCAGAGAGATCAACTTATTTTTCAAGATTTACAAACAGAGCGATATTAATTGGACATGCACTTCCAGGAGTAGTTATTGGACTTGCACTTGTATCTTTCGGTTCTAAGGTTAGCTTTATTTATCAAACTACTTTCTTATTAGCTTTTTCATATGCATTATTGTTTCTGGCAAAATCTGTAGCAAGTATGACTGCATCTCTTGCTAGAGTTCCTGGGGGTACAAAAGAGGTGGCTGCCACTCTTGGCATGAATAAGTGGGCAGTCTTAAAAAATGTTGTAACACCGATTGCAGCGCCTGGAATAGCACTTGGCACTACATTAGTTTTTCTAACAGCGATGAAAGAACTGCCAGCTACCTTAATGTTACGTCCAACTGGATTTGAAACACTTGCTACTCAGATTTGGTCTTCTGCTTCAATTAGTCGATTTAACGAAGCGGCTCCATATGCATTAATATTATTAATAATTGCCGCAATTCCTACCTTTATTCTAAGTAGGCCTGATAAGGCTGATAAGCCACTTAGCACTCAAGAAATTGGTAACTAATATGACATCACTTGAAATCAAAAATCTCGATGTCTCATTTGGTGCAAGAAAAGTTCTAGATAATCTCTCATTTAGCTTAAATTCAGGAGAGATTGCAGCGCTGCTTGGCCCTTCAGGTTGCGGCAAAACTACCTTACTTAGAAGCATCGCTGGATTAATTCAACCCGATACTGGAACTATTCGATTTGGAAAGCAATTAGTAAGTCTTTCTTCATTATCCCTGCCAGCGCATAAGAGAAAAATAGGTTATGTGCCCCAAGAAGGCGCTCTATTCCCACATTTAAATATTGCAGAAAATATCGCATTTGGTATTGATCGTTCAGCTTTTACTAAAGAACAAATCAAACAGACCGTAAAAGAGATGTTGGCTTTGATTGATTTAGTTGGCTTAGATAACAGAATGCCAAATGAGTTATCTGGTGGCCAGCAAACTCGAGTTGCACTTGCAAGAGCACTTGCAGTTAAGCCAGCAATGATTTTATTAGATGAGCCATTTTCAGCTTTGGATGCCCATCTTCGAGCAGAGTTACGTACTGATGTTATAAATTTATTACGTTCCCAAAAGACAACAGCAATTTTAGTTACCCATGACCGAGAAGAAGCTCTAGTTAGCTCAGATGTAATCGCCCTCATGCGTGATGGAAAAATTATGCAACAAGGCTCACCAGAGCAGGTTTATTCATTTCCATCCTCTGCGACTACCGCAATGAGTACTGGCGATACTTTAGTTCTACAAGCCAAAAGACTTTCAAACGGCGATACAAGTTATCTGTTTAATTCCAACCAATCTGATTCTAAAGTACTAGAAAGTGGCGAAATTATTATTCGTCCAGAAGAAATAAAGATTTCAAGAGATTTAAGTTCAGATAAAGTTAAAGGTGAGATTACTAAAATTGATTTCTATGGTCATGATGCCATGGTTGAAATATCAGTTGCAAATGAGTTAGTACAGGTAAGAATTCCAGGCCCACTTAGTTTTGTAGCTGGCGAAAAAGTTTCACTAGAACATGTTGGGCCAATTAGATTTTTTGCTCAAGCTGAATCTGGGTCAGCAAAGTAGTGCCCTCAACGAGCCAGAAAGCCATTTAGTATTTGATTCCTACGGCTTAGGGTCAGTAACAATTACTTTATAAATCCCCCAAAACCCAAGGTGGCTAAAGGCTGAGGTTTTTTTGAGTGAATCACTATTGATAAGTTAGTAGGTAGTAACTAGACTCTCGGATAATTGAATTCGAATGAGCCAAGGAGCTGTTGTGAGAACTCTGCAAAATTTTGTTAATGGTAAAAAAGTAAGTGCCACTTCAGATAAAGTCCAAGATTTAATTAATCCAGCAACTGGAGAAGTTTTTGCCAAAGCTCCTGTCTCTAATGCCGCCGATGTTGATAAGGCGATGCAGGCAGCAGCAGGTGCATTTGAGGTATGGAAAGAGTCAACACCTGGTGAGCGCCAGAAGGCGATTAATAAAATCGCAGATGCAATTGAAGCCAGAAGTGAAGAGTTAATCGGAATTGAATCTGAAAATACCGGTAAGCCGATTGCTGTTACTAGAGCAGAAGAGATTGGTCCGATGCTTGATCAAATTAGATTTTTTGCCGGTGCGGCAAGAAATCTAGAAGGCAAATCTGCAGCTGAATACTTTAAAGGTCATACATCATTTATTCGTCGTGAACCAATTGGAGTTTGTGCTCAAGTTACTCCTTGGAATTATCCAATGATGATGGCGGTATGGAAGTGGGCACCAGCAATTGCTGCTGGAAATACAGTTGTACTTAAGCCAAGTGATACCACGCCAGTTTCAACATTGTGGATGGCAGAGTTGATGCAAGAGTTTTTACCAGAGGGCGTAATAAATGTTGTTGTCGGCGATAGGGATACTGGTAGAGCTTTAATTGAACATGAGATTCCACAAATGGTTTCAATCACCGGTTCAGTTCGAGCTGGTATGGAGGTTGCATCTAGTGCTGCAAAAGATCTTAAAAAACTACATTTAGAGTTAGGTGGTAAGGCACCAGTTGTGATTTTTGATGATGCAAATCTGCAAGCTGCATGTGAGTGGATTGCAGTTGCCGGTTACTTTAACGCAGGTCAAGATTGCACCGCTGCTACTAGAGTTCTAGTTGAGGCAAGCGCATATGAAGATGTAGTAGCACTTCTAACTGAGCAAGCTAAAAATGTAATTAAAGTTGGTATGCCAAATGAAGATGTTTTAGTTGGCCCAGTAAACAACGCAAACCAATTAGCAAGAGTTCAAGGATTTTTAGATCGTGTACCTGCGCATGCTCGAGTAACAGCAGGAGGTACTGCAATTAAGCGCCCTGGCTATTTCTGGAACCCAACTGTGGTTGCAGATCTAAAACAAAGTGATGAGATGATTCAAAATGAGATTTTTGCACCTGTCATTACCGTGCAGAAGTTCACTGATGAGGCTGAGGCAGTACGCCATGCCAATGGTGTTAAGTACGGCTTGGCTTCAAGTGTTTGGACAAAGGATCATGGCCGGGCAATGAGAATGGCTAAAGCATTTGATTTTGGTTGCGTGTGGATAAATACCCACATCCCAATGGTGGCGGAGATGCCACATGGTGGATTTAAGCACTCTGGAACCGGCAAAGACCTTTCTGCTTATGGATTTGAGGAATACACTCGCATCAAACATGTGATGACTAACCTCAACGCCTGATAGATTTCCCCACATTCCCTTAAGTAACCGACCCATCCGACTAGAGAAAAGAAAGTGACCTAATGAAGAAAGATAAGAAATCACTCTCCCCAGAAGCTCGTGCAATTATCCGAGCACAATTAACTCGTCGTTCATTATTTGCTGGCGTCGGTGCAGCATCAGCAGCCGGATTGTTAGCAGCATGTGGAACAGGTTCATCTACAGGACTAGAGGCAGTAGTAGATGTAAGTGATACCGAAAAGATTGTTCGCTGGGCAAACTGGCCTTTGTATTTAGATTTTGATGAGGATACAAAGATTTATCCAACTCTGGCTGCCTTTGAGCAAAAAAGTGGAATTAAAGCAACTTATGAAGAAGCAATTGATGATAACAATACATTTTACGGAAAAGTACAAGGTCAGCTTTCCATCGGATCTGATATCGGATACGACATTGTTACGCCAACAGATTGGATGGCAGCTAGATTTATTGAGCAGGGATATGCTCAAAAGTTAGATCCAAAAAATGTGCCAAACAAATCAAATATTCGTGAGGTGCTAGCGAATGTTGGCTATGACAAGGGCCGTGAATACTCACTAACTTGGCAATCAGGTTTTGCTGGTTTTGGTTGGAATACTCAAAAACTTCCAAAGGGTGTTCGTACTATGGAAGATTTATTTGCACCAGCTAATAAGGGCAAGGTTGTAGTTTTATCTGAACTTAGAGACACAATTGGTGTAATTATGCTTTACCAAGGTGTGGATCCATCCTCAAATTTCACCGAAGATCAGTTCATGAATGCAATTGATTTCTTCAAGGGGAAAATTTCTGATGGATTTATTCGCCAGGTAAAAGGTAACTCTTACTCTGAGGATCTAAAGCGTGGGGATGCCAACGCGGTTATTGGCTGGTCTGGCGATATCTTTATTCTGCGTGCAGAAAGTGATGGCAAGTTTGACTTTGCTATTCCAGAATCTGGCGGAACATTATGGAGCGATAATATGTTGATTCCATCAACATCAACCCATAAGAAGAATGCTGAAAGCTTAATGAATTACTACTACGAACCAGCAGTTGCAGCTGAGGTTGCAGCTTATGTGAACTACATCTGCCCAGTTGAGGCTGCTCAACCTGAGCTAGAAAAAATTGATCCTGAGTTAGGAAATAGCCCTTACATATTCCCTGATGCTGCGACATTGGCGAAGGTAAAGGTATTTAGATCCCTTTCTGCAGATGAGTCAACTAAATTCCAGACAGCTTTTGACGAAGCTATCGGTAATTAAGTTCGAGACAAAAAGGATCAGATAAGTATCCGGTGATGGCGAACAGTAAAGTTTCGCAAGATACTGGTGACTTAAAACTAGATCGAGTCTCTAAGCATTATGGTGATTTTTGTGCTGTAGATGATTTGTCTTTAGTAGTACCAGATGGTTCATTCTTTGCACTCCTTGGGCCATCTGGTTGTGGTAAAACCACAACACTTCGAATGGTGGCAGGTTTAGAAGAGCCATCTGCAGGCACAATCTCTATTGGCGATACTGATATCACAACTCAAAAATCATATCGGCGAAATGTAAATACAGTTTTTCAGAATTATGCATTGTTTCCGCACTTAACAATATTTGAAAATATTGCATTTGGGTTAAGGCGGCGTGGTCTTAAAGATGTGAAGACTGAGGTTGAAAATGCTTTGAATCTTGTAGAGATGGGACACCTTGCGCAACGAAAGCCAAATCAACTATCAGGTGGCCAACAACAGCGCATTGCAGTTGCTAGAGCAATTGTTAACCGGCCAGAGGTCTTGTTATTAGATGAACCACTTGGCGCTCTTGATTTAAAACTTAGACGGCAGATGCAAATTGAGTTAAAGCGAATTCAAACTGAAGTAGGAATTACCTTTATCCATGTAACTCATGACCAAGAAGAGGCCATGACTATGGCTGACACTATTGCGGTTATGAATCAGGGAAAGATTGAACAGATGGGAAGTGCTACCGAGCTTTATGAGGCACCAAAAACCGCATTTGTTGCTAACTTTCTAGGTCAATGTAATTTGATCAAAGGAAAAGTAACTAATCGGGCAAATGGTAAAGCTGTTGTCTCTGCTAAGGGTCATACCTTTGAAGTACCGCTTTCAAGGGTTGCAACTGATAATGATTCAGTTTTTGTAGGAGTTCGGCCAGAGAAATTACGCTTAGATGATAATGGTATTAACTCAATCAAAGATTGTGTTGTAATCGATCGATCATTTGTTGGCACATCTACTCAGTACTTAGTGAAGGCACCATGGGATTTAGATTTAGTAGTTTTTGAACAAAATGATGAAGGATTACATGATCTTCGTGTTGGCGATAAGGTCTCACTTGAGTGGGATGCAGAGCACACCTTTGCATTAGATGGTGCT
>Ga0208596_1000462_pt1 | contig 12636 bp, 10 predicted proteins | sample LakMenEpi12Jul11_FD_150686 | JGI IMG/M metagenome (GOLD analysis project Ga0208596, IMG submission 150686) | Freshwater microbial communities from Lake Mendota, WI - 12JUL2011 deep hole epilimnion (SPAdes) | ecosystem: Environmental > Aquatic > Freshwater > Lake > Epilimnion/Euphotic zone ...
CTGTTGAACCACGTCTTTCAAAGCAATGGTTTGTAAAGGTTGCACCTCTTGCTAAAGCATCAGCCGATGCCGTTCGCAACGGTGAAGTAAAGATCGAACCAGAAGCGCTGGCACCTAGATATTTTGAGTGGGTCGATAATATGCACGACTGGTGTATCTCTCGCCAACTTTGGTGGGGCCATCGCATTCCAGTTTGGTATGGACCAAATGGTGAAGTTGAAGTTGTCGGTCCTGACCAAAGCGCACCCGCTGGTTGGACGCAGGATCCAGATGTTTTAGATACCTGGTTCTCATCTGGTCAATGGGCCTTTTCTACCTTTGGCTGGCCAGAAAAATCACCTGACCTTGCCAAGTTCTATCCAACAAGCGTTCTTGTAACTGGCTATGACATCTTGTTCTTCTGGGTAGTTCGCATGATGATGATGTCAACATTTGCGATGGATGGCGTTGCACCGTTTAAAACAATAATGTTGCACGGTCTGGTGCGCGATCAATTTGGCAAGAAGATGTCGAAGAGCCGCGGCAACGTTGTCGATCCAATTGAATTTATGGATAAATACGGCGCAGATGCACTGCGTTTTACCTTAGCGCGTGGTGCTAACCCCGGCACAGATCAAGCTTTGGCTGAAGATTGGATCGGCGGATCTCGTAACTTTGCTACAAAGCTTTGGAATGCAACGCGCTTTGCGATGATGAACGGTGCCAATGTAAATGGCGCTCTCCCTGCAACGTCTGAGCTAAGCGCAATTGATCGCTGGATCTTGTCTCGCCTTAGCGAAACTCTGCGCGATGTAGATTCACTTCTCGAAGGTTACGAATTTGCTCGTGCTTGCGAAATTCTCTATCACTTCGCGTGGGACGACCTCTGCGACTGGTACTTAGAGCTTTCCAAAGAAACTTTCGCCTCTGATAACAAGGCAAATTCACAGCGCGTGCTGGGCCATGTTCTTGATCAACTTATGCGCGCCTTACATCCAGTTATGCCCTTTATTACCGAAGAACTCTGGTGCACGCTTACTGGGGGAGACTCACTTGTTATTGCGCAATGGCCGAAGGCAGATAGCTCGCATATAGATAAGAAGTCAGAGAAGTTAATTTCAACTCTGCAAGAGGTTGTCACTGAAGTTCGTCGCTTCCGCAATGATCAAGGGCTTAAGCCTTCGCAGAAAGTGCCCGGCCGCTTCTCTGGTTCGGCCGACGTTCTCGAGTATTCCAGCGCCCTGCGCTTATTATTAAAACTCGAAGATAAAGACTTCACACCATCTGCCTCCCTTGAAATTGGTGGCATCAAGATCGAACTCGATTTAACTGGCTCTATCGATGTTGTGGCCGAGCGCGCACGACTAGAGAAAGATTTAGTTGCCGCCAAGAAAGATCTTCAGACCGCCGAAGTTAAATTGGGCAACGCTGGCTTTATGGCGAAGGCGCCGGCTGAAGTTGTTGTCGAGATCAAAGAGCGCTTGGGTAAGACAACTGCAGATATCGAACGTATTACCGCTGCTCTCGCTGCGCTAAAGTAAATTGCAGATAAATTATGAATAATATAAATCCTGATGACCAAGCGCGTATAGACGCGATCGAAAAAGCGTTACTTGCGCGCTGGCCAGAAAATCGCATTGCGCCAACTCTTGAAAGAATTTCAGCGCTTGTAGATATGCTCGGATCACCGCAACTTACCTATCCAACTATTCATATCGGTGGCACCAACGGTAAGACCACAACCTCGCGCATGGTTGATTCGCTTCTATTTGAGATGGGTCTGCGCACCGGTCGTTTCACGAGCCCGCATCTAGAAAGTTACCTCGAACGTATCTGCATCAACGGCCAACCGATTGATGCTAAAGAGATGATCTTCTCCTTTAATGACATCAGCCCTTATCTAGATTTAATGGATACCAAGTTTGATAATCCAATCTCATTCTTCGAAGCGATTACTGCACTTGCCTTTGCCGCTTTTGCCGAGCACCCGATTGATGTAGGCGTAATTGAAGTCGGAATGGGCGGGCAGTGGGATGCCACAAATGTTGTGGATGCCGATGTATCAGTGATTATGCCGATCGGTCTTGATCATATGGAGTACCTCGGAAATACAATTGCAGAAATTGCGACAACTAAAGCCGGAATCATTAAAGAACAAGGTTTCGTGGTCTTGGCACAACAAGAGCCCGAAGCAGCGGTAGAACTACTGCGCAGAGCCGCTGAAGTCGGTGCAGATGTAGCTCGTGAAGGCCTTGAATACTCAATTGATTCTCGTGCGATTGCCGTTGGTGGCCAGTTAATCTCAATTACAGGTTTGCGCGGACACTACGACGATATTTTCTTACCGCTACACGGTAAGCATCAAGCTTCAAACGCAGCAGCGGCTCTGATCGCCGTTGAGGCGTTCTTTGGTGAGCAAGATTTAGATATCGATGCAGTACGAGCCGGCTTTGCCAATGTGACCTCACCGGGGCGCTGCGAGATTATTCATCGCGATCCAACAATTATCTTAGATGCGGCTCATAATCCTCATGGAGCCAAAGCGATAGCAGAAACGATCCAGAGCGAATTCACCTTTGATGATGTCACTGGAATTGTTGCGCTGATGGCCGATAAAGATGCCCTTGGAATTCTGCAGGCGCTAGAACCGATCATGAACCAAATAATTGTGACTACCAACTCAGCAGCACGTTCAATGCCGGTTAGCGATTTAGAAGCGCTGGCAACCCAAGTATTTGGCGCCGATAGAGTATTTGCGCAACCAACCCTCGCTGATGCAATTGAAAAAGCGATTAAGGATTCAGTTCGTCCGTTAAGCGATGAGTCGTTAGCGATCTTGATAACCGGTTCAGTAGTTACAGTTGGCGAAGCGCGTACTGCGGTGCGGAAGAAATATGCAAAGGCTTCGATTGAGGAAGACAAGTAATGCGAGTACTTGGATCTGCCGTTCTCTCTATGGAGTTCTTGGTCATGGGTTTTGCAATGCTGCTTGCAAAAGATGAGAGCGATTCAGCAACTTTAATTTATGGCGCAGTAGTTATGTTTTTGATGATCTATGCAATTCGCCTTCTCAAGAAGCGCTCAGGCTGGATCTTCGGTTCACTTCTGCAGATCGCAATGGCTGCGTATAGCTTTGCAGTTCCATCGATGGCGATCATCAGCGTTATTTTTATAGGGTTATGGATTGCGGCGATAATTGTTGGCCGCAAGGGTGAGGCGGCTCGTGCCGCCCTCTTGGCGCAAGGTAACCCCGCCGACCGAAAAGGCGATGAAAAGTAAGGCAAGGAAGCCGTGGAGCGGACACGCCCAGATGCCTAATAGACTAGGCAGGTGAGCACAGAAAAGACCTTGATCCTCGTTAAGCCAGATGGCGTACGCCGTCAATTGGTGGGCGAAGTTATTTCGCGTATCGAGAAGAAAGGTTATGTTGTAACCGCGCTCAAGATGATGCAGGCAGATCGTGCACTTCTAGAACGTCATTACGCAGAACATCAAGGCAAACCATTTTTTGAACCGTTAGTTGAGTTCATGATGTCAGGTCCGATCGTTGCAATAGTTGCTGAAGGCAATCGCGTAATCGAAGGATTCCGTTCTCTTGCTGGAGTAACTGATCCAACGGTTGCAGCTCCCGGAACAATTCGTGGCGATCTAGCGCGTGATCAAGGAACCAAAGTTGTACAGAACATCGTGCATGGCTCTGATTCACCAGAATCTGCAGCACGCGAAATAGAAATTTTCTTCGGAAAGTAATTCCAAGTAATTCAAAGCAAAGCGATTAACTGAAGGGTTAAACATGAGTAATAAAATGTCATTTATCGGCCGAGATATGGCTGTTGACTTGGGCACCGCAAACACCCTGGTCTACGTACGCGGTCGTGGCATTGTTCTAAACGAGCCTTCAGTAGTTGCAGTTAACCAAGACACTGGCGGAATCCTTGCTGTTGGTCTGGAAGCTAAGAAGATGATCGGTCGCACACCTGGAAATATCGTTGCGATCCGTCCACTTAAGGATGGCGTTATCGCAGACTTCGACACAACCGAGCGTATGCTCCGTTACTTTATTCAGAAAGTGCACCGTCGCCGTTACTTGGCTAAGCCACGTATCGTTGTTTGTGTTCCATCAGGTATCACAGGTGTTGAACAGCGCGCAGTTAAAGATGCTGGGTATGCAGCAGGCGCACGTAAGGTTTACATCATTGAAGAACCAATGGCAGCAGCAATTGGTGCAGGCCTGCCAATCCACGAACCAACCGGAAATATGGTTGTAGATATCGGTGGCGGAACAACTGAAGTTGCAGTTATTTCTCTGGGCGGAATCGTTACATCGCTCTCAATTCGCGTTGGTGGAGATGAGCTAGATCAATCGATTATTAACTGGGTTAAGCGCGAATTCTCACTTCTTCTTGGCGAACGTACCGCTGAAGAAATCAAGATGGCGATCGGTTCTGCCTACCCACTACAAGGTGAAAACGATGCAGAAATCCGTGGTCGCGATCTTGCAACCGGTCTTCCAAAGACAATCGTTGTATCAGCGGCAGAAATTCGTAAGGCCCTTGAAGAGCCAGTAAATGCGATCATCAACGCAGTAAAGAGCACGCTTGATAAATGTCCACCAGAACTTTCTTCAGATCTTATGGATCGCGGAATAGTTCTAACTGGTGGAGGAGCGCTCCTTAAGGGTCTAGATGAGCGCCTTCGCAAAGAGACCGGAATGCCAATTCATATCGCTGATCGTCCGCTGGATGCAGTTGTTGAAGGTTCCGGAAAGTGCATTGAAGAGTTCGAAGCCCTTGAAAAGGTTTTGATCTCCGAGCCTCGTCGATAGGAATTAAAGATGCGTAACGGCGGCGATAACCGCGGTCGTCTCCTTCTCATTTCACTTATTGTCACCGCTCTATTTCTAATCACTTTAGATCTACGTGGCGTCCAAGTAATCACTGGGCTACGCAACGGTTCGCAATCTGCGCTTTCACCAGTTCAATCAGTTGCCGCAACTATTTTTCGCCCTGTTGGAAATTTCTTCTCTGATGTAACCCAACTAGGTCGCACTCGTGGAGAGATCGAGCGCTTGAAGGCCGCCAATGAAAAATTGCAGAAAGAACTAATTGATCGCAAGAACGCAGATGCCGAACTTGCACAGTTAAAGTCAGTACTTGATCTGGCAGGAACTGCCAAATTTAAAGTTGTAAATGCGAAGGTAATTTCACTGGGCTCCACATCATCATTTACCCAGACAATTACCATTAACGCAGGTACCAACGATGGCGTTCGCCAAAATATGACGGTGATTACTGGTTTAGGTTTAGTTGGCGTTGTAAAGGTTTCATATCCAAATAGTGCGCTGGTGCAGTTAGCGACAGATCCGGCATTTAAAGTTGGAGCAAGAGTCGCTGGCAGCCAGCAAATTGGAATATTGAGCGGGCAAGGTACTTCCAAAGCGGTACTTCAACTTTTGGATAATCAAACGACACTTAAGGTAGGCGATGTAATTCTGGCTCGCGGTAGCGCCAACAATCGCCCATTTGTTCCAGGAGTACCGATTGGCCAAGTGACCGCGGTCGATAACGCCGCTGGCGCAGTTACCCAAACCGCCGACGTGAAGTTATATGTGAACTACTCAACGCTGAGCGTTGTCGCTGTAGTTGTTGCAGCGCCGAAAGTAGATCCGCGCGATGCGTTAGTTCCTAAGGCGCCCGTGCCAACGCCCGTTCCTACAGTTACCATCTACGCGCAACCATCAGAATCGCCAAATCCATAAATGTTTGCTCGCAGATTCTTTATCTCACTCCCAATCTTTACTCTCATTTACATTCTGCAAGAGAGCGTCGTTAGCCAATTTAAACTCTTTGGTGGGGGATTCTCGCTCTTTCTAATATTCGCTCTTCTCTGGTCAGCTCTCGGAACGCCAGAAATGGGAGCGTTAACTGGTTTTGGCGCAGGGTTATTGATGGATCTTTCGCAGAGCGCATCTGGCCCAATGGGACAGTGGACGCTAATTATGATCTTGGCGGGATTTACCATCTCTTATCTTGGTTACGGAGATGATAATTTTCGTGGCAATCCAATTTCCTTGGTCTTCACAGTTGCAGCAGGGGTAGTCATTACTCGCTTTATCTATTTGATTCTCGGCCTACTTTTAGGCGGTGAAATTGGTAGCACCTGGTCAATTACTAGTTCGCTTCTATCCTCTGCTTTCTGGTCGGCTGCGCTAGCTCCACTTCTGCTACCTGTTGTTTCAAGAATTCACGAAGCGCTCTTTGATGTTAAGAGTCGGATATGAATCAGCGCGCCCGGCTTAGCCTTCTAGTAGTTCAGATCTTTATCTTCTCTCTTTTATTTGGATTACTAGGACGTTTGTTCTATCTACAAGTTGCTGCAGGGCCGATATATCGTGATGCTGCCCTTTCCATTCAAAGCCGTGATGTAGTAACGCCGGCAACGCGTGGGTTGATTGTGGATTCTTCAGGCGTTCCGCTTGCGCTTAACCGAGTTGGTGTAGCGATAACTGTGGATCGAACCAAGATCGACCGACAGCCAGATAAAGGATTTGCTGTTCTGCAAAGCCTTTCTACCTTATTGAATATCGAATATAAAGATCTCTATCAAAGAACCAGGCTCTGCGGAGAATTACCTAAAGGTGCGCGCGCAGGATGTTGGACCGGTTCGCGTTTTCAGCCGATTCCATTAACCAAAGAGGCAGATCCCGAACTCGCGCTACGTATCGTCGAACGCCCAGATCAGTTTCCAGGCGTCTCTGCAACACCGGTATCAATTCGAAACTATCCTGCAAATGCTGGCGCCAATGCCGCACATCTACTTGGGTATATCGGACCGCTAACAGAAGAAGATTTATCTGGCGCAAATGGGCGTAGTTACTTTAGATCTGAATCAATTGGTAAAGCTGGTCTTGAAATTCAATACGATGAATATCTCCGAGGATCACCAGGTATAAAGACGGTAATCGTCGATCGCAAAGAAGCGGTTACAAGTACGACTCAAAATTCAAAGCCAGTCGGTGGAAATCACCTAGTTACGAGTATCGATGTCCGCGTTCAAGCTGCAGCCGAATCTGCTTTGGCAGATGCAGTTCGTCGTGCGCGTGCTATGGGTTATCCATCTGATGGCGCAGCAGCAGTTGTTATGGATGTTCGCAATGGACAGATAATCGCACTGGCATCACATCCGACTTATGACCCGAATTCATATGAGCGAGGATTGACCGTTGCAGAGGCGAAGAATTTATATAGCGAGAAGGCTGGCGTTCCTGCGCTTTCCCGTGCCCTGCAAGGTTTATTTGCACCAGCATCTACATTTAAAGCGGTTTCAGCAGTTGCTGCAGCAAATGCCGGCTATGACTTAAACGCTACTTACGATTGTCCATCACAGGTTGAAGTTGGCACGCGCGCCTTTCAAAACTTTGAAAGTAAAGCGCAGGGGCGAATTTCGATGACCAAGGCGATGGCGATTTCATGTGACACGATTTGGTACCGCATCGCCTTTGATGAATGGTTGCGTGATGGCGGTTTAAAGCCTAAATCAAACGCCAACGATTACTTCTTTAAGGCAGCAAAAGGATTTCAAATTGGGGTTAAAACAGGAATCGACCTGCCTTCTGAATCATCCGGGCGTTTAGCAGATCGCGAATGGCGCAAGGCTTGGTACGCCCAGAATAAAGATTTCTATTGCAACTATAAGGAACGCGCTTCGAAGAGCCAGCAGACCGCGTTCTTGGTGCAACTTGCATACGAGAACTGTTTAGATGGCGACAAGATCCGCGCTGGAGATGCTGTTAACTTCTCAATCGGCCAAGGCGACACAGTTATATCTCCCCTAAAGCTGGCGCAGATGTATGCCGCAATTGCCAATGGTGGAACTATCTTGAAGCCAACTATCGCTAAAGCAATTGTGAAAACCGATGGCACTGTTATTAAAGAATTTAAGCCTGAGAAATTGGGCGTGCTGCCGGCAGATAGAGAGACGATCAAATTCCTAAATAAATCACTTCGCGAAGTTGTTGTAAGTGGAACCGGTGCTGGAGCATTTAACTCATTCCCGATTCCAATCAGCGGTAAAACTGGAACCGCGCAGGTTTTCGGTCGAAATCCAAATGGCAGCGCAAAAGCTGACACATCTTGGTTTGCTTCATACGGTCCAACAAATAAGCCGAGATTTGCAGTCGTGATGATGGTTAGCCAAGGTGGCTTCGGTGCCTCTGTCTCAGGTGTAGGAGCGCGAAAGATTTATGAGACGCTTTTGGGCGTTGAAGGATCTAAAGTGAGTTCGGCCAAGATTCTATTCCCAAGCGGAATTCCACCCGTAGGATTACCAAAGATTTCTCCAGCAACAAAAGTTAAAGGTGCTAAATGAGCTTGATGTCTCAGCGTATTAACTACCGCAAAGCACATCGCCCATCGGCCTTTGCAGGATTTGATCCGATTCTCACAGTTGCTGTCGCGATCTTATTGGTTATCGGAACCCTCTTGGTTTATGCGGCAACGCGAAATTGGTATGCAGCAAATGGTTTAGATCCCGAGTATTACCTAAAGCGCCATGTTGTAAATATCTTGATCGGTTCACTGCTCGCCTGGGGAACAACAATTATTGATTACCGATTGATTCGTGCGTATACGCCATTTTTATGGATTGCTGGCGTAATTGGCCTTACCTTAGTTTTGATTCCCGGAATCGGTGAAGAGGTAAATGGTGCAAATGCCTGGATCGGCCTACCAGGCGGATTCCAAGTGCAGCCAGCCGAGCTCGCAAAGATTTCAATCATCGTAGGTATGTCGATGATTTTATCTGAACGTAACCACGATTCAGATTCACCATCTCATAAAGATGTAATGCAGGCCTTGGTTATCGCCGCTATTCCAGTTCTATTGATCCTGTCACAACCAGATATGGGAACTGTTTTTATTATTAGCATCGCGGTAGTAACGATCATCGCGGTATCTGGTGCGCCACTTCGTTGGGTCGCTGGCTTAATACTTGTCGCGGTCATTGGTAGTTTTGCAGCAGTGCAAGTCGGTGTCATAAATGATTACCAGGTAAAACGTTTACAAGCTTTCGTTGATCCAAACGCTGATTCGCAGGGGAGTGGTTACCAACTTCGCCAGGCGCGCATCACCGTAGGTTCCGGCGGCTTACTTGGTACAGGTTTATTTAATGGTCCGCAGACCAATGGTCGCTTTGTTCCTGAGCAACAGACAGACTTTATCTTTACCGTTGCTGGAGAACAGTTGGGATTCCTTGGATCTGGATTTATCATCCTTTTATATTTAATAATTTTGGCGCGTGGTTTCGGAATCGCGCGAAGATCTAGCGATCCCTATGGAAAGTTAGTTTGTACTGGTGTAATCGCTTGGTTTGCTTTTCAAACCTTCGAGAACATTGGAATGACCCTTGGCATGATGCCAATGACTGGCGTTCCACTTCCATTCCTGTCTTATGGCGGTTCGAGCATGTTCGCCAATATGATCGGATTCGGACTGCTTCAAAATGTGCATTCTCGCCACCGCGGCTAATTCAGGCGCAAACCCCGCTCATTTCGCGATTTACCCCCTTCATCTGGCATACTTACCCCAACAGTTCAGCGCGGCTCGCGAACCAATTCGCGGCACATAGCCAGCGGCGGACTCACACAGAAGTAATCACAGAGATTTGCTTGAAGGATTTGACCCAAGTGCGCATCCCGTTCGGGGCGCTAGCTAGTTAAGTATCTACAAGCCAGAGCGCGTTTATTTAAACGCATAGAGGATTTGGTGCCATGGCGATTGAGCCAAAGTCACCGCGCAAACGTGCGGTGAAAAAGTTAAGTAAGAAGAAATCTGCCGAACAAAGCGCAGATATTGATGCAACGCCGGTAACTGAGGCTGTTGAAACCAAGTCGAAGAAGAAAGCGCCTTCGATACCTGTCCCAATTTTTCAGGCTGCTCCAGATGAAAAAGCCCCAAAGGCTGCCGCAAAGAAGAGCGCAAAGAAAGTTGAAACTGCAGGCGATGCCAAAGAATCAGTAGAGAAGGTAAGCACTTCTGCAGCAGGGTCCGATTCTGATGACTTAGAAGATTCCGATGGTCGTGGTGGACGTAATCGCCGCCGCCGTCGTGGTGGACGCGGTCGCCGCAAGCCAGGTGCAGATGGCGCCGACGCTAACGCTTCAGATGAAGGCACAGATAGTTCAGAGGATTCCAGCGAAGATTCCGCAGAAGGTACAACTCATCGCCGTCGCCGCCGCCGCCGTGCAACTGGCGAAGGTGTAACACCTGGCGAGACTGTTGATGAAGATGGCGTAATTACAGTTGTTAAGGTCCGCGAAGTTCGCGAACGTACCGAACGTCCTGCGCGCGCAGAACGTAACGAACGTGGAACACGTAGCCGTGGTCGCGATCGCGATCGTGGCGGACGGAACGAAAACCGTGGAGATTACCGCGAGCCATATCGCCGTCGCGGCACAGTAATTACCGATGGAGAGTTCTTAGCTCGTCGTGAAAACGTCGATCGCGAGATGGTGGTTCGCCAGATTGGTGATCGCATTCAGATTGCGGTTATCGAAGATAAAGTCATGGTTGAGCACTATGTAAACCGTAACGCCAACGTTTCTTACGTCGGTAACGTTTATCTCGGTCGCGTACAGAACGTTCTTCCATCTATGGAAGCGGCATTCGTCGATATCGGTAAGGGCCGCAACGCAGTTCTATATGCCGGTGAAGTTAACTGGGATGCAGCAGGTATCTCTGAAACGCAACCACGTAAAATTGAAATGGTTTTAAAGACTGGCCAGCCAGTACTTGTTCAGGTGACTAAAGATCCAATCGGTCAAAAGGGTGCGCGCTTAACTAGCCAGATCTCACTTCCTGGCCGTTATGTTGTCTACGTTCCTGGCGGCGGAATGAGCGGTATTTCAAAGCGCCTTCCTGAATCAGAGCGTTCTCGCTTAAAGGCGATCTTAAAGAACTTAATCCCTGAAGAAGCGGGCGTAATTGTTCGAACCGCTGCCGAAGGCGTGAGCGAAGAAGAACTCACCAACGATGTCGCACGCCTAAAAGCGCAATGGGAAGATATTTATCAGAAATCTGAAAATCCAAACTTCCACGCACCAGCGCTTCTGCTTTCTGAGCCAGATCTTGCAGTGCGTGTTATCCGCGATATCTTCAATGAAGATTTCCGCAAGTTAACAATTCAAGGAAATGAAGCCTGGGAAGAGATCAGCTCTTACCTTGGTTCTATCGCTCCTGAACTCGTTACCAAACTTGAGAAGTACACAGGTAAAGGCGATCTATTCGCCGACTTCCGCGTTGAAGAGCAACTGGCTAAAGCATTTGATCGCAAGGTTTATCTGCCTTCAGGTGGTTCGCTAGTTATCGATCGCACCGAAGCGATGATCGTTATCGACGTTAACACCGGTAAATTTATCGGTAAGGGCGGAAACCTCGAAGAGACTGTTACCAAGAACAACTTGGAAGCGGCGGAAGAAATTGCTCGCCAACTTCGCCTTCGCGACCTTGGCGGAATCATCGTTATCGACTTCATCGATATGATTCTTGAATCAAACCGTGATGCCGTTCTTCGTCGCTTAGTTGAATGTCTAGGTCGCGATCGCACCAAACATCAAGTTGCAGAAGTTACTTCACTTGGTTTGGTGCAAATGACACGTAAGCGCGTTGGCCAAGGCTTGATCGAAGCCTTCTCAACAACTTGCGATTCTTGCGCAGGTCGCGGAATTCATATCCATATGGATCCGGTAAAGATGAAGGCGCCGATGCCACAAGTAAATTCACAATCAGCATCACATGAAGATGCCGATGAATCTGAGGCAACCGAACATGAATTCCATGAAACTCTAAATACTGAAAACTCAAATTCCGAAACTTCATCTAACGTTGATGCAGATGAGGATGTAGAAGTAGAGGCCAAGCCAGCCGGGCGACGTCGTCGCAGGGCCGCTTCCAGTGGGATCATCACCGCCTAGAAAAGCCTCAATTTGACCCTAGGGGTGTGAAATCCGTACCCTTAGCCTCTGCTCGAAAGAGGCCCACCTGGGCTTCATGAGCGTGAACTGAACTGGAGCAAGAATCGTGTACGCAATCGTTAAAGCTGGCGGCCGCCAGGAGAAAGTCACCGTTGGTGAAACCATCACTGTCGATCGCATCGACCAAGCCGCTGGTGCAACCGTAACTTTTCCTGCGCTACTTGTCGTAGACGGTGCAAGCGTTACAACTGATGCAAAAGTTCTTAGCGGTGTAAAAGTTACCGGTGAAGTAATTGACGAAGTAAAGGGTCCAAAGATCGACATCCTTCGTTACATGAACAAGACCGGTTACCGTCGTCGTCAAGGTTTCCGTGCACAGCAAACTCGAGTCAAGATCACCGCTATTAGCGGCGTGAAATAAGGGGCTGAACAATGGCAAGTAAGAAGGGTGTCTCCTCGACACGTAACGGTCGCGATTCCAATCCGCAATACCTCGGTATCAAGCGCTTTGGCGGACAAGAAGTAAATGCTGGAGAAATTTTGGTACGTCAACGCGGAACATATTTCCACCCAGGAAAGAATGTTGGCCGCGGTAAGGATGACACTCTCTTTGCACTCGCTGCAGGCGCAGTTGAATTCGGTCGCGCTCGCGGTCGTCGTGTAGTGAACGTGGTTGTTCCGGTCGCTTA
>Ga0208596_1000467_pt1 | contig 12519 bp, 9 predicted proteins | sample LakMenEpi12Jul11_FD_150686 | JGI IMG/M metagenome (GOLD analysis project Ga0208596, IMG submission 150686) | Freshwater microbial communities from Lake Mendota, WI - 12JUL2011 deep hole epilimnion (SPAdes) | ecosystem: Environmental > Aquatic > Freshwater > Lake > Epilimnion/Euphotic zone ...
CCGCAGCTTTAACACTTCGAAGTAGAACCTGAGCCACATCTAAAACCTCAACGTCGCTTTGCCGCGCAACCATTCCATCGCCAACCATCACGCGACAGAATGGACAAGCAACGGCAACTTCATCGACGCCGGTGGAAATGGCTTCATCAACACGACTCAAATTAATTCGCGTTCCAATTTTCTCTTCCATCCACATTCGTCCACCGCCACCACCGCAACAGAATGAACGCTCTTGATTACGTGGCATCTCAGTGATGTCGCAACCTGATGCTTCAAGAAGTTCACGTGGTGGCGCATAGATTTGATTGTGACGACCCAAGTAACAAGGATCGTGATAAGTAAGTTTCTGTTCACTCTTATGTGGACTTGGCTTTAAACGCTTCTCTTTAATCAAAGTGTTAAGCAACTGAGTGTGGTGAAGCATTTCTAATTCAAAACCACTTTGTGCGTAGTCGCGACCAATTGTTGTAAAGCAATGTGGGCAAGTAACAACAACTTTTTTCTTACCCTTTGGGCGACCAGCGAATACTTCGTTAAAAGTTTCGATATTTTCGCGCGAAAGAATTTGGTAAAGGAATTCATTTCCAGAACGACGCGCAGGATCTCCAGTACACGTCTCGCGCTTACCAAGTACGGCAAAGTTAACGCCAGCCATATGCAGTAGTTCTGCAACCGCCTTAGTGGTTTTCTTAGCGCGTTCTTCATATGCACCTGCGCAACCAACCCAGAACAAATATTCAACTTCGTCGGGCAACACACCTTCAACAACGCGAACCGGGAAATCACATTCTGCGATCCAGCCTTCGCGATCTTGTTTATTGGCACCCCATGGGTTGCCGGCTTTTTCTAAGTTACGGAATGTGCCACCAAGTTCTGATGGAAACTCTGATTCAACCAAGACTTGGAAGCGGCGCATATTTACGATGTGATCAACGTGTTCGATATCAACCGGACATTCATTTACGCAAGCGCCACACATCGTGCAAGACCAAAGCACATCAAGTGAAATAGGGCTGTTCTCGCCAACTATCGCCTCTGTTTCAACAACTTTAGCCATTGCGTGATCGCGCATCGCCATAATTAAAAGCTTTGGCGATAGCGGTTTATCTGTATGCCAAGCAGGACATTGCGACTGGCAACGTCCACACTCGGTACAGGAGGTCATATCTAGCAGACCCTTCCAAGAAATGTCTCCACGATTTCCTAAACCAAAGACATCATCTTCAGCAGGATCTTCAAAGTTAACTGGCTTACCGTGCGACAACATTTCAGGAAGAGCGCCAAGTGAATTGCTGCCATCGCTATTGCGCTTATAGAAAATATTGAAGAAGGCCAAGAAGCGGTGCCAAGCGATACCCATTGTTAAATTACTTGCAATAACAATGAACCAAGCCATTGAAATAACAATCTTGGCGGTTGCTACCCAAACGATTGCGTTCTCAATAGCAGCAACGCTCATACCTTGGAAAACGAGAACGGCTGGCCAAGAGATAGCAAAGTGCCAGTTCCAACTCTCTTTCCCAAGCAACGCACCTTCAAGTCCACGCAGCGCAATTACACAGAAAACAATCGCAAGGATTGTTGCTTCAACGTAGTAAGCCTTACCCATTCCAGAACCTGCAAAACGATTGAGCATACGAAAACGTGTGACTTGGCGAATACCAATTAAGGTAACAATTCCAACTCCAGTTGCCATCGCAATAAATTCCGCAAATAGTTCGTAAACAACCCAATGCCCAATTATCGGCAAAGCAAACTCCGGATTAATTACTTGCCCATACGCCGTAACCAAAGTTCCAAACAAAGCACCGAAACCGATCATGACAAACCAATGCGCAATTCCAGTTGCGGTGAAGTTGAGCATCTTGGTGTGGCCCAAAACTTCCTTCAACATATTTTTCAAGCGCGCACCTGGATCATTGCTGCGCGTTGGATCAGCTTGTCCCTTGCGGTAAATGCCAATCAACTGGCGCACCCGAACCGTCAGCAAAACCAGAGCGACAACGGTGATCGTGTACGAGAGGGAGGCCAGGGCGATACGCATAACGCGAGGTTACCGACCGTGACGCTCTTTTGATGGACGGGGAAGCCGACTGTAAAGAGCTTTTCCCAGTCGGCGTCCGTTCATCAAAAGGCCACAGTCGCCGGCTGGCGAAATTTCAAAAATGGGAATAAGCGGGCCGCCTGGGGAGTTATACGGGATGCCCCAACCTTGAGTCGCACCTACTCAACCTTTTGAGTAAGATGGACTCAGGTTAGAGCAGCCTCAACCCCAGATCGGGCTTGAGATGAGCTAAGAAACGTAAAAAGGAGCAATACAAATGGCTAGAGCAGTCGGAATCGACCTCGGAACTACAAATAGCTGCGTATCGGTACTCGAAGGTGGAGAGCCAACGGTTATCGCCAACGCAGAAGGCGCTCGCACAACTCCATCGATCGTCGCCTTCGCAAAGAACGGCGAAGTCCTAGTCGGTGAAGTCGCTAAGCGTCAATCAGTGACAAACGTTGAACGCACAATCCGTTCCGTAAAGCGTCACATGGGTACTAACTGGACCATGGATATCGATGGCAAGAAGTACACACCACAAGAAATTTCTGCACGCGTTCTACAAAAGTTAAAGCGCGACGCTGAGGCATATCTTGGAGAAACAGTTACAGATGCAGTCATTACTGTTCCTGCTTACTTCTCTGATGCAGAACGTCAAGCAACAAAAGAAGCCGGCGAAATCGCAGGCCTCAATGTTCTTCGCATTATCAACGAACCAACTGCAGCAGCGCTCGCATATGGTCTTGATAAAGCAGATCAAGAACAAACAATTCTCGTATTCGACCTTGGTGGCGGAACATTCGACGTTTCACTACTCGAAATCGGCGACGGTGTTGTTGAAGTTAAGGCAACTGCTGGTGATAACCACCTTGGTGGCGATGACTGGGATCAAGCACTAGTTGATCACTTGGTACAAACTTTCGGTTCTAAGAACGGAATTGATTTAACTAAGGACAAGATGGCGATGCAGCGCGTTCGCGAAGCAGCTGAGAAAGCGAAGATCGAACTTTCATCTTCACAGCAGGCTTCAGTTAACTTGCCATACATCACCGTTGATGCAGATAAGAACCCACTCTTCCTTGACGAGACAATTACACGCGCACAATTCCAAACACTTACAGCGCCACTTCTAGAACGTTGCAAAAAGCCATTCCAGCAAGTTCTTAAGGACTCTGGAATCGCAATCGGTAACATCAAGAGCGTTGTTCTTGTTGGCGGTTCAACTCGTATGCCAGCGGTCGTTGATCTAGTTCGCGATCTAACCGGCGGAAAAGAGCCAAATAAGGGCGTAAATCCTGATGAAGTAGTTGCAGTCGGTGCATCACTTCAGGCAGGTGTTCTTAAGGGTGAAGTTAAGGATGTTCTCCTTCTCGATGTAACACCACTAACACTTGGTATCGAAACCAAAGGTGGTGTTATGACCAAGATGATCGAGCGCAACACAACTATCCCTACAAAGCGCAGCGAAATCTTTACAACTGCTGATGACAATCAGCCTGCTGTACAGATCCAGGTTTACCAGGGCGAGCGTGAAATGGCTGCTTATAACAAGAAGCTAGGCATGTTCGAACTAACTGGAATCGCTCCAGCTCCACGCGGCGTCCCACAAGTTGAAGTTACCTTCGACATTGACGCAAACGGAATCGTTCACGTCTCTGCTAAAGATCTTGCAACTGGCAAAGAACAGTCAGTCACAATCAGTGGTGGATCTGCCCTTTCTAAGGAAGAGATTGATCGCATGATGGCAGATGCTGAAGCTCACGCTGCTGAAGATAAGCAACGTAAGGAAGAAGCAGAGATCCGCAACAACGGAGACTCACTCGTCTACCAGACTGAAAAGTTCATCGCAGATAATGCAGAAAAACTTTCAGAAGGTGAAGCAGCCGAGAAGAAGACCGAAGTCGAAGCAGCACTTACTGAACTTAAGACTGCACTCGGTGGCGCTAACTTCGAATCAATCAAGTCAAACACCGAAAAGGTTGCAACGCTTAGCCAAGCACTTGGTTCAGCAATGTATGCAGCAGCGGGTGCAGCAGCCGGTGACGGTGCAGCAACTGAAGATGGTGTTGAAGACGCAGAGGTTGTTGAAGAAGGCAAGGCATAAACATGTCAGATGTCACAACACCTGATGAAGTTGTTGCTGAAGTTACAGAAGATGTAGATGCAGTGGAGGCTGCCCCGGTTCAGGAGACTGATCCGGTGGCAGCGCTCACCGCTGATTTACAACGACTTCAAGCCGAATACGCCAACTACCGCAAACGTGTAGAACGCGATCGCGCACTTGCTCACGAGCTAGCGATTGGTGGAGTTTTAACTGAACTCCTTGCAACCCTTGATGACATTGCGCGCGCAACTGAACATGGCGAGCTAACTGGCGGATTTAAATCTGTTGCAGATCAAATCACCGCAACAACAACTCGACTTGGTTTAGAAAAGTACGGCACCGCTGGAGAAGAATTTGACCCGCAAATTCACGAAGCGCTTCTGCATGACACTAGTGCAGATGTAAAGGTGCCAACTGCAACGAAGATCTTGCAGCCAGGATATAAATTTAAAGAACGTATTTTGCGCCCGGCTCGCGTTGCAGTTACCGATCCAGCCGAAACCTCCGCGGAGTAACTATTTTCCATGGCCGCTAAAGACCTTTACGAAAAGGATTTCTATAAGATCCTCGGCATTGGCAAATCTGCCAGCGGCGATGAGATTAAAAAGAAATACCGTTCTTTAGCACGCGAACTTCACCCTGATAAAACTAAGGGCGATGCAGCAATGGAAGAGAAGTTCAAAGCTGTCTCTGAGGCTTATGACATCTTGTCCGATGGCAAGAAGCGCGCTGAGTACGATCAGGCGCGCGATATGTTCGTACGCGGTGGAATGCGTGCACCGCAAGGTGGACAGAACTTCCAAGGTGGAGATTTTTCAGACATCTTCGGTGGCGGAAATCCTCAAGATATCTTCGCTAACTTATTTGGTGGCGGTGGACGTCGCGGTCCACGTAAAGGACAAGATCTACAAACTGAAGCGACCATTACCTTTAAAGAGGCGGCTTTCGGGACAACTTTAGAACTTCGTTTATCTGCAGATGGCGGCCCTTCACAAACTATTTCAGCGCGCGTTCCCTCAGGCGTAAATGATGGCGCAAAGATTCGCGTTAAAGGTAAAGGCTCTAGCGGTGAAGCAGGTCCTGGAGATTTATTCATCTTGCTACATGTAAAGCCCCACGCTATTTTTTCACGCAAAGGCGAGAACATTGCTTTAACCGTTCCAGTTACATTTACCGAAGCAACGCTTGGTGGAGATATTAAAGTTCCAACGCTTACCGGTGATGAAGTCACTTTACGTATTGCACCAGGTACTTCTAATGGACGTGTTCTGCGCGTTAAAGGTCGCGGAATCACGAAGGGCGCAACTGTTGGAGATTTACTTGTAACTATTGAAGTACAAGTCCCACAGCGCGTTGAAGGCGAAGCACTTGATGCGCTAAAGAAATATGCCGCAGCAACTGCTGATCAAGATATCCGCAAAGAATTTAATACGAAGGCGCTGCAATGAGCGACAAAGAAAATTTAGATAACCAACAACCGGATGACGAAGCAGGTCTTTACGTCATCTCTGTTGCTGCCGAACTTTCTGGTCTACACCCACAAACACTTCGCCAATACGATCGTTTAGGTTTAGTTTCACCAAACCGCACAGTTGGTCGAAATCGCCGTTATTCATTGCGCGATATTGCATCTCTGCGCATGGTGCAGCGCTTAACCGGTGAAGGCATCAACCATGCGGGTATTAAACGGATCATCGAACTTGAATCTGCAATGGCAAATATGGCAATTGAGGTTGCACAACTTCGCATTGAGGTTGATGCGCTGCTTACAGAAAATCCACCAAAAGGACTTGCGGTGCGAAAGAAGAACGAAGTAATCGTTTACGAAGAAGAGCGTTAAACGCTTTTAATCGCGTTTACTCGCCCAGACCATTTACCCAAAATCTTCTCCGCAGGTGTCCCTAAAACCTTCTCGATCACTGTCGAGTAAACATCACGGAAATCTGTTGTAACAGCTAAGTCGCCATCAATTAACTTTGTAAGAGATGGCTGATCTCCATAGAAACCACCTTGCACGCGATCACCAATTAAGAACATTGGTCCAGCGCTTCCATGGTCGGTTCCATCAGAACCATTTGCCTTCACTCGTCGCCCGAATTCGCTATAAACCATGACGGTAATATCTTTAGAACGGCCAGAAGCTTTCATCTGACTTAAAAACTTAGTGATGCTGGATGAGACAGTGCCAAGCAGTAAAGCTTGGGCATTTGCTTCATTTGCGTGGGTATCGAAGCCGCCGAGGGAAACCGACCAAACTTTTGTTGGCGCACCTGCAGCAATTAACTTGCCAACAAGATTTAATTGTTGCGTCAGATTTGAATCTCCACCAGCGTTACCGCCGGAAATTGTTGGAAGATCATCAGACATCGGAGCTGGTTGTGAAAGAACTGGAGTAATACTTCCCGATACGTTAAATAAATTGCGCATCGATGTCGCAGCAGCAGCCATTAGCGGACTATCTTTCTGCGAAGGCGCACTTAAGCGCTGACATGCTTTCGCAAATTGGCCAGATGGAATTATCAAACCGCCAAGTGGTAACGCTGAACCGCTCTGCACTTTTCCAGCCAATAGCGGAGGCAGAACACTTCCTAAACTAATTGCAGTCATTGGATCCACCTTTTGGGTATCTAGCCAACGCCCCAACCAACCAGTGTTTAGGTGGGCTTGCGGAGATCCTGTCTGCCAAATAGCCATCGATGAGAAATGCGAACGATCAGGTTTTGGATAACCAACGCCACGAACTATCGCAACCTTCTTCTCATCCCAAAGACCTTTAATCCCAGTCATCGATGGATTAAATGCAAAATCTTTATCAATTGGCAGAAGTGATTCTGGTGCGTAAGTCAGATCAGGACGTGCGGCAAAGTAAGCCGGGTCTTTAAATGGAATAACGGTATTTAAACCATCGTTGCCACCGTAGAGGGTTACGACAACCAGAATTGGTGTACCTAAAGGCAGTGGACGAGTAATCGCAGCGCTTGCAACATCATCAAGTGATAGAACAGATGAAGCCGCCGCGGATACGCCAGAGTATTTGAGGAACTGTCGCCGCGTAAAGCGCGTCATCCCTAACTGTTCGCGGGAGAAAATTGGTTTTTCAATCATGCGCTCACCACATATTCCGGACTACAGATTGCTAAGGTAATTAAACGTTCTGGATTATTACGAACTTCTCGAAGCGCCAGGGTTGTTCGCGAAGACCACTCAACAACTCCTAATAAATCTGCCAGGTATGTAGATCTCTTTTCAGGAGCAAAGGTTGTTAACTGTGAAGTATCGATTTGAGATGCGATCCAAGTCGCAAAAGCTAGGCGAAATTGCGCGCTTGCTGAACTTAGCCAAGCCTCGTCAGTTGGCCAACCACCCACATTTGGCGGAGAAAATGGAATCTGTGACAACTTATCAAAGTAACCATTTATCTTGTTCTGCGAATTCATCCGGGATGGCGTTAAATTAAAGGCACGACAGACCGCAATAAACCATTCAACGGGTGATTTAACCATTGAATATTCAGGGTTTGCTAGAGCTTTACCTTCGACCATCGACTTAATCAGTGCAGAAATATCGCGGCTGGCGAAAGCGGAGATGGATGAATGATTTGCTGGCAGAGGCGCGCTAGATGAGATAAATCTGTACCAAATTCGCTCATTTATAAACTTTGCACAATCTGATTGCGCCACTAAATGTTTAATCACTTCTTCAGGAGACATCACGCCGGTTTTGCCTAAGACGGTAACAGCACCTGTGTCTCTGCGTCGCGGAACTGAAACAACTTCACCAGTGCTGCGAGGGATCTGATAACCCGTGAATGCACGGGCTAACTCGCGCACATCCATTTCGGAGTAGCGATTTACCCCAAGAATAAAAAGCTCCATCATCTCGCGCGAAAGATTTTCATTTGGCGCCTTTAAAGTATTTTCTCCGCCATCTAACCAAACTTGAAGAGCACCATCAAAGAACATGGCAGATGCAAAATCGCTAAAATTTCCCAAGGCATATTTTCTAAACGTTAAATTCTGGTTATACATAGGCAACGCGTAATTAACTTTCCCAATCGACGTTGCCCAATGTCCATGCCAGAACCAAACCATCTTTTCATGGAGTGTATTTTCTGAAGCGACCATTTGATCTAGCCACCATTTGGATAAGGAAGTGGTTTGTGCGCGCATGCTTTTCGAGAACTCGGCCATATCTGGGCTATTAGGTTCGGGGCGTTTTCCTAAATCAATTAATACTGGCGGAGTAACAGCCATTTCATTCTTTGATTTTGCAAGAAGTTCAGAGCGAGTTTTCTCAACCCCGTTCTTAAGCGCAGTTTCAAATTCGCCAGGGCGTGGGCCGAATCCAAAACGATGAAAGAGGCGTGCGGTCTCAAGGCGCTTTAGATCCATTCAGGCAGGGTATGTGCCGCAGATGAACAATGTAAGGTTGTGCCATGAACTCACACGAACTTCTCCGAGAAGAGATCAAAAACAAGGCCGTTGTTCACGGAAAAGTCATACTTTCATCCGGAAAAGAAGCCGATTACTACGTAGATCTTCGGCGTGTGACGCTCGATCATATTGCTGCTCCACTCGTCGGTGAAGTAATGCTCGAACTAACTAAAGACCTTGATTATGAGGCAGTTGGCGGTTTAACACTCGGCGCCGATCCTGTTGCAACCGCGATGATGCATGTTGCAGCGCGCAACGGAAAAAGCATTAACTCATTCGTAGTCCGCAAAGCTGAAAAAGCCCACGGTCTGCAACGCCGCATCGAAGGCCCTGATGTAGTTGGCAAGCGCGTATTGGCCGTTGAAGATACTTCGACAACTGGCGGATCGGTGTTAACTGCAGTTGAGGCGCTTAAGGAAGCTGGCGCAATTGTGGTTGGCGTTGCAGTGATCGTTGAACGTGGTGCAAAGCAAGCGATTCTTGATGCCGGCTACGAATACCGCGCAGCGTTTCAACCCGCAGATTTAGGTCTTTAAGAAGTTAACTTAAATGGCGTTTAGTGCGCCACTCCTTAAATACTTCTAAGGCCATAGGAGCTGCAGTGATAAGAACAATTACTGCTACGAAGCCATAAAGATAAGTATTTGCCTTTGTACTTAAAGCATCACCCAACAAATAACCGATTCCGATCGCAACTTGTGTCCAAATAATTGCACCAATTGCGTTCCAGGTAGAGAAAGTCTTTTTATCTAACTGCACTACACCGCAGATTGGATTGATCAAGGTGCGGCCAAATGGAATGAAGCGTCCGATAACAAGTGCTTTTCTCGGCCCGTATTTAACTAACCACTTCTCAACGGTTCGAACCATTTTCTGATTAAAAAAGCGGCTGTCGGGGCGTTCAAAGAACTTTCTACCGTATTTCTTACCAAACCAATAGCCAACTTCTCCACCCACAATTGCAGCGACAGGCGTAAGAGTGAAAAGCAAAATCGGCGACAACTTTGCTTCACCCAAAATCTTTGCACCGGCATCAGATGCGGCCATGCCTGCGAAGAAAACAACTTCGCCTCCAGGAAAAACTAGACCAATTAAAAGTCCGGTCTCCATAAAAATTATGCCGAGAACACCGATCAAGCCAAGCGTAGAGATGATCGAATTCGCATCGAAAATGTTCACGGCCATCTGAAAGTCCATACCTTTAGAATATGGGATAGAAGTTCTGTGAGACTCCCATTTCAACCCCTTGAAATCGGCTTTATTATCCAGAATGTTACAAAACTGTTGTTTTTGCATACGCAAATGTAAAAAAGCATTTTTGCACTTCCGATCTGCTTACCCCAAGATTAGGTAAGCAATTACAAGATATTTGAATCGAAAGAACGGATCTCATTAAATGGCGCTGAGCTTGGATAAGAACTGGTGGCGCCAAGCCGTTGTTTATCAGATCTACCCACGCTCATTTAAAGATTCAAATGGCGATGGTCTCGGTGATATCAAAGGTATTACTTCAAAGATTGACTACTTATCTTCGCTAAACCTTGATGCAGTTTGGCTCTCACCTTTCTATCCATCAGCGCTTGTAGATGGTGGTTACGATGTTGATGATTATCGAGATGTAGATCCAAAACTTGGTTCACTTGCTGATTTTGATGAGATGCTCGCTAAGTTGCACGATGCTGGAATCCGAATCTTCGTAGACATTGTTCCTAACCACTCTTCCAATTTGCACCTTTGGTTTAAAGAAGCGATTGCTGCTGAGCCTGGTTCTGCTGCGCGCAATCGCTACATCTTCCGCGATGGCAAAGGTGCAAACGGCGAACTTCCACCAACTGATTGGCCATCACACTTTGCTCCGAGTGCTTGGACCCACGAATCAAAGATGGGTGGAAAACATAACCAGTGGTACTGCCATTTGTTTGCACCAGAACAACCTGATTTCAACTGGGATAACCGCGAAGTTGAAGAAGATTTCTTAAGGACGCTTAAGTTCTGGGCCGATCGTGGCGTTGATGGATTCCGCATCGATGTCGCACACGCAATGAAGAAAGATTTATCAGAACCTCTTAAGAGCCTACCCAAACTTCCAACGCATAAAGAGATTGATCTCGACCGTGGCAAAAATGTTTTATTTGACCGAAACGAATTACATGAAGTTTATAAAGAATGGCGCAGGTTATTTGATCGATATGACCCACCACGTGTTGCTGTTGCTGAAGCAAATGTTTCGGCAGAGGCGCTAGTTAAATACGCTAGCCCAGAAGAGCTAGGGCAGAGCTTTAACTTTGAACTTTTAAATGCAGATTTCGAAGCAGCAGATTTCAAAAAGGTAATTGATCGCTCACTATTTAGCGCCAAGAAGAATGGTTCATCAACTACTTGGTGTTTAAATAATCACGACCAGATGCGTCCTGCTACTAAATACGGATTAGATCCCGCAGTAGACAAGGTGAAGTGGCGTAACTCAAACGGTTCATCAGCGCCGCTAGATGAAGCCTACGGAATAAGCGCGGCTATCGCGGGCTCGATGTTGATCATGGCTCTACCCGGTTCGACTTATATTTACCAAGGCGAAGAACTTGGCCTCCATGAAGTTACAGATATTCCAGAAAATCAAATTCAAGATCCACAGTATTTACGAAATCTAAAAATTGATAAGGGTCGCGATGGCTGTCGCGTGCCGCTACCTTGGACAAATACTGGTTCATCATTTGGATTCGGATCAGCAGGTGCGCACCTGCCACAACCAAAATGGTTTGGAGATAATTCTGTAGAAATCGAAAGTGCGGATCCAAACTCACCACTCTCAATCTTCCGCAAAGCACTCGCTCTTCGTAAAACCTTGATCGCACCAGAAGATATGACCTGGCACGAAACTGGCGATGCCAACGTTCTCCACTTCTCGCGCCCCAATGGCTGGAACTGCATCACCAACTTCGGCCGTAGCCAATACAACTTCGATGGCGCCGGCGAGGTAATCCACTCATCTGGACCGTTAGCCAAATCCGGCGACCTGCCCCCAGCGACCACGGTCTGGGTCCGCTCCTCCCGCTAGCCCCAACCCAGCCCGCCCGTTTTGCAATGTAATAGATATGTATATGTAGACTCTCGCCATCTTCGCGTTCTGATCCATCCATAAGAACGCCCTGACTCTCCAACGGAGGAGAACCAATGCGAGCATCTGCCGCCCTGTCCAATGTGCAAGTAACCGGCGCAAACCTAAATATCACCTATGTGGTCCTAGCGATTTCCCTTCTCGCTCTAGCGATCGCCTGGGTTCTACGCGCTCAAGTTCTAGCTGCCAGCGATGGCACCGAGAAGATGCGCGAAATCGCTGAAGCGATTCAAGAAGGCGCAGCGGCATACCTTGCTCGTCAGTTCCGCACACTTTCATATTTCGTAGGAATTGTTTTCTTCCTACTCTTCGCACTTCCTGCTGATACAACTTCAATTCGTATCGGCCGCTCACTCTTCTTCCTTATGGGCGCAGGTTTCTCTGCACTCGTTGGTTATAACGGTATGTGGCTCGCAGTTCGCGCAAATGTGCGCGTTGCAGAAGCTGCTCGTCAGAAGTCAGCCGAGAAGGCAGTACAGATCGCATTCCGAACCGGCGGCGTTGTTGGTATGACAACAGTTGGTCTCGGACTTATCGGTGCATCTGGCGCAGTTCTTATCTTCCGCGAAAATGCACCAACAGTTCTTGAAGGTTTCGGTTTCGGCGCAGCGATGCTCGCAATGTTTATGCGCGTCGGCGGCGGAATCTTTACTAAGGCAGCAGATGTTGGAGCTGACCTCGTCGGTAAAGTTGAAAAGAATATTCCTGAAGATGACCCACGTAACGCAGCAACAATTGCAGATAACGTCGGCGATAACGTCGGCGATTGCGCTGGTATGGCCGCTGACTTGTTCGAGTCATATGCAGTAACACTTGTTGC
>Ga0208596_1000470_pt1 | contig 12490 bp, 9 predicted proteins | sample LakMenEpi12Jul11_FD_150686 | JGI IMG/M metagenome (GOLD analysis project Ga0208596, IMG submission 150686) | Freshwater microbial communities from Lake Mendota, WI - 12JUL2011 deep hole epilimnion (SPAdes) | ecosystem: Environmental > Aquatic > Freshwater > Lake > Epilimnion/Euphotic zone ...
GTCCCAGCCGATGCCGGAGTTGATGATCGTCGCGCCGGCCGCGGCCACGGCCTTGGCGAGCTGCATCACCTCGTCCCAGGCCTGGCCCTGCGGCACGAGGTCGAGCAGCGACAGGCGGTAGACGATGATGAAGTCCCGGCCCACGGCCTCGCGGATGCGGGCGACGATCTCCACCGGCAGCTGCATGCGCGCGGCGTAAGGTCCGCCCCAGCGGTCGCTGCGGCGGTTGGTCGCCTCGATGAGGAACTGGTTGATGAAGTAGCCCTCGGAGCCCATCACCTCGACGCCGTCGTAACCCGCCTCGCGGGCGAGCGTCGCGCAGCGCACGAAGTCCATGACCTGCTTCTCGACGCCCTCGGCGGTGAGCGCCGCCGGCGCATAGGGCGTGATCGGCGACTGGATGGCGGACGGCGCGACGATGTCGCGGTGGTAGCCATAACGGCCAGCGTGCAGGATCTGCAGCGCGATCTTGCCGCCCTCGCGGTGCACGGCATCGGTGATGGGTCGGTGCTGGCGCGCGGCCCCTAGGGTATCGAGGACCGCAGCCCCTTCCGCCGTGCGGCCCTCGGCGTTCGGCGAGAAACCGCCCGTCACGATGAGGCCCACCCCGCCGCGGGCGCGCTCGGCGAAGTACGCGGCGAGGCGGTCGTAGTGCGCGGGATCGTCCTCGAGGCCGATGTGCATGGAGCCCATCAGCACGCGGTTGCGCAATCGCGTGAAGCCGAGGTCGAGCGGAGCGAGCAGGTGCGGGTAAGCGGGGGTCATGGTGTCCTCAGCGCAGGCCGGCGGTGACCGCGAAGCTGTGCGCAGACGCGGCGAGCTCGCCCATTCGCGCGGTCATCTGCAGGGCGTGCGCGCTGGTCGCGGTGCCGTCGCGCACGCGGCCGGCGATGCCTTGCACGATGCAGGCAAGGCGGAACGCGTTGTAGGCGAGGTACCAGTCGAGCTGCGCGATGCCGTCGCGGCCGGTGAGCTGGCAGTAGAGCGCCACAGCCTCGTCCATCATCGGGATGCCGAGCGCGCCGAGATCGGCACCGGCGACGGCAGAGCGCAGTCCTGGCGGCAGCGCCCAGTTGAGCAGGTAGTGCGTGAAATCCGCCACGGGGTCGCCGAGGGTCGAGAGCTCCCAGTCGAGCACGGCGAGGATGCGCGGCTCGGTCGGATGCAGCACCATGTTGTCGAGCCTGAAGTCGCCATGGACGATGCGGGTCACGCCGCCCTCCGGCACGCCGGTCGGCAGCCAGGCGATGAGGCGCTCCATCTCTTCGATGCGACCGGTCTCGCTCTGGCGGTACTGCCGGCTCCAGCGGTCGATCTGGCGCGCGAGATAGTTGCCCGGACGGCCGAAGTCGCCGAGGCCGACGGCCTCGGGGTCGATGGCGTGCAGCCGCGCCAGCGTCTCGATCGAACTGCGGTAGATGGCTCTTCGGTGCTCGCGCGACACGCCGGGCAGCAGGTCGTCCCAACCGACGCGTCCCTCGACCATCTCCATGACGTAGAACGGCGTGCCGATGACCGCGCTGTCCGTGCAGAGCGCGTACGGCCGGGCCACCGGGAAGCCGGCGTCGTGCAGCGCCGCGATCACGCGGTGCTCGCGCTCGACGGCATGCGCCGAGGGCAACAGGATGCCCGCGGGCTTCTTGCGCAGCACATATCTTCGTGTCGGGGTGTCGAGCCGGTAGGTGGGGTTTGATTGCCCACCCTTGAACTGCAGCACGGTGAGCGGACCGGCGTAGCCCGCGACGTGCCCGCAGAGCCAGCGCTCCAGGGCCGCCTCATCGAGGCGATGGGTGGACTCGACCGGCTTGACGCCGCTGAACGCCTCGTCTGGCTGTTGCAGCGTCATGGCCCCGCCGCCGCGTACTCGCTGCGCAGCCGCTCGACGAGCGCTGCGACCGGCACGATGCCGTCGACGCCATGCACCGAGTGGCCCGCGCTCCACAGGTCGCGCCAACGCTGCGGCGCGGGCTCGGCCGCTGCGGAGCCCGCGCCCGATGCTGGGCCCGCTCCCTCCGCCGGACCGTGGACGGCGGCGGCGGTCTGCCGCGCAAGCGCCTCCGGGATGGCACGCGGATCGAGGCCGGCCGCGCGCAACGAGGGCATCAGCATGCTGGTCGGCAGCCCGGTGAACGCCGAGGTGAGCACGATGTCGTCGATGCCGCTGTCGACGAGCATCTGCTTGTAGGCCTCGGGCGCCGCGCTCTCGCGGGTGGCGATGAAGCGCGTGCCCATGTAGCCGAGGTCACAGCCGAGCGCAATGGCTGCGCGCAGCGCGACACCGTCGCCGATGCCACCGGCCAGCACCAACGGTCCATCGAAGAACCGCCGCACCGCGCGCGCGAACGCGAAGCCGTTCAGATGGCCGGTCTGGCCGCCCGCGCCCGCGGTCAGCAGCACAAGACCGTCGACGCCGGCGGCGAGCGCCTTGCGGGCATGCGCGACGGTCGCCACGTCCGCGAACACCAGCGCGCCGGCCTCGTGCAGCGGTGCCACGACGGCCGCCGGCGAACCGACGCTGGTGACCACCATCTCCACCCGGTGCTTGCACAGCAACCCGAGGTGCGTCTGCAGGTCCGGGCGACGGATCACGAGATTGGCGCAGACCGGCGCGTCCTCGGGGCCGAGCGAACGGCCGAAGCCCTCCAACCAGGACTCGAGCTCTTCCGGGCTGCGGCAGTTGGCCGTAGGAAAGGCGCCGATCACGCCGGCACGGCAGGCCGCCACCACCAGCGCCGGGTCCGACACGGTGAACATCGGGGCGGCGATCAGCGGCAGGCGCAATCTCGAGGCGAGACGATCCGGCAGGGCCATCAATTCACCTGTCGATCCCGTCCCGCCCAGAAAGGCGCGCGCAACGCCGCCTTGTCGACCTTGCCGAGCGCCGTCAGCGGCAGCCGCTCGACGAACTCGAAGGACTTCGGCACATGCGCCGGCCCCTTGCGTGACTTGATCCACTCGCCGAGCGCCTCGGCACCGGGCTCGGCGCCGGGCTTGCGGATGATGTACGCCTTGACCTCCTCACCCCACTTCGGGTCCGGCACGCCGATGACCGCAGCCACCGCGACCGACCCGTGCGCCATCAGCGTGTCCTCGACATCGCGCGGATAGATGTTGAAGCCGCCGGACACGATCATGTCTTTCTTGCGGTCGACGAGGTACAGCCGGCCCTGCGGATCGCGCCACGCGATGTCGCCGGTGTGGATCCAGCCATCGCGGATGGTCTCGGCTGTCGCCTCAGGCTGGTTCCAGTAGCCGCGCATCGCGTAGGGCGCGCGTACGCAGACTTCGCCGCGCTCGCCCTCGATCGCCTCGCGGCCATCGTCGGTGAGGAGCCGCACCTCGCAGTCGTGGGTCGGATGGCCGGCGGAAGCGAGCAGCCCGGGCCGGGCGGGATCGTGGTCCTCCTTCGCGAGCGTGGAGATCACGAAGCACTCGGTCTGCCCGTAGAGCTGGCAGAACACCGGGCCGATGCGCTCCATCGCCTCGCCGAGGCGGGCCGGCGACATGGGCGACGCGCCGTACACCAGCAGCTCGAGCGACTTCATGTCCTCGCGGCTCCATGACGGATCGGCGAGCATGGCGTAGACCATCGAGGGCACGAGCAGTGTGAAGTTCGCGCCGCCCTCGCGGATGCGCTTGACCACCGCGTCGGGCACGAAGCCCGGCATCAGGTCGACGGTGCCGCCCTTGGCGAGCACCGGCGCGACGAACAGGCCTGCGGCATGGCTGATCGGCGCGGCCGCGAGGAACACCGGCCGCGCGGGCAGCGGGAAGTTCGCGATCGTCGAGACCACGCCCGCAGCCAGCTCGCGGTGGCTGCGCAGCACGCCCTTGGCACGCCCCGTCGTGCCGCCCGTGTAGTTGAGGCCGGCGATGCCGTCGGGCGTGGAACGGTCGACGGGCGAGGCGGCGTTCGCCATCGCCTCGCCGAGCAGGTCGCGGCCGAAGGCCGCCGGGCCGAGCGTGAGCGTGTGGCGCACCGACGCGCGGGCGGCGAGCTCCTCGGCCTTGGCGCCGAAGCGCGCGGCGTCGAGCAAGAGGCAGGTGGTGCCGGAGTCCGCCAGCTGCGCGAGGTGGTCGTCGACGGAACCGAGCGGATGCAGCGGCGTGACCGCTGCGCCGAGCCCGTTCGCGGCGACGCCGGCGCACCAGGATTCGAAGCGGTTGGCGGCGAGGCCCGCGACCATGTCGCCCGGACCCACGCCCGCGCGGGCCATCACGCCCTGCATCCGGCCGATGAGGTCTAGCACGGCCGCGTAGCTCGCCTCCTGCGCGCCGGCGCGGAACGCGACGCGGTCCGGGTGCCGCGCGAGCGCGCGGAGCACGAGCCGCGTGACGGTGGGCGCCTCGTGCCAGACCGACATGGCGCTCACCGCCCCGCGAGGCAGCGCCCGAGGAAGGACTGCACGACCTCCCGCGTCCGCTCCTCTTCGCGCAACTGCTCCGGCGTCTTGTTGCCACGCCCGGCGCGGGCGCCGAACTCGCCCTCGCGACCCCAATAGAATCCATGCAGGCTCTTGTCCACGGTCAGCACCTCGGCAGGGTTCCCGGCGCGCGCCAGCGCGGCGATCAGGCCCTCCAGCATGACATGCGGCACCTGTTCGTCGGCGCGGCTGGTGAGCAGCAGCACGCGGGCACGGATCTGCGCGGCGTTGACCTGCGCGGAATGGTCCTCGAGCAGCTTCGCCTCGCTCTTGCCGCTGCGCGCCGCGGCCCGCGTCACCGCCGGGCGCAGGAGCTCGCGGGTGCGGCCCATCCAGGCCTGCGCCGCCGGCGAGGTCAGCGACCACGGGGGCTGCGCGACATCCCCGAAGAGATATGGTGGATGCGCCATGAACGGCGATCCCGCGCCCACGCACTTCATCAGCTTCGGCTCGAGCGTCGCCGCGCGCAGCGTGAGGCGCCCGCCGTTGCTGCCGCCATAGACCGCGACACGCGAGGGGTCGGCGCCCGGCAGCCGCGAGGCATGGCGGATGGCATCGACGAGGTCGGTCTCTTCGGCGCCGAACCAGTCGTTGCGGTAGCCGGGCGCGAAGACGATCCACGGGTTGCGGTTGAACATCTGCACGACAGGGCTGTCGGACGCCGGATCCGCGACGTTGCGCAGCACCTCGAAGCCGCGGTCGCCTTGCCCGCCGTGCACCGTCACCAGCACCGGGAATGGCCCCTTGCCCGCCGGCACGGAGACCACGGCCTTGAGCATGCGGCCGTCGCGCGCCGGGAAGGTGATCTCCGTGACCTCGCGCGCGGGCGCGACTGCGGGCGGAACGGCGGTCGAGGGACCCGGCGCGGCGCCAGGCGATGCGGCGCAGCCCGCGAGCATCGCAACGATGACCGACGCGGCGACCGGAGCGCGCAAAAGAACGCGTAGCAGGTTCATGGCAGGGAGGCCTCCCTCAGGAATCGCCAGATGTAGTCCGCACCGTCGACCTCTCGGCTCGAGATGCCCGACAGAGGATTCCGCGCCTGGGGCTGACCCTCGCCCGGCAACCGGTGGCCGCCGCCCTCGACGATCATCGCACGCGTCACGGCGGCACAGCCGACGCCGTCCTCGACCGTGATCCGGGTGCCATCGTCCGGGACGCGGTCGGGCCAGGCATCACGCCGGGGCTCGGCCCCGTCGCAGCGGTTCACCTTGCGCCAGAACGCGAAGCTTTGCGGCTGCCCGATGACCTGGCCGCGGTCCTGCCCGGACGCCGCCGCCACCGGACCACCGTCGAAGGGCATCAGCTGGTCGGCGGTGCCGCCGATCAACAATATCGGCAGCGGTCTCGACGGCGTACAACGCGTCGACAGGCGCGTCGAGAGCGACGCCGAGAACGGCGCCACGGCGGCCACCACGCCCGCCATCTCGCAAGCGATGCGCAGCGTCATCAGCCCGCCGTTGGAGCCGCCGGTGACGTAGATGCGCTTGGGATCGGCGAGCCCGTCGGCCACGAAGCGCGCGATCATGGCGCGGAAGAACGCGATGTCGTCCGGCGCACCGCCGCGGTCGAGCAGGAACCCGGTGTCGCGACCGTCATTCCAACCGGCGCCGCGGCCTTCCGGATGCACCGTGACAAAACCCTCCCGCGCGGCGATGTCCTGGAAGCCGTAGCGGAAGGTCACGCGCCCGTCAGCGGTCGCGCCACCATGCAGCACGAACAGCAGGGGACGAGGGCGCGGGGCCGATTCCGGCGGCGCAAAGAGCCAATAGCTGCGCGCCTGTCCCGCGATGTCGATGGCGCCGCGGACAGCGCCTGGCGGAACCGCTACGGCGCGGGCCGCGCCCGCCTCCCGGCCGATCTCTTGGCCGTTGGTGTCAGCGGCAAAGACGCCGGACAGCAGCGCCGCAACGACCCCGAGAGGCAATCGACCCGACATGCCCGACACCTAGAAGCGGAAGCCGAAGGCGACGCGCCAAGTGCGGGGCTCGTTCTGCTGGGTGTTGAAGGCGAGGCTGCCCGGCGAGATGTTGTAGTACGACTCATCGAGCACGTTCTTGCCGCTCACCGTCAGCGTCCAGTGCTCGGACTCGACACCGATCGAGGCGTCGACGAGCCCGACATCGTCCATCAGGTTCGTGTTCTGCGGATCCTCGTAGCCGCCGGTCTCGGTGCGCCAGGAGGTCATCGCGAGCAGTTCGAGCCCGTTCGCGACAGGCGTGCGCCAGATCAGGCTGGACGCGGTGGTCCACTCGCGCAGGCGCTGCAGGCGCTTGCCGTCGATCGAGACGGTGGTCAGCGTGGTGGCGGGGTTCGACTGTGCGTTGGTGAAGATGGTGCCGCCGTCGTACTCGCCGTCGGCCCAGGCGAAGCTCAGGCGAAACGTCAGGTTGCCGCGGCCGAGCGCGGCCCGCGCCGCGAACTCGCCGTCGATGCCGTTCTGCCACGAGTCGCCCACGCTGGCGAGCACGCCGACGTTGCGCACGGTGTTGGTGGCTGCTGTCCCTGCGAACACGCTGTAGTTGACCAGCGTGTCTGCCTTGCGGTTCATGTAGGCGCCGACGCTGTAACTGATGCCACGGCCGATCCGGCCGCGCAGGCCTGCCTCGTAGGCGGTGACGGACTCCGCGCCGTAGACGAGCGGGATGGCGGTGGCGCTCACGCCATCGCCGGGCTCGCCGATGTCGTTGTTGAACCCGCCGGCGCGGAAGCCCGTGGCCACGCGACCATACAAATACTGCCGGTCCGTGTACTGCCAAGTGACCGAGGCGCCCGGCGTCCACTTCTCGAAGGTCTCCTCGACCGTGATGGAGCGCGTCAGTTGCTCGTTGGCTGGGGTCGCCGGATTGTCGATGCGGAATATGTTGGCAAGCCGGAAGCCCTTGTCGTCCTTGTTGTAACGCGCGTCCACGCTGGCCTGCAGGGTGTCGACAGGACGCCAGGTCAACGCACCGTAGTAGGAAATGGACTTGTCGTCGACGCCGGAGTCCTCGACCCGGTAGCCGTTGCGGGCGGTGGTCTGCAACTGCGCGAGCGTGCAGGTCGGCGCCACCGCGCACTCGGCAGCGTTCACGGACGGCACGTCCGCCTGGCCATCGAAGCGGTTGTTGCGGTTGGCATCGGCATAGCGGTCGGTGCGGAAGGTGGAGTCGACCTTGTTGTACTCGAGGCCGACCAGCCAATCGAGCGCGCCGCCGCTGTCGGAAAGCAGCCGCAAGTCCTGGGTCGTGCGCTCGAACTCCTCCGAGCCCGAGGCGACGGTCGGCACGAGGCGGGCCACTTTGTTGGTGCCGAACACATCGACATCGGAGTTTGTAGCGGCGTCGCGCAGGCGCTGCGCCGTGGTCGACTGCAGCTTCACGGAGCCGAGGTCGAAGCCGGCCTCGAGGATGCGGGTCTGCGTGGTGCGGTCGAAGTAGCTGTCGGTATCGACGGGCTTGACGAAGCGCGCGACCGAGAAGCCGCTCGGCGCGCCGGCCGGGTTGATGGGCGGGTCGTTCTCGGCGAGCACCTGGCCGAAGGCGATGACGTTCGGGCCGAACTCGTCCGACCGCTCGAGCAACAGGTTGATGTCGACGCTCTCGGATGGGCGCCACGCGAGCTGCGCGCGCCAACCGTCCGAGTCGTCCTCGTCCAGCGTCTTGCCGGTGAGCGAGCTCGTGTAGAAACCGTCCGACTGCGAGGCGCTGAAGGCACCGACGCGCAGCGCCAAGCTGTCGCTGACCGGCAGGTTCACCACGCCCCCGACGCGCGAGCTGTCGTTGGTGCCATGCTCGAGGTCGATGTATCCGCCGAACTCGCGACCCGGGCGTTGCGAGACGATGTTGACCGCGCCGCCGAGCGCGTTGCGGCCGAAATAGGAGCCCTGCGGTCCGCGCAGCACCGTCACCGACCCGACATCGAAGAAATCGATGGGGACGTAGTTGCGGCCGCCCGCGTTGCCGCCGGGGATGAACACGCCGTTGCGGTATAGGCCGGAGCCGGTCTCGGCGTTGTTCTGGCGCGCGGCGCCCTCGCCGCGGATCAGGAACTCGTCGTTGAAGCCCGAGCCGTTGTCGATGACATAGAGTCCGGGGGCGATGCGCGTCAGGTCCTTGCCCGAGTCGACATCGAGGTCCTTGAGGTACTGCTCATCGAAGTAGGACACGGAGGACGGGATGTCCTCGAGGCGCTCCTCGCGCTTGCGGGCGGTGACCACGACCTCCTCCAAGACCGGGTTGGCGGTCGAGGCGCCCTGCGCTGACACGGAACCCGACTGGAGACCGATCGATGCCGCGACCGACGCGGCGACCAAGGCATGGCGCTTGTTCATCATGAATCCCCCTGTGCCGCCCGGCATCGGGCGTGAATAAATGGTTCCATTTGGTATCATTAATTGCGATTGGAAGTCAAGATTGCGCGGGATACTGTCGGCGCCCGGAGTCACGAGAGCCGACGAAGGAGGGAGCACGGTGCCGGCATCCACGCGAGCGTCTTCACGGACGCAATCGGCCAAGGTCAGCCACTTGCCCAAGGGGCGGCCGCCCCGCGGCGAAGCCGGGGCGCGGCGCCAGGAGCGCGCCGACGAACTCCTGCGCGCGGCGGCGATCGTGCTCGCCCGGCGCGGCATCCGGGCGGTCTCGATGGACGCGCTCGCCCTGGAGCTGGGCATCCCGAAGAGCGTGCTTTACCGTTACTTCGAGTCGCGTGAGGAACTGGTCCACGCGATCCTGCGGCGTATCGTCGATGCGTTCGGGGAACTGCAGGCGCGGCCTTGGCGCGGCCTGCGCAACAACCTGCGCGATGTCATCGCCTTCGCGCGCGCCCATCCAAATGAATTCCTGCTGGTGGCCAAGCACAGCGCAGTGGATCCGCAGTTCCGCGTCTACTTCGACGAGATGCACTCGAGCGTGGTCGACTTCACCGACGGCATGCTCGAGCGCTCGAGCCCGTCCATGGCGGCTGATCCGACGCTGCGCAAAGTGTGCTCGCATGCGGTGGCGGGTTTCATGCTCGACGCCGTGCTGTGGTGGATCGGGCACGCCAGCAAGGAGCGCGACGAGGATTTCGTGCGCTGGGCACGGCAGTCGCTGGACACGCTCTACCGCCAATGGATGCCGGACTCGGACTGGACCCCGCGGCGTCCGAGATGACCATCAGTACAAGGGCGACGACGCCTTCAGGAACGCCTGGTTGAGCGTCACCTCGGCGACGAGGCGGCCGGCCTCGAGGATGCGGCTGCGCAACCACATGCTCTCGGTCTTCGGCGTCTCGGTGACGGCGATCACCTCGCGCTCGAGGTCGTAGTCGACGCCCGGGCTCAGCGGCCCGGCGAGGAGACGGATCTCCTGGTCGGCGAACAGGCCGACCACCGGGTTCGCCACCGCGAAGCCGTCTTCCGCCGCGACATGCTGGGTGAGCACGCTGATCATCTCGAAGGGGATCGCCGGCCGCGCCCACGGCGTGCCGGCGCCGGGCAGGTACCAGGACGACGGCTCGGTGATGTGCGCGAGCTTCTCTTCCAGCGAGAACGGATACAGGTCGCCCATGTGCTGCGCGAAGTCCATGCGCACCCGCCGCGGGGGCGCGCGGTCGCCGACGCGCGTGCCCGCGAGGATGCGGGGCGCCGCGAGCGGATGCGCGCGCTGCAGCTTCGCGGCCACCGCGCCGGGTGCGGCCGTGGCGCCGACCGAGGCGCTGCCCGAGAGCACGGGCGTGCCGTCGCGCTTGAAGACGGCCACCTGCGCCTGCGTCGCGTCGATGGGCGACACCAGCGCCTGCACCTCCTCGCCTTCATAGGCCGCGTTGCGGTAGTTCGCGGAGATGCAGCCGGTCTCGAAGAACGCGCGGCCCCAGAGCGCGACCAACAGCGGTGTCAGCTGGCTGAAATGCGTCGGCCCCTCGATGGTGCCGCCGCGGAAGCCGAGCTTCTGCGCCGTCGCATCGTCGTGGATCGACGCGTGGGCGTCATAGGTCTGGGCCTTGAGCAGGTTGACGGGCTTGCGCCACGGTCCGGCGAGGGCGCCGGGCGCGCGCCCGTCAGGGGTGATCGCCGTGGCGAAGGCCGCGCTCAGGTCGGTGCTGGACATCACCAACGCTCCACCGGCGGAAGCCGGTAACTGCCGTCCGTGAACGCCTTGCCGGGCAGGTAGGCGCGCAGGACGAGGGTGAAGGGGCCGCGGGGGCAAGGCAGCCAGTTCGACCGCAGTGCAGGGCCCGGGTCGTCGGCCGACATCAGGACCTCAAGGCTGCCATCCGGCGCGCGGACCAGGCCCGGCGTACGGTCGCCGATGGAGTATCGGCGCAGCGGGTTCTCGGAGAAGAACAGCTCACCGCTCGGCAGCATCTCGTACATCGAGAGCGACCAGAACGCGCCGACCGGCGGCAGCCGGTCGGACGCGAAGCGCAGCCGGTGCCGCTGCGCGCCATCGAAGGGCGAACCGCGGCCGCCGCCGCCCGCGGCGCGCACGTAGATCGCCTCGACCTGTGGCAGGGCCGCGAGGCCCCACACGGCCACCGCGGCGCGGTAGAGATGGTCGGTGCCGAAATCACCGATCGACGGCCGTGAGTAGATCCATCCGTCGAGCACCGGCGCCGAGTCGATGACCGCCGCGATGCTGCGCTTCGCGTCCGCGACACCCTGCGCCGCCGCGGCGATGAGCGCCGCATCGGGCGCCGCGAGGGCCGCGCCGGTCATGCCGCCCGCGCGCAGCGCCGCGACCTTGCCGCGTTCCGCGGCGGTGGGCGGTGCCTCCTCCTCGAGCAGTCGCGCGATGCAGGCGAGCTGCTCGTGTGCCGGCGCATCGGCGGCGGGCAACGCGGGCGCCGCGCGCGGATCGAGCCCGGCGGGCGTGACGGACAAGCCGTCCTGCACTGCATGGGCGGCGGCCAGGTCCGCGGGCGAATCGACGAGCGTACGACCCTGGGCCCACACCCACCAGGTCGGCGCGCGTACCGCGTCGCCGGTCGGCGTGGCATCGGGCGGCACCAGGCGCACGCGATGCGCGCGGCCGCCTGTCACGCGCGTGCCCGTGATGTGGAAATTGTTGGAGTGCATGTCGAGCATCGCGAGCGAGAAGTAGCGCCCGCCGGTGGCGGGCGCGACGACCTCGACCGGCCCGGCGCGCAGGTCCAGCCACGCCGAGGAATACAGGGTGTCGTTGTTCGGCGTGGTGACGGCACGCGAGGCGTGATCGGCGAGGCGGCGCACGTGCCGGAACTGGTTCGCCTTGGGGCCCATGGTGCGCGCGCGGGCCCGCGCCATCTCGAGCGCGGGCAGGCCGTATATATAGAGGTCGCGGCAGGCCGCTGCGGAACGGTCGCCGGCGAAGGCACGACCCGTGATGGCGGCGAGCCCGCCGGCCGCCAGCAGGCCCTGCAGCAGACGCCGGCGTGACGGTCCGCTATCGACCATGCGGCGCCGTCTTCCGACCATGCGGCGCCGTCTTCACCTTGGCGGTGCGCCGGGCGGGGCCTGCCGACCGCCCGGCAGGCGGGCGGTCCGGCGTGCGCCGACTGCGCTTGAGCGGCGCCGGCGTCGCCGCCGGGTGACGGATGACGTCGTTCAGCTCGATCGCGCGGGCGACACCGCCGGCGTGCATGGTGCGCGCCGCGGCGAACGAGGCGGCTGCGTCGCCGTCCTTCAGCGCCTTCAACAATCTTTGGAAGCCCTTGAGGTCTGCGAGGCGCATCTCGCGCGTCGCCACCGACAGGTGGCCCCAGACCTCGGCGGGTCCGGCGCTCAGGTCCTGGATCATGCGCGACAAGCGCGGCATGCCGGAGATCCGGTAGAGCTTCGCGACCACCCGGTCGGCCATGCGCTGGAAGGCGGTCGGGCTGCAGTCGGGATCGTCTGCGAGGGCGGCGAGCTCGGAGACCGCGCGCCCCACCATCGCGAGATCGGCCGGGCTCATGCGCTGCGCGCAACGCTCCGCCAACGCGGCATAGAGCACCTCGCGCACGAAGAAGAGCTCGCGCAGGTCTGCGTCGCCGAGCGCGATCACGAAGGCGCCCTTCTGCGGCACGATCCGCACGAGGCCCGCGGACTCCAGCAGGCGCAGCGCTTCGCGTACCGGCCCGCGGCTGAC
>Ga0208596_1000471_pt1 | contig 12476 bp, 11 predicted proteins | sample LakMenEpi12Jul11_FD_150686 | JGI IMG/M metagenome (GOLD analysis project Ga0208596, IMG submission 150686) | Freshwater microbial communities from Lake Mendota, WI - 12JUL2011 deep hole epilimnion (SPAdes) | ecosystem: Environmental > Aquatic > Freshwater > Lake > Epilimnion/Euphotic zone ...
CCAGCACCCCCATGTCGATATCGCCGGCATGCAGGCGTTCGAGCATGGGTGCGGTCTGGTACTCGTAGAACATGAGCTCCAGACGCGGCAAGGCTTTGTGCAGGCGAGGGGCGATCCCGGGCAAGAGGTATGGGCCGATGGTCGGCAGAAAGGCGATGCGCAGACGGCCTGCGAGCGGGTCTCGGTGGGTGCGAGCGATCTCCACCACTTCGTCGCTCGCCTCGACGATACGCCGTGCGCGCGCCACGATCTCTGCGCCAGCCGGGGTCAGCAGCGCCTGCCGGGGTTGACGCTCGACGAGCACGACGCCGAGGTACTCCTCGAGCTTGCGCAACTGCGCTGACAGGGTCGGTTGGCTGACGAAGCACCGCTCCGCGGCCTTGCCGAAGTGTCCGGTATCGGCGACGGCGACGAGATAGCGCAGGTCCTTGAGCTTGATGTCGGCCACGAAGGTCTGCCAGATAAGGTCTGGGTCAGCCGTCGACCGGTGCTTGCGCGCCACCCAACATGCGATCGACGAGCCGTGTGGTGTGCTGCGTGGAGCGCGTTCGGCGGGCCACCAACGAATACACCGCCGGCACCACCAACAATGTGAGCACCATCGAGATGATGGTGCCATAGAACACCACCACGCCGATCGGCTCGCGCTGCTCGGCACCCGCGCCGCTCGCGAACAGGAAGGGGATCGCACCGAACGCGGTGCAGAGACTGGTCATCAGCACCGGACGCAACCGCACCACGGCCGCCTCGACCACGGCCTGTGAGAACTCGATGCCGCGATCGCGCAGTTGATTGGCGAACTCGACGATCAGCACGCCGTTCTTGGCGGCGATACCGATCAGCATGATCACCGCGATCTGGCTGAAGATGTTGATGCTCATGCCGTGCAGCTGCAGCCCGAACACCGCGCCGAGCAGCGCGGTCGGCACCGTGACCATGATGATGGCCGGGTGCACGAAGCTCTCGAACTGCGCGGCGAGCACCAGGAACACGATGATCACGGCGAACAGCAGCGTGGTCCACATCTGGCCACCGCTGCGTACGAAGTCTGCGGCGTCGCCGTCCCACATCAGCGTGGCGGAGGACGGCAGCTCTTTCGCCACGGCCTCTTCGAACCATTGCACGGCTTCGCCCATCGAGTAGCCTTCGGCCAAGCTCGCGCGGATCTCGATGGACCGCTGGCGGTTGAAGCGGCTGAGTTGGGTGGCACCGGCCGCCTCGGTCAGCCGTACGATCGACGACAGTGGTACGAGCGCCCCGGTGCGATCGGAGCGGACCTGCAGGTTAGTAAGGTCGGTCACGGTGGCGCGCTCGTCGGGGCGCCCCTGCAGCACCACGTTGTATTCACGGCCACGGTCGATGAAGGTGGTGACGATGCGCGAGCCGAGCATGGTCTCGAGCGTGCGACCGACCGTCTGCAGCGACACGCCGAGATCGGCTGCACGGTTGCGGTCGATGGCGACGCGGATCTGCGGTTTGCGCGGCTTGAAGCTGGCGTCGACGCCGACGAGCCCCGGGTTGTCCTCCGCGAGCCGCGTCATCTTGGCCGACCATTCCGCGAGCTGCTCATAGTCCGGACCGCCGATCACCGCCTGAACAGGCAGGTTCCAGCCACCCCGAAGTCCGCCCGGGGCGAGGACGTTGGCGCGCACGCCGGGTAGCTTGGCGACCGAGCGCTGCAGCGAGGCGGCGATGTCCTGGGCCGAGCGGTCACGATCGCCCCAGTCTTCGAGCGAGAGGATGAGGCGCGCGGAGTTCACTGAGCCGGTGCCGCCATCGAAACTGCCTGGGATACGCAAGGTCACACGGCGGATGCCACCCCGTTCGACCTCCTGCGCAGCGAGCTCCTCCAGACGGCGACCGTATTCCTCCGTGTACTCGAAGCTCGCGCCTTCCGGCGCGGTCAACACCACCATGACGCGGCCGCTGTCTGCGGCGGGCGCGAACTCGGCGGGGAGAGTGCGGAAGGTGACGGCACCCAACAGCAGCAGCGCCAGCACAGATCCCACGATGACGCCGGGGCGGCGCATCAACTGGCGCAGCGTGCGCCCGTACCACGCGGAGAGCGCCGCGAAGAAGCCTTCGATGGCACTGGCGATGCGGCCATGGCGGGCATCGCCCTCCGCCGGCAGGCGTGAGGCGAGCATCGGTGTCAGCGTCAGCGCCACCAGCGCCGAGAACAGCACCGCTGCGGCGAGCGTGAGTCCGAACTCGCGGAACAGGCGGCCATTCTCGCCCGGCAGGAAGGAGATCGGCACGAACACCGCCACCAGTGTCAGGGTGGTGGCGACGACCGCGAAGCCGATCTCGCGGCTGCCGCGGACCGCAGCGACCACCGGCGGCTCGTGCATCGCGGCCCGGCGGTGGATGTTCTCGAGCACGACAATAGAGTCGTCGACCACCAGCCCGATGGCGAGCACGACACCGAGCAGGGTGAGCACATTGATGGAATAGCCGAGGCCGTAGAGCGCCATGAATGCCGCGATCACGGAGACCGGGATCGTCAGCGCGGGGATGAGCGTGGTGCGGAAAGTGCCGAGGAAGCCGTAGATGACCAGCAGCACCGACACGAACGCGAAGGCGACCGCGATCAGCACCTCGCGCAGCGCCGCTTCGATGGACAGACCGTTGTCGATGGCGATGCGCAGCGAGGCGCCCTTTGGCAGAGTGGGCGTGATGCGGTCGAGCTCTGCGCGCACACCGCGCACCACATCGAGCACATTGGCCTTGGACTGCGCCTCGATGCCGATGCCGATGCCGGGGCGGCCGTTGGTCCGCATCATCGTGCGGTCGTTCTCGGCCGCCACGCTCACCTCGGCAACTTCGCCGAGGCGCACGAGGTGCCCTTCGGGGCCACGGCCGATGACGAGGTTGCGGAAATCTCCGGCGTTGTCGAGGCCGACCTCGGTGCGCAGCGCGAACTCGCGGGTGCGGGACTCCAGGCGGCCGGCAGGCAATTCGACGTTCTCGCGCCGCAATGCACCTTCGATGTCCGCGACCGTCAGCGAGCGGGCCGCGAGCGCTTGGCGGTCGATCCAGACGCGCATCGCCGCACGCCGCGCCCCCGACAGGGTGGCGCGCGACACACCCGGCACAGTCGAGAGGCGATCGACGAGATAGCGCTCGGCGTAGTCGGTGACCTCGAGCTGCGTCATCTCGTCGGAGTTGAAGCTGAGGAACATCACCGATTCGCCGGAGGCGTCGGACTTCGCGATCTGCGGCGGGTCCGCCTCGGGCGGCAATTGGGCGACCACGCGTCCGATGCGGTCGCGGATGTCGTTGGCTGCGGCGTCGATATCGCGCGAGGCGTCGAACTCCACCCGGATGCTGGAGCGCTCGTCTTCGCTGTCGGATTCGAGCTTGATCACGCCTTCGATGCCGGCGATGCGATCCTCGATGACCTGGGTGATCTTGTTCTCGACGACGTTGGCGGAGGCGCCGCGGTAGCTGGTGCTGATCGACACCACCGGCCGTGTGATGTCCGGGTACTCGCGTACCGCGAGCCGCTCGAGCGAGACCAGGCCGAAGATGACGAGCATCAGGCTCAAGACCGTCGCGAAGACGGGACGCCGTATGCAGAACTCGGAGATGTGCATGGCGTCTCCTGCGGGGTCAGGCGCGCGGCTTGGCGATGACTTCGCCGCCGTCGCGTACGCGCTGGGTGCCTTCGACGATGACCGCATCCTGTGCGGTGAGGCCCTCGAGCACCGCGACGCTGCCCGGCTCGCGACCGCCGGTGCGCACCTCGACGCGTTGTGCCTTGCCGTCGCGCACCACGAAGACGAAGGTACGGCCTTGTTCCGGCACCAGCGCCTCTTCGGGGATCATCAGCGTCGGCACGGTCTTGGCCTGCAGTTGCACGGTCATGAAGAGGCCGGGCTTGATCGCGCCGTCGGCGTTCGGCAGTTCGGCGCGTACCGTGATCGAGCGGGTGACGGGGTCGATGCGCGAGTCGAGTGTGGTGAGCGTGCCTTTGAAGCTGCGTTCGCCGAAGCCGTCGGCGCGCGCCTCGATGGGGAGTCCTGGCTCGAGGCTGCCGAGGAGGGACTGCGGCACGGAGAACTCGAGTTTGATCACCGAAGAATCATCCAGGGTGGTGATCACCGTGCCCGGGCTCACGAGGCTGCCGAGGCTCACGCGGCGCAGGCCGGTGCGACCCGCGAACGGCGCACGGATCACGGTGTCGGCGAGGCGCGATCGTGCGGCGGTCACGCGGGCTTCCCCGGTCTTGACCGCGGTCTCCAATTGGTCGAGCTGGGCGCGCGACAACGCCTGGGTGACGGACAGGTCGCGCCCGCGGTTGAACTGGTTGCGGCTTTCCATGAGGCCGGCTTCGGCTTCCACCAACGCTGCAGCGGTCTGTGCCCGGTCGAGTTCGACCAGTACGGAACCGGCGCCGACACGCTGGCCTTCCTGGAAGCGGATGGCGGTGACGGTGTTGCCGACCTTGGCCGTGATGTCCACCGATTCGCGGGCAAGTGCGGTACCGACCGCTTCGATGACGATGCCGAACGGACGCAGCTGACCGGTCGCAACCAGGACCTCTGTGGGCGGTGGGCCGCCGCGGCCCATCGGGCGATCGCCAGGACCGCCCGCTGCAGGGCCGCCCTTTGAGCAGCCGGCGACTGCGATGAGGGCGAGCAGGACGAGGGGGCTCGAGACGCGGGCGACGCGAGTCATGATCGGCAGGGTATCCAATGGGTGACCCCAGTGCGGGGGCTCGATTCTATCCCAAAAGGGGCCCTCAAAAGGGCCCAAAGGGGGGGGCGTCAGACCACCCGGCCGCGCGTCCCGCCCCGGCGCCAGTCTTCGATGTTGGCCGCCAATTCGTCGAGGCAACGCTGTCGGGACTCACGCGCGGCCCAGGCCATGTGGGGGGTCACGATCAGGTTTGTGAGGTCCGGCGCGAAGAGCGGGCTGCCGCCCACCGGAGGCTCCTCGGGCAGTACATCGATGGCGGCGCCGCCCAGGCGTCGGGCGCGCAGGGCGGCGGCGAGCGCCGCGACATCGACGAGCGCGCCGCGCGCGGTGTTGATGAGGATCGCATCGGGCTTCATGCGCGCGAGCCGCGCCGCCGAGATGAGTCCGGTGGTCTCCGGCGTGAGCGGACAATGCAGCGAGACCACATCGGCGCGGGCCAGCAGTTCATCGAGGTCGACGCGGTCCGGTTGTGCCGCGCCGCCTGGCCGGTTCGCGACGATCACCTGCATGCCGAGCGCCGACTCGCAGGCGCGCGCGACGGCGCTGCCGAGTGTGCCCCAGCCGACGATGCCGAGGGTGCGACCACGCAGTTCGCGGATGGGGTGGTGCAGCAGCCCGAAGCTCGTGGCGCGCATCCAGGTGCCGTCCACGGCCTCGCGGGAGTACTCGGCGAGGTGGTGCGTGAGGTGCAGCAGCACGCCGAGCACGTGCTGCACGACCGAGGGCGTGCAGTAATCGCGGATGTTGCAGACCGCCACGCCACGCTCGCGCGCCGCCGTGAGGTCGATGTTGTTGGTGCCGGTGGCCGTGAGACCGATGACCCGCAGCGACCCGGCCCCCTCGATCAGCTCGCGGTTCATACGGACCTTGTTGGTCAGCACCACCTCGCAGCCTGCGATGCGAGACGCGATCTCTTCGGGCTGGGTATACGCATGCAACACGAGTCCGGGCGCCGCCGAGCGTAAAGAGGCCGGATCGAGGTCGTCGCCGACCGTGCCGAAATCGAGGAACACCGCGGACATTGGGTTCAGAACTGCAGCAGGAACACGCTGTCAGCGATGCAGGCAGGTTTCGCGCCGCCCTCGATCTCGATCGTGCAGCGTTCGGTCGCCTGCAGCACGCCGGGCTTCAGCTCCGACACCGTGAGCAGCACGAACCGTGCGCGGATCCGGGCACCGACCGGCACCGGCGCGGGGAATCGCACTTTATCGAGGCCGTAGTTGATGATCTGGCGGACACCGGGGACCTGTTTGGCGGGATCGACCAAGTCCCGCAGCATCACCAGCAAAGAAAGCGTCAGATAGCCGTGCGCGATCGGCCCGCCGAACGGCGATTCGCGGCGCGCGCGCTCCGCGTCCACGTGGATCCATTGATGATCGCCGGTAGCATCGGCGAAGGCGTCGACGCGCTCTTGCATGATCGGCAGCCAGTCGCTGACCTGGACTTCCTGGCCGATACGGGTCTGCAGGGCGGCGAGTGCTGCCGCGGCGGCGGGATGGCTCATGCGGTGAAGGTTACCGCAGACCGCTGCCCGCGTGCGCGTCGACAGGCAGCGGGGCGGAAGTACCCGCTCGCCAGAACCGCGCGTTCAAGCGCTCTCCCAGCGCGGCATCGAGATAGGGGATATGCAGTGCCTGACTGACGGTCATGCTCTGCACATCGACGGCCAAGCTGGCCGTCCCTTCGCGCCGGTCGCGTGGCGATCGGCGCAGCGCGGTCGATTGGGCGCGGTCGTCGAACACCAGCGTCCACTGTCTCGCCCAAGCGCCGCTGCGGAAGGCGATGACTCCGTCGCTTGCGGCGAAGGCCGACCATCGCGCCCACTGCCAGGCATGCATCACGCTGAGACCGAGGCCGAGCGTGGCCGCGACCAGTGCGCCAGGCAGGGCGACAGAGGGCAGCCCCGGGATGAGCCCCGCCGCCGCGACGACGAGCGTGAGCGTCGGCAGCAGCCACCACATCGTCTTTTGCCATCGCCGCACTGCGGCGCTGCGATGCAGCGGCTGCCAGGGCATCGCCTCGAGGTCGAGACCGGGGACGAGTTCCTGCAGCAGCGATCGAGCCCTGGCCGGTGTCGCGATCGGCGCGAGCGTGTCGAGCCGACTGTCTGCGGCCTCCGGGGTCCCGAGCAGGGAGGCGCCTGCCAGATCCACTTTCACAACGCAGCGTCGGAACGCCCGGTGCAGCAACGATTGTTCGAGCACGATGCGCTGGAACCCCGACACCCGGCCGCTGACATCCACGCGCGACAGCAGACCGCGGTTCATGCGCAGGCGATCGCCGGCGCGGCGAAGCGTGAAGTCATGCAGTGTGAAGAGCGCGAACGCGATGGACAGCAGGCGGACGAGGACCACGAACCCGAGCAGCAGTACCAACAGGACGCCCAAGATCGCGCCCGCATCGATGCCCGCTGCGGTGTCGGTGCTGTCTTTCATGAGCTGCTTGAAGTCGATCGGCAGCAGATCGAGCAGCTCCCTGTTCTGGCTGATGATGCCGAACGCCAGGGCGATCACCACAAAACCGCGGTTCGAGATGATGCCGTGCAGGATCAGTTCGTCGGTCGGTATGCGCAGCAACTCCTGGGTCGCCGCTGCAGCGGGTGATGCGACGACGTCCGGTGTGGCGTGATCCGCTGTCGAAACAGATCGCAGCATGCCCGCGATACGCGCCGCTTCCGCGACGCCGAGGACACGCATCACCGCCTCGGGCTTTCCTGCGGCGCCCGACTCAAGGACCAGCTCGGTGACACCGAGCAGACGGTGCAGCGGTCCTTGTCGCTCGTTCACGGCTTGCACCCGGGCGAACGGCACATGCCGTGTCTCGCGGACGAAAAAACCCTCGCGGACCAAGAGCTCGCGCTCCAACAGCTCGTAGCGGAAAGTGCGAGAGCGAAGGATGCCCCAAGCGATCAACATGATCGCCGCCACAGCGCCCACGACGAGGGGGCCGAAGGCATCTTTGCGCCCGACCACCATGAAGACCAACGCAGGCAGCGCGACCTCGCGCAACGCCCGTATCGCATGGAACACCCAGGACCACGGATGCAGACGACCGGCGGGCAGCGCGTCGGTCATGGTTCGACGCGCAGGCGTTGCGCGCGGATCTCCGCGAGCAGCGTATCGCGCAGTGTGAGCGCGTGTTCCGGATCCAGCCCCTCAAGCTTGACGCAATACTGATGGTAGCCCGCAGTGAACAACGCCAGTGTCGCGAGTCCATATGCCCGCTCGATCGGGCCACGTACCACATCAAGGTGCTGCAGGCGTGACACGGGCAGCCAGATCTCTTTGTGCCACCAGACGCCCTGATGCACCACCACACCCTCCTCGGGCAGGTGGGTCCACCAGCACCGGGCGAACGCAGCCCGTGCATGCCATTCGATCGCGGCGCCGGCGATGACCGCGCCGGCGAGCGCTACGAGCGCCGTCCGCACGGCCGCTGCGCCCCATCGCAGGTCGAGCAACTCGTGTCCCAGTACCATCAATACCGGGAACACAAGTGCTATCCCGCCCGCGATCCAAGCGAGATGCCGGAGGCGCCAGACCTTGAGCAGCGCGGGCAGCGGTCGCTCGACCGTCACTTCATCCCCATGCGCTTGCGTACGAGCTCACCCGCTTCCTTGTAGGTCGCGGGCAACGCGCCCGCGAACGCGTTGGGTTGGAACACCGGGTCATAGGCCTGCAGCACCGACAACAGCAGCGCCTTCGGCAGCTCCTGCACGCGGCGGGTCTTGCGGAAGTCCGCCATCGGGATGCGCGCGGTGATGATGTCTTCGTGGTGGTTGTCGGTCTTGGCGAGCGTCGTGCCGCGCGGATCGACGATCACCGTGCCGCCGTCCTCGGTGCCGGAGGCCTCCGGGAAACCGATGTTGTCGGGCGAGACCGCGTTGCCGACGCCGACCGTGTAGAGACGGTTGGCGCGCGCGGTGTTGATCGCGGATTCGGCGTTGCTGCCGCCGGTGACCGACAGTACGAGGATCTCGGCGCCCTTGAGTCCGAGGCAGGTGTAGAGCGTCGGCTCGGCGCCGACCGCGGTCATGCAGATGTTGCCGATGTCGGTGCGCGCGACGGGCAGCGTACGGTCCCAGCCGTACATCTCGACATAGCGGTCTAGGACGTCGTAGACCGTCGTGCCGATCAGCGCTTGATCGCCGAACAGGCCGAGGATGTTGCGGGCCTTCCATTGCATGTCGACGATGCCGCCGTCCGGACCGACGAGCACGGACATGTTGATGACATGATCCGGCCAATCTTTGAGCTTGGCATAGCAGCCGAAAGCGATGTAGCAGCCGTAGCGTTTGGCGCGCTCGCCGATGGTCGCGACCTCGGGTCCCGGCAGTTCGAAGGCGATCTGGGTGAGCTCTTTGCGTGTCCAGGGCTGGAACCCTTGGATCGGGAATTCGTGCATGCAGATGAGATCGACCTTGGAGCCCCAGCGGCGCTCGCCGCCCCACTCCTCGGGCGAGTTCTGCGCGAGGTCGATGAGGCGCAGCGCGCGGTCCATGTTGCGCTTGAGCGTGCGCGCCTTATCGCGCGTGTCGATGGAGAGCAGCCGCGACTGGATGGCCGCCACGTTGACGAAGTCCTGCTTGAGCGGCACGGTCTCGTACTTGCCGCGTTGCGCCGCTTTCACCTCGCCGTCGTGGGGCGCCCGGGCACCGGTGGTCGCGGACTGCGCCTCGGCCTGGCCGGCGAAGGTGGCCATGCTGGCCGCAGCGGCACCGGTGAGCGCACCGGTGAGCAAGGAACGACGGTCGATCTGGCGGGTTTTTTTGGTCATGATGGCGCTACCTCACGATGGGGTTGTCGAGGGACCTTGGTCCGACAACCTTGAGGATAAGACCAAATGTATCGCCTTGACTGCCGCAGGGCGGTCGTCGCGCTGAGTTTTAGGGTCGCGTGCCCATCGAACCGTTCACATACCGTCGGCGTGATGTCCCGACTGTGGGGGAACAACAGGCGCCACCGTCCCTGGCGGCGCCCGGTGCCCTGGGGTGACCCGCCGGGTCAGGGCTTGAAGACCCCGCCCAGCATCTTGGCGGCGCAACCGCCGAACACAACCGGTGCCAAAACGGCAACGGATAGGATGAATGTTCGTCTGGAGGTATCCATGGTTCCGGTTCTCCTTGAGTGATCGGATGCTTACGGACGGGTGATGTCGACCCGACGCGCTGCACGGTCGTTGACTGCGCCCGTGACGAACATCGGCGGCTGCATCACGATGCTGCTCTCGGCGACGCCCTGCGCCATGAGGGCATCCCGCACCGCGAGCGCACGCTGCTTGGCGAGCTCCTCGTTGGCGGCCGCGTCACCGGTCTTGTCGGTGTGGCCCGTCAACGCGATGTTGCCGCCCTCGGCAGCGACGATGGCGGCAGCGCCAGCGAGGGTGGCCTGGCCTTCGTCGCCGATCATCGCGGAGCCCGTCTCGAAGTACACGGAGGCCGGCAGCGTCACGACCGCAGGAGCGACGACCACCGGTGCAGCGACCGGTGCCTCGACGACCGGCGCGGGGACCGGGACCACCTCAGGCTTGCTGCGGTTCGAGAGCCAGTTCCAGAGCAGGAACAACGCGAGCGCGCCCAGGATCCAGGGCAGCCAACGGCGCAAACCCGACGTGCTGGCCACGGCGGCCGTGCTGGTGGCGGCTGCCGCCGTACGCGCGACATCGGCTGCCGCGTTCGGCAGTGAGCCGAGCATGCTCGACATGCTGTTGAAGCCGAGCGCCCCGGTGATGCGCGGATCGATGTTCGCGCCCTGCAGGAAGGACTTTTGGCCGAGCAGGGTCTTGGCGAGACCTGCGGCGTCGAGGCCGCCATCACTGACCAACTTTTTGACGGCGCCCATCATGAGTGGGGTACCGAGGCTCAACAGCGAGGCGGCCGAGGCCGGCTTGATGCCCGATACGGAGGCGAGCGCACTCGCCAAGCCATTGGTCTTGTCGCCGCCGAGGAGGCTGGAGAGCAGGCCGGAGCCGACCGACTGCATCGCGCCCGCGCCGCCCGCACCGCCGATCAGGTTGGCGATGTCGCCGAGCGAGCGGGTGTCGAGGTTCAGCCCCTGCACCATCTTGAAGAGGTCGCCTGCGCCCTGCGGCGTCGAGGCCTTGGTCATCATGCCGCCGAGCAGTGCCGGCACCATCGAGCCGACCGCCGACTGCATGCCGGAGTCGCTTTCGCCGAGCATCTTGCCGGCTTCGCCGATCAACTGCTTGCCGATGCCGCTGTTCAAAAGTTCCAGGATATTGATGGACATGATGGTGCTCTCCGCGTCCGGATTTTGGACTCCGGCACCGTATAGGGCTGTCGATGAGCGCGCTATCCGAACGGCGAATTTTTTGATGTCGTTGGTCGGGTGTTGACCTTTAGTTTCAGATCCTCAGGTTCAGGTCGGGCCCGCTCCGGGAGGGGCCTCGTTCATCGGTCTTCTGGCGGTTTTCTGGCGCTGCCCGGTGCCTAGCCGCTATCCTGACCCGATGCCGAAGCCGTCCGCGATCCCGAAGCTGGTCCACGAGGATGTCCGTGCCGTTATCGAGGCCGTGATCCCGCCGCGGCGCGTACCCTGGCGCAAGCGGTTGTTCTGGGCCGTGGTGTTGCGGGTGTTGCGTAGTCCACGCGGCCGGGCCTGGCTCGCCAATCGTCATCCGTCTTGACCCTATTTCCCGGGAGTTCCCCATGCGTCTGCTTCCCATGCTGCTCGCTTTTACCGTCGGCGTCGGTCTCGTCATCCAGGTCGGGATGAACATGGCGTTGAGCCGGGCGTTCGGCAGTCCGGTCGCTGCGTCGTTGGTGAACTTCGCGGTCGGAACCCTCGCCTTGGGCGCGTTCTTCGTCATGCGACACGACCTGCCCGGTCGTGAGCAGGTGGCCGGTGTGCCGCTCTGGGCGTGGTTCGGCGGATTTTTAGGCGCCGCTTATGTGACGGTGGCGACGCTCGCGGGGCCGCGGCTTGGCGCGATGTTGCTCTTGGCGCTCACCGTCGCGGGACAGATGGTCGCGTCGCTGGTGGTCGATCACAACGGCTGGCTCGGCTTCGCTCAACAGCCGGTGACGGCGCTGCGACTGATCGGCGTGGCGTTCCTGGTGCTCGGGATCTTCTTGATCGCGCGCTGATCGTCGCGTGCGGCGGCTGGATCAGCCCGTGACCTCAGCGCACTCTCCGCACAGACCCTTGATCTCGAGCGAGGTGGGCTCGATCCGGAACCCCATTGCGCGCGACTTCTCGGCGAGGGCACGATGCAAGGCCGGATCGTCGATCTCCGCGACGCGGTGGCAGGCCCGGCAGACCAAGAATTGCGCGACATGGGCGTGTCCCGGTTCATCGCAACCCATGAACGCGTTCAGTGAGTCGATGCGGTGCACGAGGCCGGCATCGACCAGGAACTCGAGCGCACGGTAGACGGTGGGCGGTGCAGCCTTTTCGCGCTCCTTGGAGAGCTCGGCGAGGATCTGGTACGCGCCGATCGGACCATGCGATCGCCAGACGATCTCGAGCACCCGGCGTCGCACCGGTGTCAGGTTGAGGCCTTGTCGCCCGCAAAGGGCGACCGCCGAGGAGACCGCATGCTCGACGCAGGCGGCATGATCGTGCACGGCAGGCTTTTCTGTGCCAGTACGGGTCATTCCTTACGGTATCATGCGTCCATCATGCCTGCCACGGAACGCATACCTGTCACGGTGCTGACAGGATTCCTCGGGTCCGGAAAGACGACCCTCCTCAACCGCATCCTCACGGAGCAGCACGGCAAGCGCATCGCCGTCATCGAGAACGAGTTCGGCGAGG
>Ga0208596_1000473_pt1 | contig 12420 bp, 8 predicted proteins | sample LakMenEpi12Jul11_FD_150686 | JGI IMG/M metagenome (GOLD analysis project Ga0208596, IMG submission 150686) | Freshwater microbial communities from Lake Mendota, WI - 12JUL2011 deep hole epilimnion (SPAdes) | ecosystem: Environmental > Aquatic > Freshwater > Lake > Epilimnion/Euphotic zone ...
ATTATCAACGGAAAAAAGAGCGAATAATAGTAAAAGTTTCGCTCTTTCTTCTGCTAGAATTTAGAAAATGAAAACCCCCTGCTTAGCAAGGGGGGACTAAGGGGGGTATTTCTTGAGCTTGGGAATTGCTATAAAATTGGTATCAGTTGTCAATTTTTCCCCCATTGACATATAAAACCTGGGAAGATTTCAACCATTGAGCATCAAAAGCATTTAAATGAGTAGTAGTAATCAAAGTTTGAAATCGGTCTTGAATAGCATCAAGTAATTGATTTTGGCGAGATGGATCTAATTCTGCTAAAACATCATCTAATAATAATAAAGGTGGTTCATTAATTACTTCTTCAATTAATTGTAATTCTGCTAATTTTAAAGCTAAAACTAATGTTCTTTGTTGTCCTTGAGAACCATATTGTCGCGCGGGAGTTTGATTAATAATTAATTCTACTTCATCGCGGTGGGGTCCAACTAAAGTTATCCCTCGATGTAATTCTGCAAATTCTCTTTGTTGAAGTTTAGCAAAAAAAGCCGTTTGTAATTCTTGCGGAGATGTCTTTTCTAGGGGAACATTAGGAGCATAATTGATTTGCAGAACTTCCGATGATCCACTAATATTAGTGTGCCATGTTGAAGCTATGGGGGATAATCTTTGAATAGCTCTATTTCTTCTGATAATTACCTTTGTACCCGCAGTTACTAATTGTGCATCCCAGATAGCTAATTCTGATTTTAGAGATTTTTCTGGTGTATTTATATAGCGTTTTAAAAAAGCATTACGTTGGCGTAAAATTTGGTTATATTGATGTAAAATATGGGCATAAACTGGTTCTAATTGAATTAATAATGTGTCTAGCCAGTTGCGACGAATTTCAGGACTACCGCGCACCAATTCTAAATCTAAGCTAGAAAACTCCACCGCATTGAGAACCCCCAGAAAATCCATTTGTCTGGGGACTGTAACGCCATTTATAGCTACATTACGACGAGAATTACGACGGAGTGTGAGAGTTAAATCACTATGGCTATTAATCCGTTCTAGAGTGGCATTAATTTGGGCTATAGATTCACCTTCTTTAATTAAATCACGATCTCGTGACCCACGGTGCGATCTTAATGTTGCTAATAACTCCACAGCCTCCAACAAATTCGATTTTCCCTGAGCATTATTACCGACTAAAATTGTTTTAGCCGCAGTAAATTCAACTTTTTGGTTTTGGTAATTCCGAAATTGTTTGAGGTGTAAAGTTTTTAAGTACATAATAGCTAAAGAGTCAAAATCCCCGACTTTTATAATTACTAAAAGGGAGCAGGGAATAGGTAAGAGAAATATTCTTTTACAACGGACAAAGAACAACTGACAATTGACCACTATCAACTGACCAAATTTAATTGATACTCTTGAGAATCGCTTTCAATACGTATAAATTCATTTAATGGGTTATAGGTTTCAAATTTTCTCAGATTTTCCTCTTTATTAACAGCATTCTCCAAATAAGCTAGGGCTAATATTGAAGTAATATAAATATTGCCATGTTGGTTGAAAGCTTTTACTAATTCAGATTCTATGGGATAATCTTTTACTAAATGTTCCGCTAAATATCCTTTAATAATTATTCCTCTCAAGCCAGTTTCTTTGTAACCTTCCTGAGCTATCATCAAGGATATACCGTCAGCATTAAGATGAGATAAATTATCGTAATCTTCAAAAAATGGGCAAAAAACTTTCATAAGATTTTTGACAGGATTTTTAACTTTCCCATAGTTGGGATCTTGCTGTTTTCTCCGTTTTGATTCACCCATGATATTTATTTCCTAATGTTGTTAGTTGTTAATTGTCAATTGTCAGTTGTTAGTTGCAAAAGAATAGTGATCAATTAATGTCAGAATCAGGATCAAAAAATGCCAAAATCATAAATCCTGATTCTGACAATTTACCCATTAAACATTCTTTTTGCCCATGAAGCGGAAGAATATTTTCTCACCTTCAATCCAGACAAACATTAAAGCACTAAATCCAATACAAACTGCCAATTCGTCTAAACTAAGTGGATGAGTACCAAAGAAACTTTGCAGAGGTGGAACATAAATTAACATCAATTGCAAAATCGTGGTGAGAATCACAGATCCCAAAACAAAGGGATTAGAAAAAGGATTCATTTCGATGGTAAGTCTATTATTAGAACGAATAGCGATCGCATGACCCATTTGCGCTAGACATAATGAAGTAAATACCATTGTCTTCCAAGTATCTTCATGTCCTTGATACCCAGGTGCATGAGAATGTTGATAAGCCCATTCCATGAGAATAATGGTGATAATGGCGAAAACAATGCCAATACGGATCATGTAAGCACCTAAACCCCTAGCAAAAATACTTTCACGGGGGCTAAATGGGGGACGTTCCATCACATCAGGTTCTGGTGGTTCTACAGCTAATGCTAAAGCGGGTAAACCGTCTGTTACCAAATTCATCCAAAGAATTTGTAAAGGAGTCAGAGGAACGCCACCCAATCCTAACAATGGCGCGGCCGCAATCGTGAGAACTTCCCCAATATTACTACCCAAGATGTACTTAATAAACCTGCGAATATTAGTATAAACAACTCTACCTTCCTTAGTCGCGGCGACTATAGTAGCGAAGTTGTCATCTAGCAGGATCATATCGCTGGCTTCCTTGCTCACATCTGTACCTGTGATGCCCATGGCAATGCCTATATCAGCCTGTTTGAGGGCGGGAGCGTCATTAACACCATCGCCCGTCATAGCCACAAATCGCCCGCGACGTTGTAAAGCCTGGACAATTCTTAATTTGTGTTCAGGGGAAACTCTGGCGTAAATACTAACTAAATCTACCTGTGCCTCCAATTCCTGGTCACTGAGGAGTTGTAATTCCTTACCTGTGAGAACTCTATCACCTGCTTGAGCAATTCCCAAATCAATAGCGATCGCTTGAGCAGTTAATTGATGGTCGCCAGTAATCATCACAGGACGGATTCCCGCGTGACGACATTCCTGGACAGCCGCCCTCACTTCTGGCCGAGGAGCGTCCAGCATTCCCACCAACCCCAACCAAACCAAATCTAGCTCAGAGGTATCATGAGAACCATCTGGGGGAACTTCCGCCAAAGGTTTATAAGCAAAACCTAAGACCCGCAAACCCTTACCCGCCATTTCGTCATTGGCCAGCAAAATTTGGCTGCGGTGTTCGTCGTTAATAGAAATTGCGTGATTACCCAAATGGATTTTTGTACACCTTTCCAAAGTTAATTCTGGTGAACCCTTGGTAAACATCAGGTATTGTTCCGACTCCACAAAACCAGCAATAGCCGGGTCAATAGCAGTTAAAGAAGATTCACCAGTAGCGACAGCCTCCAATTGACAAATCACACTCATGCGTTTCCGTTCTGAAGAAAAAGGAAATTCCGAAACACGAGGTAATTTACTACTCCATTGGTCTTGTTCAATTCCGCCTTTTCCAGCTAAAGCAACTAAAGCTCCTTCCGTAGGGTCGCCTAAAACTATCCATTCCCCCTGTTGTTGTTGCAGAACAGCATCATTACACACAGCACAGGAAACAAGTATGGCAGAAATTTCCGGGACTTCATCTAAATTAGCTTTTTCACCATGTAACTGAAAATCGCCAATGGGAGTATAACCCTCTCCAGTAACGCGAAAGGTAGAATTATTGGTGTATACAGACTGTACCACCATTTTATTTTGAGTCAGCGTCCCAGTTTTATCAGAACAAATAGTAGTTACAGAACCAAGAGTTTCTACCGCTGGGAGTTTGCGAATTAAAGCATGATGTTTAACCATGCGCTGAGTTCCCAAAGCCAGGGTAACAGTAATTACCGCCGGTAAACCTTCAGGAACTACCGCTACCGCCATACTTAAAGAGACTTCCACCAGTTCTTGTAAATTCTTCCAACCTATTCCTTTAGTTAGATCATGAATAAGTCCACCACCAATTACTATGGCGACAAGAATTAAAGAACCACTAACGAGAACGTTACCTAGTTGGGTCATGCGTTGCTGTAGGGGTGTAGGTTCAACGTCTACAGACTGCAACATAGCAGCGATTTTGCCTAGTTCCGTTCTCATACCGGTGTGAGTTACCAGTACCTTAGCCCGACCTTGGACAACTTCCGTACCTTGAAAAACTGAGTTGAGGCGATCGCCTAACGGTGCATCTTCTGGTAATGTGAGTATGGCTTGTTTGTTGACAGCTTCGGCTTCACCTGTGAGAGCCGATTCTCGCACCTGCAAATTAGACTGTTCTATTAAGCGACCATCAGCGGCTATTTGTACGCCAGCTTCCAGCAGCATCACATCCCCCGGGACTAGCTCTTTAGCCGCTACATCCCCCAGTTTACCGTCACGTAGGACTCGCACTGAGGGAGAAGATAGTTTTTTCAAAGCTGCTAAAGCTTTTTCCGCTCGACTTTCTTGCACATAGCCCAGAATACCATTGAGGATAACTATGGCCATAATGGCAATGGTGTCTTTAAATGGCACTTCACCGGGTTTTAATGTTCCCCTAGTTAAAGCCATTAAATCCAAAAAGCCGGAAATGAAGGCAACTGCAATCAGCATCAATAACATAATATTGGTAAACTGATCTAGCAGAATTTGCCAAGGACTACGACCTCCATGTTCTTCGAGTTCATTGAGGCCATATTTCTGACGACGCTGTTCAACTTCTTGGGAGGTTAAGCCGCTGTTTGCGTCACTATCAAGCATTTCTAAGGCTTTATCAACTTCCAAACCATGCCAGAGATTGGTAGATTCATGTAAAGAATGAGCAGACATTGTGTAGGTTACAGGAAATGGTTACAAAATTCGATCATAATTTAGTGATGTCGGAAAATGTGGAATTTGTCATTGTTAGTTGTCAATGGTCGGTTGTCGGTTGTCAGTTGCAAAAGAATATTTCTCTCCCCTGCTCCCTGTTCCCTAAATAACAACTGACGTTAAAAAGTAATAATTTATAACTAATATGCTCAATAATATGAGTTTTTCACTACCTAGTTTAACGGTGAGCCAGATGTTTGGGCAAAAAATAATCAGACCAGTTACTGCTGCTACCCTGTACGGTATTGCTTTCATTGAAGATCGACTTATTGCTATTGATACGGTTAAAGGTCATTTATTAGAAATTGACCCCCTGACCGATAACAGCAAAATTATTAATTCCCACCAAGTCCGCGAATTTCAAGAAGTTACCGGTTTAGCTGTGTGGGAAGATCATCTTTGGGTCACTCGTGGTAACAGTGTCTATTTGTGCAAGCTGAACTCTTTAGGGTTAGAGCATTTTGTAACCTTACCCTATCCCGCTGATGGTGTTGCCGTTTGGGAATCTACAGTTTATGTTAGTTGCCAAAGACTTGGCTATATTTTGATTTTTGACCGTCATACCCGCAAGGAAATCACTAGATTTTATGCCCCTGGTGTCGGTGTCGAAAATTTAGCAGTTACTAAAGAGACTCTATGGGTATGCGATCGCACGGAACAAACGGTTTACTCTATGGATAGGGCAACTGGAGAAGTCCGTTTTAGCGTTCTCACTCCTTTTGATTCTCCTACAGGTATCGCCATTCATGGTATTGATGATACAGGTAAAGATCGTATTTATTTGGCATACTCCAGTGAAGAACCTTATATCCGCGATAATCCTAACGCTGACCCCTGTTATGAATTAACATACCGCGATCGCACATTTATCCACGCTCTACAATATCATTACCAAGAAGATAAACGCTACGCTCTCTCTAATGGTTATCTCATAGAAATGTCCTATGTCGAGGAAATTTCCCCCCTTGATGAAGTTTATTTAGCCGATATAGAATGGCGTATTGCCCTACCCTCAGAAACACAAAGGCAAAAAGTCCAACAAGTTGAAGCAATTGGTTTACCTTTCACAGAAGAAATCATTGACGGACAAAGGGTAGCTGTTTTTAAATTTGATCCTCTCACTCCGGGAGAACGCCATATATTTGGCTGGAAGGCACTTGTAGAAGTCCGTGGGATTAAACACCGCATTACCCCCCGTGACGTGGAAAATCTGCCAGAACTGTCACCAGAATTAAAAGCTCGTTATCTCATAGATGATGATGATTTAGCAATGGATACTGATATTGTTATCCGTGCAGCCCGGACGGCAGTTGGTTCGGAAACTAATCTATTACGGAAAATGTACAGTATTCGCAACTACGTCTATGATCAATTATCTTATGGTATTAAACCCCATATTGATTCACCAGATATAGTTTTAGAGCGTGGTGTTGGTTCTTGTGGTGAATATGTAGGTGTATTATTGGCACTTTGTCGCCTAAATGGTATTCCTTGTCGTACTGTAGGTAGATATAAATGCCCTACTTATGCTGAACATCAGGGAGTTCCTCTTCAACCTGATTTTAACCATGTTTGGCTAGAATTTTATATTCCTGGAATTGGTTGGTTACCAATGGAATCTAATCCTGATGACATTGAAGAAGGTGGCCCCTATCCTACACGGTTTTTTATGGGTTTATGCTGGTATCATATCGAGATTGGTAAAGGTATAACCTTTGAAACTTTAAACAAAAATGGAGCCCGTTTAACTAAAGACGAGATTTCCTTGGGTGATTTGGCTATTAATCATATTCGGTTTACAATTTTGAAGGAATTACCACCTTTTTAAGTTTTAAGCAGGGAAGAGGTAATGGGTAATTACAGAACTTCCCGGTATTATGAGGTATATATCTAGCGGGCAAGATGCCCGCACCACAAGAGTTTCATGATTCAACAGGTAATAGGTAATAGGTAATAGGTAATGGGTAATTACAGAACTTCCTGGTATTATGAGGTATATATCTAGCGGGCAAGATGCCCGCACCACAAGAGTTTCATGATTCAACTTTGTATTTTATCAGAGCGGAAAACGCTGTAACAACGGACAACGGACAACTGACAACTGACCACTAACAACTAACAAGGGTAGGCAATAAGCCCACCCTAGAGTTATTCCTTCAAAACTGTTTTAGAGGCAATTCTAGTTTTCTTGCGGTCACTCGGACCTAGTTCTTCACCAGCTTGTAAGCGAGTGGCCGAAACCTGTAATACCGTGGCTGCATTGGTATCACCGATTTGTAAAGCAGTGTTAGCAGCAGTTTGTAACATTGTTGCAGCACCAATGAGATCACCCGATTCCAATTTTACCTCCGCTAATTGAGTTTGCCGATATTTAGCTAATAACAAAATTGAGTTTAAGACCTGGGAATTAAGAACAGGTTCATAACTCTTAGTGAAATTAGCATATATTGGCACTAAGGGAGAAAGCAAACCTTGTTTATTCAAAGACGGGTCATCATAACGAATTTGGATATGGCCAATAACTTGTTTACCTTCTGGCAATTGTCCCAGATAAATATTCGCTAAAACTATCCGTTCCGCGTCTTTCATTAAATCCCCCAACCGCACCACCAAAGTCCCATTTGAGTCCGTTTCTACTGGTAATTCAATGGTATCTGGGGCAACTTGGGCAATCGGTTTGAGTTCCGCAAGACGCACAGCAGGGACTAAGGACAGAAGTAAATGGGCATTTGTTAAACCCACCGATTGCACCCGCCGAAATAGTCTTGCAAATTGAGTTACTGCTTGTTCAGGATTCTCGATATAAGCAAGAGTACCACCGCCAGCATCAGCAATCTTTTCTAATAAGTCTGGATTCCAATCATGACCAAAACCCAGAGTATTAATGGTGAGGTTGAGTTTAGCGGCTTTTTGGGCAAGTTGCAAACACCTTTTATTGTCATTTGGTCCAATTTGCCATTTCCAAATCTGTAAGCCATTATCTCCATGACCGTCCGTAAGGAGGAAGGCCTGGGAAACTGCCCCTTTTGTGCCTTTGAGTAATTCTGTGATTCCCAAGGATAAACCTTCGGCAATGACAGTACCACCAGCAGCCTTTAATTTCTGCTTTAGCTGGGTTTTGATGGTTTCGACATCCTGGACGATTTGGTTGGGGATAATGACCCCAGAAGTGCCAGCAAAAGCGATTATGGAAATCCTATCACCAGCTTTTAACTGATCTAATAATTGTTCAACTGCTTGAATGACGATATTCATCGGTTCACCGGACATAGAACCACTTTGATCGAGAATCAAGCAGAGATTTAAGGGTAAAGTTTGTTCCAATTCAGCGGGAATGGCGGAAATGGAAATTGAGAGTTGACGTTGATTACTTTGTTGGGCAGCATCAACGTTAGTATCATTTAGAGCCGATGTTAGTTGAACTTTCATTGAGGGGAAGCATCTTGCAAAATAGTTTTTGAGACAATTCTGGTTTTTTTGCGATCGCTTTCTGATAGGTCTTCCCCGGCTTGTAAGCAGGTGGCGGAAACCTGCAATACCGTCGCAGCATTAGTATCTCCCATTTGCAAGGCAGTTTTTGCGGCCGTTTGTAACATCGTTGCAGCACCAGCCCGATCACCTTGCTGTAATTTTGTTTCGGCTAACTGGGTTTGACGATACTTGGCTAAGGCTAAAACCGATTGTTGTACTTGGGGATTTGGTGCTGGTTGGTAATCCCTGGTGACATGGGCGTAAATTGGTAGATTGGATGAGTATAGCCCGATTTGGTTATGGGCGGGGTCATCGTAGCGGACTTGAATATTAGCGATCGCCTGTTTACCTTCTGGCAACTGTCCTACATAAATATTAACTAAAACTACCCGTTCCACGTCTTTCATTAAGTCGCCTAATCTCACTCCCAACCGTCCATCATTTTCTGGTTGTACTGGTAATTCGATGGTGTCTGGAGAGACTTGGGCAATGGGTTTGAGTTCTGCTAATCGCACGTTGGGCATTAAGGACAATAATAGTTGAGCATTGGTCAATCCGACTGTTTGCATTCGACTAAATAACCGCCCAAATTCCGATACTGCTTGATCTGGATGTTGAATATAAGACAAGGTCCCCATACCAGCATCTGCGATTTTTTCTAAAACTTTATCATTCCAATTGTCACCAAATCCCAATGTATTCAGGGTTAAATTATAATTGGCGGCTAATTGGGCAAATTTTAAACACCGTTCATTATCACCATGTTCATTTTCTCCATCTGTAAGTAAAAATGCTTGAGAAACGGTATCTTGTTTACCTTTGGCTAATTCTTCAATTCCCAAGCGTAAACCCTCATCAATGGCTGTTCCCCCTTCGGCTTTGAGTTGCTGAATTTGCCTTTTTATAGGTTCTCGATCTGTAATTAACTGATTTGGGACTAAAACCTTGGCGCGGTGGTCAAAAACAACTATACTGAGACGATCTTCAGCCCTGAGACGATCTACCAATAAACAAGCCGCAGTTTTCACTATTTCTAAAGATCTTCCTTGCATTGAACCGCTATGATCGAGAATTAAGCATAAATTCAAAGGCACATTCTGATCTATGGTTTCACCACCAGCAGAAACGGAAATTACTAATTGACGTTGAGTGCTAGTTTGATTTGCGTCTACACCAGCATCATTAAGCGCTAGTTGTAAATTTACTTTCATAATCTCAATTTCCTATCTAGTTTGGATATACACAATTTTATAGATAACTTCATATCTGATCTTATACACTACGGAAAATAAGTTCATGACATTGCAGATAAATAATGTTGGGTTTCCTCGCTTCAACCCAACCCAAGTTTTGCGTAAAATAATGGTTTTTGTTGTTAGGAAATATTCGCCATATATTTAACTAAATCATCTATTTGCGAAAAATCTAATAATTCTTCGGCTAAATCTTCCAGTTGAGTTAATCCTACATTAGGAAGTTGCTGTTCTATTTTGGCTGGAATATTCCCAAAACGGCGTTTTAACTGACGGAGAATCAATTCTATTCTCTTCTTTTGCCTTTTTGCTCACTTTTTTGCAGAATATCCTGATAAACCCAAGATTCTTCCATAATATCCTCCTGAAACAGTTACTTAAGTAGATTTCTATTCAATCTTAACCCGGCTAAAAGCTGTGTACAAACGGAAATATTATTCCGTGCTTTCTTTGATTCAATTGTATTTACAGCAGCAGCAATTTGGTTAAAAGATTTTCGGCTGAGTCGGTTTTTGCTAAGGTTGCTAATGGTAGTAGTGCGGGGTTAGCAAGTAGTGACGCTGTTTCTTCTTACCATATCCGTAAATTCTATATTTAACGAACCACAGAGGCACAGAGAACACGGAGAAATAAGAGGTTGATAGGTTTTTTGCGTAGGTCTTATTAGTTTTAAAATATTTACCTGGATTATGAAAAGCCATATTTAACAAAATTTAACCAAAACTGGGAATAATACTCGCAAATAAGTGTAAAATCTAATAGATAATCTCTTGCGGATGCGATTATGTCACCAAACTACGGCGGTCAAAATCTCCGAGGACGCTCTTTTAAAGGTCAAAATCTAACAGGTGCGAACTTTAGCAAAGCCGATATTAGAGGAGCAAATTTTACTAACGCTATCCTTAAAGGTGCTGACTTTACTGGCGCTAAGGCTGGACTACAGAAGCGTTGGGTAATTGGGTTACTAATAATTACGTTCCTACAGTCAGCGCTATCAGGGTTTTTGTCAATCTTTATTGGTGTATTAATAACATATGTTTTTGATACAAAAAGTTCTGAAAACGTTATTGTTGGAATAGTTAGCCTAGTTATAGTGACAGTCTTTTGTATTATCACTATTCGCAAGGGTTTAGTAGCCGGAGCCCTAGCCGTAGCCCTAGCCGTAGCCCTAGCCGTAGCCGGAGCCCTAGCCGGAGCCCTAGCCGGAGCCGGAGCCGGAGCCCTAGCCGGAGCCGTAGCCGTAGCCGGAGCCGGAGCCGGAGCCGTAGCCCTAGCCGGAGCCGGAGCCCTAGCCGGAGCCGGAGTTTTTGTAATTTTTAGTGCTTATATCGGCTGGCGTAGTTTAAAGGGAGATGAAAGAGATTCTTGGATTCGCTTTTATGCTATTGCTTTTGCTACAACAGGAGGCACAAGTTTTTATGGTGCTGATTTAACTGACGCTGATTTTACAGGTGCAATGCTGAAAAACACGGATTTCAGAACAGCAAATCTAACGCGCACTCGTTTTTATGAAGCCAAAAAACTCGATTTTGCTAGACCAGGAAATACTATATTAAGTAACCCTGCTGTTCTCAATTTGCTCGTTACTTTAAATGGTAGAAATAAACCTTATATTGGTGCAAATCTGAAAGGTGCAAACCTAATAGGTGCAGACTTGAAAGAGGCTAATTTTAACAATGCTGATATTATTCAAGCCACTTTTCAAGGAGCTAATTTAGAATGGGCAAATCTGACTCTTACTCAAGCTGTGGGTACTAATTTCACCAAAGCTCATATCACAGGTGCTTGTGTGGAAGCTTGGAATATTGAAAGTACAACTATATTAGATCATGTAGATTGTCGCTTTGTCTATCTTTTAAAAGATCCTAAACCGGGAACAGATAACCGGGAACGTCGTCCGAGTAGTGGGGAATTTCAACCAGGAGAATTTACAAAATTATTTGAAGAAGTTTTAAATACTGTTGATTTAATTTTCCAAAATGGTATTGACTGGAAGGCTTTTGTTAATGCTTTTGATCAAGTTCAAAATCAAAATAGAGATACAGAATTAGCTATTCAGAGTATTGAAAATAAAGGTGATAGTGTGGTAGTTGTTAAAGTTGCTGTTCCTGAAAATGCCGATAAAGAAAAGATTCACAGCGATTTTACTCAAAATTATCAATTATCATTAGCAGCAGTAGAAGAAAAATATAAAGCAGTTTTACAAGCTAAAGATGAGGAAATAAATTTTCATCGTCAACAAAGTGGTAAAATACCAGAAATGATTATATCATTAGCTAATAAACCTATTAATGTTCAAATTGATAATAAAGTGGAGAATGAAAATATGACTAAGGATTCTAGCCGTAAAATTGAAATTGGTAATATTGGTAGAGATTTTAACGCCAGTGGACAAGCTTTGAATTTAGGTGAAATCAGTGGTACAGTCACAAATACTATTAATGAATTAGCAACTGCACCCGAACCAGAAAAACCAGGAATTAAAGAATTATTAACACAATTAAAAACAGCAATTGAAACTGATAGTAATTTAACAGAAAAAGAAAAAGAAAAGGCTTTAAAACAAGTTAAATCTTTAGCAGAAGCGGCTCAAAATCCTCAAGAAAAACAGGATTTAGCAGATACAGCAATTACAATGTTAAAAGGAACAATTGCTCATTTACCAACGGCGGCTAAATTAGTGGAAGAATGTGGTAAATTATTACCATTAATTGCTGGTTTTTTAGGTTTAAGTTAAAACGTATTTTCTAACCACCCTGTTCTGAAAATATCGTTAAAATGGGAGGTAGAACCTCCCGGAAAGCATTCCCGGTCGGAGACTGGAAGGGATAAATAGATAGAGGTA
>Ga0208596_1000475_pt1 | contig 12408 bp, 13 predicted proteins | sample LakMenEpi12Jul11_FD_150686 | JGI IMG/M metagenome (GOLD analysis project Ga0208596, IMG submission 150686) | Freshwater microbial communities from Lake Mendota, WI - 12JUL2011 deep hole epilimnion (SPAdes) | ecosystem: Environmental > Aquatic > Freshwater > Lake > Epilimnion/Euphotic zone ...
AGTCCAGAGGAGGTCGGGTTAACGCATGCGTCACTATGAATTAATGGTCATTCTTGATCCAGAACTTGAAGAACGCACAGTCACACCAAGCCTTGAGACATATCTCAAGATCATCAAAGATAGCGGTGGCACAGTAAACAAGCTTGACCTTTGGGGCAAGCGCCGTATGTCTTTTGAAATTCTGAAAAAAGGCGAAGGCATCTACGCAGTCATCGATATGAATTGCGAACCAGCAGCAATCAAAGAGTTGGATCGCCAACTTAATTTGAATGAATCTGTACTCCGTACAAAGGTTATGCGTCCCGAGTAATCCACAGTTAGGGAGCGTCGCTCCTTAATTGTCACTCGTTGACGATAATTTAAAGCAAGGACTCCACCAGTAGATAAGTCTCAGTGAACTGAGAGAAGAGGTAAAAAATGGCAGCAGGAGATACAACAATCACAATGATCGGCAACCTAGTTGACGATCCCGAGCTTCGTTTCACACCATCAGGTGCGGCCGTCGCAAAATTTCGCGTTGCCTCAACACCTCGTTATCTAGATAAGACAACTAACGAATGGAAAGATGGCGAGAGCCTCTTCCTTCAATGTCAGATCTGGCGTCAAGCTGCGGAGAACGTTGCAGAGTCACTAACAAAGGGAATGCGCGTCATTCTCTCTGGTCGACTAAAGCAGCGTTCATATGAAACTAAAGAAGGTGAAAAGCGCACTGTTTTTGAGGTAGAAGTTGATGAAGTTGGTCCATCACTACGTAACGCAACTGCAAAGGTGACTCGTGCACAACGCGCAGGCGGAACAAGTGGCGGATTCTCTGCACCAGCTGCAACCGGCGGAGAGTCATTTAACGACGATCCATGGGCTGCTGCCTCAACAAATAACGCAGGCGGAGGATGGGCAACCACAACCTCTGAAGAACCACCTTTTTAAAGATTAATTAACCTATCCATCCATTCCTAGCTAATAACTAGGGCCCACTTAAAAGGAGCACCACAATGGGAGCAAGAAATAACCGGAACCTCAAGGAACCGAAAAATAAGGGCGCGAAAGCTGCTGCCCTAAATAAGAAGTTCAAGAAGAAGCCTTGCAGCTTCTGTCGCGACAAGGTGACATATATCGATTACAAAGATATCGCCACCCTTCGCAAGTACATTTCTGATCGCGGCAAGATCCGCGCTCGTCGCGTCACAGGCGCATGCACACAACACCAACGCTCGGTCGCAACAGCTGTTAAGAACAGCCGTGAAGTAGCGCTCTTGCCTTACACATCGACAGCTCGCTAAGGAGGAATGAGAAAATGAAACTTATCCTTACTCGCGAAGTTACAAAGCTCGGTTCAGCCGGCGATGTAGTAACTGTTAAAGATGGCTACGCACGCAACTTCTTGTTGCCACGTGGCGTTGCAATCGCATGGTCACTTGGTGGCGAAAAGCAGATCGAAGGAATCCGTCGCGCTCGCGCTGCACGTGAAGTCCGCGATATCGATCACGCTAAAGAGATCAAGGCATCACTAGAAAAGGCAGCAATCACAGTTTCAGTTAAAGCTGGCACTGCAGGTCGCCTATTCGGTTCTGTCACAGATAAAGACATCGCAGCAGCTATCAAGGCAGCAGCAGGAGTCGATATCGACCGTCACAGCATCAAGACTGCTGGACATATCAAGAAGGCTGGCGAGCACACAGTTAAGGTCTCACTTGCACACTCAGTTGTTGCAACAGTGACCGTAAAGGTTGTCGCTGCTAAGTAATTTAGTTAAGAGAAAAGCCCGTCGCTTATGCGGCGGGCTTTTCTATTTAAACCGTTTATCACCCGGTTTAATGGTTGCAATCCTCTGGTTGAGCCTAGAAACTTAACCTATGAAGAAGATCTTGCTCTCACTCACTCTCGTTTTCACTTTGGTGACTCCAATTAGCGCACAGGCAGCGGTAAAAGCTGGAGCAAGTTGCAAAAAAGCAGGGCTAACATCAACGGTTGCAGGCAAGAAGTTCACGTGTGTAAAGAGTGGCAAGAAGTTGGTTTGGAATAAGGGTGCCGCTGTTGTTACAACCAATCCAGTTGAACCAGTTAAACCCGTAGCACCGGTTGCCCCCGCAGTACCCGCGATTGATCCAACTAAACCAAAGCAGGGTCAAAGCTGCCCAAAAAATTCTCAAGATGTCATCGGATATGACAATTCACTAAAGCTAGTTGCACTGATGTGTAATCAGTTCGATGACAGATATTTTCCACGTGCGGGAGCAGATGAGGTTGATCAAACCACAGGTAAATTCAAAAAAGGCCCTATGCAACAAACCACATCAATGATTGAGTGGAAAGAGCCTGTAGTAATAAGCACGCGCCCGAAAACCGAGATTACCAATTCGAGCTCACTAAGCGATATTTCTGCTTGCAAGATCCCTGATGCTGGCGCAGTTGGAGCAATGCCAATTTATAACCAGCACCACTTTATTTCAGGATTTGGCCTTTACGCAGAGAGAGCTCCATTAACTCGTGATCCTGTAATTCAATTTGTGACGATCGATTTTCCTGATTTACAAGGAAAGAGAACTCCGGCCGAAGACCTCAAAGAAGTCACCGATTTCCTTGGAAAATATTGGAGTTCTCAGGTTGTAAACCCAATCAAATTAGACTTTAGAATTCCTAACTCTTACATTCGGATGCCATTGAATGTCGTTGATTACTCGATGAATATTGATTTCTTTTCTCAACAATGGCGCCCAGATACAGCTTTCAATTACGTTCGCGCGGCAGTCAAAGTTGCCGACCCTGTGATTGATTTTTCCAAAGCAGATGTCATGGTGATTGCGGTTCCAGCAGAAGTAACACGTTCTCAAATAGCGGCCTTCATCGCCGAATCTAGCGAGGCACGACACCCAAATCAGGGATTTCAAACTTCTGAAAAGAAAATCATGAACACGCTCGTGATGGCAGGTGCTTCTGGTAGCAAGGATTATGAGTTACTAAACTGGGCGCATGAGTTAGGGCATAACTTTGGACTGACGGATATTCGAAATACGCAGAATAAAGCTATGCAGGATTCATCCGATCTTGGAATTTACGACCTCATGAATTCCATGCTTGCTCCCGAACTTTTAGCCTGGAATAGATTTATTGTTGGTGGCCTAAACGATAACCAAGTTCGCTGTGTGACATCTGGATCTTCGACGCATCTAATCAGACCAGTGGCAATGCCAAGCAAGGAAGAGAAGTTAGTCGTGATACCAACCGGGAGATTTACTGCAATTGCAGTAGAAAGCCGGAGAGCAATTGGTTTTGATGCGCCAATGGGCACAGCGAGCGAGGGCGTAATTGTTTATGAGATCGACACTACGGTTCCTTACGGGCTCTCAACAATGAAGTTAGTACCTCGAATTGGATCGACCGATAGACAATGGCGGCGAGATTCAGCGCTAAAGAGCGGAGATTCTGTCTCAACTCAAGGATGGAAGATATCTGTCGTTGAATCTGGAGATTTCGGTGATGTTGTAAAAGTTGAGAAAGCTGGTTGATTGAAAAAATCACTTAATCTCAGCAGTTGAGAAGTGAGAATTTACTTTCATGCACAGCCACCAGTGAGTGCTACCCCTTCCTGACCTGCGCTTTCCTTTAAATTGCGCCAAAAGTAAATAGTTACCCACACCCTGCACACAGGTATTTACACAGGAAAAGCCACTTATCCACCCCTTTATACACATCCTTATCCCCAGGTGCCTTCGCTTTTGTCAGTGCAAGATGGGAAGTTACACCCGTGAGTATCGCCGAACTACCTAATAGCTCTTCGCGAGCCAACGCCTCTTATAACAATGTGGGCGCCGAGTTCGAGCGCACACCGCCACAAGATTTAATCGCAGAACAATCTGTTCTCGGTGGAATGCTCTTATCAAAAGATGCAATTGCAGATGTCCTCGAAATTTTACGCGAACGCGATTTCTATCGCCCGGCGCACGAGTTAATTTACGATGCAATTCTCGATCTCTATGGTCGTGGCGAACCAGCGGACGCGGTCACAGTTTCTGCTGAGCTCACAAAGCGCGGCGACATCGCACGCGCAGGCGGCGCACCTTACCTACACACTTTAATTTCATCTGTTCCAACTGCAGCAAATGCAAGTTACTACGCAAAGATTGTTCGCGAACACGCGATTATGCGCCGCCTTGTTGAGGCCGGCACCAAGATTGTGCAACTTGGTTACAACGTCGAAGGTGAAGTAGATGATGCTGTTGATCAAGCGCAAGCCGAAGTCTATGCAGTTACCGAACGCCGTACCTCTGAAGACTATGTTCAGTTAGCAACGTTATTGCCTGAAGCGCTCGATGAGATCGAAGCGATTCAAAAGGGAACAGGCATCGAAGGCGTTAAGACTGGCTTCCGCGACTTAGATTTACTGACACACGGTCTGCACCCAGGAAACATGATTATCTTGGCAGCGCGTCCCGCGGTTGGTAAATCAACTCTCGGACTTGATATCGCACGACATGCATCAATTCACGATGGCAAAACTTCAGTTATCTTCTCGCTCGAAATGTCGCGCTCTGAAATCACGATGCGTATGTTGTCTGCCGAAGCGCGCGTTGGTTTAAATAATATTCGCGCCGGTCAATTAAGCGATGAAGAATGGTCGAAACTTGCGCGCCGAATGGGCGAAATTTCAGCGGCACCTTTATTTATCGATGACTCTCCAAACCTTTCAATGATGGAGATCCGCGCTAAAGCCCGCCGTTTAAAGCAGCGCCATGACCTCAAGTTAATTGTCATCGACTACTTGCAGTTGATGACTAGCGGCAAGCGCGTTGAGAACCGTCAGCAAGAAGTATCTGAATTCTCTCGCCACTTAAAACTTATGGCGAAAGAGTTAAATGTTCCAGTTATCGCGATCTCACAGCTCAACCGTTCACCAGAACAACGCTCAGATAAGAAGCCGATGCTTTCAGACCTGCGCGAATCAGGTTCTATCGAACAAGATGCTGACGTCGTTATATTGCTCCACCGCGATGATATGTATGACTCACAGAACCGATCAGGTGAAGCAGACTTAATCGTTGCTAAGCACCGTAACGGTCAGACCAAGACGATCACAGTTGCTGCACAACTTCACTTTGCACGCTTTGCAGATATGGCGCCAAGTGCTGGAGCCGGTCGCGACTTCACTGCGCCGCAAGAACCACAAGATGGCGCTTGGAACGAATAAAGTTATTTAGCGTTTGTCTTGGCACGATCGGCTATATAGATACCGATTAATACAATAAATCCACCAAATAATTGAATCGCTGTCCATGATTGCGATAACCAGATCCAAGCAAATACTCCTGCGATTACCGGTTCAAGCATTCCGATAACGCTAGATGTCGATGCGCTTAACCTGCGAATACCACCAACCACAAATAGATATGGAACCAAGGTTCCGAAAATAATTATGTAGGCGATCAATAACCAACCTGGTGCGCTGAAATCAGAGAACCGGCCCTGCAAATTAATCTCAGTTGTGAAAATCGCTGTAGGAAAATTCCAGATCGGCAGCACTAGAGACCAGAAAAACCCTGCGACTCCCATGCCCCAAACGACCATCGCTTGCGCTGACCGCTTTGTACCTTGTGATTGACTCATTAAGAAGTAAACAGCCAAAGCTAAAGCTGCGCCAAGTGCGCCCAAAGTTCCTAACAAATCAAAGACAAAACCTTGCCAGGCTTTTGCAACCAAGATCAAACCAAGTAAGGAGAGCGCAATCGCTACCCACATATCTTTAGCAACTACTGATTTACGAACAAATTTGATCCAGAGAACAATCCAAATTGGCGCAGTAAATTCAATGATCAGCACCAAGCTCAGTGGAACACCACGTGAGATTCCGATGAAGTATCCGAGCTGCACCATCGCGTAACCAAATACCCCATAGAAAATGAGAGTCGGAATTTCACGACGTTCGGCCTTTAGGGAATTTCGATCCTGAATAAAGGTAATAAGAAAGAGAAGGAAGAAGGTCCCGAGCGCGCGCACTTGGGCCAGGCGGAAGGTAGTCATATGGTCAAGGACCAAGGTGACGATTACTCCGTTAAGAGAAAAGAAGATCGCACCTATGACTAGGTATAACTCGCCCCGATGCTTATTTAGCATTGGGTGAGCCTATCTCAACTTAGTTATACGCCTAATTAGCAAAAATTATTTAGAAGGCGTTTTCGGAGATATCCATGATCGAATTATCGGTGGCTTCAACGATCTTACGATCAGCGGTGATATGTGGCAGATAATTAGTCACAAAGAACTTCGCTGATGCGATCTTGCCGGTGTAGAAATCGGCATCTTTTGCAGATGCGCTTGGCAAACGCTCAGCAGCGATATCTGCTTGGCGTAGCAATAACCACGATGTGATGATGTCACCGACTGCCATCAATACGCGCGATGTATTTAAACCAACTTTGTAAATCTCTGGCGCTAATTCTTGTGATGCCATGGCATGTCCAACAAGAACGCCAACCATGCCATTTAGATCACCGAGAGCTTTAAGAAGCGCTTGTTTCTCATCTTGATGTGCGCCGCCTGCTTCGGCGAAAGTTTGAATCTCTTTTCCGAGAAGGCCAAGTGCTTTTCCGCCATCTTTAACAACTTTACGGAAGAAGAAATCAAGGCCTTGGATCGCGGTTGTGCCCTCATACAAAGTATCGATCTTGGCATCTCGAACATATTGTTCAAGCGGCCAATCTTGGGTAAAGCCTGCACCACCAAATGTTTGCAGAGATTCGGTACCAAGAAGTGTCCAAGATTTTTCAGAGCCGTAACCCTTAACAACTGGCAGCAAGAGATCGTTAAGCGCTTCCATTGTTTTAACTTTTGCCTCATCTCCAGCTGCGCGAGCGAGTTCAATTTCATCCTGAATAGTTGCGGTGTAAAGCACTAGTGCGCGCATACCTTCGGAGTATGACTTCTGCACCATCAGTGAACGACGTACATCTGGGTGATGAATAATCGTTACGCGTGGGCTCGCCTTATCGTTCATAACCTTCATATCGCCGCCTTGTACGCGGGTTTTCGCATAGCTAAGCGCTTGCTGATATCCAGCAGATAAAGTTGCAATTGCCTTTGTACCAACCATCATGCGCGCAAATTCAATAACCTTAAACATCTGTGCGATACCTTCGTGGACTTCACCTAACAAATAACCAACGGCAGGCTCTTTCTCACCAAGATTTACTTCACAAGTTGCAGAAACGTTTAGTCCCATCTTGTTTTCAAGTGAGGTAACAAAAACGCCGTTGCGCTTTCCGAGATCACCGGTCTTTAGATCAAACATAAATTTAGGAATTAAGAAAAGTGACAACCCCTTAGTTCCTGGACCGCCACCTTCGCGACGAGCAAGAACGAAGTGCATTACGTTCTCGTAGAAGTCTGCATCACCTGATGTGATGTAGCGCTTGGAGCCAGTGATATGCCAAGTTCCGTCTGCTTGTTGCACAGCCTTGGTGCGACCTGCGCCAACATCTGAACCAGCATCTGGTTCTGTTAACTGCATCGTTGCGCCCCAGTGGCGATCAACCATTAACTTCGCCATCTGCTTCTGATCTTGCGTACCCAACACATATGCAACTTGGGCAAAGGCATAACCAGATGCGTAGATATGAATTGCAGGGTTTGAACCTAAAACCATTTCGGCAATCGCCCAACGAACTGCTGCGGGAACTTTTGTTCCGCCTAAATCAACTGGCGCATCAAGTCGCCACCATTCGCCATCGATATAAGCTTTGTAAGATTTTTTAAAGCTTTCCGGAAGAGTGACATTTCCGGTTTCTTTATTGAGAATTGCACCTACGCGATCGCCTTCAACGAAAGATTCGGCGAGATCGTTCTCAGTTAAACGCTTCATCTCCTCCAACATCCCCATCGCAGTTTCGCGATCGAGTTCGCTAAAGATGGAAGTTCCCAGCACTTTCTCGGTTTGGAAGAGGTCAAAGAGGCAGAATTCGATATCGCGCAGGTTGGCGTTGTAATGGCTCATGGGCAAATAATGCTACCCACCAGTAACTTACGCAAGCCCTAACTAAGCGTTTCTACCGCGGTCATATAGGCTCACGCCGTGCTTCTAAGTGATCGCGATATCCGCTCTGAAATCAACGCCGGCCGCGTCGCCGTCGAACCATTCGCTGAGGCGATGATCCAACCTTCATCGGTTGATGTTCGCCTCGATAAATTCTTCCGCGTCTTTGAAAACCATAAGTACTCAGTTATCGATCCATCGATCGAACAAGCCGAGCTAACTCGCGAAGTCGTTGCCGAAGGTGGCGAAGCCTTTATCTTGCACCCAGGCGAATTCGTTCTCGCCAGCACCTACGAAGTAATCACCTTGCCTGATGACATTGCAGGTCGCCTCGAAGGAAAATCTTCACTTGGCCGCCTTGGTTTGCTTACACATTCAACTGCCGGCTTTATCGATCCGGGATTTTCTGGACACATCACGCTTGAACTCTCCAACGTGGCAAATCTGCCGGTAAAGCTATTCCCAGGAATGAAGATCGGCCAGCTCTGTCTGATCAAACTCTCATCTCCTGCTGAGCATCCATACGGCAGCGAGAAATACGGCTCGAGATATCAGGGCCAGCGTGGACCAACCGCTAGCCGCTCCTTTATGAACTTTCATCAGAGCAAGATCAATTAATCCAGATTAAACTCATCCACAGTAAACTAGTAAAGGGAATACAACCTTTACCTAAGGGGTTTAATCAACTATGGAAATCATAATTGCGCTCGCCGTTGTTGGCTTACTAGCTCTCTTCTTTATCGCTCAATACAACCGACTCATCCGCTTAAATATCAGCGTTGATGAATCATTTGCTCAGATCGAAGTTCAGTTAAAGCGCCGCTCTGACTTAATTCCAAATTTAGTTGAAACCGTTAAAGGTTATGCCGCACACGAACAAGGCACTTTTGATGCCGTTGTCACAGCGCGCGCAAAGGCGACCACTGCTTCAGGTGTTGCTGATGTTGCAGCCGCTGACGGTATGTTGACGCAAGCGCTCCGCGGTTTGCTCGCAGTTGCTGAGGCTTACCCAGATCTCAAAGCTTCATCAAACTTCTTATCTCTACAAGAGGAACTTTCAACTACTGAAAATAAAGTTGCCTTCTCACGTCAGTTCTACAACGATAATGTTCGTAACCTCAACACCGCAGTAAAAACCATCCCTACCAACTTTTTCGCAGGTTTTGCCAAGGTTACAGAGCGCGAATTTTATGAAGTTACAGATCCACAAGATCGCAACGTTCCAAAGGTAACTTTCTAACAAGCAATGGCAATAAATGATTTTCGCGCCCAGCAGAGCGCAAATAAAGGAAAGACCTATTTCCTTCTTGCCTCAATGGGTTTGCTCACCGGACTTGTTGCATATGCCGCGCTAACTTACTTCGGCGCTGGCACATCAACTTTCATGGTGCCACTTGCAGTTGGTATTTCACTGATTGGCGTCTGGGGCTCTTATTACGGCTCAGATAAATTAGTTTTAAAGATGACTGGCGCAAAGTTAATTCAGCGCGAAGATAACCCCGAACTCTTTAACGTAATTGAAGAAGTTGTAATAGCAAGTGGACTACCAATGCCACAGGTTGCAATCGTGGTCGACACTGCGCCAAATGCATTTGCAACAGGGCGCGATCCCGATCACGCACTTATTGCCTTTACTACGCGCATTCTCGAAGTTATGGATCGTGACGAGCTGCAAGGAGTTATCGCTCACGAGATGGCGCACGTTGCCAATCGCGATACTTTAGTTTCAGCAGTTGCTGCAACAACTGCAGGTGCAATTGCAATTTTGAGCGATTTCCTAATGCGCATGATGTGGTTTGGTGGCGGCCGTCGCGATCGCGATAGCAACGCAAACCCAGTACTTCTTATCGTTTCACTCTTCGTTTTAATCCTGGCGCCAATTGCGGCAACGCTACTTAAGAGCGCAATTTCACGCCGCCGTGAATCACTCGCTGATGCCACTGCAGTTTCATTTACTCGCAACCCCGCTGGTCTTCGCAAAGCACTTGAAGTGCTTGCGGCAGATTCAACGGTCGTGCATCAAAAATCAAATGCGGTTGCTCATATCTGGATTGAATCACCGCTAGATGGCAAGGCAGTTTCCAAGATGTTCTCTACCCACCCACCAATCGAAGAGCGCATCGCAACTCTTCGCGCGATGGAGTCTTTAGGAAACTAGCTACCTAAAGGGAAGAAGAGGGTAAATACAGCGCCTTTTCCTTCTTCGGATTCAACGCTTACTTGACCTGCATGGGCGCGCATAACCGCATCAACAATGGAAAGTCCTAAACCGGTTCCTTCACCATCTGTGCGAACGCGTGATGCATCGGCGCGATAGAAGCGTTCAAAGATTCGCTCTTGATCACTCTTTGATAAGCCTGGTCCATTATCTGCAATACGGATACGAACGCCATCGGTATCTTGCTTGACCGAGACATCGATAATTGTTCCAGCAGGTGTGTGAGTACGCGCATTTGCAAGTAAGTTAGCGACCACTTGATGGATACGATCGTTATCGCCAAGGGCGTAAATCTCTTCGCCTTGCCCAACAAAGTTAACAGTGTGATTTGGTCCTGCGGCACGAGCTGAGGCAACAGCATCAGAGACAATTTTCGTTAGATTTACTGGTTCGGATTTCATCTCGCGTGATTGATCAAGGCGTGCCAAGAGAAGCAGATCTTCAACAAGTGAACCCATTCGCTTTGATTCGTTTTCGATACGACCGATTAGCTCTTTCGTCTTCTCTTCACCAGTAACTGCTCCTTGGCGGTGTAGTTCAGCAAAGCCGCGGATAGCGGTAATTGGCGTACGAAGTTCGTGTGATGCATCGGCAACGAAACGACGTAACTTTCGTTCGCTTTCTAGTCTCACAGCGAAGGATTCTTCAATGCGACCCAACATCGTATTCAGCGTACTTACCAAGCGACCGACTTCGGTATTTGGTTTTACATCCGGCAAACGCGCTGTGAGATCGCCTTCAGCGATACGTTCGGCAGTCTCCTCAACATTTGCAAGCGGTCTTAGCCCAACGGTTATTACTTTTCGTGAGGCAAGTGCGATGAAAAAGATCATCACTAGCCCAATAAGAATAAATAACCCTTGCAAACGAGCCAAGATGCGATCGATATCTTCAAATGAATGTGCGACAACTACGCGTCCAAAACCAGATGGAAGAGTTCGGGAGAGAACCCGAAAATCATGTTCGTCAGTTTCGATCGTAAATGGGCGATCCCCATATTTTGCGGTCTTTTCTGGAGTAATTGCACTCAAATAACTAGTGATCTCAGTGGCATTTAAATCTCCACCAATTTGGCCTAGAACAATTCCTGCTGGCCCAATTAACGTTACTGAAGTCGCAGTTGGAATGCTGCGCAGTGGGCGCACCTGCATTGTGCGAGCTTCGTTGTCGCTGAAATCATCGTCATCAGATTCAATTCCGGCACGTTCAAGTCGTGGAATGGATCCACCAGCGACACTTAAAAGTTCGTTATCGACTTCTTGAGTTAAGTAAGTTCGAAGAAGCGTTTGTGCGGCGATATCAGATGCCACAACACCTAGCGTTGAGAGCAGAACCACACCTAAGGTCAGGCGGTTGAGCAGACTCCAACTAGAAAGCGATGGCATTCCTCATTCTACTTCGCGGCAGGCAAGCGCAGGCGGTAACCAACGCCGCGAACAGTATGAATAAGTGGTGGATCGAAGACATCGATCTTCTTGCGCAAGTAAGAGATATAAGTTTCGACGATTCCAGCATCACCGCGGAAATCGTATTGCCATACATGATCAAGGATTTGAGATTTAGAGACAACGCGATCAGCGTTAATCAAGAGATAGCGAAGGAGTTGAAATTCAGTCGGTGACATCTCAAGTAAAACCCCACCGCGGCGAACCTCGTGAGTTGCCTCATTTAGTTCTAGATCAGCAAAACGAATTTTTTCATCATCAGTATTTATCTCAGCAACACCGATTCGACGCAAAAGCGCACGCAGACGCGCGACAAGTTCTTCCAGGCTAAATGGTTTGGTCATGTAATCATCGCCGCCGATTGTTAACCCAGCGACTTTATCTTCCATGCCATCTTTTGCGGTTAAGAAGAGCACTCCAATATTTAAACCTTCGCTGCGTAATTGGCGACAGACTTCAAAACCATCTGAATCTGGAAGCATCACATCGAGTACGACTGCTTGGGGTTTAAATTCTTCAGCAACTGTTAACGCTTCAGAGCCGGTAGCAGCGGTGCGCACATCAAAACCGACGAAGCGCAGGCTTGTTGAGATTAGATCGCTGATACTGGATTCATCATCAACGACGAGAATTCGGTAATTGGTGTTATCAGAGCTCTTAGGCATGGTTCGAGAATGCTCTCATGGCCTGAGAAAAGGCTGAGAAAAGGTGTAAAAAAGAGG
>Ga0208596_1000478_pt1 | contig 12327 bp, 11 predicted proteins | sample LakMenEpi12Jul11_FD_150686 | JGI IMG/M metagenome (GOLD analysis project Ga0208596, IMG submission 150686) | Freshwater microbial communities from Lake Mendota, WI - 12JUL2011 deep hole epilimnion (SPAdes) | ecosystem: Environmental > Aquatic > Freshwater > Lake > Epilimnion/Euphotic zone ...
CCGCCCGAGCCAGTGGCTCGCCGCGATCCTGGGCACGATCGGTTGGTACGACCGGCACCGCAAGGCGCCGGGGTCTGCGGAGCCGCCGAGGATCCGCTAGGCGGGGCGGTCTCTCAAGATCGCCAGTCGAGCGCGAGCGTCGCGCCGCGTGACGCCATCATCCAGAGTCCGACATGGTGCGCCGCGCGGCGATCGTGCCCGGGCGCGTCGAAGGTCTCGCAGTCGGAGACGAGCGCGATGATGTCGAGCGCAAGGATCGACGCGACGGTCTCCTCTCGGGTGGCATCCGGCGGCGCGAACAGCGCGTGGTTGCGCGCGGACAGCATCGTCAGCACGAAGTCCGCGACGCAGATGTCCGTGCAGTCACCCACCACCAACAGGCGGCGTACGCCCGTCGAGCGCATCCAGTCTACGACGGCGTTCCGGCCCGTGCGGCGATCGATCCCGCCCACGAAACCGTTGATGCAGTCCTTGCGGACGAGCGTGACCTGAGGGGCACGGGTCATGTCCTCGAGGAGCGGATCGATCTCCTCTTCGCCGGTGCCGATCACGCCGTGCGGCGGATAGGGCGGCTCGGGGATGTCCGCGTGATGCGTGTCGAGGAAATACAGCGTATGCAGCCGTGCGCCCAGCGCCTCGGTCAGGCGCCGGTGTGTCGCTGCGATGCGCTCCACCATGGGGACCATATGCACCGGATCGGCGAGGTTGCCGCGGCGCGTGAAGCCCACCGACGCATCGACGATCACCAGCCCGACCGGGAAGTCGCCATCGAGAGTGACGACAGGCGTGAGCGGGAGCGGCAGCAGGGTCGCAAGGTCGGTCATCGGGGCCTCCAAGGGGCGTCAGCCGTCGAGTCTGCGGATCAGTTCGATGAGGGATGCCGTCAGCGCCAAGCCGGTCGGACGCTCGTGGTCGATCGCCTGGACGGCACGCTGTCTGGCTTCTTCGAGGGCGATACGTGATACGGCTTCCGGTCGGTCGGTGGAAGGCGCACGTCCCGACCATACGCGCTGCAGCAGCGGCTCACCGTCCGGCGGAGGGGTTTCATCCGCGAGTCCGACATGGATCCGGTCATCCGGGGTACGCCACGCTTGCAGCCGCCCCGGCAACGATGCCTTGTCGGATCCCCGCGACAGCTTCATGGTGGGTTTGCCACCGATCTCGGAGAGCTTTGCCACGGCGCCCACGCCGGTCGGTGCATCCGGGCTGCAGACGATCCTTTCGCCGACGCCGTACAGGTCCACGGGTGCCTTGGCGAGCGCCGTGATGCCAACCTCGTCGAGACCCGAGGACACCACGATCTTGGCTTGGTGCGCGCCGAGGCTGTCCAATAGTCCGCGCGCCGCTGCGATCGACCCAAGATCGACGTTGGAGTCGAGACGGATGCCCGCCAGTTTGCCGTCGGTCGCCGCCACGGCGGCCCGGATGCCGGTGTCCGCTCCGAAAGGGTCGTAGGTATCGACCAGATGGATGTCTTGACCGGGGTAGGAACGATGCAGGGCGGCGAAGAAGGCGCGCTCGGTGTCGGCGACCGCGAGATCGGATCGTTCCCAGGCCTGGACCGCGAAATGATCCATCGTCCCGACGCAGGGTACGCCGAAGCGTCGCCAGGCCTCGACATTGGAGGTGCCCGAGCAACCGGCGAGGTAAGCGGCGTGGGCCGCATCCACGGCCGCATCGGGATGGACCCGCCGCGTCCCGAACTCGAGCACCCCGCGCCCCTGGTGTCGCGCGGCTGCCGCGACAAGGGCGGCTTTGGTGGCCACCATCGTCCCGTGGTTGATCAGGGAGAGGAGCGGTGTCTCGATGAGTTTGGCGGACAGCAGCGAACACTTCACCGAGAGGTAGGGGACGTAGGCCGATGGTCGCACCCTATTGAACTCGACCGGGCGTCCCGCGGTGTCCAGCGTGGGCCCTGAAAGCAGAAGACTGCCGTCCAAGGGGGCACGGATCTCACCCTCGAACCGCCATCTCTCCAGACTGTCGCGAAGCTGTCTCCCGGCCGGCGAGAGCAGCGCGGGTCCGAGCAGCGGATGGTCGTCGAGGGCTGCCAGGTCGGAGGGAGAGAAGCGCAACGACGAGAGCGTCTCGAGCGAACGCCCCAGCATGGACTGCAGCAGGAACGGGCGCGCGGGGCCATGGCTGGGATCTTCCCTCATGGGTAGCCGACGCGAGAAGAAGTCGAAGACGACTGGTGCCTCCAAAAGCCCCGCCTCGGCATGGGGGACCAAGGAAGTCAGTTGGTAGAGATCTACGCCGAGAGCGGTGGTCACGCGGCAAGTCTATTCGGGCGGCACCGTCTGGTGTGTTACAGGGACGGCAGCGACGCGCTGCCCGGAGGTCTCAGCCGCCCGCGTCGATCAGCGCGCGCACCTGCGCGTAGAACGCCTCTCGGGCCTTGGACTCCGGGCCGAGCGAGGCGCGGGTCCAGTTGGAGTTGCTCGCGATCACGAGTCGCCGCTGCGGGTCGATGTAGATGCCCTGCCCGAAGATGCCCTGCGCGGCGACCGAGCCGTCATCGTAGGTCCACCACTGGAAGCCGTAGCCGCGGCCGGGCGCGCCGATGTCTTTTTGCTTGCGGGTCGCTTGCGCGAACCAGTCGGGCGGTACGACGGGCTGGCCGCCCGCTGCGCCGTTCGCCAGCACGAAGAGCCCGAAACGCGCGAAGTCGCGCGTCGAGGCCTGCAGGCAGCAGCCCGCGATCTCGTGGCCCGTACGGCCGAGCAGCCAGGTGGCCTCGGACTCCATCCCCGCCGGGTGCCAGATCTTCTCCTGCAGGTACTGCGCGAGCGGCTTGCCCGTTGCAGAGGACACCAGCACGCCGATGAGGTTGGTCTCGCCTGTGTTGTAGTTCCAGACTTCGCCGGGCGGATGCGCGCGCGGGAGCTTGCGCAGGTAGCTCACCGTCGCGTCCATGCCGGACTCCGGCGTCGCGTTGTTGAACTGCGCGACATCCGCCTTGGGGTCCTCGTAGTCCTCGTTCCACCGGACGCCTGAGCTCATGGTCAACAATTGACGCACGGTGACTTCGTCGTACGCCGAGCCGCGCAGGCCGGGGATGTACTGGCTGACCTTGTCCTCGAGGCTCTTGATGTGGCCGTCCTGGATCGCCGCGCCGACCAGCGTGGACGTGAAGGACTTGGCCACCGAGAAGCTCGTCCAGCGGCCTGCGGCATCGAAGCCGAGGCCGTAGCGCTCGAAGCGCACCCGACCATCCTGCAGGATGACGAGACCTGCGGTGTTCTGCGTGCGCATGTGCTCGTCGATGCCGGGGATCTCGAGCGGCTGGCCGGCGGGCAGCGGCATCGGTGTGGGCGAGGCCGTGACGGGAGAGGCCTTGGCGAGCACCGGCATCCGGTCCATCGCGCGGAACGCCGCCTCGCGCTGGCCTTGCTTCCAACTGAGCACATCGCGGTCCGTGGGGAGGGCGGCCAACAGGCCGCGCGTTTCCTTGTCGAGGCTGGCATACCAGGCGCCGCCTGCGACGACGAGGGCGCCGAACGCGGCGAGGACGATGTTCCGGGTACGCATGTCCGCTCCTCCCTCAGCTCTTGGCCAGCAGCGTGAAGTGTTCGACCGACGGCGGCGCCGCGAAGAACGGGCCGATGATCGCGCGCCATTCCGGGAACAGCGGCCCACCCCGGAAGCGCTCCGTATGGTCCTCGAGCGTCTCCCAGAAGATCATCAGCACATAGCGCTCTGGGCTCTCGATGCCTTTGTTGATCTTCCAGCCGCGGCAGCCTTCGGCCCGCGACATGACGGTGCGCAGCGCGCGCAGCAGGGCCTCATCGAACTCGGCCTGCCGGCCGGGTTGGATGCGCAGTTCCGCGACTTCAAGGATCATGGGCGGCACCTTCGGACGAGGATTGTCATCGGGGCGAAGTATCGGCGAGTATCCGTTGCCATGCACCTGTCATCGCTCTGCCGGCTGCTTCGTCCCGCGCTCTTGGCGTCGGTCGGGCTGTTCGCATCCACGCCGGCTCCCGCCGTCGCCCAGGAGGGCCGGTGCAGCCTGATCCGTGACGACGACCTGCGCGCCGGATGCCGCGCGGGATCGCGCTAGGGCGCCCGGGGAGGGTCCACAGATGGAACTGAAGCGGTTGCTGGGGGCACTGGCGTTCTACGGCCGGTTCACCTTGAGTTTCACGCAGGTGGGTCATGCGGTGCGCAGGCTGGCTTGGTCGCGCTTCACGCCGGACTTGCGCGGCCAGCATTGGCTCGTGACCGGGGGTTCCGGTGGCCTCGGTCGGGCGATGACCCTCGCCGCGCTGCGAGCCGGCGCCACGGTGACCGTGGCGGCGCGCAACCCCGACCGCTTGCGCGAGATCGCGGCGGAGGCTGCGGCGGACGGTCTGGCGGGACTCGATACGGAGCGCTGCGATTTCACGTCCACCGCCGATACGGCCCGTCTCGCGGCGCGTCTCGTCGCGCAGGGGCGCCGGATCGATGCGCTCATGAACAATGTCGGCGTGCTCAACGATGCGCTCGTCGTCACGTCGGAGGGGCGCGAGGCATCCTTCGTCTCCAACCTCCTGTCGCATTACCAGTTGACCGAGGCCTTGATCGACGGTGGTCAGCTTGCCTCTGGAAGCGTGGTCGTCAACGTCACCTCGGGCGGCGGCTATGCGGTGCCGCTCACGATCGCGATGCTCGATGTCACCGACCCGGCCCGCTACAACGGCACCGCCGCGTACGCTTTCCACAAGCGCGCGCAGATGGCGCTGAACCAGCACTGGCGCGACGCCCATGGCGGGCGTGGCATCGAGTTCTACGTGATGCATCCGGGGTGGGCCGACACCGCCGGTGTCCAGCGCTCGCTGCCGCGTTTCCGCAAGGCCCTGCGCCCCATCCTGCGCGACGGAAAGTCCGGCGCGGATACCGCGGTCTGGCTCGCCGCGACGCGCCCTGCGCAGCGGATCCACGACGGGGTCTGGTTCGACCGCAAACTGCGCCCGGCGCATGTCTATGGGCACACGCGTCAGACACCGGACACGCCGGCGTCGCTCGCGGACTTCCTGCGTTCGGCGCTCGACAAAGGCCCGGCCTGAATGTCGGAGAATGCGGCCGCCTTGGAACTTCCCCGGTCCGGATGCGTCAATGCCAGCGTGCACCTCCGGTGCACTTGCCCCGCCTCCCCAGAGCCCAGTCCCCAGATCCCCTCAGGAGCCCGACGATGAACACCGCCGAGCAGCGCGCCATCCTCAACATCATGGTCCAGGCGGCTTTGGCCGACGGCACCAAGTCCGACACCGAGCGGACGGCCGTGCGTGACGCCGCCGAATCGCTGGCGGGTGAGGGCGGCACGGCGCTGGCAGGCGTCTACCAGGATGTCCTGCTCAAGCGCGTGACGCTCGCTGATGCCGCACAGGCCCTGCAGTCGACCGAGCACCGCCAGCTCGCCTACGAGATGGCGGTGTGCGTCTGCGACGCGGACGGGGTGCAGGACGCGCCGGAGCGCGCCTTCCTCGCCGAGCTGCGCCGCACGCTCGGTCTCGAGGGCGATGCCGTCGCCACCGAGGCGGCCGCACGCGCCGATGCGATCGCCGAGGCGGCCTACCGGCCCTCCGGGGCGTCTGTTGCCGCTGCAGCGGCCGCTGCGACGGCCGCGGTCGTCGCCACCTCCGCAGCGACCGCGGCGCCTGCCGCCGCCGCCCGCGTCGCGAGCCGCGTGCCCGATGCCGAGCTCGACAAGTCCATCCTCAACTACGCCATCCTCAACGGTGCGCTCGAGCTGTTGCCGCAGTCCTGGGCGTCGATGGCGATCATCCCGCTGCAGGTGCGCATGGTCTACAAGATCGGCCAGGCCCACGGCGTGAACCTCGACCAGGGCAGCATCAAAGAATTCATCGCGACGGTCGGCGTCGGCCTGACCTCGCAGTACGTCGAGCAGATCGGTCGCAAGCTGATCGGTGGCCTGCTCGGCAAGGTGGCCGGACGCACCGTCGGCGGTCTCGGACGCGCCGCGACCGGGGTGGCGTTCTCCTTCGCGACGACCTACGCGCTCGGGCAGCTCGCCAAGCGCTATTACTCGGGCGGCCGGGTGATGTCGACGGACCTGCTGCGCAGCACCTTCCAGGACCTGCTGGCTTCGGCCAAGCGCCAGGAGCAGCAATACCTGCCGGCGATCCGTGAGCGCGCGACCACGCTGACGCCGACCGAGGTCATCGACCTTGTGAAGCGCTGACGCGGCGCGGTCCGGGCCGATCCGGCCCGGCGAACGGCCGGGGTCGCCTGTCAGTGGTGATGATGCGGCGCCGCATCCGGCTTCTTGGCCGGTGCCGGTGCCGCCGCGCCCATCGCCTCGACCCGGAACTGCGTCGTGACGGCGCCCGCCTTCTCGAACTTCAAGGTCACCGGGAAAGACTGGCCGGCGGCGAGCGGCGCCTTCAGTTGCATGAACATCAGGTGCAGCGAGCGCGGCTTGAGCTCGACCCGTGCGCCCGCCGGCACGGCGAGGCCGTCCGCGAGCTGGCGCATGCGCATCACGCCGTCTTCCATCTTCATGTCGTGAATCTGGACCTCGGCGGCGACGGGGCTCGTCGCCGATACCAGGCGGTCGTCGGTCTTGCCGGCGTTGACGATCGTCATGAAGCCGCCGCCGACGGTCTGCGCGGCTGCAGTGGCGCGCGACCAACCGTTCTCGATGCTGATCGGACCTGCGGCGTGGGCGGGTCCCGTATGCCCGAGCGCAAACAGCGCGAGGAGTGTCATGACGCGGGTCGAGGCGAAACGGTTCATGCGGGTTCTCCGTGACGGAAGTGAAGCAGGCCATCTGTCGTGGGCAAGGATCCGCAGCGAAGGAGGCGACCTTGAACCCTCTTCAATCTGACTGTTATATGATACGCCTTGTCATGAGCTCGCTGCTGAACCGGCTGCGTTCCCATCGGCGGTCCGCCATCGTTGCGGTGCTGCTGGGCGTCCTGCTGCGCGGGCTCATCCCATCGGGTTTCATGCCGTCGCACTCGGCCGACGGGCTGACGATCACCATCTGCTCGGGGACGAGCAGTTACGCTGTCGAACTCCCGGTCGACGGTGGCGGCACCGGCACCGCGGCCTTCCCGGACGGGCACGCTTGCGTGTTCGGGTCGATGGTGTCCGCTGATCCGTCGTCCCCCTACGCCAAGTCTCCGCCACCGGTCATCGCCGCGTACCGCTTGCCGGAGCCCGTCTCCGTCGGTGCTGATGCCCGGCTGCCGCTTCTCTCGGCTCCTCCGCTTCCCGCGCGCGGCCCCCCTTCCCAGGCCTGACCCGAGTCCGGGTCTTTTGATGTCCGCCGTCGTTGCTCGATCCATCCGGATCGAGCGATCCCGTCAGTCCCTGCGCCTGGGAGTGTTCCATGTCCCCGTTCCTGCCATCGATCGCGGCAACCTTGGTCGTTGCCGCCCCGTCCGTCGTTCCTGCTGATCTCGACGATCCTTCCGATGCCTCGACGGAGGAGCAGACCGTCCTCGTCGTGGGCCAGCGCGATGCCCCGATGACCGTCGTGCCCCGCGGTCTCGCCGTATCCTTGGGCGCGGAACAGTTCGATGCGGTCAACGCGCTCAATGTTGAAGACCTGATGAAGTACGCACCGAACTTCTTCGTCCGCAAGCGTTTCGCCGGCGATGACAACGCGGTCGTCGCGCTGCGCGGCGCCAATACCGTCCAGAGCGCCCGCACCATCGTCCTCGTCGACGGATTCCTGGTGTCGAATTTCCTTGGGAACCGCTGGGATTTCCCGCCCAAGTGGAACGTGGTCGGACCGGCTGAGGTGCAGCAGTTCGACATCGTCTACGGTCCGTACTCGGCCCGCTACAACGGTCATTCGATGGGCGGAATCGTCTCGGTGACGACCCGCGACCCCGGGGTCACCTCGGCCTATGTGGTCGGGCAGCGCATGGTCATGCCGTTCGCCGAGTATGGTTTCGACCAGACCTTCACGGGCTTCAGCGGCGAGGCCGGCGTCACCTGGAAGCCCGAGGCCTCGCCGTGGTCGTTCCGCTTCAGCGTGCGACATTTCGAGAACACCGGACAGTCGATGACCTACAACCTGCTGACGCCCGCGAGCGGCAGTGCGACCCCGGTCGTCGGAGCGTTCGTCGAACCGCAGCTGGCGACCCCGGTGTTTGGTGCCGCCTCGCCCGTGGATGTGGTGCAGGACCAGGCGCGCGCGCGGGTCGCGTACGAGACGGAGTCGGGCTGGAAGCTCGAGGCGCTCGGGCTGGTCTGGCTCAGCGAGCAGGAGCTGTATGACACGCGCAGCTGGCTGACCCATGCCACGACCGGTGCGCCGGTGTTGCAGGGACGGGTCGGTTTCGGCGGTCGCACCTGGAACGCGACCGGACTCACGCTCTCACGCAGCGAGCGTATGGAGTACCTTGCCGGCTTCAAGGCGACAGGCGACCTCGGCGGGTGGGAGACGGCCGTCAACCTGTCCCGTTTCTGGATCGCCGACTGGGATGCGCGCACCTCGCGTGATTTCGTGTCTGGGTTGGCCGATGGCAGCGGCACACAGACGCTGAGTGACACGCCGGGGTGGTACGCGGCTGAGCTCTCGTTCAGTCGCGGTTTCGGATCTCATCGGTTCGCATTCGGGGCTGGTGGCAGCCTCTACGAGACAGCGAGCGACACCCGGACGACCACGAACTGGCGGACGGCGGCGACGCCGGCTTTCTCTGCAGCGACCTACGGGAAGACGCGGAACTGGGGGCTTTGGGCCGAGGACGAGTTCGATGTGGGTGCGTGGCGGGTGACGGCTGGCGCCCGGGTCGATGGCTGGCAGGCATTCGATGGCGGCATCGCGAAGGCGTATGCGGGCATGCGTGTCGATGACCGATATCTTGACCGCAGTGACCGGTCATTCAGCCCGAAATTGAGCGCTACGCGGCGACTTGGCGACGCGTTTGACCTTCAGGTGAGCCTCGGTCAGGCCACCCGTTTCCCGACGGTCGGTGAGCTGTTCCAAGGCCGCTTCGACGACATCACCCAAGCGATCGATCCGCAAAGCTTCGATCCTGATCTGCGCGCCGAGCGTTCGGACGACCTCAACCTCATGCTGCGGCATCGCGGGGTGACCACGCGCACCACGGCGAGCGTCTTCCTGCAGGACATCGAGGATGCGATCTTCAGCTTCAGCGGTCTCAACCAATTCGGGACCGTGGTCTCCGGATACAAGAACGTCGACCGCGTCCGTCAGTACGGCCTCGAGCTGATCTTCGAGGCCGACGGGTTCCTGATGGATGACCTCGACCTCGACGCCAACGTCGCTTGGACCAGCGCCAAGACCGTGCGCAATACGGCCGATGTCCGGGCGGAAGGCAAGCAGTTCCCTCGCATCCCGGAGTGGCGCGCGAACGGGAACCTGCGCTATCGCGTCCTCGAGCCGGTCAAGGTCTCGTTGGGGTGGCGCTACGCCTCCCGCCCGAACTCCGATCTGCTCGGCCTCGTCCGCGGTGGTGCCTACGGATTCCAGACCGAGTACTTCACCGTGGATACGCGGGTCTCATGGGACATCACGCCGACGCTGCAGCTCAATGCCGGTGTCGACAATGTCCTCGATGACCAGGCCTATGTCTCGCATCCGTTGCCGCAACGGACCTGGGTTTTCGACCTGAAGGCGAGGTGGTGAGCCATGGCTGTCGCGACCGGCTCCAACGGGCTCTACCGGACGCTTTGGCGTTGGCATTTCTATGCCGCGCTGTTCGTCGTGCCGCTCGTGGTGATCCTGTCTCTGACCGGATCTGTCTACCTCTTCAAGCCGCAGCTGGATCGGCTGCAGCAGGCGAGCATCGTCCGCTCGGCGACGCGGCCCGAGACCCCTGCAGCCGATGTCACCGCCGACGCCCAGCGGGATGCCGTGATGAAGACCTATCCCGGTTGGGCGTTCCAGCACTACCGACTGCCGGAACGAGACGGTGATCCCGCGCTGTTGCGCATCGCTGAGCCGAGCGGGCCCGGGCGTCTTGACGTGCTGGTCGCCCGGGACGGTGCGGTGTTGGGGGCCATCGGCAAGGATGATTGGTGGTCGGAGTGGGTCAGTCGTATGCACGGCGAGTTGCTGGTGGGCGATGCCGGCAGTCTCGTAGTCGAGCTTGCCGCCAACTGGGCCATCGTGATGGTGCTCACGGGGCTCTATCTTTGGTGGCCGCGAGGGGTCGGCCTGGCGGGTGTGCTGTGGCCCCGTATCCGCGGGGGGGGTGTCGTCTGGCGTGACTGGCACGCCGTCATCGGATTTTGGATCTCGGGACTCGTGCTGGTGCTGCTGCTGTCCGGTCTGCCCTGGACCGGTGTCTGGGGCGACGGCTTCAAGTGGTTGCGAGCGGAGATGGGATGGAATGGCACATCCCAGGATTGGCAGACCACTCGACAGGCGGAGCGGCGTGCGGCGCCGGACACGGACCTGCATGCGCATCACGGCGCGTTGCCCGTGACCGCGGTCGAGCCTCGGCCCGTGCAGACTGCTGGCGGAGAGGGGCTCGGCCTCACGCACTTCGTGACCCAGGCCCGCTCGCTGGGATTGGCCCATCCGGTGATCGTCACGGCGCCCGGCGGCCCGAAGCGCTTCGGTCGAGGGCGAGAGGCTGTCTGGGCGATCCGCTCAGACAACCAAGACCGCCGGGAGCGCACGACGCTGCGGTTTGCGCCGGTCACGGGCGAGGAGGTCGGACGAGAGACCTTCTCGGACCAGCATGTCCTCGACCGGCTGATCGGCTACGGGATCAGCTGGCATGAGGGGCAGTTGTTCGGTGCGATGAACGTCGCGATCGGTCTGCTCACGGCCTTGGGGCTGCTCGGCGTGGTCGTGAGCGGCACGGCGATGTGGTTCGGCCGCATGAAGCAGCGCAGCGGCCTGGGTGCGCCGCCGCCGGTCGCCCGACGCTCCGGGTCGCGAGGGTGGGCGTCGGTCGCGGTGCTGCTGTGCCTGCTGCTGCCCTTGTTGGCGGTCTCGGCCGCAGCACTTTGGCTGCTCGAGCGGTTGGTGTTGCGGCGGATCCCGGCTGCGGCGGCGTGGCTCGGCCTGCTCCCGTCGCGGCTGTAGACGACGTTGCCGGCGGACCGCGCCTGTTCAGGGCTTGAGCAACGCCCGGGCCGACACGCCCACCACCACCTCGGTCTCGCCTGCCTCGGCGACCGGCGCTGCGACAGCGCCGTCGGCGGCCATGGCCATCTCCATGCGTACGGCGCGGTACATCGGCACGGGCTGCGGCGCGCCGTCGAGGTTGACGTCGGTGAGCTCGTAGCCCGACTTGCCGAGCGTACGGGCGACCAGTGCCGCCTTGGCTTTGAGGTTGCCGAGTGCCTTGACGAGGAGTTCGTCGCGCACCGACTCGGCGCGCTCGGGCGACAGCGACCAGTTGAGGCCGCTCACCGCGAAGCCTGCGCCCTGCAGTTTGCCTGCGAGGTCGAGGAGCGCTGCGGAGTCCTTGGACTCGAGCTGCACGGTCTGCTGGCCCTGCCACACGCGGACATTGCGCTCGAGGCGCTGCTCGTACACCTGATAACCGCCGGTCGAGGTCTTGACCGTCGGCACGGCCTTGGCGAGTGCGAGAGCCCTCGTCATCGCTTTGTTGATGTCGTCCTGCACCTTGCGCGGCTCGGCACCGCGCGCCTCGATGCGCAGCGCGGCGGTCAGCAGGTCCTGCGGCAGCGTCATGCGCTCGCTTGCCGACAGGTTCACGAGGGTGTGGCCGGCTGGCGGCAGTTGCAGCCCGCCGTCGCCCGCCCGGGCAACGGACGCCGCAGCCGCGATGGCCAAGGCGCCCGCGAGGGCGAGCGCAGAGAGTCGGGTGGGGGAGTGGCGCATGGGGAGGTTCCTTTGAGATGGCCTGGGGTGGGCTGGGGCTGACCGGGATGGTATCCCTTTGACCCCCCGCGCCGTCCAAGGTTCAGGGGCGGGGTGGCGCGGCCCCGGTGGCTCGACTACCCTAGGTCCATGTCCGAGCAGGTCCGAAATCTCAGCATCCGGGTGGTGCGTTTCAGCGAGAACGCGATCCTGCTCGTGATCGGGATCGCGACCCTGTACGCGGCGGGCCTCGAGGTCATGCGTCTCGTCCAGACCGCCAAGGTCGAGCTCGGCGATCTCTTCCTGCTTTTCATCTATGCCGAGGTCATCGGCATGGTCGGCGCGTTCTACAAGAGCCATCGCATCCCGGTGACGCTGCCCATCATCATCGCCATGACGGCGCTCTGCCGCATGATCATCCTGCAGAGCAAAGACATCGACCCGATCAATATCCTCTACGAGGCGGGCGGCATCCTGATCCTAGCCATCGCGGCGCTCGTCATGAGCATGAAGGACAAGATGAGCCTCGAGAAGCTGCGGCTGCGGCAGGACGCCGAAGACCGCGA